>CXWL01000825.1_pt1 | contig 338962 bp, 291 predicted proteins | sample 590931 | NCBI WGS metagenome assembly CXWL01 (sample SAMEA3498368, study PRJEB10139) | groundwater metagenome | biome: water well; material: biofilm material | place: Germany | collected 2015-04-27 | reverse complement strand
GAAACTAAAAATTGCCCGAAATGCAGGAAACCATTTGAATGCAATCCGGGAAATATAACTCTATGCCAGTGCAATGGCATAGAACTGACAGCAGAGCTAAGGGCCTATATCGAACAGCGTTACAATGATTGCCTGTGCCGGGATTGCCTGCAATACCTGCAGCAGGAACTTGTCCTGTTTAAAGAGAAGTATTTTTTCAGGTAACTAAAAGATGTCGTCTCAACCGGCTTGATTTTAAAAATTGCCACGAAGGCACAAAGCCACGAAGGCTTGAATTTTAATTTCCTTTGCTTCGTGCCTTTGTGGCAAAAAATACTTTTGAGACCGCCTCATTCACCGACTGGCACAAATACTACCTTTGTTAAAATACTTCAGATGAACATTGACCCTAAAGAATTGCTGACGGTAACATTTACTCTTTTTGCAGTAATTGATATTGTTGGCTCTGTACCAATACTCATATCGCTGAAAGAAAAAATGGGTGGCATCCGTGAACTCAGGGCCACCATAATTTCAGGTGTGCTGATGATCCTTTTTCTTTTTGCAGGCAAAGGGTTTTTGAACTTATTGGGGCTTGATGTGAAGTCTTTTGCCGTAGGTGGCTCCATTGTTATTTTTATACTTGGATTGGAAATGGTACTGGGCCTTGAATTCTTCAAAAGTGAATCTAATATAAAAGCCGCCACCGTAGTTCCTATTGCATTTCCATTGATTGCAGGTTCAGGAACACTAACCACTCTTATGTCATTAAAGGCAAACTATGGAGAGACCACTTTGCTTATAGCCATCCTAATTAACCTGTTGATTGTTTTTGTGGTATTAAAATCTTTGGGGGCTATTGCCCGCCTGCTGGGCCCCGCCGGATTGATAGCAGTAAGAAAATTTTTTGGCGTAATATTGCTCGCTATTGCGGTAAAAATATTTGCCACCAATGCACCTGGGTTGATTAAATAACCTCTCCCCGACCCTCTTCTTGCGGTGAGGGAGAGATTGGTCTCTTCGTATCCCGCTGAATAGCGGGAGATAGTATAATCCCGAAAGCTTTCGGGACGAAGCTCCAGAAATAGGTTTGATTCCTGTCAGGACTGCTTTGATGTTCTTTTTTTTCGGCCTCGTAGTATCCCGCTGAATAGCGGGAGATAGTATAATCCCGAAAGCTTTCGGGACGAAGCTCCAGATACAGGTTCGATTCCTGTCAGGACTGCTTTGATGTTCTTTTTTTTCGGCCTCGTAGTACAATGGATAGTATAAGAGTTTCCGAAGCTCCAGATCCAAGTTCGATTCTTGGCGAGGCCACTAAAAAGTCATCCGCCAGCTGGCGGATGGCTTTTTTCGTTTTATCCGGGATATTTTCTACCTTCCTTGTCACAATAAAACATCTGACATGGCACCTTCTACCAAACCTTCCATTTTTCTTGTATTTCCCTGGGGATTAATGTCTATTGTATTAATCCTGGTACTCAACCTGACACTTAACGATGCCTGGTTTAATAAAAACTGGAACTGGATAGCATTGGTATTAATTATCCCTGCGGCTATCCTGGAAAATTTTAAAGTGGGTTACTCCACTATGCGGATCATGTTTATGAAAGTGGTTTATTCACTGCTGTCTTTTCTATTGGCAGGCCTGGCTTTTGGCTCGGCCCTTACCGGATGGCATATTGAAAAATTTCAAAAAGAAATTCAGCCGGTTAAAACAGTAAGTCTTCCCTGGTATGTAATGCTGGCTTTGGGTGTATTGTTGCTGATACAGGTAGCACAATTATTCAGTATGCTGAAAGCAGTAAAAAGGGAATTTATGCAAATGGATCCCGACAATTAACAGCTTTAGCATTATCAATGCTTTTAAATAAGGCCTGATTGTCAATGACGAAATAATCTTTACAGTTCTGGGTTCCTGATTTTACCATTATCCAGCAGTTTCATCAGCGGGGTATGCAGAGCAGGATTGTGGAGTGCTTCCAGGTGACGGGCATGGTGCAGGTCGGTACCAATCAAATCGTAATAGCCTTTTTTTATAAGATACTGCGCCAGTTCCTGGGCAGATTTGCCATAATAGCCTCCTAATGAAAGCAGGTTTAGCTGGAATAAACATCCAATGTCTTTCAGCTCCTCATAAAACTTCTTGTTCTGGTCAAGATAAATATAGCGTTCCGGATGGGCTATCACCGGCTGATAATTCTGCATCTGCATATCAAACAAAATATCCTTCAACCCATGTGACGGGTAAGCCATCGAAAATTCTACCAGTACCATATTACCACTGATGGTCAGCAGTGGTGTATTATTCTTCACCAGTCCTTCAACATAATCATCCAAAAAATATTCAGCAGCCGCATTTATTTCAATATTCAACCCTTCTGCCTTTACCGCTTCTCTTACTAATTCAAGTTTTTGCAATACAATTTCGCCGGTGTTTTTATACATATCCCACATAATGTGCGGGGTAGTTATAAGCTTTGTATAGCCCAGCTCCATCATTCCTTTTATCAGCTTCAATGAAGTCTGCATATCCGGAGAGCCATCATCAATACCCGGCAGCAAATGCGAATGCATATCAACCTTTACTACACCCAGGTCAGTTTTGCCGGAGGCTGGCTTTGATTTAGAAAAAAATTTAAACATTTTTTATTGATGACTAAAATTACTTATTTACCGTGTACTATGCACTTAAAAGAAGAGTAGCCTTGAAGGGTCAAAAGTAGTAAGCTTAAAAAGCCCTTTGGGGAAGTGATGGGAAAACTTTGTGTACCAATCCACTTTTTGGAAAAAGCACATACCATGCGGTGAGAAACAGTATCATAAAATCAGTATAAAAATCCTGGTGTTGCTGGTACCAAACTTCCAAAGCCCCTTTGTAAGGTAATATCACATCCCTGTAACATTCATGCGGGGGCAATTTGCTTTGGGTTAATATTAATTCTTCATCCCGGAACAGGATGGAGCCAATACCGGTAAGTCCCGGCTGTGCATTGTACACTTTCCCTTTCATTTCATCAGAATACCTGTCAAAGCCAACTTTCATCAATGGCCTGGGCCCTACAAAAGACATGTCCCCAATAAGAATATTTATTATTTGTGGCAGTTCATTCAGTTTGCTTTGGCGCAAAAACTTTCCGATGGCTGTAATGCGGGGGTCTTTTCGCACCGTTACATCGCCATGCCCCATGTTCGGGCTATTCTTAAGCATCGTGGCAAATTTCCAGATATGGAAAATCTTATTCTTATACCCAACCCTTTCCTGCCTGAAAAAAACTTCATGCTCACCCGTAAGTAATAGCAAAATGATTATAGGAATAAATAATGGCAGCAGTATAAGAATTGCCAGCAGTGAAAAAAGAATATCAAAAAAACGCTTTATCGGTTTATACATGGCCTCCTCCCGACCTCCTCACAAGGAGGAGGCCATCAGAGCACAGCCCTGACTTATTTGAATAGTTAGAAAATATTTCTATTGTCATTTTATGCTTAACTAATTGCTTCCTTTATTTCCTTTACAATAATACTAAGTTCCTCATCCGTAATACTTGTAGAGCAGGGAATACTCAGGCAGGTATTATATATATAATCTGCATTATCATTTTTGTGTATATACACACAGTCCTTATACATGGGCAACTTATTCATTGGCATCCAGAAACGGCGGCTCAGGATTTTATTTGCATTTAAATGATCAAGCAGTTCTTTTTGCTTTCCTGTTTGTATGGTAAACAGCCAACCATTTGTCTGCACATCCGGCAGCTCTTGCTGGAAACGAATATCACCAACACCAGCAAGTTCTTTTTTATAAAAAGCAACACATTCTTTTTTCCTTTTTATAAATGATGGCAAAAGTTCCATTTGCCCGACACCGATGGCCGCCAGCACATTTACCAGGCGGTAATTATACCCCACTTCATCATGATAGTATTCATCAGCGCTGGCTTTGGCCGTAGTGGTTAAGTGCTTTGCTTTTTTGGCCAATGCTTCGTCATCAGTTACAATTACACCGCCACCGCCTGTAGAAATAATTTTATTGCCGTTAAAACTAAAACAGGCCAGCGGACTAAAAGTACCTGCACTTTTCCCTTTATAGGAAGTACCTAATGCCTCCGTTGCATCTTCTACAATGGGTAATGGGTATTTTTTTACAATAGAAAGAAAGCGGTCCATATCACACATATTCCCCAGTATATGCACCGGCATGATGGCACCAATGCGACGGCCGTCTTTTATATAAATAAGGTTACCATCTTTTTCATCCGTTTCATTTTCCAGGAATTCTTCCAGCAAATCCAGGTCCATTTGCCAAAGGTTGGGGTCAGCATCTATTAAAATAGGATCAGCACCCAGGTATTTTATTGAATTGGCAGAAGCCACAAAAGTGAGATTGGGAAGAATGACATAATCATCCTGCTTTACACCACTCATAAGTAAAGAGATGTGTAAAGCCGCTGTGCCATTGACCGCCGCTACGCCATATTTTGCCCCGGCAAAATCCGCTACCATTTGCTCAAACTGTGTAACGTAGGAGCCAACAGAAGAAATCCAGCCGGTATCCAGGCAATCTTTTACATACTTCCATTCATTACCAGCGATATTGGGAACACTCAGCGGAATTAATTTTTCGTTACTCATAAACTAATTTTCCTGATTCAAGATATTGGTTATACCATTCCAGCGTTTCTTTTAACCCTTCCTTCCACATTACTTTCGGTTCAAATCCCAGTTGTGTTCTTGCTTTGGTAATATCAGGGCAACGGCGGGATACAGAACCCGGATACGTTGGCGCATTTTCAAAACTGCCTTTAAAGTTCATCAGCTCTCCGGTATAATGAATCAGCTCACCAATTGATATTTCATCTTGTGTGCCAATATGATAAATCTCTCCGTTGGTATTTGGCTGCTCCATCGCCAGCACTGTACCTTCTACTGCATCGCTGATATAGCAAAATGCCCTTGTCTGATCGTGGCCATAAACTTTAAATGGCTCTTCATTTTTTCTATACCTTACCACCAGGTGAGGGATCACATGTTTGAAACCCATCCTTGGGCCATACACATTATGATAGCGGACTATAGTAGTTTCAAAACCAAGTATCCTTGCATAATTCAGAAATCCTGATTCTCCCAGCATCTTTGTAACTGCATAAGTAAATCTTGGGTGACCAATATCCTGGATACACAACGGCACTTCTTCCGGTGTAGGTGTTATATAACCAAAGGCCTCAATCGTTCCTGCATAACACTCACTGGTAGAAGTAAACAATACTTTACCAATTTTGGAACGGCGGACCCATTCGAGTGTATTATAAATTAAGGCCGTGTTGATACGGATAATTTCATGCGGAATAGAATTGGCATTATCCACCCCTACTACAGAAGCCAGCATATACACCTGGTCATACGCCTCCTCCAGTTCATTATACGTTTGCGGGTCGGTAAAGTCACCAGCTACTACTTTTATATTATACTTTGCCACCAACTCTTTAAAATAATCATCCTGCTTACCTCTTGCAAAATTGTCTGCAATCGTCAGTTTATAGTCACGGTTCTCCGACAGGTATTTGGCGATATTAAAACCAATAAATCCTGCACCACCTAATAACAATACGTTCTTACTCATGAAATATTTATTTTTTTGTTTTTCCGGCTGCATCGCAATGATTAAACTTCGTTGCGTCCGCCAATCGGCGGATCATCTTTCTGTTCTTTGGGCATCTATTATTGCCACAAAGACACGAAGGCACTAAGCAAATCTTTGTGTCTTTGTGCCTTCGTGGCATATTTTTACAAATCCCCCCTCCCAATCACTTTCACAATATGTTTTCCTGACAATAAACTAATTTCTTCATTGCTAAGAACACCAATCGTATCATACACTACACAAGAAGCAAGTTCCATTATTTTATCTATCAGGGCGGCATTACCCCGGTAATCCTTATGACCGGTGGTAACAACTACAACATCATACGAACCCTTCAGCAATTCATCCAAATCCTGGTTTACCCAAATATCTTTTTCTTCCCAGTATTTTACATGCGGGTCATGCAATGTAATTTCACAACCTGCTGTTTCCAGGTGATCATAAAAACCTTCCACCGGGGTATAACGGGTATCACCCACATCATTCAGGTAACTAACACCCAGCAGCAATACTTTTTTCCCTTGCAAAGAACCATTGTATTGCGATTGCAAATATTCAAAAGCATACCCCGGCATTTTATCGTTGATATGAACGCCTTTTTCACTTTGTGCCAGTTTTTCTTCACTGCCAAAAAGATTCATCCGTGCCCAACTGGCCAGCAGCGGGTCTTTGGTAAGGCAATAGCCACCCACTCCCAACCCGGGCAACATAATATTTTTATGTGTTGGCCGCATACGGATAGCATTCACCACTTCATAAATATCCACCCCCGCTTCTTCTGCAAACCGGCTCCATTCCACCATAAAAGCAATGTTCATGGCACGGAAAGAATTTTCCAGCACCTTGGCCATTTCAGTGGCGTTGGTGTTGCCCAACCTTGTCAGCGGATATTCATCAGTACGGATAACTGTTCTTAAAAAAATTTCCACTGCATCAGCACTCTTTTCATCCGTACCGGCAAATACCCGGTAAAAATTTTGAATGGAGTCAATGTATTTCGGGCCGGGCATCACTCTTTCATAAGAATGACCAACTTTTAATTTATCAACTGACAGCCCCCTTTTGGTCAAACATTCTTCTAATAAAGGTTTTACTATTTTTTCAGCAGTGCCGGGAGGAACTGTTGTTTCCACCAATACCAGTATGTCTTCCTTACAATTATTACCGATGGCCTCAATAGCTTTTTTGAAAGGTGCCAGGTCAACACTATATCCCTCCAGGTCTTTTTTATCAGAAGATTGTTTTTTTACATCCAGGTTAATGTCCACCACCACCACATCAGCTTTGCTGTAGGCATGACTATCGTAAGTAGCGTAGTAATTTTTCTTTCTTAACGCATTTTGATAATACAGATCAATCTTGGGGTCGCTGGCAATAATTGGAAATACCCCTTCATTGATAGAACGGATCTTCCAGTAAGAAGCAGGTGTGGGCAGGTCAATACCAATTACCGCATATTCTTCTGTCAGCGCATTCGCCACTACCAGGCCCATGACAGAACCAACAAATCCAAGTCCCTGTACCACCACCACTTTTTTACCGGGGTGCAATGCGATAAAAGCATCAATACCTGCTTTATCATCCAATACCGGCGGAATTTCATATTCCACACCTGTTATCGGGCTTTTGGAAAGAGCCTCCCCCAACCCCTCCGAAGGAGGGGCTTTAGTACCCTCCGTATCAAAGTTGTATTTTTTCATTCTAGTATTAAGATTGACTTGTTAGTTTAAAAATTCGATTGCCAATTTTAGTAAAAGCCCACGGTGTTTTGTAAGTAGTGGCCTTTATCCTTTTATTAATTTCTTCTTCGCTCATTTCTGGTCGTATATGGCAAAGTTCATCCAGTTGTTTTCTTGTATAAGGTTTTCTTTTCCACTGCTCGTTAGTAACCGGTAACGGCTTGCCCTGCAGCACAGTCCCCATCAGTTCGTAAAAGCTTTCTTCAATCAATTGATAACAATGCTGAGTAACACTATATACCGTATCCTCAACTTTTACAGGAAACCTTTTTACCAGGATAATACTCCCTGAATCCACTGTTGCCTTCATATGATGGCAGGTAATGCCATATTCTTTTTCGCCATTGTAAATGGCAAAATTAGTACAACCTGTTCCCGGATATTCCGGGCTGCCGGGATGAAAGTTTATTGCTGCAACTGCTGCGCTGGACAAAAGAGAAGGCGGGTAAATCCAGGATGAAATAAAAGAAACCAATAAATCCCCCTGCCAGTTCAGCACTTCAGCAGGTAATTTATCTTTCCTGCTTCCCTCAAAAACCTGGTGATTGGTAAAGTTTGCCCGAACATAATCTTCTGCCCGCCGGGCATACTCATTGTCTTTTTTTCTCAATAAAAGAACCTTGAAATCTTTCGGGTTTTTCTGTTTCACAATACAATTAATTATGCGGCATTTTGGAGGTGGCAAAGGTATTGATAATTAATCATATGAGTTACAGAAGGAACTGCAGCATGAGGGCAAACGCATCTAATTTCTTATAGATTTTTTTTGAAAATCGAATTTTGGCACACGGATGACACGGGTCAGACGGATGAAAACGGATTTTTTTATTCTGCGAAGCAGAATAAATCAGTGTTTATCCGTTCAAATAGTATTTCGCATTCAATAACGATCGGCTTTCTTTTATAAAAGGTTTAAAATCTGCGAAAATCTGTTCAACCTGCCGCAATTCTGCGGGACAGGCTGTGTCATCTGTGTGCTTGTATTTTAGTATTTAGATGCGTTTGCCCTGACTGCAGCATAATATCCTTTAAGGACTGTTTTCTCAACCCCATCTATACGCTTTCACTACACTCTCTCTACGCTCTCTCTATGCTTTCACTATGCTTTGTTCTTTTTGCTAAAAATTTGATGTAATCAGAAAAGTCATGAATAACAATATGAAATGACCAGTAATCGTTCCCCGATACCGTGCATAAAAGTGGTATTATACCGATAGTGCATCCGTAATAGTCCAATTTCATTGGCCTAAACGGCTGCTACATCGGCATTATACCAAAACAAGCTGGACTATCTATAGCTTATAATTGGTATTATATAAAAACCCGGTGAAAAACACCGGGTTCTAATTCATTTTGTATTTATAATAAAATATTTATGCTGCCACCAGTTTGCGGGATGGTTTCTTTACCAGGTTACGGGCGGGGTTACCCACCACTGTTGCACCATCAGGAATATCTTTAACCACTACCGTACCTGCGCCAATGATAACATTATTACCAATACTAACGCCCTGCCGGATAACAGAATTGGCGCCGATAAAACTGCTCCTGCCAACTTTTACATTTCCGCACAGTACTGCGCCGGGTGCTATATGGGTAAACTCACCAATGATACACTCATGGTCTATGCTGGTGGAAGTATTGCAGATAACACCACGGCCAATTTCTACCAACGGGTTAATTGTTGCATTGGCAGCAATCATGATACCATCGCCCATTTTTACGGAAGATGATATAACAGCGCTGGGATGTATAGCATTAATAGGGTTACCCAGGTACTGGCTCAGGGTGCTGTGAATTTTTTCCCGGATACCGTTATGGCCTACGCAGGCAAAAAAATCGAACTTCTTCAGCTTATTAATAATGTCTGATTCTTTTCCGAGATATTCGAGGTGATAGGGATTGAATTCTTTTGCTTCCTGGTCGCAATAGGCAGTAACGAGGCGACCTGCACTCAGGAGAATATCAATAACAACGTAGGCGTGGCCGGAATAGCCAACAATGGCCACGGGTTTTTTCAATGTGGTTTTCATTCGATTTGGACTTTGGATGAGCTAAAGTAGAAACTCATCCAGCTATTCCAAAGCAATGAAGATAATAAAAGGGGAAATCAGGTACTAGTACTTTACCCCTATTGGTAGTTTTCCGATTTCAGGCGGGAAACAATTAACATTTTTCAACAGATTCACCACTATTACAACGATTGGGTGCATTTCAAATTGTCGCTAACCCAAACCCACCCCTAACAACTATTTTCATTTGATAAAACTCTGCTACCCCTCCGCCGGAGGGGATGTATAGTCTGTATGATTAAGATTTAATAAACTTTACCCTGCGACAATTTGAAATGCACCCCAACGATTTTACCGGAAACAATTATAGTTGAAAAAGAGTAAATTTGTAAAAATGCTGAAAACTATGACAACAGCAGCTATTCGAAAAAAACTGATGACCTATATAGCCGATGCAGATGACAAAAAGGTGAAAGGCTTATACCTTTTGGTGGAAGATGAAATCAGCAATAATGAAAAATTCAATCTGTCTGCTGCACACATAAAAATAGTGGAAGAGGAAAAGGAGAAGCATGTAAAAGGCAAAAGCAAATCCTACAGCTGGCCTGAAGCAAAAGAAATCATCAGGGGTAAAAGAAAACTGTAATGTACTCTTTGCTTATAAAGCCCCGTGCCATCCTCATGACAAAGGATGCCTACGATTGATACGAAGCCCAAAATCCCGGACTTGGTGAGGAATTTCTTTCAGAACTTGATGACATTTATCAAAAAATAAAATTACATCCTGAATACTTCGGTAAAATAAAAAAGAACTATCGCCAGGCAGCATTGAAACGGTTCCCTTTCATTATTATTTTTGAAACTATCAAACCTGAAGTAGTAGTTTTTGCTGTTTTTCATACAAAGCGAAACCCAAAGTTCAAGTTTAAGGATTAATACCAAAAAGACATTAACTAACCTGTTAGGAAGATTTTAATTTATCGGATAATGGAACACGGATGACACAGAAAAAACGCCTGCCTGTCGGCAGACAGGGATAAACACAGATTTTTCTGCTGCGCAGAAATCAAGGATTTTGATGTATCAAAATAATCCGTGTTCATCTATCCAATCCGTTTTATCCGTGTGCAAAATGTATTTTTAATGTCTAATTGGTATAATATATTCCCTTCACCCTGTTATAAAAAAAATCCGGCACCATGGCCGGACGATAAAGAAATTCAGTTCAAAAAAATAAACTAGTTCGCTAATAAAGACAGGTACTTATCATGAAGTAAGGAATGAACCACCGGTTGGTTAAAATGCTGTTCAATATTTTGCCGGAGGGCCCGGGCATATTGTTGTAACAAGGCCTGGTTTTTTAACGCATATCCCATTTGCTGAAATAGCTCTTCTTCATTTTTTACTTCAAATATCAACCCGGTTTTTCCATGCTCCGCTATATCAATATTACCTTCTATGCGGGAACAAATGACGGGACAACCCATAGCCCCGGCCTGTAACAGTACATTAGGAAAACCTTCCCGGTGAGAAGGGTGCACCAGTGCAAACGATAAGTGCATAAAATATTCCACCGCATCACTCCAGCCTGCCATGATAACAGCCGGGTGAGTTTTAATTAAATGCCGGGTTTTTTCACTCACCGGATCCACCTCATCTTCAAAAGCACCGACAAGCACCAACCGGGCAAGAGGATTTGTTGAATGCACCCTGGCAAAAGCATTCAGCAGTTCATCCATTCCCTTATCATGTACGATGCGGCCAACTGAAAGAAAATAAATCAGTGTTGGATCGTAGTGAACCAGCTTTTTTATTTCCTGTAGTTTCTCCTCGTTTAATGCAGTAGCGGAATACCGTGCAAGTTTTACACCATTACTGGACCCCCAACCGATGACTTCCAGTTTTTTTGCTTTGATGAGTTTATTTTCCCGTATATATTTTTCTAATGAAAAACTATTGGGCCATACATGGGATGCTGCTTTGCCAGTTAATTTCTCCATGAAAACTAAAACCCGCCGTCCAAATCCTTTAGTTGTAACAAACCGCAGACCTGCTATTGTATGAATGCGGATTTTAACACCGGCAAATTTAGCAGCCAGCATAGATAACAAGCCGGCCTTAGGAGTATGTGAATGAACAATATCAGGTTTTTCTTTTTTGAAAAAACGATACAGCAGCCATAAGCAACGCAGGTCGCCCAATGGCGTCATCCGCCGGGTCATAGGAATGATATGGTGGCGGCAACCTTCTCTCTCTAATACCGTTTTGAGTTCAGATCCATCACTGCTTACCATCACTACTTCAAAGCCATGTTCGTTCATGTACCGCATCTGCCAGGGCAACAATACATTCAGCGAAATTGGAGCTGTTGTGATGCGGATAAGCTTAGGCATAAAAAGTACACTTGACTGTAACCAGGTTTTTGAACCACAGTGTTTACTGCGATACTCGTTCTTTTCTAAAATATACTGTGACTGTCTGCCGGCAGTGCATGTCACTCAGCCAGCATGGCAATAAATCTGCATTTTTCAGCGTATTTATTCTCCCGTAATTTGCCTGATAATAAATTTTATTCCCCGGTCGTTAATTGAAGCAATTTCCGATTTGTCGTATATGGTTAACAGGTAAATCTCTTTGTTTTTATCTATCATAAAAGTGATAATTCTCATGCCACCACTTTTTCCTTTTCCCTTGCTTTTTACTGCTAAACGAATTTTGAATATGTTATTTCCGAGAGCAGTACCGGTAGCAGGCGTTTGCGACAGGGTTGCGTTCAGTTCCGACAACTCCCTTTTTAAAGATGGAAATTTTTTGGTTAACTTCTTTGCCTGGGATTTAAAGGTCGGTGTTGGAATAACATTATAACTCATTCAAAAAATCTTGTAAAGATTGCTTTTTGATTTTCTCCAGGCGCATTTTTCTTACTTCATCTAAAGACCGGGTGAGGTCAGATTTTAATTTAAGCATTTGCTCATACTTGGTTAATCTGTTCATTAGGCGTGTCCATTGAGTTATTGGAAGCTGCACCGCCCGGGTATTGCCTTTGTGATCATTTAAGTATTGAACTGCTGTTTTCATGGAGCAAAGCTACAATTTTTATAAGAATTAATTTCGCCGCTGGCTCTAATACCAGGGCAGACGCATTAAAATCAGAATAATACAGCACACGAACCTGCCTGCCAGTTGAGTGGGCCAGGTTCTACCACGAAAATATGGTGGCGGCAACCTTCGTTTTGTTTCACTTCTTCCAATTCTTTACCATCACTGCTTACCATTACTACCTCGAAGCCATTATCGTTCATATACTTCATCTGGCCGCTGAGCAGCACTTTTAATGAAAGCGGAGCGGTGGTGATACGGATGAGCTTAGGCATTACTTTACTCTTTTGCCGACTGCATGCCAATAAGGAAAATTTTCAGAAATGATGATTTCATCTAATCCTGAAATTTTCATCATATCAGTTATTTGAGCTTTTGAAAATCTTTGTTCAAGTTTTGTTCCAAACCGATCGAGTGCATCATTTCGAATTATGAAAAAAGAACGATCATGATAACCGCTAAGGGGCAGTTTGGATGCAAGTTTCTTAAATCCGATCTTTTTTATTAATCTCCCTAACAATACTATTGGCATATATAGAGTTACTGCTATCACATCACAAAAGAATTTTTTAAGCCTGTGAGGCAATGAGCTTATAACACGGCGAAGAAAATTGACAAATGAAAAAAGAATTTTAAAAAATCGTCCCCGGTTATCTAAAGCATAGTATAAATAAACATAGAAAAAGCCCCCTTTTTTAATTTTCTGTACACAATCACTTAATGCTTTTTGTGTATCAGGTATATGATGCAATACACCAACACTCATTCCGAAATCAAAACTTTCATCTGCAAAGGGTATATTATCAGTAGAGGCTTTAGTTAGCCTTATATTTTCAATATCCTTTAGTAGTTTATCTGCCACAATAATTGCATCACTTGGGTCTATGGCTTCAATAAAGCCTGCCCTGTCACTCAAATATTTCGACCATCTTCCTGTTCCGCATCCAATATCTATGCAATAGGCAGACTTATCCACTATCTTATCAGTTACAATATCAAAATATTTATCTCCCAACTCTTTTAATTCCTCATCTGAAAACGTATGGAACTTTTTCCATTCTTCGCCAAAAGACTCCACTACCGAATCGTCTATATTTTTCCTGGAAACATCCGTTGAAAAAACATTTATCTCTTTGCTTAATTCCCTGATAATTGATTGTGGTTGCTGGTTATAGGTAGCCTTCATGACAGTGTATTATTTAAATAGCATTTTTGATACCACACTTCCAGTGCAAATAAAGACCAGATCATTTTAGCCCTTTTCTCGTCCCCAGTCCTGATTTTTCGCTGCCAGAGCTTTTCAATGAACCCGGGTTGAACAAAATTTTTACAGTAAGCATTGGGAGCTAAAATATAAGAAGCTATAATATCTCTCAACTCCCCATCTATCCATTTTTTCAAAGGGATCTCAAATCCACGTTTGGGCTGGTTGATTAATTCGGCAGGCAGGTATTTTTCGGCCAGCTTGCGGAGGAGGTATTTTGTTTGTGTCCCTTTTATTTTATAAGAGTCCTGCAGGGAGGGTACATATTCAAGAAGGTCTTTACAAAGCAAGGGGCTACGGCCCTCCAAGGAATAAGCCATTGTGGCTATATCCATTTTTACCAGCAGGTCGCCGGGTAAAATATTGTCAAAATCAAGGTTCATTATTTTTTGCAACCCTGAAAGGGCAGATTGATTCATCTCTGCAAAATCCTGGTGTACCCGGTTAAGATAATTTTCGTCGTTAAAAAGAAATTTTTCAAACCCTTCAAAACTGTCGATAGTTGAAGAAAGGTAAGCAGCAAGGTTATTTTTCCTTGCAAGGTCGGCCAGCCGGTAAATATAATTGTACTTGCTCTTTTTGTTATTCGATGCTGGCATTAGTGCATGCAGCAGGCCAGCGATGCTTTTTGTAAAGACGCCTGCTTTGAAAAAATCATACATGGCAAATGGGACATACCGGCGATAGCCGCCAAAAACTTCATCCCCACCATCACCATTCAAAATAACAGTTAAGTATTTTTTGGCTGCTTCGCTGACATAATAACTGGGAATAGCAGAGCTATCAAAGAAAGGTTCTCCATAATTACCCAGTATCTTTTCTATATCATTGTCAAGATTGTTAAAAGAAATTTTTATTTCATAATGGTCTGTCCGGTAGCGTTGCGCCACCAGTTTCGCCAGTGGTGCTTCATCATATTCACCATCAAAAGAAACAGTGAATGTTTTTAATTTGGTATTATACCCGCTTGCAATAGCTGTTACCAGGCCACTGTCGATACCGCCACTTAAGAAAGATCCTACTTCAAGGTCTGAAGATTCAAGCCTGCTTTTTACTGCTTCATGAAGTAAGGAATCTGTTTTGCCAAGTGCCGCTTCAAAATCATCAGATGATTGTTGCTCGTAAAAAGAATGGATATTCCACCATTTTACAACCTGAGGGCTTGGTTCTTTTAAAGAAACAGTGGCGTAGCTGCCAGCCGGTAATTCATACACATTTTTATAAGGGGTGGAAGATTTATAGAAATAACCCATCCTTATAAATTGCTGAATATTGGTTTCATTAATAGTAAGCGGTACCTGGCTGTGCAAAGCGTTCAGTTCGCTGGCAAACACAAATTGCTTTTCATCAGCAAAATAATAAAGTGGTTTCTTCCCTGCCCTGTCCCTGGCGAGGAAAAGCTCCTGCTTGTTTCGGTCATAAATAGCCAAAGCAAACATACCGTCAAAATCATGCAAACAATCTGCTCCCAGTTTTGCGTATGCCTGTAAGATAGTTTCAGTATCCGAATTCGTTTTGCATATCAGCCGGTGCTTATTTCTTATTTGCTGATGATTATATATTTCCCCATTAAAAATGATTGTGAGGTGCTGATAAGTCATTGGCTGCCCGCCCCCGGCAATATCCAGTATGGCAAGCCGGTGATGATGCAGTTGCAGGTTATTTTCCGCAAACGATGTTTGCTCATCCGGCCCGCGGTGAAATAAAACACGGGTAAGAAGTGGGATATCAAGAGAGTAATTAATAGACCCTGCTATTCCACACATATCTAAAAAAACTTTTTGCTGAACACAATATTGGGAGAAAACTTACCGGATTTATCCATTACGATAAAAAGCATTGTCAGATAAATAGGTATGCATGGTATCTTATACCTTGCCAATGCGCCAAAATTATACGTTGTCATTCCGATCAGGCCTGCAAATAAGATTGAGTAAACAAAACAAAATATTATTACCGGATCGGAAAAAATAATACGAAAGGTTTCCGAAAATCCAACTCTCCAAAAACACAAAAGTGTTAACAAAGTAAACCCAAATGCTTCTACCCCACTAAAAAACATGAAGACACTTCCTGACTCCCAAAGGAATGGCCTGAATAGAGTCGCCACCAGTCCTACTGGAAATAATTTAACAAACCCCACAATGCTGTTATCAAAATCACCTAATGTAAAATTGGATCCTGTACCTTTTAAATAGCTAAAACTTGTATGTTGAGACTGCACCGACTTAAACAAGTTTTCAGTTGAATATTGAGAAGCTATCTCAGAGCTTGTAAGGCTTTGAATTAGTAAGAATGCTACGCCCAATGAAATAATTGAAAAAAGAAGCGTAGCTACTGACCGTAAAGTTTTATCCTTGATGACTTTGCTGTACCTAATAAATAACCAAAACATAAATGCAGGGACTGCGCAAAGAAGAACATACGGTTTAATATAAAACAATATAAGCCCGGTAACAATTAATACCGGCAGAGATGCAATGATTTTATCTTTTCTAATTGCAATATTATACGCTGCATGAAAAGCAAATCCAAATGAACCCAAACATATCGAATCCTTTAACAAAGAACTACTCCAAAACAAAACAGAAGGAAGAAAAAGACAAGCAATGGCAAGCTTTTTATGTAAGTGGGGATACATAGAATAAAATACTTTAAAAATTCTCCAGCATCCGGCAAAAGAATAAAGGCCTAAAAAAAAACATATGCATAAATAACTTTTAAATGAAATGACTGAAAATGGCAGAGCAAATTTTGGCACCATATAATTTTTAATATCATACATATAGTAGTGGGTAACCCCTATCCGGTCATACATAAAATAAGAAACCAATCCACTGTTTTTATCTAGTTTCCCAGTCCCATATATCTCTCTGAGGTAAGAAAGGTCATCTGTTACTGCTTTTTGTAAATCCAGTGTTGCCTGGTAATACATTCTTGTATCGCCTTCCCCGTAATAAAAATCTATTACTAAGGCAAATACTATCGCAAAAAAGAATTTTATGAAAAGTGCTGGAAAGAAATATTTCTGAATTTCGCTCTTGTTATATTTACTTCTGACAGTATATGCGAAAACAAATATTGCTAGTAAACACAACGGCACAAGATAAATATCTTCTTCCTTGATTAGCCTCAGATCGTCTATGTCAAACATTATTGTAATTAATTGAATGGCCTAACCTGATATTATTTCATCCATCTTTCATACCACATTTGAAACATCAGAACATACCACAGCTGAACAGACAGGTTTGCCTGACCATTATAGAACCGGTCTATAATATTTTTAACATACTTTTCATCAAAAATACCTTGGCTCTTAATAAGCTCAGGCCTGAAATAATCTTTCGCCACTTTTTTGATATCTTTCTTTAGCCAATCGCTGATAGGTATAGCAAATCCCATCTTGGGACGTTCCATTAAAATTTCGGGAAGGTGCCGGTGAACTATCTGTTTAAAAATATATTTTTTTGTTCCAGCCCTATATTTCATTTCTGTAGGTAATTTTGCTACCCACTCCACTAGATGCTGATCCAGAAGGGGTTCTCTTGCCTCGAGACCAACTGACATGGAAGCTCTGTCAACTTTTTGTAAAATATCATCGGGCAAATACGTTTGATAGTCAATCGCAAGCATATAACAGAGTTCATCAGCATATGGACTTTTTAACTCCTCAGATAAGTGGCTCGTAGGTAACAGTTTTATATCCTTGCAAAACAATTTTGGTATTACATTATCTGAAAAAAGTTTGGCGGAGTTTATCATTAATTGCTTAACAGTTGGATTTTTAAGTACCCGGCTCAGCTTTTCATATCTTGTTGCGAATGCCGGATCGCCTGTCTTTAGTTTGGCTAAAAAAGCAGCAACCGGAGCTGATGATTTTCGTACAAAGGCTGGTACGTTTTTTATCTTGTTGCGATAATATAAAACTGAATCATATTTTGAATATCCCGCAAACAATTCATCGCCTGCATCAGCCGAAAGAGCTACTGTAACTTTTTTTCTTGCCATTCTGCTAACAAGGATAGTAGGTATAGCACTGCTATCCGCAAAAGGTTCATCAAAAAAGAGAGAGAGTTCTGGAATGATTTGAAGAGCTTCTGCCTGAGTACAATAATACTCAGTATGATCTGTACCCAAATATTTGGCCACTTCTCTGGCAAATGGCACCTCATCAAAACCTGACTCATGAAAGCCTATCGTAAAGGTCTTAATTTTTTCCGTACTGTCTTTTTGTAGCAATGCCGTAATACAACTACTGTCATACCCACCACTCAGAAAAACACCGACCGGCACATCCGCCACCATCCTATAGTCACAGGCCTTTTTGATAATGCGTTCTGTTTCCTCAATCGCCTCCGTTTCTGTAATCTTTAATTTAGGCTGATTATATGCGTCATATACATTCCAATATTGAGTTGTAGTTAATTCCTTTTTTTCTAGGCATATTGTTGCGTAATGCCCCGGCTCAAGCTTAAAACAAGTATCATAGATACAGTAAGGAGCCGGAACATTCCCATACTGCATAAATGCAACAGCAGCATCAATATTTAATCTTTTAATAAAGCATGGATGTGCCACTATCGCCTTCAGTTCAGAACCAAAAAGAAAAAGCCCATTATTCCAATAGTAATAAAATGGTTTTACTCCAGCCCTGTCCCTGAATGCAACGATTTGCTGAGTTTGTTCATCAAAAATAACGAAGGCAAACATTCCGATAAATCTGCTGACAGCATGATGTCCCCATTCCTCAAATGCATGCAGGATAACTTCGGTATCACTGTTAGTCGTGAAATGATGCCCCTTGCCAGATAGCTTCTTTTTAATTTCCTCATAATTATAAATCTCCCCGTTAAAGACAATCTGAAAAGATTTATACTGCATAGGTTGTGATGCTGCCTTGCTTAAATCAATAATACTCAGCCGGCGATGCCCCAATCCGATTTGAGCCAGATGGTTCTCCTTAAAGAAAAATCCCTCGCCATCAGGTCCACGATGAGATAGTGTTCTGGTCATTACCTCCAAAATACTTTTGTGAGATGTTCTGCTAAAATCAATAAAACCGGCAATACCACACATAAATAATCTATTTTTTTTTGGAGGCTACCTTGTTATAAACTTCTATCGTTTCGTCTGTCATCCTTGAAACGGTGTAATAACCTAATAATTTTTCGTATCCCGCATACCCATACTTATCTACTATTTCTTCATTCTCAAAGAGGTATATTATTTTTTCTGCCAGTTTATCTGTATCAAATGCAGGAACAATAATTCCCGTTTCGCCATCACCGATAATTTCGTTCATAGCCGGAACATCAAATGATACTATAGGTTTTTTATGTAGCCATGCTTCGAGAATAATAAGTCCAAACCCCTCAGCTGTAGAACTTACTATCATAAATCTTGCATCGCTTATGACCTGGTGAGGATTTGGCTGATACCCGCAAAAAACTACTGCATCTTCGAGTCCGTTATTCTTAACCAACTCCTTTAGTTTATCCTCATACTCTCCATTTCCAACTATATACAACTTCCAGTTACTGTTTTTTTCCGAAACTTTTTTCCAGGCATCAAAAACAAACTCATGCCCCTTACATTGAATAAGCCTTCCAAGAATAAGGGCGTATTCAACTTCGGGCCTTCGGAGAACAATATTTTTAGATTTATCTAACAAGTCCACACCATAATAAATATTTATAATTTTACTTTTGGGAGTGATTTTCCCATCAATATACATATTATACAGACCCTTAGATATAGTAATATTGTAGTTAATAAGGCGATTAGAAAATTTTTGCACCCAAGCAAACAAACTACTGTTCAAGTGCTTTACGGCATACCCATAACGAACTGTGTACTTTTCATCAAAGCCATGTTTCACACTGATTATTTTAAGTTTCCATCTGAAAAATAATTTCACCAGTGCCAACCAAAGATCTGCATGTACAAGATTAGTTTGGACAAGGTCATAGTTTCCTTTTTTCAATATTCTGTTTACCCTGATAAGTAATAATGGGGACAGGCTGCTATTCCCATAAAGCTGGTAAGCCGGTATATTGTGATCGGCCATGTGATGCACCATTCTTTGATTTGCTATTGTAGCATCTTCGGGATAGATTATGAGTATTTCGACCTGGTATCCTCTTTTCTTTAATTCCGGAAGGATTTGCATCAGGTATAATTCTGAACCAGATATCCCCGCCATTTTCTGAACGAATAAAATTTTCATCTTCCTCTTTTAATAAAATTTATTTTTTCCCGATTACATGCCAGTAAGGCGCTTTCTCTGAAAACCGGATTTCAGTAATCCCTGATTCTGTAAGCATTTCCCTAATATATTTTCTCGAAAATCGCTGTTCCAGTTTCGTACCAAACCTGTCCAGTGCGTCATTGCGGATAATAAAAAACCCTTTATCCCTGTAGATTGATAACGGCATTTTTTCTGCCAGTTTTTTAAATCCTATTTTGTAAAAACCCTGTGATACTAATACAAAAGGCATATAAATAACAACAGCTATTATATCACATGCTATCTTCTTTAAGACTGAAGGGAGCCTTGATACCAAATAACGGAAAATATTAGACACCTTAAACAAAAAACGGAACAACCACCCTCTGTTATCAAGACTGTAATACAGGTAGGTATAAAAATAGCCTCCCGGTTTAACCTTGGAAATACAGTCTTTTATTGCCTGCAATGTGTCAGGTATATGATGCAAAACCCCTACAGACATAACCATATCAAAACTATTATCTGGAAATGGCAATGATTCCGTGGTAGCCATTGTCAAACGGATATTATCAAAATCTGCCAGTAATTTATCAGCAGCAAATATCGCTGAGCTCGGGTCAACTGCATCTATGCTACCTACTTTATTTGTCAGATATTTTGACCATCTGCCACTTCCACAGCCCACATCAAGCACTTTGGAATGATCATTCAGTACTTCACCGGGCAAAATATCAAAGTACAAATCTCCTATTTTTTTTATCTCATTAGCATCGAATGAATTAAATTTGTTCCACTCCGCACCAAAAGACTCCACTACACTCTTATCGACATTTGCTTGGTTAGGATCGTTTTTAAACTCTGCTATTGATTTTTTACCGTCATGAATTACATCCGGTGTTCTAACGTAAGGAATGAAAATCATTGGTCATATTATTTAGTTCAAGAACGCCTTTTTATAATTGTTGTACATAACAATTCCTGAAAAATTATCCATAGCATATTTCCGGGCACTTCCAGCAAGTTTTTCCCTGAGACAACTATCTTCAAGCAATCGTATAATCATATTTGCAAGTTCTTCAGCATTTCCTGATAGATATAACAAACCATTTTTACCATCGAGCACCATGTTATTAACGCCCCACACATCTGACGCTATAACAGGTAAACCGCATGACAATGCCTGAATGATAGAGTTACTCATCGTTTCTCCCAAAGTTGCCTGCACATAAATATCAAGGGATTGCATAAATTTAATGAGCCTGTTTTCAGGTAAAGTGCCGCACAATTCGATTCTGTTTTCCATTTTCAGCTTCTTTATCTCATTCTCCAGCCCCCACCTAGTCTCCCCATCACCTGCTACCCGCAAGTATAAATCAAACTCAGGTTTGCGTTGAACGACTAACGCAAAAGCCCTGAATAGTGTCGGGTGATCTTTTATTTTTTGCAACCTGCTTTGCATACCGATAGTGATCTTATGGGTAAACGCCTTGGAAGAAGCCGGAACATACTTATCAGTATCAAGTCCATTAGGAATAATAATAATTTTTTTAGCAGATGTTCTTGGAAACCTTTTTCTTATCCCTTTGGACGAATCCTCCGTTAGAACAATTATTTTACGACACCAGGCTATAGCCCATCGCAACCAAAACCAGTCGTTTTTACTTTTCAAATGATGCGCCTGGGTATCTCGTAAAAATATTCTGCTTCTGAAAAAAATGATTTTATAAAGAATTGCAGGCAAAATGAATGATGCTCCGTGCAAAAGGATAATTTCAGGTTGCTGCCTGAATAAAATTTTTAATACTCTGAAATAAATACCGGCATCTATCCCTTTTCTCTTATACAAATACCAGAAAGGAATTTTTTTAATAATACATTGGTGCTCATAATCTGCTACCAGTGGTTCAATTCCGCAAAAAATCACACGATAATCAAAATCTTTGTTTTTATCAGCATTCACCAATGCGAAAAATACGCTTCCAGGACCACCAAGGCCACTGTAGAGAATATTAAGAACTTTATTTTTCGCTGAAGACATCTTACAGCAACTGCGGGCTAAAACAGTTGATAACGGGATTTACAAAAATTAGTTGTAGGCATTCCAATACCAAAGTTGTTTATACCATGTCACGGATAAAACTGTTGGCATGATTTAACAATAAGCATTTTCTTTCTTAATCTTACCAACTGAAATGCCAGCAAGAAGAACTGCCACATAACAAGTGAAAGAAATTGTGTACACGTATGATACAATGCCGCATTGGTAGCAATTGATGCATTAATTTTACCCGTTTTATAATGCGCAAACAAAGCATTTATCTTGGCTCTTTTCCAATTTCCGTAAAGAGACTGAAGTAGGGCTGTATCTGCCACCATTGTTTTTACATCTGGCCGCTCAGCCTTAAAATCTACCATGCTAATCCTTAGTTCCATATCAGGATCAAAATAGTTCCACTTTTCATTAAACCATATCTCACAAGTGTAATGATTCCCATATTGTTTGGTTCCGGAATCAAAAATAACATGCCTGTATTTATACCCTTTATTCCGCAATAATGTCATAAAAACATTTACTTGTTGGCTGCATGACGCAAATGGTTTTTCCAGAATATCATCAGGATTAACAATAGCATTAAGACTACTTCCATATATCAATGGTGATATTAGTAAGGACATATAATTATCGCCAATTCCGTAATACGAATAAGAATGGTAAAATCTTCTTCGAATCACCCTCACTAGTATTTCAGGATAAATACTGCTATCCTTTTTATTGCTTTTCAACGTGGCATATATGCTATCAACATATTTTTCAAGCTTATGCATAGAATTTAACCTCTTATATTCTGAGTCAAAGTCCTCCGAATGTTCCATTCTTGGATTGTTAGAACTATACTTAAGCAGGAATGAGGGAATCCCTGTGATTTCAAAAATAGCCAACATCAATGTAATAGCAAATCCAACGAATAGTATTGATAGCAGTAAATTTCTTTGTGAGAACATGAAAGTCGGTTTTTATAGATTCAGATTTTAAGCCCCAAAATAGTTTAATATCCCCATCGTTAAGCAAGCCAAACCTGTTTGTCAAAAAAAAATAGGGGTTACTACTCGGCCCAGAATTGTAATACTACTATTTACCCTTTAACACCCTTAGCCCAAGGTTCTTTATAAACTCCCTGACCCTATTCATACCAACACCATACACCACAAAAGATAATGCAAGAAAACTGAAAATTAATGTTTTTAACCAGCTTACCTGCTGATCATTCCAGGTGATAACAGATGCAGTTATGACAAGCATGGCCCCCGCAGAAAAAAGATAGAGCAGCTTTGCGGGTAATACATACCCAATCTTATTTTTAACATAAATTGAATTGGCTGCAAACATCAGCAAGTAAGCAACCATAAATCCTATACCCAAAACTTCGGTATCAGCATTGGAGTTATAAAAAAAGAGTGAAATGCTGAACAAAACATACCAGAGTGTTTCCAGCAAAATTGAATTCTTTATATCTGCTGAAGCGATGGAAACCGTGCCAAACACCCAAACAGCAATTTTTAAAAAATCTCCAATTATCATCCAGCGCATCATGTTCAGCCCTCCGTAATATTCTCTTGATCCCATCAGGGAAATAGCAAAGGGTTTTAACACGGCCAGTCCCACACAAACTGGAACGATCAGCAGTACACTTACAAAAAACATATTGCTTATAAAAATCCTCTTTTCTTCCACATTACTCAAACTGGCAAAAGTAGGAAGGTAATAAGCGCTAAAGCTGCTAAGTACTATTCCGACATAACTCATCTGAATATTCCATACCAGGCTGAAAACCCCCAGTTCAAAAAGGCTCTGTTTGTAAACGATCGTTTTCCGGAGTATTAAAAGAAAATAAAACTGTTGCAGTATTACATAATAAATATTGATTACTGCTACTCTGAAGAACGCCGTAGCATATACTTTTTTAATCCCTGCAAACCTGAATGAAAAAAAATGCGATAAGCGGTTTCTTGCAATAAAAAAAACACCAGTAAGAAAGCCCCCAAGATAGGTTGCAATATAAAACAGTGAGGCTTTACCCAGCTCCCCGCCAAGCATTGCTTTGCTGATCATCCAGGAAAAAGAAAAATTACAAATACCAGCAATGATACTAACCAGCGCCATTTGCCAGTATTTTTTTTCTATCGAAAGCAGGCTAATAAAAAATGTAACAAATGCCTGGAGAATGATATGGATAGACAGGAACCGGGTAGCTAGCACCGATTGCGGTGTTACTTCTTTTAGCAGCACCCGGGTAACCGGTACCGCTAAAATATTTAATAACAACACTACAAGGATGGTGCTGATCAGTATAATCCTGAATGTAGTATGTAAAAACTCCCTTCTATCTTCTTTTTCCCTTGAAGAAGCTCCCTGAACTATAGCGGTAGCACCAAAACAGGTAGCTACGGAAACACCGGCCATTACAAAATTGGCCCAGGAAGAATAAATACCCGTACCCACAGGCCCCACTACGGTTGCAATGACCTTATTGGTCAATAAAGCCATTACCAGGTATATAACAGATGCAGTGCTTGTTTGAAAAAAAGCTTTGAAAATATACTTCATCAAATTAAAAACTACTTGTTAAAAAATCTCAAACCTTCCTGCTACAAAGCTTGCCCCTTTAAGCTGCCCCTTTTGAAACGCTTGTATAACATTCAATAATTGATCAACCCTCACTTCTGACGTATGAAGCCTAATTAACAGCTCTTTCGCATTCATTTTAATTTTTCCCTGCAAACCTTTATTTTTAATTATCGCTCTTGCTTTGCTTCCAGCCTCTTCAGGCAAACAGGATATGTAATTTATTCCGTCAATAAATCCATAATTGCTCATTGAGTCTGAGGGATATGCAATTAATATGCTATTGTTGGCAGGCACTTCCAGAAACTTCCTCACGAAATATCTTAATTCACTCCCGCATGTAAATGCCGCCTTTGAATGCCTGAGAAGAAAATTCTGAACAGCAAATGATCTTTTCTGATGAAAACCAGTGCTTTTTTCCTTATTAGCAATTTTTTTATACATGTAATATGGAACATTGGCAAACCAACGATAACTAAATTTATATGGTGCAAGTTTAAGTCCCTCTTTAAGAATACTTTCTTTTGCAATCACCCTTGTTTTATAAGCCGCCCCAGGAACAACCAGATCCCAGTACTTAGCAGCATCTTTATTAATTATTTCGCTTTTAGAAATAAAATGCGGAAAATCAATACTGACAGGCACTATTGAAACAATCTCTTTCCAAATTTGTCGTGTATTTACTTCCTGCAATGAATAAGACTTGAAAACAGAATGATACTTTTCCGGAACTGTATACAATTCCGCAGGGGGATCGCTATATGGCCAGATAATACCACTGCATCGCCTGAGTATACCCAGATAAAAGTGACGCTCCAATCTGAAGTTCGGATAATGTAAATCAAGCAGGGAGGCCAGCAGAAATACGGGCTTGTCTTTTTTCTCAACATAATACCAGATATCAAAATAATACCCTGCTACTTTTCGCTGAGAAGTAAAAAAATATGGCGGCAAATCACCGATACCAACCATATTAAAAATTGATATATCGAATACAATGACAGAAGAATTGTTGATTGATTGCTTTATTTTGTCAATTGGAACCGTATTAACATCTAAAAGTTGCAAATCATCATTGCTTCTTCCCGAAATCTCTGAGAAAAGCACACTGAATGTAGGAACATAATATTTATGATCGGCAAATAGGAAAAGTATCATTGTATATTACCCGAAAAATAAAGTGGCATACCAAGGTTTTATTTTCACAACTTTCTTTCCCTTATGATCATAGCTGGCGTACCCGCCACTACCACATAAGGAGGCACTTCCATATTCTTTACTAAAGAATTGGCTCCTACAATCACCCCATCACTGATTTTGGTATTGCCGAAAACTTTACAATCAAACCCAAACCAGATATCATTACCTATTTCAATGGACTGAAAGGACAACCCCTGGTCGAACATGGAAGCCCCGGTATCTTCAAAATTATGATTAGAGGTTATGATCTTGGTGCCGGCTCCCATCAGAATATTATTTCCGATCCTGAGCCCCCCTTTACCTACAAAATAGCAAAACTCCCCTATCTTGGCATTGTCCCCTATTTCAATCTCTGATGGATACTTAAACGTAACCCCATCTTTTATTTGTACGTTCTTTCCCAATTTTTTGAAGAACCTGCGGTAAAGAAGCGAACGCAATTTTATCCCCCATCTAAAACTGTTATACTTTATACAGGATTGTATGATAAAAAATATTTTATCGCTCCGCTTCATACAAGCATTTTTTTTACAGCACTGTAAATATCGAAAGTATAGCCGTTAGTAAAATAACTATTGTCATACGAGATATCCGATTGCCCCTCCTTACAGGTAACTAAATGAGCAGCCCCTAACTGTTCTGCGATATGCGCTACAATTTCCTGTAAGCGGTGAGCTTTGCCATCTGTAAAATTGATTTCACTGGAAACAGTAAACTTCTCCTTTTCCAGCAGGTATTTCAATCCTTCCACCGGTGTCATATTCAGCGTCACATCATCTACCACCACCGGCTCACCCTTTTTTAATTTCCCAATGATGCGGCTCAGCAACCTGTTTGCATTTTCATTTTTCCCAAAGGGGAAGGTCAGTCTTATAATTGTATACTGCCTGCACCCGGATCGTATTAATTGCTCCGCCCTGAACTTTGACTGGATATAATCATTGTCAGGAAACTGCTCAATTTTAAGTGTTGATAAGGTGGAAAAATAAACATAGTGATAATCGATACCTGTTTCGTTTAGCCATTGTATAAAATGCTGCAACCCTTCAACATTTACAGCCTGTATATCATGCCGGTTGCCCTTGTTAACAGTAATGGCATCAAAAAAAATGTAGCGAACACCGGACTTAATAACGAACCAGGTGCTACTGTTGGTAATATCAAAAACAGGTTTATGTAAAAGCAGTGTTGTTTCCCCGGCCCGTTTAAAATAAGCTGAGAGGAATTGTCCGGTAAAACCATTACTTCCCATCACTGCAATCACCCTGTTCATTATCACAGGTTTGTTTTGATCCATTCAGCCGTACGCAGTATACCTTCTTCCAGATCCACTTTTGCTTTAAAGCCAAGCAATTCTTCTGACTTTGTAACACTTGGTATACGCAACTCAATATCTGCAGACAGTGCAGGTTTAAAAATAATTTTGGATTTAGAATTTAATACCCTGCACACCGCTTCTGCAAGTCCAAGTGTGGTAATGATCGTCCTGGCATTTCCCAAGTTAAAGCTTTCGCCAATTGCTTTAGGATTTTCTATGCAACGCATCAAGCAGTCGACAAAATCATCCACAAAACACCAGGCTCTGATCTGTGTGCCATCTCCATAAATAAAAATATCTTCCCCCTTTAATGCTTTCTTTATGAAAATCTGGATGGCACCTTCTCCTGTTTGACCAGGACCATAGACATTAAAAGGACGCACAGTTACTACCGGTAATTTATACTGTTTAAAATATGCATGTGCCAGATGCTCACCAGCCAGTTTACTTACGGCATATACCCAACGGGCTTCGCCCACACTACCGGAAACGGTTTGTTCTGTTTCTGTAGATTTATACGCCATTGAACCAAAAACCTCTGAAGTAGAAAAATCTACGAACCTGTTGCTGATGTTGTTTACTCTGGCAGCCTCCAAAGCATTAGCCGTACCTATCATATTTACTCTCATCGTTTTTACCGGGTCTTCCACAACGGTGACTATACCTGCAATGGCAGCCGCATGAACAACAAGATCAGCCCCCTTCATTGATTTTTCAAGTACCGGGTAATCCAATACATCACCTTTGATGATTGTAATATTCGAATGTGCATTGTAACCGCTGCCTGACAAAGTATCTCTGTGAAAATTATCGTAAACAGTTATCCTATTTTCCTCGATCAGGTTGCGAATAAGAGTATTGGCAATAAATCCAGCCCCCCCCGTGATAAAAATATTTTTACCAATAATGTTGCTCATAATTGTTTTAATTTATTTTTAAGTAATAGAAATGAGATTAGATAAAAATATTGTCAGGATGTACGGATAGCCTGTACCAATTGGATTGACTTTAATGTTTCTGAAAGGCCAAATCCCCTGCCTGCAAGTATTTCCTGGTAAGAGTGAGTGTGCAGTTCCGTGAACCCTTCACTGAATTCGAATTCTTCTCCATCTACCGTAAGTGATCGAAAAGTTCTTTTCCCAAAATTTTTAGCTTCATCCGGCAAGGTATCTGAGTTGATACTTAAGAACCAGTTGACTGAAGCTTTTTCCAGTTCCAATCTTCCCGATGCAGTATCCATATTGTGTTCATTAACTATGTTCTCTTTTACATCCCCGAATATCCAGAGCAGCATATCAAAGAAGTGAACACCGATATTAGTGGCGATGCCGCCACTTTTTTGCATATCCCCTTTCCAGCTTGTGTGATACCAATGCCCCCTGGAGGTGATGTAAGTGAGCTTTATATCATATTTTTTCTCTGCTGGCTCTTTTTTTATCCTTTCTCTCAATGCAATTACTGCCGGGTGCAAGCGGAGTTGTAGAATGGTGTAAACATTTTTTTTTGTTTCCTTTTCAATTTCCATCAACGCCTCCACATTCCAAGGATTCAGTACCAATGGTTTTTCGCAAATTACATCAGCTCCTATCCTTAATCCGAAACGTATATGTGCATCATGCAAGTAGTTAGGAGAACAAACACTTACATAGTCTGTATAAGTACCCTGTCTTTTTAGTTTTTCAATATGCCTGTCGAATCGTTCAAACTCAATAAAAAAGTCTGAATCAGGAAAGTAGCTATCCAAAATTCCTACCGAATCATGTTTATCCAATGCAGCAAGTAAATTATTATTGGTGTCCTTAATAGCTTTCATGTGCCGTGGTGCCACATACCCACCTGCACCAATTAAAACAAAATTTTTCATTCTTTTATATTTACTCCTGAAAGGTCGTAATTAACTATCTTTTAATTCTGCTACAAATAGGGATAGTTGTTTATATTTTTACCCGAAATTTTGGATATGCCAGCACTTTTTCAATTCCTGTACGTAATGGAATAAGTTCCCTTTGAAGCAGTTTAAGCATCTTTGAATTATCGGGGTTTCTCCTAGTCATATCCCCCTCCTTTAACGGAGGTAAATTTACAATCTTTGAATTTGACCCCGTTATTTCTATAATTAGCTCTGCCAGGCCTTTTATTGTTATTTCCGTGTCATTACCAATATTAATTATATCATTGAGATACAATTTTTTCTCAAGAACCGCGATAGTAGTGTCAATATTGTCATCTATGTAACAAAAAGTTCTTGTCTGCAGACCATCACCATATAAAGTAATATCAGAATTTTTTAAAGCTGCTTGCAGAAATTTGCTAATTACAAAATCTGTACTTTGCTTAGGACCATATGTGTTAAAAAAACGAAATACTGTATAGGATAATCCAAATTCCTGTAGATAGGATTTACAAAAAGACTCCCCCAAATTTTTAACAACCGCATAAGGCAGCCTTGAATTCAAAGGTGTTGAATGCTCATTTTGAGGAAATTCAACAGGCTCACCATACACTTCAGAAGAAGATGAGTAAAATACTCTTTTTACCGATGTGTTCTTTGCCAATTGTAATACATTCCTAATCCCATCAATATCCTCCAGAACTAGGCAGGGGTTATTAAGGGTTCTGTTTACACCTACCACTGCTGCATAATGAAATACATAATCAAACTTATACGCAGTCATTATACTGGATATATCATAATAATTGTTTACATCTGCTTTAATAAAGCGATAATTAGATTTTCCTGTTTCAGGTAATTTATCCAATGAGCCCGTAAGTAAATTATCAATTCCTACAACGAAATAATCTGGATTCATTAATAATTTGTCAGCCAAAGAACTGGGAATAAAGCCGGCACCGCCTGTTATTAAAATCTTTGTCATTCTACTTTAATTTATGGCTTAAATATATTTGTCATAAACTTTGCATCATACAATCAGGCTTTGCTATTTAACAGCCTTCATCACCTTTCCATTTACTAACATATACTCCTGTCCGCTTTCGGGGCAATCAGCTTTTCCATTTTCAAATTGCAGCTTATGCCCGTACTCACTCATCCAGCCTGTTTGCCAGGTGGGGTTTCCTATTACCAATGCATAGGCCGGTGCCGGCATCTTATTTAGCAAGTTTACTGATATAGGTACTGGTCATCTCAATGCACCGGAGCAGGAAGGGTTCTTTTGTTTTTATTTCAAAATATATTTTTCGCTTCCATCAGCAAGTCCCAATCAGCCAGCAAAAGTTTTTGAAGGTTTTGTGCTTTATCAGTCATTATAATTGAATGGCGTTTTGCTTTACAACATCCCAGAATAAATTATCGCTTTTAGAGGTAACTGTTAAAATATCAATTTTTTGCTCTTCAAACTGGTTGAAAAAATTTAATTTTATTTTTACTTTTTCTTTTAGCCCGATCGCATCTGAAATAATGGCGATATCTATATCCCCTCCTTTTTTTGAATCATCAGTCCTGGAACCAAAAAGATATAGTTTGGCATTTTTATCAAAATACAAAACAGATTGTTTTATATTATTTATTTCAGGTTCAGTTATCCGCATCTTTATTAAATAGCTGATCAGGTATTGAAGTTACCCAATTATCTTTAAAAGAATAATCCATAATCGTGTAAGGGTGCTTTTCAAATTGTCGCTAACCCAAACCCACCACTACCTACTATTTTCTTTTGATAAAACCCTGATACCCCTCCGCCGGAGGGGATGAATTGTCTGTAAGATTAAATTTTTTAACCCTCTACCCTGCGACAATTTGAAATGCACCCCCTGTAAGATTTTACCCCCAGCATACAAAACTGATTTCGATGTTCTACTCTGTGGCCCTATGGTTTATTTTAGTAACCTTATTATTACTCAGCATATACTCCTGTCCGCTTTCCGCACAAACAGCTTTTCCATCCTCATCAAATTGCAACTTATGCCCGTACTCACTCATCCAGCCGGTTTGCCTTGCAGGGTTTCCGACTACCAGCGCATAAGCAGGAACAGGTTTGGTAACTACAGCACCTGCCCCGATAAGAACGAAATTCTTCACTGATAATTATTGTTGAACAATGGTTGAAAGGGTTTAAAGATTGTTGAATATGGTTTACTGTGGTTGAATGTGGTCTGTTTGGTTCCATGGCAGCACCTGGATATCATTGCTTCTTTTTTGTTATAATTTACCTATCAATTCTTTAACATCGATATTCAATTTTGAGAAAGCAAACCATTTTTTCCCTAAGTCCTTTAATGACGCTCCTATATGATAAACTGTTTGCTGGTCTATTATTAAAAATCTGTCGTGTGATTTAGCAAATTCTTTTACTTCAACAGGCTCATATTGTTCCTGAAAACGATCTAAATCTAATTTCAATTGTTTTGAAATACTTTTGGTGTAAATGGTGGCATAAACACCTTTGTTTCTTTTGGAAAGCAGTGTGAGTACCGATTCATCAATATAATTGTCTATAATCGTAATTGATTTTTTAGCGGATTTAATAATTTTTGAAACAAACGAGTGTGCATCAAAAATTTGCCCGTCATAGAAAATACCTTGATTAGGGGGTAAGTTGGTTTTTAGAATTAAGTTGAATTCTGTGTTTTTTATTTCAAGTGAATTCACTTTTGTTTCTAATACCCCCATTCTATGGTTTAGTGCATATCCTTTTAGCAGATACTCTTTTAATATTTTATTAGCCCAAACACGAAATTGTGTGCCTCGTTGCGATTTTACCCTGTATCCTACAGAAATAATCACATCGAGATTATATATTTTGGTTTTATATTTTTTCCCATCATTGGCAGTTGTCAAGGAATACTTGACAACTGCTTCTTCTTGTAATTCGCCTTCTTTGAAAACATTATTAATGTGTAAACTAATATTTTGTTTAGTAGCTTTAAATAAATCTACTATCTGCATTTGTGTAAGCCAAACCGTTTCATCCTCTAATCTTACCTCAATATGATGTGATAGGGAATTGGGCTGATAAATGATGATTTCTCCGTTGTTCATTTTTGTTAGTTGGCTGCCTCCATAAATAATGGCAATTCCATTCGGTATTCCTGAATTTTACAATAAACCCTTACAGTTTAGGAATCGGATTCCCTAACTGTAAACAATTTCATCTTTTACACATCAAACCTTTGCTACTCTGCCATCAATCAACTTATACTCCTGTCCGCTTTCGGGGCAAACAGCTTTTCCATTAGCACCAAATTTCAGTTTATGTCCGTATTCACTCATCCACCCGGTTTGCCTTGCAGGATTTCCTATTACCAATGTGTAAGCCGGCACCGGTTTTGTAACTACGGCGCCTGCGCCGATAAATGCATATTCACCGATTTCATTGCCACAAATAATAGTTGCATTGGCGCCAATGCTGGCACCTTTTCTTACTATGGTCTGTAAATACTCATGCTTGCGGCTTACTGCACTGCGGGGGTTGATGACATTAGTAAACACCATCGAAGGCCCGAGGAAAACATCATCTTCACATATCACCCCTTCATAGATGGATACATTATTCTGCACCCTTACATTATTTCCCAGTGTTACTTTTGGCGACACCACTACGTTTTGCCCGATATTACAATTGTCGCCAATAATACATCCGGGCATCAGGTGGCTGAAGTGCCAGATTTTGGTGCCGGTGCCAATGCGGCAACCTTCATCAATGATGGCAGTGGGGTGAGAAAAAAAAATCATTAGTATCTATTAACTTTTAAAAAAACCTGCAGCAGGTGCAACAGGTCGTTTTATATATGCAGCTGCATACTGCATATCTTTTAAGGCCCTGTAAAGTATTACCGGTTCAGCATATTGCTTTTGCATAATATCAACCGGAAAACCTGTTTCTTTTTTCAGCATTTTTTTAAACGGAGTAATTTATTAAAATTAATTTCCTCCTCAATAAACAAGTCAATATCATTAAAATGCCCTCCCCTGGCCAGTGAACCAAATACACCGATTTTTTGTAAGCCAAACTGGCCGAAGATGTCTTTATCCTTAAACAGTAAGAACAGGTCATTTCTCAAAATTAATTATTCTTTTAGTTAATGAATTGCTTCTCAACTGACTCCTCTGCCCAACCTGGTCTGCTAATTGAAAAAAAGCATTTTTCAACATCCCACCTTGTCCCCGAGCCAGGTCTGAATAAAAAAATTATCATTTTTCGCCAGCCATTACAAGTACCCGATCATAAAGGGATATATGTATTCTGAATCCTGCTTCGTCAATGAGTCTTTCCAATACTGGCCTTACCAGCATTATAATATTTTCCTGTTTTGCCTTGACTAAAATCCCAAGTAATCCCACAATTTTTAATCCCATTTCTTCTGCAATATGCCGGCCTCTAATTTCATCGATCAACAGGTAGTCAGCCTGAAGTTGCATCGCCAAAGCAATGGACTCTGCTTCTCCTTTATCTAATTGATGCTCTAATTTTGCAACCAGTGCCTGATTGATAACAGGAGTAACTGTTATCCAGTTTTGCTCACTTATTATTTTTTGTTGAACTGGAATTTCACAAAGCTCTTCATAAACCGCTTCCGGAATAACCAGTTTTTTAAATAACACTTGCAGAATAAATAAATGATCTACCCGGATAAGATTGGTAACCGGTGAAGTATCACTAACAATGATCATTCAGAAAGATGAAGGTTTTTGATATCTTTTTCAAGCTCAGCGATATCATAATGAATATTTACTCCTCTTTTACCAAGCTCCTTTTGAAAACTGACAAGGTCAAGCTGTGCAATTTTTCTTGCCTGACCGATTGAAAGCATTTGCTGGCGGTACAGAAATACAGCTATTTCCGTTCTGAACTGGTCAGCTGAAATATTGGCTTGCAACAGAATGTTATCAGGAATAGATAAAATCATACTGTAAAGTTAGCAAAAGAAACTGGTTAGAATTATTGTGCTTTGTCATTGGGTGCATTTCAACCACTATTCATCGTCTCTACTTTTTCTCAAACGCCAGATGATCCTTCCGGATTTCTTCTTCTGGCAGCGATTTAAAATACTCATACGTAATTTTTAATCCCTCAGCCCTTGATACGGTGGGCTGCCAGTTCAATAACTGTTTGGCCCTTGTAATATCCGGCTGCCGTTGTTTGGGATCATCGGCCGGTAATGGCTGGTAAACAATTTTTTGTTTGCTTCCCGTCAGCTTAATGATTTCTTCTGCAAAATCTTTCAGGCTTATTTCATCCGGGTTGCCAATATTAACGGGCTGGGCATAATCACTCAGCAGTAGCCGATAGATACCATCTACCAAATCTGCTACGTAACAAAAACTGCGGGTCTGGCTGCCATCGCCAAATACCGTCAGGTCTTCTCCCCGCAATGCCTGCCCGATAAAAGCAGGTAAGGCACGGCCATCATTAAGCCGCATTCTCGACCCATAGGTATTAAATATCCGTACTATCCTGGTCTCTACCCCATGATAAGTATGGTAGGCCATAGTAATTGCTTCCTGGAAACGCTTTGCCTCATCATACACACCTCTTGGGCCTACGGGGTTTACATTGCCCCAGTAATCTTCATTTTGCGGGTGCACCAACGGATCGCCATATACTTCGCTGGTACTGGCCACCAGTATTCTTGCTTTTTTACTTAATGCAAGGCCCAGGCAATTATGCGTACCGAGTGATCCTACTTTTAATGTCTGAATGGGAATTTTTAAATAGTCAATCGGGCTGGCCGGTGAGGCAAAGTGAAGGATATAATCCAAATGGCCCGGCACATGTATAAACTTGCTTACATCATGATGATAAAAGCTAAACTCTTTGAGGGGAAATAAATGTTCAATGTTTTTGAGGCTGCCGGTTATTAAATTATCCATGCCAATCACTTCATACCCTTCCTTAATGAACCTGTCGCATAAGTGAGAGCCTAAAAATCCTGCTGCGCCTGTAATAAGAACTCTTTTCATGAAAAAATATTGAAAATATTTGAATGTTGTTGAATAGTGGTTGAACGATTGCTAGCCTGCCGTTACTTTTTTTCTGCCGATGCTTTCATAGTAAAAGCCAAGCGAACTCATTGTTTCAATGTCGTAAAGGTTTCTGCCATCAAAAATCACTTTTTCCCCAAGCTCAACGGCAATTTTTTCAAACTCCGGTGTCCTGAATTCATTCCACTCCGTACAAATGACCAGCGCATCAGCCCCGGCCAAAGCCTGGTATTGATTTTCTGCAAAATTGATTTTGCTATTGTATTCCTTTTTTACATTGTCCATTGCTTCGGGATCAAATGCCGTAACCGATGCCCCGCTGGCTAATAAATAGTCAATCACTTCTAATGCCGGCGCCTCTCTTATATCATCTGTATTGGGTTTGAATGCAAGCCCCCATACAGCAAATTTCTTTCCGGCAAGGCCGTCCTTATAATAAGTTTTGATTTTGGAAATAAAAAACTGTTTTTGCAGCCTGTTTACTTCCATCACAGCATTTAATATTTTAAAATCATACGCAACATCTTTAGAAGACCTGGACAATGCCTGTACATCTTTGGGGAAACAACTGCCCCCATAACCAAGACCCGGATACAGAAAATGTTTGCCGATCCTGAAATCAGTACCGATTCCGCGGCGTACCATGTCCACATTAGCCCCCAATTTTTCACACAATACCGCTATTTCATTCATAAAAGAAATTTTGACAGCCAAAAAACTATTGGCAGCATATTTCGTAAGCTCTGCGCTTTTTTCATCCACAAAAATGATAGGGTTTCCCTGGCGTACAAAGGGCTCATACAGCCGTTGCATTAGTTTTTCGGCTGTCTCCGAAGAAGTACCAATAACCACCCTGTCGGGTTTCATAAAATCTTCTACTGCTGCGCCTTCCCTTAAAAATTCGGGGTTGCTCACCACATCAAAGGAATTTTCTATTCCTGCACCATTGCTGAGAATGGCTTCTCTTACTTTTTCAGAAGTGCCTACCGGCACGGTGCTTTTATCCACTATTACTTTATAATCACCCGGTTGTAATAATTTGCCCAGGTCTGCAGCTACACCCAGGATGTATTGCAAATCAGCACTGCCATCTTCACCCGGCGGGGTGGGCAGCGCCAAAAAAATAATGGCCGCACCTTTTATCCCTTCTGCCAAAGAGGTAGTAAACTGGAGGCGGCCTTCTTTCAGGTTCCGGGTAAATATTTTTTCCAGGCCCGGTTCATAAATGGTTATTTCACCTGCCCTTAATTTATTGACTTTCTTTTCATCAATATCAATACAGGTAACATGGTTGCCGGTTTCGGCAAAACAGGTGCCGCTTACAAGTCCTACATAGCCGGTACCTACAACTGCAATTTTCATGAGCCCTTATTTCTTAGTTAAGAATTTTTTTTAAATATTCCCCATAGCCGCTTTTAGACAGTTCATCAGCCATTTTTTTCAATGCTTCGCCGGTTATAAAACCATTGCGGTAAGCTATTTCCTCAATGCACCCGATTTTGGTGCCCTGCCTTTTTTCAATTACCCTTACAAATTCGCTGGCATCACTCAGGAAAAAAGTCCAAAATCTACATGGCGGAGGTAAGGGCTGGTTTGAGCTATGGCAAGTTCCTCTTTATCAAAATTTCCCGCCAGGAGTTCCGCCCGGATAACAGGAACAATTTGAGATTTAAGTTGAGGTATATATGTTTTCACAGTCTCAAAAACTATAAAAATATCTATCCCGGAATAATCATGAACAATCCTGTTTCTCATTCCTTTGATTTTTATCCAATCTGGTTGCTTGTGTTTTTCAACCAGGATTCCACTGAGTTTATTACCCTGTTCACCAATTTGAGTAAGTAAATTTAGACATGCGTTAAATGTTATTTGGTCTTTATGCTCAAAGAATTCCATGGCCTCATGAAAATCACTGGTATAGATTGTTATTTTTTCAGAAGACTCCAGTATCCGTAACAGGTAAAGCAGGTCGTTTTTAAGATGCGGCTGCATATTTCATATCCTTTAATGCCCGGTGAAGAATTACCGGTTCTGCATATTTTTTTTGCATGATATCAACCGGGAGGCCTGTTTCCTGTTCCAGCAGCTTTTTTAACAATAGTACACTTCTGAAATCTAACTCATCCTCAATGAACAAATCGATATCATTAAATTGCTCCCCCCTGGCAAAAGAACCAAAAACGCCTATGCGTTTCAGCCCGTATTGCCGGTAAAGATTTTTTTGACTGAAAAGCAAAAAAAGGTCATTGATATTTTGCATTTTTTTCATGCTTCAAAATTAATCATTCGTTTCAGATACTCCCCGTAGCCGCTTTTAGCCAGTTCATCAGCCATTTTTTTTAATGCTTCACCGGTTATAAAGCCATTGCGGTAAGCTATTTCTTCAATGCACCCTATCTTGGTGCCCTGCCTTTTTTCAATTACCCGTACAAATTCGCTGGCATCACTCAGGGAATCAAAAGTACCTGTATCAAGCCATGCTGTTCCCCTGTCCAGCACGGCTACTTTTAGCCTGCCGGCCTCCAGGTAAGTTTTGTTTACATCAGTGATTTCATATTCGCCCCTTGCAGAGGGCTTCAGTTCTTTGGCAATCTTCACTACACTATTGTCATAAAAATATAAACCCGGCACAGCATACTTTGATTTTGGTTTGGCTGGTTTTTCTTCAATGCTCAGCGCATTAAAATTTTCATCAAATTCCACCACACCATATCTTTCGGGGTCGGCTACCGGGTAGGCAAATACATAGCCGCCTTCCACATTATTCAATTCCTCCAATTGCTTGCCCATCCGGCTTCCGTAAAAAATATTATCTCCCAGCACCAATGCCACTTTATCTTTTCCTATAAAAGACTCACCAATAACAAATGCCTGTGCCAGTCCATTTGGAACTTCCTGTACCGCATATTCGAACCGGCAACCCAACTGGCTGCCATCACCTAATAATCTCCTGAAAGAAGAATTGTCATCCGCTGTGGTGATGATCAGTATTTCCCTGATACCGGCCATCATCAATGTAGAAAGCGGGTAATAGATCATCGGCTTATCATACACCGGCATCAGTTGCTTGGATATAGCTTTGGTGATGGGATAAAGCCTTGTACCGGAGCCGCCTGCTAAAATGATACCTTTCATGGGAGAAGTTGAATGTTGTTGAAAAGGGTTAAATGTTGTTTAATAATTGCAAGGGCACCAGGGGCTTTATTAACTGTGGTGCAGCAAACATTAACCAAAAAAATCCAAGCTTACTAATTCGTTTGACTTGTGATGCTTTAAGGTTTGTAAGTTTCACTGTCAATGGTTGAATTTTTTGCCTGTAATCAGCCAATTCATTTTCATTAATATAACCAAGATCAGATGAAATAATCAGATGATTAAAAACTTCCATCAGGCTACTGAACGCAATAGTGGTGAAATGCGCCTGATCCCTTGCTGTTGCTCTTGTTGTGCCTTCTGCAATATTCGCACATACAGATACTGCTGACCTTCTGAGTTGAGAAACAAGAGAATATTTTTCTTCCGATGGAAATGATTGGGTTTTTTTATAGATGCTACCGGCCAGTTGCCTTGCTAATTGCCAAACTTCCAGTTTTTCAAAAGAGAATTGATAGGTATTCATGGAGAGAGGTTTAATGTTGTTAAGATGGTTTAATGGTGGTTTAATGTCGTTTAAAATGGTTTAAAGTAGTTTAATAATTGCGAACAGCTATTCAACAATATTCAACTTTCTATTCAACTATTTTCAACAACTATTCAACAGCTATTTCATCCATACATCCGCTCATAATACCCCTGATATTCTCCTGAAGTAACATGTTTTAACCATTCTGAATTTTCTAAATACCAGTCAATGGTCTGACTTAATCCTTCTTCAAATGTTACCGATGGTTTCCAACCCAACTCTTTATTAATCTTTGTTGCATCAATGGCATATCTTCTGTCATGCCCCGGCCTGTCTTTAATATAAGTAATCAGTTGCTCACTGGTGCCGGCAGGGTTGCCAAGTTTTTCATCCATCAGTTTGCACAACAACTTTACAAGGTCAATGTTTTTCCATTCATTAAAGCCGCCGATATTGTAAGTATCCCCCGTTTTCCCTTTGTGAAAAATAAGGTCAATTGCAGCTGCATGGTCTTTTACAAAAAGCCAGTCCCTTGTATAAAGCCCGTCGCCATAAACCGGCAATGATTTTTTATTAATAATATTATTAATAAAAAGTGGGATGAGTTTTTCGGGAAAATGATTGGGCCCGTAATTATTAGAGCAGTTGCTTATCACCACCGGCAGCTCATAAGTGGCGTGGTAAGCCTTCACAAAATGATCACTGGAAGCCTTGGAGGCACTATAAGGTGAATGGGGGTCGTATTTAGTTTCTTCGGTAAAAAAACCAGTATCGCCCAAAGCTCCATATACTTCATCTGTTGACACATGGTAAAAACATTGAGAAGTTGAGGGTTTTGGGGTTTGGGTTGATCCCCATAATTTCTTCGCAGCATTCAGCAGGTTTACGGTACCGATAACATTGGTATAAACAAAATCCAGCGGTGAAAGGATGGAACGGTCAACATGGCTTTCTGCAGCGAGGTGAATGATGCCGTCGGGCTGATGCTGATTAAACACTCTTTCCAGTTCCGGGGTATCAAGAATATTTACTTTCTCAAAAATATAGTTAGGTGCATTTTGTATGTCCCGCAGGTTTTCGAGGTTACCTGCATAGGTCAAAGCATCAAGATTGACAATGCGGTATTGAGGATACTTATTTACAAACAGGCGAACTACATGTGAGCCGATAAATCCTGCACCGCCGGTTATTACAATTGTTCTTTGCATTTATTCTTTATGTTGTTCTTTGTACCATTTATAAGTTAACCTTAGCCCTTCTTCAACAGAAATTTTTACTGCATATCCCAATAATTGTTTTGCTTTTGAGATATCTGCCATGCTATGTTTTACATCTCCTTTTCGTTCATCGCCATGAACAGGTTTTAAATTACTACCTGCCACTTTTCTTAATCCTTCAAACAATTCGTTTAAGGATGTTTGCTCCCCGCAGGCAATATTATACACCTGGTTTACGGCTCCGGTATTTGCTGTGAAAATGGAAAGAATATTTGCCTGCACTGCATTGTCCACATAAGTAAAGTCGCGGCTGTGGCTTCCATCACCATTAATAACCGGCGGTTTATTATTCAGTAATGATTCTGTAAAGAGGGGAATGACCGCTGCATAAGGCCCGTTGGGGTTTTGTTTCGGGCCAAATATGTTGAAGTATCTTAATCCTATTAATTCGATGCCATACAAACCGGCATATACCCGGGCATACAGTTCATTCACATATTTTGTAACCGCATAAGGAGAAAGTGGGTTGCCAATTTTGTCTTCTATTTTCGGCAGGCCGGGATGATCGCCATAAGTAGAAGAACTGGCCGCATATACCACCCGTTTGATATTCTTTTCCCTGGCGGCGTTGAAAATATTCAGTGTGCCGGTAATGTTTACGTCATTTGTGGTTAGCGGGTCATTAATAGAACGGGGAACAGAGCCAAGGGCTGCCTGGTGAGAAATGAAGTCCATACCATCGCAGGCAGCAAGGCAGGTTGCATAATCCCTTATATCACCTTCAATAAATTCAAATTCCGGGTGAGTTGAAAACTGCCTGATATTTTTCAGCGAGCCTGTTGCCAGGTTATCCAATACCCTTACGGCAGTTACTCTTTTATCCAGCAACAATTGTTCAACAAGATTGGAGCCTATAAAACCTGCCCCGCCAGTTACTAAAATACGCATTGGATCAGCCCGGTAATTTTATTTTCTTTTCGATCTCCTGAAAAACCTCCTGACATCAAACCAGGCAATTATTTTTTCAATAAAATTCCGTGGTGGTGTTTCTTCTTCATAATAACTTCCGTAGCCATAGCCGTAGCCATAGCCATACCGGCCATAACCATAGTAGCCATAACCCGGTTTCACTTTTACATCATTGATGATGATGGAAACTTTGGGAAGTTTGCCCCCCCTGTAAAATTCATCAATCAGGCCTACCTGTTTTTTAAAAGTATGTCCCTGGCGAACGAGATATAAAGTAGAATCTGCAAATTTGCTAAGGGTCATTGCATCACTTACCATACCTACCGGCGCTGTATCCACTAATACAACATCAAAATTTTCCTTTAGCCATGCAAACATATCTTCCACCCTTTGATCCAGCAGTAATTCTGCCGGGTTAGGCGGAATGGGTCCGCAACCAAGTACATACAGGTTTTCATGTTCGGGAACAGGTTTTATCAAATCATTTAAATCAGCAGCTTTACCGATAAGGTAGTTAGTAATGCCGGGTCCTTTGGTAATACCGAGCCCGGAGAGGACTTTTGGTTTCCTGATATCAAACTCCAGTATGACTGTTTTTTTTCCTGCCAGTGCCAGCACAGCCCCCATATTGGTGCATACATAAGATTTTCCTTCGCCACTAAAAGAAGAGGTGACAAGGATAGTTGATTTTTCCTTTTTGTTAAGAATATACTGAAGGTTCGAACGAATAATGCGGAACTGCTCGGCTACCATGCTGCGGGTAGTTTTGTTTACTACCAGCACTTTGTTAGAATAAGAGTGTCCGATTTCTCCCAGTATCGGTGCCAGTGTAATTTTTTCAATATCAAACCTTGTGCTTACCTTATCATTCAGCACTTCCCCGAGGAAAATAAATAAAGCTGGCAAAGCAAGCCCCAGTAATATGGCCATAACCTGAATGGTCCGGCGATTGGGTTTTACAGGAACTGCTGAAGGATAGGCTCTGTTTATAATACTTGAATTAGAAATCGTTGAGGCCCTGGAGATAGCAGTCTCTTCTTTTTTCTCCTGCAGCAGTTTGTACAGATACCGGAATGTTTCCACTTTTCCTTCTATCTCAGCCAGTTCTTTAACTTTTACGGGCATAGCCCGCAACTGGGTTTCGCTTACACCGCTTCTTTGCCGGAGACGACTAACCGCAGAACCCAGGGAAGATTTAATATTTTTCAGGTTTTCCCTGATACTGATCCTAAGGTTTTCAATCTGCCCCGTAACTTCTTTTACTACCGGGTTGGCAGCAGGTACATTTCCATCCAGCAGTTGTTGCCTTTCTAACTGGGCTTTATTGTAAGCTCCTACCAATTCATTTAATATAGCATCATCCAGTCCTAATGAAGAAGGAACAACCGGAACTTCTTTAAACGCATTCTTTTTGTCAACGAGATATTCATCTATCATATCTGCAACACTTCTTTTCAGGGTTTGCTCATTGATAGCTTTGTCAGTTTCACCAATAATATCAAAATAATTGCCGGATTGTGTCTTTGCATCAATGAGATTGTGTTTTGTCTGGTAATCAAGATACAATTTCTGCACACTATCTAATTTGCTCCCAAGGGTAGCCAGCCTGTCCTCAATAAAAGAAAGGGTTTTGTCTGATGATTGCTTTTTTTGTTCCACACTGTAATCACCATATTCCTTCATCAGCATATTGATAATATCAGCACCCATCTGTGAATTAAGGGTACGCATACCAATGGAAAGGATACCGGTACCCGGGCTTTTTGGCATTACCTGTAAAGCGTCTGCATACTGCCCTGCCGCTAAGGCAGTAGGTTGCCAGGTTACATTGTAATCATTACTGGCAGGCAGTCCGAAATTTTTCACCAGCCTGAATACGCCATTTTCGTTTTGGATAAGCTGCTCAAACGTAAATATTTTCTCATCATCATTAACCCTGAATTGTTTATCATTTAAAAATTTTATTTTTAAAGAAAAAGACCTTGATGAATCAGTTATTTGCAGGGCATTAATAATAAAGGGGCCCTGTTTGTAAATGTTAACAGTTTTTATTTTCCCTTTTACATGATAACTAAACTGAAGGTGCAGGCTATCCACTACCCGCTGCATCAATGGGCGGGATTTCAATATCTCCATTTCACTCTGTATGTTCAGGCTTTTATTATTGCCTAAAAGGTCTTCCAGTTTATCGCCACGGTTACTGGCCTGGTCACTTTTAATTAACATGCTGCCCCCTACACTATAAACAGGGACTGTGTATCTTAAATATATATAGGCCGCCAACAGTGCAAATGCAACTGAGAGAACAAAAAGAGGGAGAAAGCGGACATACTTGTAAAAGATATCCCTAAAGCTCAGGTTCCAAAGCTCAGATTTGCTATTATTAACCGGGTCTTCCATCTACAGTTTTTATGAACAAGGATTAGTTTTTAATGAAAATACTTGCAATTGAAGCAGCAACAGTTGCAATGGTAAGTGCAAAGGATACTTTTTGTGCCACTATTGCCTGCTCGGCAGATTTCGCTTTAATTTTTGCCGGTTCTACCATCACCACGTCATTCTGCATCAAGTTATAATATGGTGATTGAAACAGCGAGTCAGTAGAAAGGTCAATACGGCCTGTTTCTCTTTTCCCATCGATCTCCCGGGTTACTTTTACGGTATTTTTTCTGCCATATTGGGTAATGTCGCCCGATAAACCAATAGCTTCAAGTATAGTAATTCTTTCCCCGGAAACCGGGATGGTACCTGGCCTTGCCACTTCACCTAACACCATTACTTTAAAATTTAAGAACCGTATGATGACGGTGGGAGATGTTAATAATTCCACCGGTTCTGTCAACCTCTTTTTAATTTCGGCAGCCAGTTCCTGTTTGGTCAATCCTTCGGCATGAAAGACGCCGAGCCTGTGATGCTCAATATTTCCATTTAAATCCACCAGGTAACCCGGACTTATTCCTCCTGTTCCACTATTACCAGTACCTGCTGGTTGGTTATAAGGAGCATCTGCCTCTGGTTTGGTGCTGTGGCTATACACCTGGATAGACAGCAAATCATTTTTCTGAATACGCAGTGCAGGGATTTTTACTTCTCCTTTACCACTGGTATCCGTCATCCGCTCAAGATAGTTAGGAAGTTTTTGCTGTGGTGTGCAGGAGAAAAAATAAACTGGAAATGAAAACAATAATAATATCCGTATGAACTTCATTGATACGTCTTTAGGATAAATGCAGCCGTGGCTGCAAAATCAGGTTCGGTTTTATTTAGGCAGTGCCGAAGTTAATTTACTTCTGTCAATATATGCTACCAAAATATACCCCAGGCTGTCAATAGCAATTTTGGCTGTTTTGTGGCGTACATCCAGCACTTTGCCCTCTTTATCCATCAAGGTTCCATTGGTAATGCGTACCCGTTGGTTTACTTTTAATTCAACCGGCCTTGCTTCTACATTTTCATACTCATCCAGGAACCGCTTGATGGCAATTATTTCCTTTTCTTTTATTACTGCGGGTTTACCATCCCAATATACAAAGTTGATGGCGCCATTGGTCATCCGAACAGCGCTGCGATCCTCATCAATCACTTTTACAAATACATAGGATTTGAACAGAGGCTCTTCTACCACTTTTACCCGGTCGCTCCATTTGCGTCTTATTTTGTTTAGGGGGCAATAACTTTCGAGTCCCTTTTCTGTAAGAAGCTGGTTTACTTTTTTCTCCCACCTTGGCCGTGTGTACACGGCTAACCATTTGCGACTCAAATTTGGAAATTTTTTAGATGGCTTCGCCATCTCAATCACATAAAAAACTTTTTATATGATTGGTTTTCATCGAATTATAGAATTTATGGGATATTCGTTGTCCCTATATCCTAAATTTTGATAGCAAATATAGTATAAGATGTGAGTGGAAAGAGAATAAAATGTGCAGATTTTGAAGGATTTACCCCCATAAGTTGATAAATACTTAAGTAGAATTACTAACCCATTTTGTAGCTTATTATTTTGTCATTAAATGCAGGATTACAGCCTTTATCAACTTTTATTTGAGCCTCCTCTTTTTGATTTATCGGGAATATTTGTTTCCAACCTATTATTAAGCAAATCCTTACATTTAGTTTATAAAAAACTGCTTTGAACCAACGCTTCTATTCTCTTGATGTTTTCCGCGGAGCCACTGTTTGCCTGATGATATTGGTAAATAATCCCGGAAGCTGGTCACATATCTATGCGCCGCTTGAACATGCTCCCTGGCATGGATTAACACCAACCGACCTTGTTTTTCCTTTTTTTTTATTTGCTGTTGGCAATGCCCTGGCATTTGTAATGCCGAAACTTGAAGCAGGCGGAGATACCATGTTCTGGAAAAAAGTATTGAAAAGAAGCCTGTTGATTTTTGGTATCGGTCTTTTTCTCACCTGGTGGCCTTTAGTAAAATGGACCGAGGCAGGTTTGGTATTTAAGCAATGGGCTTATATTGATGGAAAAGGAAACCCGCAAGGGATCCGCATTTTAGGTGTACTGGCAAGAATTGCTATTTGTTATTTTTTTGCTTCTATTATTATCTATTACCTGAAAGCAAGAGCTGCGTTTTATGTTGGTTTGATTTTATTGTTACTGTATTGGGCTCTTTGCTTTTTGCTTGGCAATCAAGCCGACCCTTACAGCATGTCGGGATGGTTTGGAAACAAGGTTGATAATGCGGTTCTTGGTGTTGCCCACATATACAAAGGCGAAGGAATGGCTTTCGATCCGGAAGGCATCATGAGTACACTGCCCGCTATTGTACAAGTAATATTTGGTTACATAGTTGGCGATTATATTCAGAAAAAGGCCCGCCTGAATGACGCAGTCGGGCAGGGGAAGAATTTTGAAATGCTCAGCGGTTTGTTTGTTGCAGGTGTGGCCCTTTTGCTAACCGGCTTTTGCTGGGACATGATTTTCCCAATTAATAAAAAAATATGGACCAGTTCTTATGTCGTTTATACAACTGGTCTTGCCATCATTACCATTGCCACGATGATTTACCTGATTGAATTTAAAAACGTAAAAGGTAGCCTGGCAAGATTCTTTGATGTGTTTGGGAAAAATGCCCTGTTTGTTTTTGCACTGAGTGCTTTTCTGCCAAAAGGATTTGCCCTTATCCGTATTCCTGATCATTTAAACGACAAAGGAGTAATGGTATATACCAATCCCTGGAACTGGTTATATCAAAAAGTATTGATTCATATTCCCGGCGACCCCAAAATCGGTTCTTTCTTGTATGCCCTTTGTGTCATCACTCTTATGTGGGCCATTTGCTGGTGGATGGATAAGAAGAAGATTTATGTGAAAGTGTAATTTTCTGCCTTAACAAGATTTTATCAATTTACATTCTGGCTTTGCTGTGCAAATAATTCTCTGCCGGCATCAGATTCATGTTCTAAAATAATAAAACATGAAACTCATAACATTTATCAGTGCAGGTGCTTTTATCCTTTTTTCCGCTTTTGTAATGAAAAAAGAGAATATTAAACAGGCTACTCCTTTATACGATACCAAATGGACCTTAAATAAAATTCATACTGAGGCAGGTGTGGAAGAAGTGCTGACAAAAGCCTTTATTAAATTCAACCGGGAAAAGAAAAGTGCCGGTGGCAATGGCAGTTGCAACAGCTTTGGCAGCGACTTTAGCATCGGCAATGATAAAATCAGTTTTAAAAATATCTTCTCTACCAAAATGTATTGTGACGGTGTGCAGCAAACTGAAGATGCTTTTTTCAGGCAATTGGGGAAAGTGAATAGGTTTGAGGTAAAGGATAAAAAATTGCTGTTGTATCAGGATAAAGATGTGTTATTAGAATTTGTATCAGAATAATTTTCCCTGCTCCCCCGGCCTTCTGAAAATACTGGTATCCAAACTCCATTCTTCCGCATTCATGTTATAGAGCTTCCCGTACTTTCTGTATTGTTGTGCCACCATCTCTGCAATATTCCCTTCGCCCCGCATACGAACACCCCAGCGGGTATCATTTACTTTTCCATCATGGCTTTGCTCTACCAGGTGCCATACTTTATCTGCCCGGTCAGGAAAGTTTTTAAACAACCAGTCGTGAAATAAAAATTTGACGGCTCCATTCAACCGGATAAAAGTATAAGCAGTAAATGTTGCCCCGTTATCAGCTGCTGCTTTCATGATGCGTTGCATTTCATGCTCGTTCAATCCCGGTATCATCGGCCCCATCATAATACCCATTCTTACTCCGGCACTGCTTAGTTCATTGATAACTTTTAGTTTTTGTTTGGCAGTGGTAGTTCTTGGTTCCATAATTCTTCGCAGGTCTTCATTAAAAGAAGTAATAGAAACCATGGCAGAAACAATTTTCTTTTTCGCCATTTCCTGCAGCACATCTTTGTCTTTCAGTATCCAGGAGTTTTTGGTAAGAATACCAACGGGTTGATTGAATTCATTGCATACTTCCAGCAAGCCTCTTGTCAGGCGATATTTTTGTTCTGCCGGTTGATAGCAATCCGTATTCCCACTCAGCATAATAGGTGTACCATCCCATTTGGGGTGCATTAGAAATTTACGCAGCAGTTGTGCTGCATTTTTCTTTACAATTATTTTTCTTTCAAAGTCCAACCCGGCGCTATAACCCCAGTATTCATGCACATTGCGGGCATAGCAATAAATGCAGCCATGTTCACAACCGGCGTAGGGGTTCATGCTGTAGCCCATGCCCACATCTTTACTTTCTATTTTATTGACGATCGTTTTTGATTCCTGTTCCATGTATATTGTTGGCACATTTGTTTCTTCCCAATCATCAATGCCTTCGATATGTTCTCTTGTATTTTCATTTTTCAGGAAACGGTTTTTGGTGTTGAACTGGGCGCCTCTTCCTGCTAAATATTGTTCGCCTTCTTCCTGTTGTTTCGCTGCCACTTTAAAATGGTCCTGCCTCAATTTCTCTGACATACACTTGTTGGTTTTGATTACATATAAAATAAAAAGGAGAACAAAGAGTTGTCTCTTCATATTCATTCTGCACATTTCCTTACTCTTTATTCTCCTTCTGTCTCACATGATCTATCTCACAATTGACTTATTTCATAAATACTACCAGAATTTGCTTTGAACCACGGAGGCACTAAGACACCAAGGCACGGAGAAACCTATTTACCATTCATTAATTCTTTCTTTGTGCCTCCGTGTCTCTGTGTCCTGGTGTTTCAAAACCCCTTACAATACCATTCGCTTGATCCCCTCCTTCATTAATGGCACATTAAAATTTAGAATAAGCCCAAGCCTATTATTGCTAAGTTTTAGATAACTAAGTAACTGAGCTTCCCAGACAGGATGATAATACTCCTGTGCTTTCAACTCTATAACTACTAACTTATCAACCAGTATATCTATTCTCAGCCCCTCATCAATAATTAATTTATCATATTGTAATCGTATCATTTTTTGTTTTTCAAAAGGGATATCCCTTTTCGATAATTCATAGCAAAAGCATTTTCCATAAATGCTTTCCAGCAATCCAGGTCCTAATGCTTTATGAATGCATATGGCAATATCTACTACCTGCCCTGCCAACCAATTTTCTCTTTCAGTTAATGGGTTAAACATTTTATTTGTATTGTATTTACCCAAATAACTCTCCCTGCTTAGTTGTAACGGGGAGATTCTGAAACTCAAATTTTTGAGCTGTATGATATTTCATTTCTCCTTCCGGTTTTTTTAATAGCGTCATTGTATCGGCGATGAACCGTCCGGTAAAATGTTTATTGCTGTACTCCAGCCATCCCTTTTCATATTGCCAGGGCTTTAGTTTCCTGGCAATAGTTAAGTGCGGCTCCATGATGAAATGCGGTTTGTTATCATCATTCATTTTCATCAACCGCTGCCCGTCTGTACGGATTTCCTTTACCAGGTTCTGAACAGGCAACTTGCTGGTTATATTAATATATATAGTATGAGATGGGAAGCTTCCAAAGTCTTTCAACTCCACTTTGAATGGTGGATAGCCCATTGCCACTGTTCGCAGCCGGTTGATGATCCGTTCTTCCATCATTTCATACTGGAGAAAATTGACTAATGTGATGTGCGGCTTGCCCCATCTTGCAAAGTCAGTTTTGTAATCGTTTGCAAAGCCTTCCTTTACTTTCATAATCCTGTTCCACAATTCTTCATGCGGACTAAGCACCAGCAAATACTCATACACCCGGTAGCCCGGAATAGTGTTGATAATAGTTCCCATAACCCTTCCATTTAAATTTTTAGAAAATACTTACCTATTTTCTTAGCACTAATTTACTAAATTATTTAGCTTTACCAAAATTAATTTATGGAAGGGGAAGAATTTTATGGGTCAGCTTATAAAGGCTCGAAGCAATTCACACAAAAAGAAGTGAAGACGGCCAACGCCACCGGCTTTGGTGCTGCAGCGGATGATTATATGGAACGGGGTATTGACCTGAACGAACAACTGGTTAAAAACAAGCCGGCCACCTATTTTTTCCGGATGAAGGGAGATGCGATGCGGGAGGCCGGCATTTTTGACAATGATGTATTGATAGTTGACCGCTCGGTGAAACTGGCGAATGGGAAAATTATTGTGGCGGTATTAAACGGTGAATTACTGGTACGTCGTTTTCACAAAAATTTTTCTTCGGCATTTTTGATTCCGGAGAATAACAGATACAAATCTATTAACCTGGCAGAGTTTAGTGATTTTGTGGTGTGGGGAGTTGTTATGTATGTAATTCATCCTGTATGAAGGCCATAGTTGACTGTAATAATTTTTATTGCTCTTGCGAACGGTTATTCAAACCCAAACTGGACAATAAACCGGTTGTTGTATTAAGTAACAACGATGGCTGTATCATTTCAAGAAGTAATGAAGCCAAAAAACTGGGAGTGGAAATGGCCGGCCCCTACTTTAAAGCGAAGCCTTTGATAGAAAAATATGATGTGGCAGTTTTTTCTTCCAATTATAATTTATACGGTGACCTGAGCTGGCGGGTAATGGAAACGCTACGAATGATGCTGGGTAAAAAGAATGTGGAAGTTTATTCTGTTGATGAAGCGTTTCTGGATTTAAGCATTTTTCCAGAAAATGAACTACAGGCAGTTGCTGAAGAAATAAAAAGAACAGTGGAAACATGGACGGGCATAAAAGTGTCTGTAGGTGTTGCTGCTACCAAAGTGCTGGCAAAAGTTGCCAATCGTTTATCCAAAAAATACAAACAACAATATGATGGTGTGATGGTACTCGATACCGATGAAAAAATTATAAGTGCATTGAAACAAACACAAGTGGAGGATATCTGGGGTGTGGGCTGGCAATATGCAGAGAAACTAAAAGAACATTGGAGTATTTACGATGCGCTGCAATTAAGTCGCATGAGCGAAGAATTTGGAAAAGTACACCTCGGCGGCGTAGTGGGCAGCCGCTTACTCCGTGAATTAAAAGGCATTCCATCAAAAGATATGAAAGACGAGCTGGTGAATAAAAAAATGATTGCTACAACAAGGATGTTTGGCAGCCCGGTTGGAGATATTGCTTCTATCAAAGAAGCGGTTGCCACTTATACTTCAAGGGCTGCGGAGAAATTGAGGCGACAACATAGCGCCGCCAGGATTGTGAGTGTATTTGTCGTATCAAAAGAAGAAAATCATTTAGTTAGTTTCAATCGGGGGGCCACTCACAGCGATTATACTACATTGCCTGCGGCCACTTCATTTACCAATGAGTTAATAAAACCGGCTGTAGGGTTAGTAGATAAGCTCTACAAAGCAGGAACGATGTATAAAAAAGCCGGTGTAATGCTCAGTGGCATCGTACCTGATAACGCTATCCAGGGAAATTTATTTTTATCAGAAACTAAAAACTGTGAACGAAAACTGATGGACATGATTGATAATGTAAACTTCAGCCAGCGGGACGATGTATTAAAATTTGCCGCATCAGGCACCGCCCGCAACTGGAAAATGCAACAGAATCATATCAGTGACCGCTATACTACACGCTGGGATGAATTATTTGAAATAAAGTAAGCCGCCGCCGACAGCTATAAATTCTAACGGGTTTCCCTTTAATATTTTTTTATTATACACAGGTTCTGCCGGTAACAAAAAATCAATGCTGATTAATTCGTTCTCAGTCGCTCTTCTAAACTCCACAAAAAATATTTACTGATATTTTTTACTCAACTGATACAACACTTTCAACTGCTCATCATTCAACCCCCTTGTAGTATCCTGAAGCCAATGCCTCTTAAATCCAACGATGGCAGCATTGGTATCTTTAATATCAAATCCTACAATCCGTAAAGCTTGCAGATGATTAAACCAGGCTGGCAGAGCAACATCCGTTGCATCATCAAACCAATTGCCAAAACCTTTTTCCGCCAATAATTTCCACGGAAAACGCCAGTTAGGGTCGTTCTTTCTTGTCGGCGCTATATCACCATGACCAATAAAATTAGAAGACGGAATGCTGTAAGCCTTTTTCAAACGGTCCAGCAATATGGCTAAGCTGTTCATCTGTGCCTCTGAAAAAGTTTCAAAGCCGTTATTGTCTAATTCAATTCCAATGCTGGATGAATTCAAATCTGTACTGTTTCCCCACTTACTTACACCTGCATGATGCCCACGCAGTAAATCGTTCAGCATATGATACACTGTACCATCTTTGCAAATAACATAATGAGAACTTACCTGTGTGCGGGGCAATGTAAATGTTTGCAAGGTTTGCTCACAACTGTTTTGTGCCGTATGATGAATGACAACAAAATTGGGGCGGCGCATAGAAAGATTAGTGGTGCCCACCCAATCAGTAATATAGGGCAATCCGGCAGAATCTTTCACCGGATATTCTTTTAAAAGCTTTGCATATTCCTTTACCTGTTTTTTATAAGTTTTATTGGTAGCCGCATACTTGTTTTGGGAGCAGCTCCAGACAAAAACGGCGCCGATGAAAATACCAATGATTTTTAAAAATAGTTTCATGTAAAAAAAATTAGCTAAAGCAGGTACAACTTCAGGCGCAGTTACTCAAACTTACGGTACAACACATAAATTATTTTCCTTACCGCTGCATTCATGGTATTCGAATTGTCACCCATGAAATGACGTTTAAAAGCAGCCACTGTCGAAGCTGGATAGGATATATCGTAGCCGATTATTCTCAGGCCCATCAGGTAATCAAAATTATCCGGCACCTGCACATTGGTAGTATCATCCCACCAAAGCCCAAAGCCCTTTTCACTCAACTCTTCCCAGGGGAACTTTGAGCCCGGATCAATCTTTCTTGCCGGTGCAATATCGGCATGACCGATAAAGTTGGCATCCGGTATTTTATATGCTGCTTTCAGCCTGTCAAGTAAAGTAGTTAAACTATTTATCTGTGCTTCTGTAAAAGATTGGTAACCGCTATTATCCAACTCAATGCCGATGCTGCTGGAATTCAAATCAGTGTTATTGCCCCATTTGCTATCTCCTGCATGATGCGACCGCAACAGGTCATTCAACATATGATGTACTGTACCATCTTTACAAATAACATAATGGGCACTGGCTTCCCTGCCACCGGGTGTTGTAAATTCCTGTAGTGTTTGTTCGCAACTATTATTGGCTGTGTAATGTATTATTACAAAATTGGGGCGGCGTAAACCCATATTTGGTGTACCAATCCATTCTGTGGAATAAGCAAGACCGGCTGAATCAACCAGTGGATACCTGAAAAGAACTTTTGCGAGAGAATCAACCATGTTACTATATAATTCATTAGCTTTTCCATATTTAGCCATCACTGAACCAACTCCCCTGGCTATTGTATTTTTTTCATTGATTTCATCCGCTGAATCTTTTATAGGTAAGGCGGAGCCTTTCAGGAAAACCTCTTTAGTACCAGATGAGGTTCCGGTTTGTTGGGCGGCTGCACTTAACATCAACAAGTTGCAAAGCAATAGAATTAAAAATCCCATCAAAGGTTTTTGAGTGGTTGCTGAATGCATCTATGAAGTTACTGAATTTATTTTTTTCGCCTGTCGTTAGGACGATGGAATTTTCGATATGGTTTGCTTCCACCACTGCGAAGGCGGGGTGAATACACCGGCGATGCACCTAATTCCTTCGGTACTACAGCTTTCTCCACTTCCTTACCCAATAGTTGCTCTATAGCAGCAAACTTATTTTGCTCCTTTTCTCCAATCAATGTAAACGCAGCTCCATCACCATCGGCTCTTGCTGTACGGCCAATACGATGTACATAATCTTCTCCGTCTCCCGGCACATCATAATTAATCACCACATCTATGGTATCAATATCAATACCACGGCTCAATATATCCGTAGCTACCAGCACCGGGATACGGCCGGCAGTAAATGCACCCAATGTATTTTCCCTTTCTGCCTGCAGCAAATCGCTGTGAATTTCAGCAACATTAACTCCGCCATGTTTTAGCTCCCTCGTCAGCTGCTTTACCGTTTGCTTACGGCTGCAAAAAACCAATGCGTTTTTATACGGCGTTTCTTTCAGTAGCTTTTTTATCAGCGGCAGTTTTTGTGGCTCATACACCACAAATGCTTTTTGTATAATCTTCTCCGGTGGTTTGGAAATAGCAATATTAATTTCTGCCGGTTCATGCAAAATCTTTTTGGCCAGCTGCCTTATCTTCACAGGCATAGTAGCAGAAAACAATAAATTTTGACGCTTGGCAGGAAGTGTTTGAAGAATTTTATTAATATCATCCTGGAAACCCATGTCGAGCATACGGTCGGCTTCGTCTAATACCAAAAATTGCAACCCTTTCAGTTTTACATAACCCATGTTCAGGTGGGCAATCATACGGCCGGGAGTGCAAACAATAATGTCAGCCCCCATCTGCAATGCTTTTTTCTCCGCCACAAAACTCTGTGCATCATTACCGCCATAAACGGCAATAGAACTGAGATGAGTAAAATAAGAAAGCCCTTCCATGTGTTGAGATATCTGGATGGCCAGTTCTCTTGTCGGAACAATTATCAAAGCTCCCACTTGTCCGTCCACATGGTTAGTTAGCAGCCGGTTCATTACCGGTAATAAAAAAGCAGCTGTTTTGCCCGTACCGGTTTGTGCCGATGCAATCACATCTCTGCCCTCCATAATCGGCGGTATCACCTGTTCCTGAACCGGTGTAGCCGTTTCGTAATTAGAAGCTTCAATTCCTTCGAGCAAGTTGTGATGAAAATTAAACTCTGTAAAACGCAAAATGAAATGGTGTTAAATCTTTGACACAGGCTTTCCTGTAATTTTTATGCAGGCGTGAAGATACTGAAAATACAGGTGCGGGGATCATCTGCATTGCTACTGGCATCGCCTGTTGCAATCTTTGATTTGTTCTCTTTTTTTCTTTCAGTAAAAGAAAAAAGAGAACCCTGTTCGGGGTTCTGTTCGCTATTGAGCAATTTCAAAATTTCTCTTTTTTTCTTAATGCCACAGGTGAAAAGAAAACATCAACAGCAGCGTAAAATAAACAATTCAAAAAATCCTGTAACGATTTGGTCTGCCGGACACCATCAACTGTGTTTCACAATTTTTTAAAAAATTCAATACAATAAATAATCCATATTCATCGTATTGGGTGAACAGCACCTCAAAACATGAAATTTCTTCTGCCACCAAGCCTGCTTGCCTGTTTACTATTATTCGCTTCTTTTATACCAGCAAGAAAAGTTTCTCCATCAACAGTTTCCGTTTCGCCACTGGCCAGCTACTCGCCTGACTGGAATGATGCCAGGTACCTCAAGTGCAATACCGCCGCCAAAGCCAACTACATGACCGATGCAGAAAAAGAAGTGATTTACGTTTTGAACCTGGCAAGGATGAACCCGGTATTGTTTGCCAATACAGTTGTTAAAAAGTATCCTGCCAATCATTCGGATTACTATACCTCCCTGCTGGCTACCATGCTGACGCTAAAACCAATAAAACTTCTTTACCCCGACTCACTTTGTTTTGCCGGTGCCCTTTGCCATGCTATCAATTCCGGGGCAGAAGGTTATGCAGGTCATACCCGCAGTACCGAAGAATGCAGAAAGAAATGGTATTACAATGGTGAATGCTGCGATTATGGCCACAACAAACCATTAGATATCATCATGTCATTACTGATTGATGAAGATGTTCCTTCATTGGGTCATCGGGATATTTGCCTGAGCGGATATAAAAAGATTGGTGTATCTATTCAGTTTCATAAAGCCTACCGGCACACTGCCGTGCTTGATTTTCACTATTAAAGCGCCAACGGCTTAATAAAAATCACCTGCCTTCCTGCCATAAGTCATGCACCCTGCCTTATAAGAATTGTAGCTTACATAGCGTAAAGAGTTTTTTTCATTTTAAAATTACTGCTATGAAATATAGTCTTCTACTCGGAGCCATTATCGTTTCCATGGCAGGCTATGGACAAGCATGGGCAAAGGAATATGACCATGTGGATGAATGTGTTTGTGGATTGTCATTGGTTGGAAAAGGAGATAAGCATGGATTTGTTGATAAAGAGGGAAAACTAATTGTGCCGCTTATTTATGATGAAGCCATGACTTTTTCGGAAGGGATGGCGGCTGTAAAACAAGACGGGAAATGGGGATTTTTGGATAGTACAGGGAAGTTAGTTATCCCGCTAAAATACATTGATGCCATGTCTTTTCATGATAACCTGGCTATTGTAAGCAACGGTGCTAACTATGGGTTCATTGACAAAGCCGGCAAAGTTGTTATTGCAATGGTATATGACAATGCGACTAAATTCTCCGAAGGACTTGCTGCTGTAAACAAAAATGGTCAATGGGGTTATATTGATAACAACGGTAAAGAAATAATTGCCTGCAAATATGGGTTCGCAGGTTCATTTGCAGATGGAAATGCAAAAGTGATGAAAGAAAGTAAATGGATAATAATAGACAAAACCGGTAAGAAAGTAGCTGATGCTGATTAATAACAGTAATTATTTGCTAAGTCCTTAAAACCAAAACAGCCTTCAGAAGAAGGCTGTTTTGGTTTACATATTTCTCCTGTACTGTCCGCCTATCCCGTAAAGGGCATGAGTAATTTGTCCTAATGAACAGTATTTCACTGTTTCCATTAACTCTGCAAAAAGATTTCCATTGTTGATAGCAACAGACTTTAACTGTTGCAGCATTTCGGCCGATTTATTTTCATTTCTTTTCCAGAAAGCCTGCAGATTTTGTACCTGCAACTCTTTCTCTTCCGTAGTACTGCGGATAACTTCCGTTGGTAAAATAGTAGGGCTTCCTTTTTTATTCAAGAAAGTATTGACTCCGATAAGTGGCAATTCGCCGGAATGTTTCTGATGTTCATAATACAGGCTTTCTTCCTGGATCTTATTCCGCTGGTACATTCTTTCCATGGCACCGAGCACCCCGCCCCTTTCAGTTAAGCGGTCAAACTCATTTAGTACTGCCTCTTCCACCAGGTCTGTCAGCTCTTCAATAAGGAATGAACCCTGGTTGGGGTTTTCATTTTTAGCAGTTCCCAATTCCCTGTTAATAATCAATTGTATTGCCATGGCCCGTCTTACACTTTCTTCTGTTGGGGTTGTTATCGCTTCATCATATGCATTAGTATGAAGTGAATTACAATTGTCATAAATGGCATACAATGCCTGCAGCGTAGTCCGGATATCATTGAAATCAATTTCCTGTGCATGCAAACTTCTCCCGGATGTCTGGATATGATACTTCAGCATCTGGCTGCGTTTGTTGGCTTTGTATTTATACTTCATCGCCTTTGCCCAGATGCGTCTTGCTACACGGCCAATTACACTATACTCAGGGTCCATACCATTGCTAAAGAAGAAAGAAAGATTGGGAGCAAAATCATCTATGCTCATTCCACGGCTCAGGTAATACTCAACATAAGTAAATCCATTGGACAAGGTAAAAGCTAATTGGGAAATTGGATTTGCCCCTGCTTCGGCAATATGATAACCGCTGATAGATACCGAGTAGAAATTCCTTATTTTATGTTGAATAAAATATTCCTGTACATCGCCCATTAGTTTTAAAGCAAACTCGGTAGAGAAGATACAGGTATTTTGTGCCTGGTCCTCTTTTAAAATATCAGCCTGCACGGTGCCCCTGACCTGTGTCAGAGCTTCAGCTTTTATTTTCTCATACACATTTTTTGGCAATACATCAGCACCAGATAAACCGAGTAACCGCAAGCCCAGTCCATTATTACCGGGAGGCAAGGGGCCCCTGCCTCCGCCAGTTGGCGGAGGGGTCTTAGAGTCAGAAAAATCAGGAAGCTTTTTTGGATGGATAGATTTACCATCTGTTCCCATATATCTTGGCAAATCATCAATATTATATTTGGCTTCAATGATTTTATTTACCTCATCCTTTAAATTATTAGCAACTATATATTTTTCACATTCCTGGTCAATGGCTGCATTCATAAAAAATGCCAGCAGCATTGGTGCCGGGCCGTTAATAGTCATAGATACAGAGGTCTTGGGGTCGCATAAATCAAAGCCGCTATAGAGTTTCTTTGCATCATCTACCGTGGCAATGCTTACTCCGCTGTTTCCTACTTTGCCATATATATCCGGCCGATAGCCGGGGTCTTCACCATATAATGTTACACTATCAAATGCAGTTGATAAACGTATTGCCGGCTGGTCAACACTCACATAGTGAAACCGTTTGTTGGTTCTTTCCGGTCCGCCTTCACCGGCAAACATTCTTGTCGGGTCTTCGCCTTCCCTTTTTAATGGGAACACACCTGCTGTGAAGGGAAAATGACCCGGCACATTTTCCTGTGCCTGCCATTGTAATATATCACCCCAGTCCTTGTATTTAGGTAAGACAACTTTCGGAATCCTTGTACCACTCAGGCTGTTAGTCATCATGGATTGCTTTATCACTTTATCCCGGACTGTGTATTCATAAAAATCTTTCTGGTATTCAGCCACTTTATTCGGCCAGTTAGTAATAAGCCTTCTAGCAACAGGGGTTAGTTGTTCTGTATAAAAAACAATTTGCTCCTGAAGGGCCTCCCAAAGCCCTCCCTTCGGAGAGGTTTTAGAATCCGATTGTTTCAATGTTTCCAAAACACCATGCAGTTGATATAATTTAGTTGCAATAGCAGATTGTTCTTTTACCAACTGATCATAGCCACGGTTACTCTCTGAAATTTCAGACAGGTATCGAACCCGGCTGGCAGGAATTACCGACTGAGAAATTTTGGCAGTTTCTGCAAACTGATATTCGCCAAAAGCAATTGTAGTTTTCGTTTCAATTTTTTTCAGAAGTAGTTCAAATAAATGATTTACTCCATCATCATTGAATTTGCTGGCCATAGTACCAATAATTGGCAGCTCTTCATCCTTTGCAGCAAATAACTGGTGATTTCTTTTATACTGCTTCTTTACATCAGCTAAAGCATCCAGTGCACCGGCTTTGTCAAATTTATTTATGCAAACCAGGTCTGCATAATCCAGCATATTTATTTTTTCCAATTGTGAGGCAGCACCATATTCTGGTGTCATCACATACATGCTTACATCGCAGTAGTCAAGAATACTTGCATCGCTTTGCCCTACACCGGCGCTTTCGAGAATTATAAAATCAAACCCGGCTGCTTTACAAATATCAATCGCTTCCTGTACTGCACCGCTTAATACGGTGTTGTCATCCCTTGTTGCCAGGCTCCTCATATATGCCCTGGGATGAGAGATAGAATTCATTCTTATCCTGTCGCCAAGCAATGCGCCGCCTGTTTTTTTCTTTGATGGGTCAACAGAAATAACAGCGATTGTTTTATCAGTAAAACTGTTGAGAAATCTCCTGACAATTTCATCAGTCACACTACTCTTACCTGCCCCACCGGTACCTGTAATTCCCAGTACAGGAGCCCCCTCAATCCGCCGACTGGCGGAGGCTTTGGAGTCTGATTGTTTGATGAGTTCTTCTTTTATCGAAGAATTATCTTCTCTAATTTCTGAAAGTGTAATTGCCCTTGCTATTTTTCTTACATCCTTCACTTCATCCAAAGGAAGTTTTCCATTCCAGTTAGGTTCTAAAGCCCCTCCTTGCGAGGTTCCCGAGCCTTGCGAAGGGAAGGAACGCAGTTCGGGGGAGGCTAATCTTATCACATCTTCAATCATGCCTTCCAACCCCATTTTTCTCCCGTCATCAGGGCTATAGATACGGGTGATGCCATATTTATGTAACTCTTCAATTTCGTCAGGCAAAATAGTACCACCGCCACCGCCAAATATTTTAATATGCCCGCAGCCATTTTCTTCCAGCAGGTCTTTCATGTACTTAAAAAATTCCACATGGCCACCCTGGTAACTGGTGATGGCAATACCCTGTACATCTTCTTCAATAGCGGCTTCCACAATCTCTTTCACTGAACGGTTATGACCCAAATGGATGATTTCAGCACCTTTACTCTGCATGATGCGGCGCATAATATTTATGGCGGCATCATGGCCATCAAAAAGGCTGGCGGCTGTAACAATACGTACCTTATTAACCGGTGTATAACTCATAAATAGTAAGAATGGGCAAATTTAGCTTAAAAATTTATGCCTATTAACTCAGGGATGCAGTAAATCGCACTGCTTACTTAGTATTTGTTGCCTTGCGGAAAGCAGGGAAAGAGATATGATCCTGAAAAATTTATCTTTTTCTCTTTCTTCTCTGTACGACCCCCCCGGATTGCAAGCGGTTAATTACATTTGCTTAATGCAACATTTAGTTGAATCTATATCCTCCTTGTATTATAAGTGGAAAGGCTCCCAGGCCTCCGCCATAGATGTGCTTCCACAAAGTGGCAGTGAACGCCGCTATTTCAGGCTTCATGGAAACGGCGGGTCAATTATCGGCACTTATGGTGCTAATGTCAAAGAGAATGAAGCGTTCATTTACTTTTCAGAACGATTTAAAAAGAAAAACCTTGTTGTTCCGGAAATATTTGCCGTTAGTAATGACAGGATGTTTTACCTGCAGGAAGATTTTGGAGATGTCTCCCTGCTGAACAGGCTGGAAGCTGAGGGATTTACGGATGAAATATATTCTCTCTTCAAAAAAAGCCTCGAAGCATTGGCACAATTGCAGGTGAAAGGCGATGATGGTTTGGACTATACTAATTGTTTGACCAATGCAGAATTCGGCAAGCAGGCAATCATGGCAGACCTGCTGTATTACAAATATTATTTTCTCGATGCGTTGCGAAAACCTTATGACAAGCAAAAGTTGATTGATGATTTTGAAGCTTTAAGTAATTACCTCACTCATACCGAATACAAATATTTTATGTTCCGGGATTTCCAAAGCCGGAACATAATGGTAACCCCTCCTTCGAAGTTCCCGGGCGAAGCGAAGGGAAGGAACGAAGTTCGTGGGGAAGCTGTTCATTTTATAGATTACCAGGGTGGTATGAAAGGCGCCCCGCAGTATGATGTTGCCTCCCTGTTGTGGCAGGCAAGGGCCAACCTTCCCGAAGAATGGAAAGAAAGCTTGCTGGAAGATTATATGAACTGTTTTGAAAGCATCATCGGCCAGAATATCGACAAAAATATTTTTCGCAGCCAGTATAATGGTTATGTATTGATAAGATTGTTACAGGTATTGGGCGCCTATGGCTTCCGTGGTTTATTTGAACGTAAAGCCCAGTTCCTAACCAGCATCCCTTTAGCATTACGAAACCTTAAAGAGTTTCTTAAAAATCAAAGTGTCGGCATTGCTGTTCCGGAGTTCAGAAAAGTATTAGATATGTGCCTGGCTGATGAAATTATTCAGCAGTTTACTCCCACACAGGCAACAGCGCAAACGCCGTTGATAGTTAAGATCAATAGTTTTTCTTACCGCAAACAAATTCCGCAGGATGATAGCGGCAATGGTGGTGGTTTTATTTTTGATTGCCGTGGCATTTTAAATCCCGGTCGTGTTGAGAGCATGAAAACGCAAACTGGCAGGGATAAGGAAGTGAAAGATTTCCTGGAACAGCAAACAATGATGCCGGAATTTCTCAACAGTGTATTTGATATTGTTGATATAACCATAGAAGAATATATTAAAAGAGGGTTTGAAAGCCTGATGGTAAGCTTTGGCTGCACCGGCGGGCAACACAGAAGTGTATATGCTGCTGATGCAATAGCAAGGCATTTGAAAAATAAGTTCAAAGTAAAGATTGAATTGAAACATATAGTGCAGGAAGAAAAGAACTGGCAGAATCCTTTGCCTGAAAAGAATTAATATGTTAGCCATGAAGGCCAAAAGACACTAGTCAGGATTAAATTTTGTGGCTTACTGTCTTTGTGGCAAATTTTTCAGATATGAAAGCAATGATATTCAGTGCCGGGCTCGGCACAAGGTTTAAACCATGGACCGATAAACATCCCAAAGCATTAGCATTGGTGAATGGCAAATCTTTACTGCAACGAAACATTGAATACCTGCAACAATATGGGATAAAAGATATCATTGTTAATGTTCACCATTTTGCAGACCAGGTAGAAAATGCAATTACAAAAAATAACGGATGGGGAAGTGATGTTATTATCAGTAATGAAAGAGATGAGGTGCTTGAAACAGGCGGAGGGCTACTGAAAGCAAAAGAACTATTTACTCCCGGAGAAAAATTTATTACCTGCAATGTTGACATTCTTACCGATCTTGACATTAGTAAGTTACTGACCTTTCATGAAGAAAGTAATGCATTGATTTCTTTCGGGGTCACCAACCGAAAAACATCCCGTTATCTTTTATTTGATGAGAGCAACCGGCTCTGTGGCTGGAGAAATACAAAGACAGGAGAAGAGAAAGGCCCCCACCTAACCTCCCCACAGGGGGGAGGAACAAAATCCTCCTTTCAGGAAAAAGCCTACAGCTGTGTTGTTGTTTTTGAGTATAACATCTTCAACTTAATGGAAGAAAATAATTTTACAGGAAAATTTTCCCTGATTGATGTGTACCTGTCCCTGGCCTCACAACATCTCATCATGGGTTACGATCATAGCGGCGACCGGTTGGTGGATGTGGGTAAATCTGAGAGTATCGCTATTGCCGAATCAATTTTTCTATAATACATTTCCAACAAAGGCTACGAAGAAAAGGATAGCTGTTTAGTTTAAAGCCTTGTGTTCTTAGTGTCTTGGTGGGGAAGCCCTTTTATATAAAGTATTGCAAATACCCTTTCAACGGTAGTTACTTTTATGTGCTTTACCCTATCTTTCAAGCCTCAAATACACATATTATATGAAGAAATCAGTTCTTAGCATTTTAGGCTTATTTATGTTCATTGGTTTGTTTGCACAATCAAATTACGATCATAAAGAAGCTTTCAATCCTCAATTCTATCCTTACCCCGGCAATGATTTTCGCAGTGCCAGCGGTGAACCAGGAGCCAGGTACTGGCAAAACCGGGCAGATTATAAAATCAACTGTACACTGGACACAGCAAAAAATGGAGTGAGCGGTGATGTAGAAATTTATTATACCAACAATAGCCCGGATAATCTGAAATTTCTCTGGCTGCAATTAGATCAGAATATTTATAAAAAAGATTCCCGCGGCTCAGCCACTACCACAGAAGCCGGTGGAAGGTGGGCCAATGCAAAATTCACCGAAGGTGATATTATCAAATCTGTTTCGGCTGAGTACAACGGAAAAACATTTACTCCAAAATTCAATGTAACAGATACGAGAATGCAGGTCTGGTTGCCCGATGCATTAAAATCAGCCGGCGGAAAAATAAAGCTGTCCATCAAATTTGAATTCACTGTTCCTGAATATGGCACTGACCGTATGGGGAGGCTAAACACAAAAAACGGAATTGTATATGAAGTTGCTCAATGGTTTCCCCGCATGGCTGTGTATGATGATATACAAGGATGGAATACTTTGCCATATCTCGGTGCAGGAGAGTTTTATTTAGAATATGGCGACATTGATTTCACCGTTACCGCTCCTTCCAATTTAATTGTGGTTGGTTCCGGTGAATTAACCAACCCGCAGGAATGCTACACTGCAGAGCAAATGAGCAGGTGGGCTGCTGCAAAGGCCAGTGACAAGACTGTTGTCATCCGCAGTGATAAAGAAGTGACTGATAAAAACTCAAGACCCAAACAACCCAACTGCACCTGGAAATTTAAAATTACGAATACAAGGGATGTGGCATGGGCGGCCAGCAAAGCATTTGTACAGGATGCGGCAAAAATTAATTTGCCCAGCGGCAAAAAATGTATGGCAATAAGTGCTTACCCGGTTGAGAGCATTACAAAAAATGGATGGCAGCGTTCTACCGAAATGGTAAAAGGTTCTATTGAACATTATTCCGAAAAATGGTTTGAATTTCCCTACCCTGCTGCTACTAATGTAGCCGGCATTGTAGGTGGTATGGAGTATCCTGGTATTGTATTCTGCAGCTCAGGATCATCCGGTACGGGTTTGTGGGGGGTAACCGACCATGAATTTGGTCACACCTGGTTTCCGATGATTGTTGGCAGCAATGAAAGAAAATATGCCTGGATGGATGAAGGGTTCAACACTTTTATCAACGGCCCATCTACTGAAGCTTTTAATAAAGGTGAATTCAAAGAAGCCAGTTTCTTCGATGACCCTACTTCATCTTTTATGGTGAGATACACATTTGGAGAAAAAATGGATGGCTTGTATAATATCCCTGAGGTGATACAACAGGACAACCTCGGCATAGCTGCCTATATGAAACCGGCACAAATGCTGAATGCACTGCGTGATGTGGTACTGGGCAAAGACCGTTTTGATGCAGCCTTCCGTGAATATGTAAGCCGCTGGGCTTTCAAACATCCTACGCCATGGGATTTCTTTCATACCATTGAAAATGTTTCCGGCGAAGACCTTAGCTGGTTCTGGAGGGCATGGGTACTTAACACCTGGAAACTGGACCAGGCGGTAAAAGAAGTAGTTTATATAAAAGATAAACCCGGGAACGGTTCTGAAATAACCATTGAGAATTTAGAAAAAATGGTAATGCCTGTTACAGTGCTGGTAAAAGAAGTTAATGGCACAGAGCATAAAATTAATTTACCGGTAGAGGTATGGCAACGTGGGGCTGAGTGGACATTCGGTGTGCCCACTACCAGTGAAATAAAAGAAGTGACATTAGACCCCGATAAAAAACTGCCCGAATGGAGCCGGGATAATAATACCTGGAAGAAAAAAGCATTCTAAGAGAAAGCCCCTTCGTTTTTTGAAGGGGCTTTTAGTTTTTGTTCAGCCTTTTTCTGATTATCAATTAGATTTGTGACATGAGCATGCAGCAATCTTTGGTTGTTGTATGTAATCCCAACGGACAGACCTTCCAAAAAATTACCGAAGATTGTGGTCTTCGGGGGTGCTGAAATAACTTTGATGACGGTTGGTTCCTTGTATAAATTGCATACCTTTTTTACATAAAAACCGTACAACATTTGCCTGCATTAACATTATGTGTATAGTTATAATGTAACAGGTTTTTTTACAAACTGTCGTTAACTGCCAGTAATTTTTTCAAAAAAAATCCCATCCGCCAAATGGCGAATGGGATTCATATATCTTCTGTTATTATATTACCAGTTCACCATCACTTTTCCTTCTGCCAGTTTCTTGCCATTGGCATCTGCCACCACAACAAAATAAATCCCGGACAGGGCAGGTGTCATATTAATACTCAGCAATGTGTAAGGCCCGGAAACAGGGAATGTTGCATTATACACTTTGGCTCCTTTTGAGTCATGCACCGTTACTGTTCTTGAAGTTCCTGTGCCGCCGTTGTTATAATAAGAAACCGTGAACTTTCCGTCATTCGGACTTGGGAAGATGAACAACTTATTACTTATTGTGGCAGAAATAATAACAAAGGGCGACACATTGAAACAGGTGAGGCCACCGGCAAAAGACTCCTGTATTCTCACCTGGTAGGAACCTAACCCGGTTATATCTGCCACATAGTTATTGCCGGCATTGATAAATGCTGTTGCATCCCTATACCAACTGCTGGTAAGCGTTCCGCCGGTTGATGCACTTGGGGTGGCTGTCAGTGTTGTTGTTTGTCCCGGCAACAAGCTTGTCAGCGGAGCAGCAGTTAATCCCACAGCCGGTAACTGGCGAACAGTAAGTACAGCTGCATTAGAAACAGCAGGAACAGTACATGTTGCGTTTGACAACAGGCAACGGTATTTACTTCCACTCATGGATGTGGCGGCTGCTGTTATGTTCAGTGTTGCACTGGTAGCCCCGGCAATAGTAGCCCATGTGTGAGCAGAAGTGCTGTCCTGCCATTGATACAGAATACCGGTACCAGTACCTGCTACCGTAAAGCTTGTATTGCTGCCCGAACATATTTCTACACTAAGCGGCTGTGTTGCAATAACAACCGGGCTTATCACTGTCAGAATCGCTCCCGTAGAAGTAGCCGAAGGTGTACAGGTTCCTGTTACCACACAACGATACCTGTTACCATTCATTCCGGCGGTAACTGATGAAACTATATGGCCGGATGATGTTGCCCCAACGATATTATTGTAAGTAGTTCCGCCGTCTGTACTTAACTGCCATTGGTAGGTAATAGCGGTACCGGTTGCCGTTACATTAAATGTATTGCTGCTACTAACACAAATCGTGGCATTTTGTGGCTGTGCTGATATAGCAGGTAATGTATTTACGGTCAGTATAGCTGCATTGGAAACACCCGGAGTAGAACAAGTTGCGTTGGATAACTGGCAACGATACCTGTTATTATTCATGGAGAATGAAGCCCCTGTAATATTCAGCGTTGCACTGGTTGCGCCTGAATAAACACCGCCATTATTTACGTTATTGTATGTTCCGCCACCATCAGTGCTTACCTGCCACTGGTAGATAATACCAGTACCGCTTCCCGTAACCGTGAAGCTTGCATTACTGCCTTCGCATACTGTTTGATTAGCTGGCTGACCAGTTACGGTTACAGATGTAACAACTGTAAGCAAGGCGCAGTTTGATGTAACAGCCGGTGCACAAGTACCTGTTACAATGCAACGATAACCAGTATTATTCTGGCCTGCAGTAATACCGTTTAATGTATAACCAGCTGAAGTGGCCCCGGCAATATTATTCCATGGACCAGCGCAACCGCTTGTACTTAACTGCCATTGATAAGTAATGCCTGTTCCGGTAGCAGTTACACTAAATGTGTTGTTAGCCCCGGTACAAAGTGTTACATCTGTTGGTTGTGCTGTTATTGCCGGTAAAGTATTTACAGTAAGCAATGCTGAACCGGATGTAGCATTACCACAAGTGCTGGTAAGATTACAACGATACCTGTTACCATTCAGCCCTGCCGTTACTCCTGTTAAATTCAGTGCAGCCGAAGTGGCTCCTGAATAAACTCCTCCGTTGCCCAGGTTGTTATAAGTGGCCCCACCGTCCGTACTCACCTGCCATTGATAAGTGCCGGCACCAACAGCCGTTACGGTAAAGCTGGTATTGTTGCCAACGCAAAGCGTTACATCTACCGGCTGACCAGTAATACTTAATGATGTAGCAACGGTAAGCGTTGCTGCATTGGAAGTAAGTGGTGACACAGGACAAACACCTGTAACAACACAACGATATTGATTATTATTCAATCCTGCGGTGACACCGGTAATAGTTAAACTGGCAGTAGTGGCTCCTGAATAAACACCTCCGTTAGGAAGTACGTTGAACGTACCACCACCATCTGTACTGATATACCACTGGTAAGTAAGTGAAGTGCCTGTAGCGCCAACTGTAAAAGTTTGATTGGCTCCGGTACAGACAGAAGCACTTGCTGGCTGGCTTGTAATAGCCGGTGCTGTATTCACTGTCAGTATTGCGGCATTTGATGTAGTAGTTCCGCAAAGAGTAGAAGCAATGCAACGATAACGGTTATTATTGAGTACTGCAGTTGCACCTGTAATATTCAGCGTTGCAGTTGCAGCCCCGGCATACACCCCACCATTGATTACGTTATTATAAGTAGCTCCGCCATCTGTACTCACCTGCCATTGAAAACCAGTTGCTGTAGCTGAAGTAATACTAAATGAAGTATTATCTCCGGCACATACTGTTTGATTAGCTGGTTGCGCTGTAATAGCAGGAGCTGCACCCGGAGTTATAGTATAAGTTATATCTCTTGTTTGTGTAGCAGCGCCGGAAGCTGTACCAGTTATTGTCAGTACATAGGAGCCTGCTGTTAAAGTATTTGTTCCGGTAAGCCTTACCGTCACACTGTTTCCCGGAGTTACTGTATTACCTGGTATAAAACTAACTGAGGTTCCTGCCGGTGGGGTAGTTGATGAAACTGTAATGGTATTAGAAAATCCACCAATGGCATTGGTACCCAAAATAATATCCATTGTGGCTGGCGCAGGACAGGCTGCCGTAGCAGGTGCAGGGCTGGTAAATGTAAATCCACCCGGTGTAAATACCGTTAAGGTAGCCACAGAGGAAGTGGTTGAAGCACATCCCTGGTCAATAACACAACGATATTTATATCCATTCATCGATAATGTAACTGCATTTAGTGTAAGCGATGAAGTGGTAACTGCCGGAGCAAGATTGTTCCAGGTTCCACCTCCATCAGTACTTACCTGCCAATTATAAATCAGGTAAGCCCCATTAATGGGTGCAGTAGCTGTAACAGTAAAAGTTGCATTATCACCCGGGTTAACCGTTACATCAATTGGCTGTCCGGTGATAGAAGGAGCTGGTGGAAGATTAAATGCAGCGGTTTGGTCTGTTGTGCTGGATGAACTACCCTGCGATGCGCTGTAGCCCATTCCTCTTTTTGCAAAAGCGGTCCAGATAGCACATTGGTGACGGCCACCGTATAAATTTTTGTCCGCCGTTAATATTGCATTTCTTGCATCTATAAAGCCGGGACTGCAGGGTTGTAAGCGCAAACCCTCTAATACAAGTTTGTAAGCGATGCTGTTTCCCCCGTTGCCGGCTAATGAGAAATTATATAAGTTGGGATTAATACTGTTTTCCTGAAGGATAATACCCCAGGTCATTTCCCAAAGTGCTGCACACCAGATTTCACCAGTATTATGCACTTCTGATCCATTGCTGAATAACCAGGGTGGTACTGCACCTAATCCCATGTGGGCATAGGTCAGCGGATTTGCTGAAAGGTTTGTTGTATAGGGATAATTACGAAACCCGGAACCGGTATTGGGTGATCCTATAAGATAGGTTCCTGTCGGTCTCAGATTAGGTCCATTAGAAGTAGCAGCAGTGGCCCAATTGGTGGTCAGCATTAAGCCAAAATAATCACTCCATCCTTCGCCTCCCTGTTCAGCGTTTTGAAGACAGCTTGCAGTAGCAGGGCCGCCTGTAAACCGGTTGGAAATACCATGCCCATATTCATGGGTAATTATTCCATTATCGAGATCACCGTCTAATACCACGGGCAATGTTCCGCTTAAAGTTACATTCACATTATTGGCAAGTTCAGCAGCAAAAATTGCCCCATCACTTTGAGAGATCATTACTGCAGGAATGGTAATGGTGTTATCTGTACCACCCATAATAATAGGAGCACCTGCTACATTATTCACCATAATCACTGCTATAGCCCCGGCATTTTGGGCATTTAATACTTTGGTAGTAAATGGAACAGTAGCTGTACAAACGGCGCCGCCAAAGCCCCTGTTTATAAGTGCTATTTTGCCCGTAACAGAATTAACCGGTGCATTACAGGCATAGTGGGTAGTACCACCTGCATCATCATTATAATAAACAACCTGCCCTGTAACCGGCCCAACATTCCCCAATTTATTGGCTGTACTAAAACCACTTTCTATTGCCGTGTAGTTCCCGGCAATAGGAGCAGGTGTATTAACAAGCAACGTGGTTGTGGAAACCGCATTAAAAAGATACATCCTCATCCTTGCTGTTCCACCATCCGGGCCAGTTGCAAAGTTGGCATTGTTTCCAATATGACCAGCGGCTCCGCTTTGTGCCAAGGCCATCACCTTATCGTTCCCAATTCCGCCCCTTCCCTGGTTATTTTCCTGAAAATTACCTGCCACTTCATCAAACCCATATTGATAATTGATGTCATGGATAATATTATTCCAATAAAATAAATTGGTAATACAAAATTGCTGCATCGTCGGGTTTCGGCTTGGCTCCACCGTATAGTTTGGAGTAAAGTTAAAATTCAAAGGATCGGGTGATGTGGTTGAGGTTGCAGCTAATCCACCATTTGTGTTTGTTCCCAGGGTATCTTCTGTAGCCCAAACATTATTACCCCTTGAAATAGTATAATCCGTAGTTCCATTGCTATGCCAGCCAAGTGTTGTAGCATTACCCGGAGCAGCCGTCCATGGATTATTCTGCACAGCAGCAGAGGTAAATGAAGGGGCTTCGAATGGATAGGGAATTACGTTGTAATTAACGCTGGAAACCAGGCTTGGACTTTCTGTATTTTTTGGAATTTCATTGCTGATTTTTCCATGGCCTGTAATATTCTTGTTTATTCCAGCTTCAATAGCTCCATGATTTTTATGTTGCAGGTTAAAATCTTCGAAGATTACGATATTAATTTTTTCAATAAAATTCCCGGTCAATGCATCAATCCTCACATGCCATATATTATCCGTACCCGTTGGCGCCACCTGCACCTGCCATCCTAATTTTACAGATACCAGGCTATCTTTCTCTACAGGGAACCAAAATAATTCTACAGTAATATTCTCCGTAACACCAGCTGGTTTGCCATAATCTATCACTCTTCCATTCTGTGAAGTAACCGCTGTTGAAATAGCCGGGGCAGGTAATTTTTCTGTTGTAAATGCCAGCCTTACTGCTTCATTGGCACTAACTGATGGGACACTTGAATACCCAAAAGCAGCTTTCTCCATATCCCCAATAAACTTGCCTGCATTGGATACAAGTTTCCCTTCCATAAAGGCCAAAACTTTCATCTTATTAAATACGGGTATGCCTTTATAGGTTTGCTGAAGATATACCATTGTCATTCCTGTACCCGTTACCGTATAGGAACTTGAGACAGCTATATTTTTAAGATCATTATCAGTAAGCCCGATAACTTCTTTGTTTGCCGCTACTAACTGAAGTGCCGCTACTTTGTTATAGTCATTTTGTCCAAAAGATGCAATAACCTGGAACGCCGCAAATGCGAGGAGTAGAATTCTTTTCATGTTAACCTGTTTGATTATTAGCTGAATAAACCAGAAAATATCGTTCAAAATACGAATATCCTTCCATTTTGATGAAAGGATATTAAAATGTACCGGGAATACAACTACCCGGAAGTCTTCAGGAGTTTACCGCTATCATGCTGATTTCGACATTTACAAACTTGGGAAGGGCAGAAACCTGCACTGTTTCCCTGGCAGGAAATTCACTTTCGAAGTACTTGCCGTACACTGTATTAATCTCCCCGAACTGGTTCATATCAGTAATAAAAATGCTGGTTTTTACCACATTACTGAAATCCATCCCGGCTTCCTGCAAAATAGCTTTCAGGTTATGCATTACCTGGTGGGTTTCTTCCTGTATATCTTTATTCTTTAGATTTCCGGTGGCGGGGTCTATACAAATCTGCCCGGAGATGAATAACATATTTCCTGTTGATACGGCCTGGTTATATGGGCCGATAGGTGCCGGAGCATTGCTGGTAGTTATAATAGTTTTACTCATTTTTATTTTTTAATAAATTCAATGGAACGAATTTAGCTTTATACGTTTTCTTTGCAAAAAAGGTTTATGAAGATTGTGGTGATAACCAATGATGATTTAAAAGAAGAACTGCTGACACAGGGGCTACCGGATAATGTACAGGTGGAGTGGCAGCAGGAAATTAATGCCGTTCAGGGTGCTGATGGATATATTGACCTTTTGTTCAACCGCTCTGCTGAAAGAACAGACAAATTGAAAAAACTGCAACCAGCGACAATAATTGTAAATGCTGTCAGCATTACATTGGATGAGCTGCCTGACGGTTTTATCCGTATCAATGGGTGGAATAGTTTCCTGAAAAGACCTTTAGTGGAAGCTGCCGGTGCCGGTATAGATAAAAAAAAGGCAGAAAAAATTTTCTCCCCCTTTCATAAAACAATGGAATGGGTGCCTGATGTGCCCGGATTTATTACCGCAAGGGTCATCAGCATGATCATCAATGAAGCCTTTTTTACCCTCGATGAAAAAGTAAGTACCAAAGAAGAGATTAATACAGCCATGAAACTGGGTACTAATTATCCTTATGGCCCTTTTGAATGGGCTGCTATAATCAGCTTGAAAAATGTATATGAGCTTTTGACAAAATTGGCGAAGACAAATACCCGTTATCAACCATCTTCCTTATTACAAAAAGAGGTGCTGTCATAAATGAGTTTGATTTTAAATATTGATACAGCTCTTGAACTGGCTTCTGTTTGCCTGGCAAATGATGAAGATATAATTGCATTGGCCATTAATGAAAATCAAAAAGACCATGCGGCATGGCTGCACAGTGCTATCGCAGAAGTACTCCAAAAAAATAGTTTAAACCCTGATCAATTAGCTGCAGTTGGGGTAAGTATTGGTCCGGGTTCATACACAGGATTAAGGGTTGGATTAGCTGCTGCCAAAGGTTTATGTTATGCTTTAAAAATTCCTTTAATCGCCGTCAGCACATTGGAGATGATGGCTTATGCGGTGAAAGATGAAGCCACTGGTCTTATTTGCCCCATGATTGATGCCCGTAGAATGGAAGTTTTCGCAGCCATCTATAATAAATCAATGCAGGAAAAAGTTCCGGCACAGGCTCTGATTATTGATGAACCCAGTTTTGCACCACTTTTCAAATCTTCTCCAATACTTTTCTGTGGAAACGGCAGCAAAAAGCTGCAACCACTGGTTACAAATGCCAATGCATTTTTCAGTAATACAAGCAGCAATGCTTCCCATCTCGCAGCATTATCACACAATCATTTTCGTAAAAAAGAATTTGCTGACCTTGCTTACACGGAACCATTATATATTAAAGAATTTTATTCGCCTGCCCGCAAGAGCTGAACAAAAAGCCCGTCTTATTAACAATTAATATCATAAAAAACAGTTTTGCGGGGGTAATTTTGCCTCTCATTTTAATCAGCTGATCTATGAACAACTATTCACTAATGCTGAACGCTGCATCCGACAATGCTACTTTATTAAAAGTGGATCTGCTGAGTATAAAAAAAACAGCTTTGATACTCAGGGCAGTCAATCACAAGCTAAGACAGCAAATCCTTAAACTGATTGATGAACATGGAAAAATGACCGTAACAGACCTTTATGTGAAGTTGCGGCTTGAGCAATCAGTAGCTTCCCAGCACCTGGCTATATTACGAAAAGCCGGTTTTGTAATAACAACCCGGGATGGGAAATTCATTTACTATTCGGTGAATATCAGCCGTATGCAGGAGCTTAATAAATTTGTCGGGGAACTGCTCAACTAATTACTAAAAAATATTTTATGAAACGTCCCTCCAAACTATTGAGGGGCGTTTTTGTTTATAATAAATTATTTTTGGCCCTTGCCTGCCCCTCCAAAGCGGCTAGCTGAAGGCGGACAAGGCAGTTTTAAATAAATAATCTATGTACATCAAACAATTATATACTGGTTGCCTTAGTGAAGCGGCATATTATATTGAAAGCAATGGTGAAGCTGCCGTTATTGATCCGCTGCGGGACATTGATGCCTACCTGGACCTGGCGAATGAAAGAAAATCCCGTATCAAATATATTTTTGAAACACATTTTCATGCTGACTTTGTAAGTGGTCATCTTGATCTGGGAAAAGCTACCGGCGCCCCCATCATATACGGGCCCAATACCAATACAAAATTTCCGGTGCATGTGGCGAAGGACGGTGAAATGTTCAAAGTGGGTGATCTGGCCATTGAAGTATTGCACAGTCCGGGCCATACGCTGGAGTCAACCTGTTATTTATTAAAAGATGTAACAGGAAAAAATCATTGTGTGTTTACCGGCGACACTTTATTTGTGGGTGACGTAGGCCGGCCTGACCTGGCACAAAAAGGTGCTGAGATAACCATGAATGACCTGGCAGGGATGATGTATGATAGCATTCATACCAAACTTTTCCCATTGGCTGATGAGGTGGTTATTTACCCGGCACATGGCGCCGGTAGTTCCTGCGGAAAAAACCTCGGACCGAATACTCATAGTACTATTGGTGAAGAGAAAAAATCCAATTATGCACTAAAGGCTGCCACTAAAGAAGAATTTATAAAGGTAGTAACCGACGGTATTGCTGCGCCACCTTCTTATTTCCCTATCAATGCTAAAATAAATAAGGAAGGATATGATAGTTTGGATAAAGTGTTGGTTAAGGGATTAAAAAAATTGTCAGCAAGTGAGTTTAAACAACTGGTGAAAGATGATACTATTATCCTTGACACCCGCCATGCCGAGGTATTTACCCAGGGATTTATACCCGGTTCAATCAGCATTGGCCTGGAAGGCCGCTTTGCAGAATGGGCCGGCAGCCTGTTGCCTTTTAATGCGCCGATGCTGCTGGTAACCGAACCCGGAAAAGAAAAAGAAACCATTGTACGCATGGCAAGAGTCGGGTTTGACAAAGTAAAAGGTTTCCTTGATGGTGGATTTGCCGCATGGAAAAATGCCGGTGAGCAGATTGACATGATTGTAGATGTAGAAGCCGATGAACTGATGATGGACATCCCCCACGATAAAAACTTAGTAGTGGTAGATGTTCGCCGAACAACTGAATTTGCTGACGGGCACCTGAAAAATGCGTTGAATATTCCGTTAAACGATATGACTGATCCTGCAACAATGGCTAACCTTGAAGAAGAACAAAACTTATATGTTCATTGTGCCGGCGGCTACCGCAGTGTTATTGCTTCTTCTTTATTAAAAAGACAGGGCATCCACAACTTGAGAAACGTAGTGGGTGGCTGGGCAAAAATCAAGGAACAGGAAAAAGCGGAGATCGTGAAAGAAACAAGTGTGCTGAATTAAGGTTAGCCACAAAATCACACAAATTTTCACGAAAAAGAAGTTGTATTATTCGTGTTTTTTAGTGTGATTTCGTGGCTACTTATTTTACATTTTACTTTTTATCCAGGCATCCAATTCCGGGGAACTTTCACAACTGATAATGGCTGCATACCTTGGTTTGGTTCCATTATGCACTCCCACATGCCAGAGTCTTTGACTGTCCACTACAAAGTGTGCACCCTTTGGCATCGGCACATGTGCCTCGCTTTCCCTGACTGGTAAATTATTTTCATCACTATCATAAAGCAGCATATAACTGTCAGGGTTATCGGTTAGTTCAATCCACATCCTCACCACCCATCCTTCACCTTCGGGATTAAGGCGGTTGTTATCATCACGGTGAACAGAGCGGAGTGCCTGGTCATGGTTCTGTGGTTCCAGTTTTATTATTCTTACCCTTCCAAAATTTGCCGGAATAGATTTGATATAGGCCATCAGGTTGGGGCAGCGGTCAATATTCGGAGTAAACAATGCATGTTTATCCGGTTTACCATTTTCCCAAAAGCCTTTACATTCTAAAGTGCCATCGCAGGAAGCCAGCGGCGCAAAATTGGTATCACCGCCGCTTTTCCAGTCCATATAAGTAAGGCTTTCCCATTCCTCAGCAGGAATATGAGAAATATCAAGTGCCTTCATGATGGCATAACCTTTTTCCTCCATTACCGGCATACGGTAATGATTGGTTTGAGCAGGAATTTTTACAGACCAGTGTTCACTGTGCGGCCAGAATATGGCGGGGGTTGGGGATGACATAAAATTGAATTCGGTTAAATAATTATTACGAAGTGCTAAAGTAGGAAATATAAGAGAAACCCGAAATGACTTTTAATGCTAAAAAGAAACAGCCTATTAAATCTTTACGATGTCATTCTTAATAGCATACAAGACCAACCCCACCCGGCTTTTAATATTGAGTTTTTCAAAGAGGGCATCCCGGTAGCCATCAATAGTGCGGGGGCTAAGGTGCATTTGTTCAGCAATTTCTTTATAGGTCATTTCGGTGGCGGAGAGTTTCAGAAATTCAATTTCTCTTTCTGTAAGGCTTTCGTCAACAGCCTTTCCATCATCATCCATAATGGTTCGCATCAGGCGGCCGGTTACCATTTCAGAATAATAAAATCCTTTTGCTGCCAGCGACTCAATAGCCGCTTTCAGTTCTGAAGGATGTGAGTCTTTCAATATATAACCCCTTGCCCCGTTCTTAAGCATTTTGATGATGGCCTCTTCGTCATCATACATACTCAGCGCCAGCACTTTTATTTCGGGGTAATTAGTTTTTATCCAGGCTGCGGTGGCATAGCCATCCATTACCGGCATATTGATATCAAGCAGTACAATATCCGGTTCAGTTTCCTTCTTTAACTTTTCAATGAAATCTTTTCCATTGTCAGCTTCAAACAATACCTGATAGCCTGATTCCTTTAGCATACCGGCAAGGCCGTTGCGCAGTAATACATGATCATCCACCAATACAATTCTTATTGTTTCTGTTTTCATTTATTATTCTGTTGATGGTTTGCAAAAGGTAAAACAATTTTCACCATGGTACCACTGCCGGTGTTGCTGCTTATGCTGAAATCGGCTCCGATCAGTTTGGCCCGGTTCTGCATATTGCGGAGACCAAGACCGAAACTGGTTTCTCCTTCCTGGTTTAATGGAGAAAGATCAAAGCCTTTGCCATCATCCATAATTTGCAATTCCAATTCTTTATCCGTATAAGCCGCCGATACTTTTACTGTTTGCGCCCCTGCATGTTTTATGATATTATGCAAGGCTTCCTGCACTATGCGGAAAAGGATAAGCTCTTTTTGTGGCTCCAGTTTTCGTCTAAGGCCCGTATGTTCAAATTCCGTTTTAAGAAAATCTGTTTTCTTTATCATTTCCAGCTCTGATTCAATTGCCCTTACCAGACCAATGGCAGTAATATTATCTGTATTAAAGCTTTTTGACAAATCTCTCAGGTCATTAATGGCTTTACTTACCTGGCTGAGTGTATTATCAATCTTGCCCTGCAGTTGTTCCGTCTTTGCAATATCCATGGTATTCAAATTCAGCTTGGCAAGGCTTAGCACTTGGCCTACGTTATCATGTATTTCCTGTGAAATGTTTTTAAGGGTTTGTTCCTGGATTTCGAGTTGGGTTTGGAGCAGTTCTTTTTGGTATTGAAGTTCAATTTGCTTTTTCTCCAAAAGCAATTTTCTCCGGCGCTGAATTGAAAAAACAATAAAAAGCACAAACAAAACCGCCAGTGCCAGAAAAATCACAGCTCCTGCTACTACATAGTAGTTGAGAGATTGCTCAATGGTTTTGAGTTTTTCTGGCATACAATAAGTCCAATAGTTATTAAGATGTATAACAAGATTACTAACTTATTATTTATCTGTCTGAATAATATATTAACCGGATCAAGCTTGTTTTCTATAACAAAAGTTGATACCATGTTAAATGAAAACTCACCAATATTAAAAAATAACACTCCTGTTGTTATCCAGAACATGGGGACATTCCAAACATTGTCTGTTTCATTTTTATAAAATTGTTCCAGAAAATAGGCAATACTCATCCATATCATTGCAAAGCTTCCAATAAGCAGGTAATAGGCATTAAAATTCATTACATTAGTGGCTTTTTGAAACGAATAGACTAATACATAGGCTATAAGTAATATTGAGAATGTCGTTGTAAAAAGCCGATTAAATTTTTTGGCAAAACTTTTATAAAACAAATAAGAAAAGAATAAATATTCGATAGGGACAGAAAAATTAAAAAGAAGCCCCGTATTATATTGGTGTAAATAAACCGGAAGATACCAACCCAACACTTCAACACAAACTATAAAGAACAAATATACAGGCAGCCATTTAAGGCTACCTCTTTTAAGTTTACGCCAAAATATTACACTTGTAAGAAATGCTAATATTTCAAAATAAATATGAAATGGGAATGTATACATACATATAAAAGCTTTACTGCCCCTCCCCGGGCGGGCAAATGCTTGGGCATAAAGTCCCATGATTTTCGCCTCCAGCCATCGTTAAGTTGGCCTTTATATTTTGATTGCTGTAAGTTTTCTGAATATAGAATGAATAACTACAAGGATCTGGAACAAGATACCCATTTTCAATAGTCATGGGCACTATTACTAATGTATTTTGCTTAGGGTCAATTTGTCCTTCTGCCAAATTTGTATCATAATTTAAAAAATAAATTGCACAAACAGGGTGTGAGCCTATGTTTACATCCAAAAAATCACCTAAACCTATTATTTGAAAATCATTAAAAAAACTTGATCTCGTTTGTCCACTTGGATATTGACCTGTTCTGATTTCGCTGCCTCTTTGGGATTTATATCTGTCTCCTGACTTTTTGATTTCATCCTTATTTGCAAAAAGTAACTGAATTGGGTTTTGATGATTTCCAAGACCACTTATTTTATCTTTCAATATTCTGCTGTTACTAATATTAAGTTCTAACCACTCATCAATTTTTGTATCACAACGACCTTTACAGTTAATACCTCTATTTATTTCTTTCCTGTCAAATTTTTGCTTCAAATCAGGGGTAAGTGAATTGTAAAAATTTAAAAACGCATCTTCTTCCTGGTAAATAACCTTTTTTCCTGATTCTTCTTTCAAGTTTGCAGCGGAAATTGAAATCCTCGATTGGTATCGAAAGCCGTCTGTACTGAGTTTATTTGCATGAGAAACAAAATTAATATTGACCCCATTGTATTTTTGAAGACCACCTTCTTTAATTTCTTGCAAAGCTTTAGCCATGAATATTACAGCTCTGCTGTCAATATAGTAAGCAAAAGAGTTACCCAGAATTGGTCTGCTACTATTTTCGTAATTTTCTTTATACTGCCTAGAGAATTTAACCATATCATTATAACCCAATAAAGTACCCTCGCTTTCACAATCTGTAAGTACCTGAGCATTTGAAAAAAGGGGAAAACAGAAAGTTAAAATTGCAGAAAAAAATATTGATTTCATTGATGTAAGTTTTTAGGTGAAAGAATAAATTAAATTACCACACAAATATCAGATTGCCAATTTCTATTTCAAAGAGTTAATTAGCCTTTTTCTCAGGGTGTTTTCACCTATCAAATTCAGGTTAATACAACCTTGCTTATGGCTATATAGTTTTTGAATCTTGTGGTTCTAAAACTTATTGTTATGAAAAAGATATTATTACCATTTGTTTTTCTTTTGTTGACAAAAAATATATTTGGACAACCTGATAGAAATGTTGGAAAGTATTTTCAATTTCTGGAGAACATTCAATTGCAAAAATGTGATGCGATTGGAGGAGTTATTGCTGGAACTGTAGTAATTCTTCGGGGTATTCAGTTTAGAATTGATGCAACTGCAGGAAATGACTATGTAATTCATATTTTGCGTAAAGGAGGAGACGTGACATTTAATACAAAATATTTTTTGTCAACATTTGCAGTTGGTATAACAAAACCCCAACCTGATATATACTTCTTATTACCCGCTTCTTTGTTTAATTCAAAATGTAAACTAAGATTAACTAAAAATAGTTTTACAATTGGTCTAGTCAACCTGCCAATAAAAATGAGGTTTGGAGGTAATGAAAAAGAAAACGGGAATTATAGTAGAAATTTTTTACTTACCAGCGATGTTTCCTTAGGCCTGTCGTTAGGATATAAGAGAAAATGGAACGATGATTGGGGAATAAATTTTTTAGGGGGTATAAGCCTTTCTTCAATTGAAGTAGATAGTTCAACCACTAAGGGATATGCAAAATCTGCCTCTAATATTTCCAGCTTGACCGGTCATGTTGGATTATTGTTAGAAAACAATAATTTCCAGTTTGGGGTTTTTACCGGTATTGACTTTTTAACTGGAGAAGTTGGAAGAAATTGGGCATATAGGAAAAAACCCTGGTTAGGTATTGCAATAGGTTTTTCACTTTTTAAAACAAAATCACCCACAGATACACAGAAGGATTAAAACAAAACTCTTTAATAAAATTGTTTAAAAGAGTTGGTTATCACAAACCAGCTCTTTCTTTTTCCCCACCAAAAAAGTTAACGCCTCTTTTCCAAAATTGTTCCTACAGCTTTTTTATTGAACGCCACACCGTCTTTTTCCCGCCCGGAGTCTCCCCGCCAATCCTTGTGTATAGCGGACTCCGGGCATGAAGGATACTTCTGTAAAAAAAATCTTTGCATACCGGCATTACATAAAGTTATTCAATCAAAACATCCCACAACGCCCAATGTCCCCTGGCTTACACACATGATCCGGCAGGGAGACATGGGCTGGAAAGATGTGGAAGGGAGAATACTGGCGGGAAAAATTTAGTCAGTACACTGACAGGGTTTACATAAATTCTGTCATTCAATTGACATTATTATCGTATTAATAACTGCAAAACAACAATCCCCGTCTTTTCACCCTCTCAATCTCCGCTTTAATACCCTTTCCTGTTTTTCTTGTTGCCACCATTTTTACAAAAGCTATCCAAAACAAAAACACTCCTGTGAAAACCATATTCATTCACTTTAAAAATCACAGGTTATGAAACTCAAACAACTACTTTTATTCATCATCATCCTGCTTGCATCCTGCTGGTTCAGCTTTTCCCTGGTGGCCCAAACCACAGTTGGTATGCAGGCTCACTTTAAAATGGATGGCAGCATTACCAATCTTGGTTCAGCTACCGTAACTGGCACTGCCATTGGCACCAGCTACAGCACCAATAATACAGGTGCGGCTAATAAGGCTATACAATTTCCCGGCAATGTCAATTCTTTAATTGACTTCGTTGATAATGGCAACCTTGACTTTCCCAGCGGTACCAACTTCACCATTTCTCTTTCCTTTTATTTTAATGGCACCAGCACAGGCGGGCTTTTAGACAACTGCCTGAACTATGGCGGATGGGGTGTATGGTTTTGGACACAACAGAGTGGAGTATGGAATATCCAGTTTAATTATAAAAATGGTTCTGTTGGCAGTTCTGCTGCTACTGCCTTTACGTTGAATCAATGGCATCATGTTGCCGCAGTACGGAATAACGGTACTATCTCTGTTTATATTGATGGAGTATTTCGGTTATCTGCTGCCGAAGGAACTATGGCCCCATCCTATCCGCTTAATATGATTGCCGGGGCTTTTGCCTATGGCGCCTTCAGCCCACCCAGGTATAACCCATTCAATGGAAAATTAGATGAAGTAAGAATTTATAACCGGGCTCTTTCTGCTGCTGAAATAGCTGAATTAACTCCATTCTCATTGCCTTTAAAAATGGGAGACTTCACCGCTTCAAAAAAACCAACCGGCATACAACTGAACTGGGAAACCATCACCGAACAAAACGTTTCTCATTTTGAAATAGAAAGAAGCACAGACGGGACTAATTTTATTTCTATCGGCAGGGTAAATGCAACCGGCAACTCCATTTCTAAACAGCACTATTCTTTTACAGACCCACAACCATCCCCAGGTACAAATCTCTACCGCCTGAAGCTGATGGACATGGATGCAGCATTTACCTATAGCCGTGTTATTGCCGTTAAAAATCAAACCCCGATTTCTATACAGGTATTTCCAAACCCGGCAAGTGATGTGCTGCAGGTTCAATTGCCATCAAGCCAAAAAGAAACAGTGAATATTACCATTACCGATGCAGCAGGCAAGTCAGTATATTTTAAATCGCTGCAGGTAAACGAAGGCAATAATGCCATGAGCATCCCGGTACAATATTTACCTAAAGGCATTTATTACCTTATTACAAATAATAAAGACGGAAGACGATCAATAAAATTCATTAAACAATAAACCTTATCCTTCTAAAACCTGTGATGTTTTAAAGAGCCGGCCCTGTAAGACCGGCTCTTTCTTTTTCCCCAACAAAAAGTTAACGCCCCGTTTTTTTCACCACTCGTCAAGTACATACTGCCATTCAGCCAATAGAAATAAAAATGGTTAAGCTGGTGCTTATTTTTATTCTACGAAGATGTTTGTAGTTATGCCGCACACCAACTGTAACCTGTAAGAATCATTAACCGTCATAACAAAGTATAGCCATGAAAATCAAAACCAGTTTAATCCTTGGGGCAATGTTATTGCTTTACCTGAACAGCAGCCCACAAACTTCTTCACCCGGGCAGAGACCGGCACATAAACAAATAGCCGCAAAACGGACAACAACTGCCATCAAACTGGATGGGCTTATTGATGATGATGCCTGGAAAGACGCCCCTTCCGCATTGGGCTATACGGAGTTCAGGCCTACACCTTTCAGAGCAGAAGATCCGGCCAACCGGACAGAAGTGTATATGCTTTATAATGATGAAGGCATTTACATAGGTGGCTATTGCCATGAAAGAGCAAAAGACAGCATCTCTACCGAATTAAGTGGCCGGGATGGATTTGGCAACAACGATTTTATTGGTTTTATTTTTGACACTTATAATGACAAAATAAACGGGTTTGAATATTTCATTACGCCATTGGGCGAGCAAATGGATTCTAAAATGTCGCCCAACCAAAATGGTAACAGCGAAGACTTTAGCTGGAATGCAGTTTGGAAAAGTTCAGCAGTTATTCATGATGACGGCTGGTCGTTTGAAATCTTTCTTCCTTTTTCCGCCATTCGCTTCAGCAAAAAAAATGTGCAGGACTGGGGATTGAATATTACCCGCCGCCGCCAAAAGACCGGGCAACAGGTGGCCTGGAACCCCGTTGACCCCAACGTAAATGGGTTTCTTACACAGGAAGGAACATGGACTGGTTTAGAAAATATTAAACCGCCCCTTCGCCTGCAGTTCTCTCCTTATTTTTCCACTTACGCCAATCATTATCCTTCAAACACATCCGGACAAAGTAACTGGACATCCTCAGTAAACGGTGGCATGGATGTAAAATACGGCATCAGCCAGGCCATTACATTAGACATGACTCTCATTCCCGATTTCGGACAAGTGAAAAGTGATAACACCGTACTGAACCTGACCCCGTTTGAAGTAAAATTTGAAGAGAACCGGTCTTTTTTTACAGAAGGAACTGAATTGTTTACCAAGGGTAATTTATTTTATTCAAGAAGGGTTGGCGGCACACCATTACATTACTATGATATATATAGCCAGGTTGGCGCTAATGAAACTGTGGTCTCAAATCCACAAACCACCAAATTAATTAATGCAACAAAAATTTCCGGAAGATTGCAGGGGGGATTGGGTGTTGGGTTTTTCAATGCTGTTTCGGCAAGAACATTTGCGATTGCAGAAGATGAAAATAAGCTACAACGAAAAATAGAAACCAGCCCTTTAACAAATTATAATATCCTTGTACTGGATCAAACATTGAAAAATAACAGCAGTATAAGCCTGATTAATACAAACGTATTAAGAAGCGGAAACGATTATGATGCCAACGTAACTGCTGTGCTTTTTGATTTTAATGACAAAAAAAATACCTGGAATGCAGGTGGCAAAGTGGGAACCAGCAACCTTTGGGGATTTTTACCCGGCCATAAAAATAAAAGCGGCTATACCCATGATTTTTATTTTGGTAAAACAAGCGGAAAGTTCAATTTTAATATCTCCCAGTCCCTTACCAACTCCGGTTACCGGATAAACGATCTCGGTTATTTCACCAGTAACAATAATCTTGACCATTCTTTAAATATTGGTTATACCTGGAGCAAGCCATCCCCCTGGTACAATAACCTGCGGATAAATTTTAATGCTTTTTATACCCGCCGGTTAAAGCCTTCTGTTTACCAGGGTACTAATTTGCATTTTAATATGAATGGCCAGTTGAAAAATCTCTGGCAGACCGGGTTCTTCCTGGGCTATGAACCAGGTGGTAATGATTTTTATGAACCGCATGTGGAAGGCCGTTTCTTTAAAGGCTGGAAAAGTGTTTTTGGCGGCGCCTGGGTGCAAACCAATAATGCAAAAAAATATCAATTTTATACAGAGTTTTATTATGTGGACAGGAGTTATTTTTCCAGCAAAAAATATTCACTTGAATTAAGGCAACGCTACCGATTTAATGACAAGCTATCTATCAGTCATGGAGTAGCCCTGGAACCACAAGTTAATAATGTGGGGTTTGCAGACATTGTAAATGATGACATCATATTTGGAGTACGGGATATCAGCACGGTTGAGAACACCTTCAGTGTAAAATATAATTTCAACAAAAAAATGGGGTTAAGAACAGATATCCGGCACTATTGGAGTAAGGTAGATTATAAGGATCCGTCTCGAAATTTTTATACATTGCTGCAAAATGGTAAACTGGAGCAAGCCACAACCTATACCGGCAATGCAAATCAAAATTATAATGCCTTTACTTTAGATGCTGTATTTACCTGGGAGTTTGCACCGGGCAGTTTTGTAAACCTTGTCTGGAAAAATTCTAACCCGGTTGGCAATTTCAACAGGATAACAAGAGATGGTTATTTTAAAAACCTGGGCAACACACTTGATCAATCTCATAATAATAATATCTCTTTCAGGATATTGTATTTCCTGGATTATTTACAATTAAAGAATCATAAAAAGAAAGAAAAAAAATGATGGCGTATAAAAAAGTCCTGCTGATCGGCGGGACTTTTTTTATTCAATGATCTCCCCATACTCCGGCTTCCATTCATATTTCCAGCGGCGGTGGCTCCACAGGTAATTAGAAGGATCTTCCCTGATTATTTTTTCCAGTGCATTTTTATAAATAACCGTAAGTGCCTCAGGGGAAAATGCAGAACCGCTTTCTGCCAGCAGCTTCGCTGAAAAATGATAGTACCCCCTTTTTATTTTATGAAAGCCAACCATTACAACAGCCGTATTATTCTTAACAGCCCCTTTGGCCGGCCCCGTAACAAAAGGAACAGGCTTGCCGAAAAAATTCATCCAGTAACCATTGGCCGGATCGCCGGGGTTTTGATCTGCCGCCAGGCCAAATGTGTACTGTTTGGAAAAAGCAGGATGAACTTTATTTTTAAAATCAGTAGCAGAGATCAGTATTGTTCCATACCGTTTTCTGAAATTAAAAAAAATACGATCCAGTGCTTTATTGCTGATCGGCATATAAACGCCAACAAAAGGAGCGGCCAGTGTCATTGCACCCAATGCATTGCCAAATTCCCAGTTAAACTGGTGGCCCGCCATGATATGAACATTATATCCTTTGGCCGAAAGGTTATTGATCATTTCAAATTCACAGGTACTCCTTTTCAGGATTTCCCTTTTTGATATGGAAATGAATTTTATGGATTCAATAAAAGCATCAAGAAAGTTGTGATAGAATTTTTTTGCAATTTGTTTTCTTTCTCTTTCACTCTTTTCCGGAAAAGCAATGGCGAGGTTATTCATCACCACATCTTTCCTGTATTTAAAGACATAAAATATTAATCCGTAGATACAATCGGAGAAAAAATATAATACCCTGAAGGGCAATACAGAAACCAGCCAGAGAAGCCCGTAAACAATATAGTACATGATGCGCAAAGATAGAAACTACAAAACGATGTTTTGAACAAGGCTACTCTTACCCGGGTAATCAGTATTATAGTGCAGGCCACGGCTTTCCTTACGGAAACCAGCCCCCTTTACAATCAAATAGCCGACTGTTATCATATTGCGAAGCTCCAGCAACTGTGGTGACACGGATGTGCTTTCATACAATTGCTCCGTTTCTTCCCACAACAAATCAAGACGGCGCATAGCTCTTTGCAAACGGACATCATTACGAACAATGCCCACATAATCACTCATTACCAGTTGCAGTTCTTTCAGGCTTTGGGTGATCAAAATCATTTCTTTTGGCTCTGACGTCCCTTTTGCATTCCAATCCGGAATATTGTCGTTAAATGAAATGGAGCCTGTCTTTTCAATTGTATCCAAATAACACCGATGGGCAAACACCATAGCTTCCAATAATGAATTTGATGCCAAACGATTGGCCCCATGTAATCCGGTGGAAGCACACTCGCCGCAAGCATATAAATTTCTTATTGAACTTCTTCCCCACTCATCCGTTTTAATTCCTCCGCAACTGTAATGAGCGGCAGGCGCCACCGGTATCAGTTGCTTTGTAATATCAATACCGATGGATGAACATTTTTCATAAATATTCGGGAAGTGTTCAGTAAATTTTTCTTTGGGAAAATGATGGCAATCCAGCCACACATGTTCAGTACCGGTTCTTTTCATTTCACTATCTATAGCTCTTGCTACAATATCTCTTGGCGCCAGGTCTTTTCTTTCATCATATTTTTCCATGAAAGCTTCGCCATTTTTGTTGCGTAAAATACCACCTTCACCACGAACTGCTTCGGTAATCAGGAAAGCCTGCCCTCTTGCGCCCGGCTCATACAATGCAGTAGGATGAAACTGGATGAACTCCATATTTTCAATCCTGCCTTTAGCCCGATAGACCATTGCCACACCATCTCCCGTTGCTATGGAAGGATTAGTTGTCGTTCTGTACACCTGTCCGTTTCCCCCTGTTGCCAGCAATGTAATTTTAGAAAGTATCTTCTCAATTTTATTAGTTTCAAGATTAAGTACATACACACCATAACATTCAACATCGGGAGTGGCTTTATTAACGAGGTATCCCAGATGGTGCTGGGTGATAATGTCAACTACAAAACAATGTTTGACAAATTCAATATTCTTTTGCGCTGCCACCGCATCTATCAAAGCCCTTTCCATTTCCTTTCCCGTTACATCTTTATGATGCAGGATGCGAAATGCTGAATGCCCTCCTTCTTTACCTCTTTTATAATCACCATCCTCTTCTTTGTCAAACATGGCTCCCCAGTCAATTATCTCCTGCACTCTTTCGGGCCCTTCCTTTACCACAATTTCCACAACATTTCTATTGCACAAACCATCACCGGCAATCAGGGTGTCATCAATATGTTTTTGAAAACTGTCATTCTCCAAATCATTTACTACCGCAATACCACCCTGTGCATACTTGGTATTAGTTTCGTCAGCCGTTGCCTTTGTCATTACCAATACTTTCTTATCGGGAAACTGGTGGGCTACCTTCAGAGCATAGGTCAATCCTGCAATGCCCGAGCCTATGACTAAGAAATCTGTTTGTCGCATGTATCAAATTTTATGGGTATTTGCCGGCCGAATGTAGCGGATAGCACCTTCTACAATAAAAAGCTGAGCTAATCCATAGGTCAGCATAATTAAAATACCAGCCGCTCCAAACGGCTGATAAAATTTATTAATAGCCAGTACTGAATCAGAAATTACAAATAGTAACGCCCCAATCATCATCCATTTACCCGCTGGTTTGTTATTAATAAATAACATGTGCATGGATAGCATAAACATAAAGCTGATTACTATACCATAAATCAAAACAGGAATTTTCATATCAGCCAGGTGAGGGTAAAGCCAGAAAATCAATCCGGCATAATAAACAACAACTATCAACAGCGGCGAAATATTGCTTTTTACTTTTTCCTTTATCCGAACATTGTGAAAAAAAATGATATAAAAAACATGGGCAATCAAAAATGCCGATAAGCCGAGTAAAAAGAAAATCGATTTTTTTTCCTGGAACATCAGCAGCACATCCCCCAACAGGGAAAAGAGCAAGGCAAATAAAACCCATTTTGCAATCCCCTTTGTGATGTTTTTTACCTGTGAATTAAAGTACCCGATAAGAACAGGGAGAATAAGTGGCTTAAAAATAAACTGCACCAATTGATTTTGGATCTGTATGCCAATAATATGACCTGCAAGAACTGTTGCGAAAAGCAATATCCAATGATTTCCTTTCATAGTAATTATTTATATTTCCACCCAGGCATCACTTTCTTTAATCAGGTTAATCAGTTCTTCCACCGCCACTTCACTGTTTACATTCCGCTTCATCACTTCCTTTCCTTTATACAAAGTGATCTTACCGGGGCCACTACCCACATAGCCAAAATCCGCATCAGCCATTTCACCGGGACCATTGACGATACAGCCCATAATGGCAATCTTCACTCCTTTCAGATGATTGGTAACAGCCCGGATTTTCGCCGTCGTTTCCTGCAGATCGAATAATGTACGGCCACAACTTGGGCAACTGATATACTCTGTTTTTGAAATTCTCGTTCTTGTTGCCTGTAAAATGCTGAAAGCTGTATTATTGGTAAACTGGTAAATGTCTTTTACTTCCAGGTAAGTCCTGCCGGTTGTTTTAATATTCTCCAATTGTGATTTACCACTGTACCCTAAACAAATGCCGTCACCCATACCTTCTAAAAACAACGCACCGGTTTCTGTTGCAAAATGAATCAGGTGTTCATCCGGAGTTTGCCAGCTACTATCAGTAATTAATACAACAGGATTTTTAATATCCCTTCCCATCAATTCTGAAAACATGCGGCGGACTGACTGCATGGCGTTGGTATTGGTGGAACTCAGGCAAATTACAACTGTTGGATCATTGGCCAGCACATCTATATAAGAATAATCATTTACCGGTGTGGCATCATTGTAGCAATCTATCATTACAAAATTCAGCTTATCACTTTTCGTTTCTGCTTCTGCAAAACCACTGTCACTGTAAATCGGAAAATAAACCTCACCCCCTTCCCCTCTCCACTTCGTGGCGAGGGGGGAATTCGCTGCTGTAGCCCATGCGGCAGGATACACAATCACTTTCAAAGTTCCCGGCAATGCAAAATCAAGCAACTGGTACCCGGTAAAAATATAATCAGCTGCCGCATCAGCAATAGTCCATTTATCTGTAGCCTCATCATAGGTATAGCCAATACTTTGCAAATGAGAAGCAGTTATCTTATCTATCTTACTCAAATCTGCAATAACAACCGGCACATGTTTACCACCCATATTATCTACTGCAAATGTTTCTCTACGTCTATACTCAAAAGGAGAGTAAGGAAGTTTTATGCTTTCTGGAATTAAAGTCTCCCTTGCGGGGGTTGGGGGGCTGTATCTCTTCACCAAATCCTTGCACACCGGAATTTCAAACTCCGGGTCTTCTGTTAATGAAACACGGATAGTATCCCCAATGCCATCCTCCAGCAATGTACCAATACCAACAGCTGATTTTATTCTCCCGTCTTCGCCATCGCCTGCTTCTGTTACACCGAGATGCAAGGGATAAATTTCTCCAAATTCATCAAACATGGTTTTAATCAGCAACCGGTATGCCTGCACCATTACCTGCGGATTACTGCTCTTCATACTGAGCACTATGTTGTGATAGGTTTCTGCTCTTGCTATTCGTAGGAATTCCATGGCACTCTCTACCATTCCCGTTGGTGTATCTCCATAACGGCTCATGATCCTGTCACTCAGCGAACCATGATTGGTTCCGATTCGCATCGCCGTACCATATTCTTTACAAATTTTAACCAACGGTGTAAACCTTTCCCGGATACGGTCAATTTCCTCAGCATATTCAGCATTGCTGTATTCAATCTGCTCAAATTTTTTCTTGTCAACATAATTACCGGGGTTCACCCTCACTTTCTCTATAATTCTGGCTGCTATTTCTGCTGCATTGGGAGTAAAATGAATGTCGGCTACTATTGGAGTAGTATAGCCTCTTTTCTTAAGTTCATTTTTTATATTCAGTAAATTTTCTGCTTCGTTTTTTGAAGGAGCAGTAATGCGGATTAATTCTGAACCGGCTTCAATGCAACGGATACTTTGTTCTACTGTAGCTATTGTATCCATCGTATCGGTGGTGGTCATTGTCTGCACCAGGATGGGATGAAAATTACCGAGCAGCAAGTCGCCAACCTTAACTTCCCTGGTTTTTAGCCGCATATATGCTGTAAGTGATTCGCAATACAATTGCATAGCTGCAAAACTAACAAAGAACGGGCAGCTATGTTTACCAATCTTTGGTTTGAGAACCACCGGACTTGGTCTTGTCCTTCTGTACCCGTTGCTGTACTTCTTTTTCTTTTTGCTGAAGTAATTTGAGGCGTTGCTCAGCTTCTTTGGGTGTCATTTTTGATTGCGGTTGTTTTTTTTGCTCTTCTTTCTTTTTCTTTTGCTGGTCGTCCTCTTTCTTTTTTTGAGAGTTTTTCTTCTTTAATTCCAACAGGGCTTTTTGCAGGTTTTCCCTGGCTTCCTTATCATCAGGATTATTTCGCAAGGCATTTTTGTACGCTTCAATACTTTCCTCCAGGTTCTTCTGCTGGCTTAGTATCACGCCTTTATTATAATATGCTTTTGAACGTACGTCTTTATCAGTAGCATTGGCAGCAACTTCCGCAAATATTCTGGCTGCTTCTGCCGTTTTATCCTGTTTATACAGTCCATTGGCCTGGTTAAACTTAGCCGTATTGTTGGATGGATCGGTTTCAACTGCTCTATTATATTCTTCTGTAGCTTTTGCAAACTGCTGCTGTTTATAATAGTCATTCCCCGCCTGTATTGCTTTCTCCACCGTTTTCGATTGAGAGAATGAATACAGGGAAGCAAAAAGAAATAATATCATCAGCGTCTTCTTCATGACACAGCTGCTCTTTTTCGCTCAGGAATAAAATTTTCCACGAACAGTAAAATAAACATTGCGGCGGCAAACCATAAATAATATGTCTTAAAATTTACCTGCGATATATCGGTGAAAGCTTTCCTGTCAATCTGCGATAGTTGTTTTGTCAATGCCGATACCGCTTCGTCACTGCTTTGCAACCGGATATAGACTCCACTGGTTTCATTTGCTATCGCCTTTAATATTTCTTCATTCAGCCGGGACACAACAGGATTTCCTGCTTCATCTTTTTTTAAATCTCCTGTCGCCGGGTCAATAATTGTTGAACCTTCCGGTGAGCCAATACCAATAGTATTGATCATCACGCCCTGCTCTGATAATTTTCTGGCTGTTGACACCGCATCTTCGTCATGGTCTTCTCCATCAGAAATCAGCAGCACTGTTTTAAATTTTTTATCAGCAGCAGTAAAAGAATCAGCACTCCTGTTCAGTGCATCACTGATGACAGTTCCTTGTTGCGGTACCGCATCGGTACTGGCAGATGAAACAAATAATTGGGCAGCTCCATGGTCCCCCGTTAATGGCATTTGCAGGTAAGCTTTACCGGCAAAAAGTATTAAGGCAATCCGGTCATTCGGCATTTCGTTCATCAGTTTGGTGATGAACTGCTTTGCTCTTTCCAACCGGTTGGGGGCAAGGTCAGTCGCCAGCATACTTTTACTCACATCCAATGCTATTGCTATATCAATTCCTTTTCTGTTCACTGCTTCTGATTCACCCGGTTTCCGGGGATTCATCACAGCAATTATACCTAATACAAATGCGGCTGAAACAACAATGAATTTCGATGTAAATAACCCGGAAGAAAAATTACTGATTAATGCTTTTACCAGTTTCTTATCTCCGATTCTCTTTGTTACTTTTTTCTTCCACTGTAACAATCCAAAGAAAAATACAACAAGCACAACAATGCCGGCAAAAAGCCAAACAAACTCTTTATGTTGAAACTGGAAGTTCAATTTGAAAATTTGGCAATTATCACTTTGAAAATAAATCGCAACAGCACTCCAACAATTGAGCCATTGTTTAATTATGATTTTGGCTAATTGATTACATTCTTCCCTCAAAAAATCCAAGATACTTCAGCATATCCTTCAGCATCTTTATCCTTACAGGCTTCATATCAAAATTTTTGTCCGGCGATTCTATATTCAGTACAAAGAAGTAGGGATGACCATTTTCTTCTATCCAGCCAACGATCCAGCCGAGTGCATGGCCATTTTGAGTGAAGCCCCAGCCTGTTTTATAGGCTAAGCGGTAATTGGCGTTGTTTTCAAACAGCATGGCTTTTTTTACTGTTTCCTGGTAGGTCTTAAAAAAAGGCAGCTGGTCAAAATATAATTTTTTCACCAGGCCCAGTTCTTCGTCGGGTTTTATTTTCAGGGAATTATCCAGCCAGAAGGAATCAATAGCAGTTTTTATTTTTTGTGAACCGTATTTCAAACTGTCCAGCCAGAACTGCATTGTATCCTTCCCGATTCTCCTGGCTACTTCCTGGTAATAAGGCAAAGACGACACCCTGAATGCCTCATACATAGTCAGGTCTTTGTTCCAGCCTTCTGCATTTCTTTTTACACCATCCCATTTTATCAGCATACTGTCGTTGCTGATTTTCCCCGTTTGCAACCCTATTAGTGAGTTTACGATTTTAAAAGTAGAAGCAGGCAGGTAATTGCTGTCACGATAACGGCCAAGATTATGCACGGTAAATTTTCCGGTGCTGTTATCCATCAGTGCAAAGCAGCCTTCTACTTTATTGTCATCAAAATATTTTTCCAGGTTTTTATCCTGCTTCACATTATTTTGAGAGCAGGACTGTAAAAAGGCTATAAAAAAAAGGCAGTAAACAAATGGTTTCATCTTGTATCAAAAGTTTGGGCAAAGGTAGCCTCATTTTATCCGCTGAAGAACAGCTTTTTGATAGCTGCCGATCTTATAACTGTCCACATTGGGGCTTTCTTCTGTTCCATTGCCAGTTGTTGTAATTGGTTTGGCGCCGATACTGTAAAATTCAACCATCAGCTTATCATTTTCTATCCAGTAGGTGTTGACAATTATATTACCCATTACAGTAAATGCCCCGCAGAGTTTATTGGCTACCCAAAACTGGTCGAGTACAATTCCGTTATTCTCATCAATCACCCAATGTGTTCCTACAGTGTCTTTAAGCATTAACTTATAAGGCCTGTTGTCTTCTTTTTCAGAACCATAAATAATTTGCCAGTACCATGTATTGATACTGTCTGCCGGATAAATATGCAGTTCCATATTCACTTTCTGAGGTTCTGTCTTCCCGGTTTTATGCCATTCCAGTTCGCCTTTCCAGTTGCCCACCCAGCTTTGTGGAAAAGACCCTGGCTGGCCAGTTGCAGAAAAAGAAATGAAAATGGTGAATAAGGCAATAATAAATCTCATAAACCCTGTTTTATCAAAAATAAAAATCCCGCCTGGCATTAGCCGGACGGGAGCAAGTTTTTTTTTATTGTACTACCTCTACAGGTAAATACCATTACTCAGGCGAACATGTTTATTTCCCCGGCAATCTCTTTTAGTAGCAGCACAGGAACTTAATACAAATGTTACTACGGCTACAGTGGCTAAACAAAGCAATAATCTTTTCATACTCTTTTTAAAAAGTTGGGTCAACAAATCAGTTAAGGAAATTTCAGAGGGATTGGTGGGTAGAGTTTTATATCATCGTAGATAGAAGAACGAAAATAATGCCAGCATATTATTTTACATAGCTTTTTATCTTTTTTTTCTTAAAAACTTGCCCTTAAACAATATCTTTTATCGTAAAAACACTAATTCGGGTAACTTTACACCACTAAACGAGCAATAAAAATGAAAAAAATTATCAACCTGCTACTGGCCGCATCCCTGTTTTTGATTGCCTGCAATAACAACCGGGTCAAAGACAATGTCACTATTACCAGTGAAGATGGTAAAGAACATGTTACCATTAACCCAAACGAGATGCAGGATGCTGCTATGGATATGCAAAAGATAAAAGAAGACCTGGATAAGTTAACACCGCTTACCACCGACGAATTAACGGCATTGATACCGGCGCAACTAATGGGTGCCTCCCACTCAGAGCTGGATGTGAATGCTGCTATGGGAGCATCAGTGGCCAGTGCAGATTATAAAATAAATGACAGCACCGATATTAATCTCAACATTATTGACTGTGCGGGACCCGGCGGGGCTGGCATTTATAGAACGCAGTTCCTCGGCATGTTTACTGTACAGCAGGATGATGAAGATGAATACACTAAAACAATTGACTTTAATGGCGGCAAAGCATTTGAAAACTGCCAGAAGAGCCACAATAAATGTACCCTTACTTATTTCGGCGGAGGAAGGTTTTTTATTACATTGGAAGGGGACAATGTAGGGATTGATGAATTGAAAAAAGCTGCGAAAAGCTTAAATATCAAATAACCAGGTATTGTAATTATAAAGTGGCTGTTTCAAAACTGAAAAGTTTAAACACAGCGTAACAGGGTGCTTAAGCTTAACAGAGAAAGTAAACCTGGAAATCAATGCCTGTGCTACCCTCTTTCCGGGTATCTACATGTTGAAAATACATTGGAGACAGCCTCTTATTTTGGCAATAAAATTTTATTTCAACACCCTCAGCTCCTTCCCCACTTTCGTAAAAGCGGCAATTGCTTTATCCAGATGTGCCTGCACATGTGCCGCACTCAATTGCACTCTTATCCTTGCCTGCCCCTTTGCTACCACCGGAAAGAAAAAGCCGATCACATAAATTCCTTCTTCTAAAAGTTTGGCTGCCATGGTTTGCGCCAGCACAGCATCGTATAGCATAATCGGTACAATTGGATGATCGCCGGGTTTGATGTCGAAACCAGCTTCGGTCATCTTGCTGCGAAAATATTTTGTGTTGTACTCCAATTTATCCCTTAGCTCTGTTGTTTGGGTGAGCATATCTAATACAGCAATAGATGCACCTGCGAGGGACGGAGCTAATGTATTACTGAATAAATAAGGCCTTGATTTCTGCCGCAGCATATCTATTATTTCTTTTCGGCCGGAAGTAAAACCACCGGAGGCGCCGCCCAATGCTTTGCCCAAAGTGCCGGTGATGATATCAATCCTTCCCATCACACCCCGGTATTCATGAGTACCCCTTCCTGTTTTTCCCAAAAACCCGGAAGAGTGACATTCATCAATCATCACTATCGCATCATATTTGTCAGCGAGGTCACATATTTTATCTAATTGGGCTATCGTTCCATCCATACTGAAAGAACCATCGGTAACAATAATGCGGCTGCGAAGATTAGCCGACTCTTTCAGCTTTGTTTCCAGGTCATCCATATTATTATGCTCATACCGGAAACGCTGTGCCTTGCACAAACGGACACCATCAATGATACTTGCATGGTTCAGTGCATCGGAGATGATGGCGTCCTCTTCATTAAACAGTGGTTCAAACACCCCACCATTCGCATCAAAAGCGGCAGCATATAAAATAGTGTCTTCGGTACCGAGGAATATAGAAATTTTTTCTTCCAATTCTTTATGAATATCCTGTGTGCCGCAGATAAAGCGGACGCTGCTCATACCATATCCCCGTTTATCAATGGCTTTGTGGGCTGCTTCTATTACTTTGGGGTGAGCCGAGAGCCCGAGGTAATTATTGGCACAGAAATTCAGTACTTTTTTTCCACCGACTATTATCTCTGCACCCTGTGGGCTTTCAATAATCCGTTCTGTTTTATACAATCCGGAAGTTCTTATTTCTACTACTTCACTGGCAATGCGCTGTACAAGGTTTTCATTCATTTGGCAATGTTTATGGGCAAATATACTGCGTACAAGGAAGCTGAGTAAAAGTGAAGCTGTATTAGAGTTTATGCCGCTGTCTTCTTGCCGGAAGAATTATATTTTTGCCCTTGGTCTTCCAAAACCTTTAAGCGGCCTTTGTTGAGTGCCTGCCTGTCCGGTAGGCACTCAGCCAAAAAAGGAATATTTTTCTGGCTTACTATACGTTGTGCAGTTGGTCTCTTGCCTGCGCTACACTACCCACACACAAGACACAACTGCGGCGTGATGATTTTTGATGAACACCTGCAACGGCAAACATAATGGCGGTGTGCTTTTTTTTGAACCTCCAACAAAAATAAAAGAGCAGCGAAGTTTCTCCGCTGCTCTTTGTGGCCATGTCATATTTCAAGCCAGTTTAATACACTTTAAAATAATAAACCCCGTCACCCCAGATATTATACCCTAAATAAAAATGCTGGTCTGCATTGGTAAACTTAACGGCAAAGCCTGCTTTATCACAAGGTTTATCACGGGTGTAATTATTAGCTGAATTTTCAATTAATACCCTGTAAATGCCTTTTTTCCTGGCAATAAATCCTACCTCCAGCTTATACCGGCCTGCTTCCTCAACAGGTTTAAATTCCCGTATTAAATCGAGCTGTATAGAAGAAACATTCACTCCTTTTCTCATAACATAGTTAAATGAATCAGCGGCCGGTAAAACTGAAGTCGCCAAAATCACTTTGCCTATGGCAAAAACAAAGCTCAGGTTGGCAGCATTGGAAAAATCTACAATGCTATTGGTATTTAAATCCTGTAGCTGTGTGCTTTCATTCATTGTAAACCAAACGGTATCGTTTAAAGCTATGCTATCTATTGTAGGGCTGGCCGTAAAATTTGCCCGGAACGAATAAGTATTCTGATTACAGTTTATACCCTTGTTGCAGGAGGAATAAACGGAGAAAATGTAAATACCAATTATTATCAGGCTTCGTAGCATTACTAATAATTATAACGGTTAAATAATAAGTTTACTTGAGCCGCCTGAGCATTATTGTTCTCCTGCAATAATCTCGCCCGGTATTGAGGCATTGATTTTACATCCGGGTCAAGAGATTGAAAAAGTTGTTCGTTTGTATAAATATTGACCTGGTCATCAATAAAAACTCTTAGTGGAATAGCGAGGGCGTCATTCCGGTTATCTGTCAAATCATAATAAATCCCTTCCGGTATCCACCAAAAAACAACATTGGTTCTGAATGGACTAAAATCTTCAATTGCATTTAAATGGCTGCTTAATCCAGTAACAGGATCGTCATTAGAATACCAATTATCCTGTTTCCTTTTTGCAGAAACAACTGCGCTGTATCGAGTATCACAAAACACCTGCGCCACATGCTCCGCCCAGCTTTCTCCCACACTTATAATATCCGAAATTGTTCCGTCATTGCCCTGGCCGTAGGGTGCATTGGGGCCCATAAAACCATTTTCAGCCAATGTAAAACTCTCTGCTTCTACAAAATCACGCCACCATAGCTCTCCCACTTTGGCAAAGTGTGCTGCATGGGTCATCTCATGATACATCAGGTCTTTGACACGGTTGCTTTCCCACAGGTTAAATGTATTATAGCCAAGTCCCATATCCATATACCGGAACAAGACTCCATTCATCAGCATATTATAGTTCAATGCGGCGTTGGCAGAAAGAGGATTGGCAAAATAGTACTTGATATAATCCTGGGTGGGTATGCCGGCAAATATCCGGTGAGAATTCATTGGCGTGGCGCCGCTTCCTCTTATTCCGCTGAAACTTGATAATGCCACCCGCAGCCTGCCAAAGGAAAGCTGTCCTATTGAGTTATCTGCCGCCATCTCATTATACTCCACATGTGCATTCATCAATTGTGCTGCCCACCAATGGCGGTATCTTCTTGTCCGTACATCTTCACCTCTTTCAAAAATATAAGTGATGTTACTGAGGTTGCCGGAATAAATACCAATACCCAATTTTGTTGGCCAAAGGCTGCGGATTACGGGATTGCCCATTAATCTTGAAACATGGATATTACCGTTAAGAAACTTTACGAAGATGTTTACCCGGTTATTGAACCTTTTTGTACACCGAAACTGTCCCAGGTCATTTGTATAAACAGCGTCTATCTTAAACCATCTCCTGGCAACTACCCTCGTTCTTCTTACCGCCACATTAGCAGAAAGATTACTATCCCATACCAAAATTCTTCCGGCCGGCCTTTTTATATCTGCAGTTGGGTTGCCGCCACCGCCGCCGCCACAATTTTCTAATGGGCAACCGGGGGCACAGGGGTCAATTTCACAGGGGGTTGGTATTCTTGTGGCAATACCATTACAGCTATCATTAACAGGGTTTCCGGTTATTCTTAATGCTTCATTTTCCAGCCATATATCCGTATCGGGTACATATATATCCTGCAGCACTTCATAGGTTATTCCGAAAGGCGGCTGATACGCCATATCAACCACCGTATAAAGCCACGGATAACTCTCTACTCCCATTCCGGGCTCTGTATAATAATCGCCTTCTTCTGTTACATCCCTGTCAAGCGGGTAATCAAAGAGGTTAAGTTCCGATTCATGAAGTGTTTGGGTTTGTTCTTCATCTATTGGCCGGAAACGGACATACTTTTTATTAGCCGTTATATTCCCGTTATTTCCATAAAGGTTAACAGAGGCCTGTTGCATCGTAGCAACTGAATAAGGGTTGCCGGCTAACTGGTAGCCAAGTGTAGTTTGTGTATAAACAGAATCAAAATACCAGGCTGGTTCCAACTCTGTTCTGCAGGCATCAGTACTTCCACCTCCGCCTTCTTTCTGAATACCGGAATCTTCTTTTTGCTTTGCCTGTATTTCTTTCTCCGGCATATTTTTTTTACATGAATAGTTAAACAACAATAAAAGTGTAAGGAGATAAAATAATGCAATGGGGGGGGCTGAAATTCTTTCTCATAAAAAAGGGTTTAAGGTTACTAATATTTTATGAAGGTATAGTAACCAAACCTGGAAAACAATACCACTTTCAGGTTAGTAATTTTACGGAGAGTGTAAGGTAGGAAGCTTTTTAAAGCAATATTCCTCTTCCTGTAAAAATTTCAGCCCCTTTTTTATCCACAGCAAAAATTACCCTGCATACTTCAATCTGGCTTTGTAATTATTCAAAGTATCATTTCTAAATGTCCCGTTAAAACATATCCACAGCTAATAATAAAGAATCGTGGCATTGCGTTTGAACAAGTGGACGGTTACTGATTTTTTGCCATGAAACTACCCTGGAGAAGTTTGTGCAGGAAGGTTAATCTGCCGGAGGCAGGTTACATGTGGCGGTTACGAAAACACTAATACCAGATGAAAAACTTTGTTGTACTGACCTCGCTTTTTTTGGGAAGCAGCTTGCTGGCTTCCACTGTTTCTACTACTGAAAGAACAAAAAATCATAAACGGTTTAGCTGGGATACCGGCGGACCGGTGGGCAGTATTTCCATTATCATTGACAAGTCGGATTATGAGCTGAGTGTGTATGATGATAAAGGCTGGTATGCCACTTACCCGGTGGTGTTTGGCAACAATGGCCTGGCCGATAAAAAAATGGAAGGTGATAAAAACACCCCGGAAGGAACTTTCCGCATTACCGCCAAACGGGTGCATGAAAAGTGGTGCCGCTTTCTTTCTATTGATTATCCCACAGCTGAAAGCCGGGAAAAATTTAATAAGCGAAAAGAAAAAGGTGAGATACCTGCTAATGCAAGCATTGGTGGTGGCATTGGCATACATGGCGTTTGGCCGCATGAAGATTACCAGATTGACCGCTACAAAAACTGGACACTTGGCTGCATCTCTATGAAAAATGAGGATGTAACGGAAGTTTACGGGTTCACCAAGGCCGGAACAAAAGTGACTATCCGGAAATAATTTTATTTGCTATTCGCAGTAAGAAACTGTTCGGTTTCAATCCTCCATTTTACCGGATCGTTTTGCAGTAATGATCCATGGCCGGAACTGTCGTACACTACCAATTTTTTATTGATAGAAGCAAGGGCATTGTAAACTTGATCAGTTTCACTTTTCAGAACATAATTATCCAGTGCCCCCCATTGCATCAGTACCGGGCAATTCACCTTTGCTGCATACCGGGCCGTTTGATGTTTGAAACCATTAAAGCCTTTTTCTATCCCAATCCAGAAAGACACAAGAAAAGCAAATGGCTTTTCAGTAAACCCCTGGAACCCCTGCGCCCTGGCTCTGGCCCTTAAATGTGACTGAAGGGAACCGAAAGGCATCTCTAAAAAAACACCGGAGGGCTTAAGATTATAATCGGCAATGGCTTTGGCCACCACTACGGCTCCCATCGAACTGCCAAAAAGAAAAATATTCTTTTCTCCTTTCTGAACAGCATAGTCATAGGCAAGTTTTATTTCTTCTGTCTCTATTACCCCGATAGTTGTTGCTTTACCACCGCTGTTTCCATGTGCCCGGAAATCAACCAGCATTACATTGTATCCCTGGTAGTGAAATTCAGAAGCTTCTGCAATCAGCATCCCTTTATTGGCCGTAATACCATGAAAAATGATTACCGTACCTTTTGGAAGCGAGTCCGGTTTTGCATACCATGTATCAATAAAAATTCCATTTTGTGTTTTCAGTGTAATGGTATCATATGGAAAAACGGGAACCGCTGTAATAATTGATTTAGGTTGCCGGGGGCCGCTGAACAACCTCCAGGTTTTAACAAATATATTTCGGTTTGGTGCCGGGTTTCTAAGAGCCGGGTCATCATAAACATGGGTAAACTTGTACGCATACAAAGCGGCACTGATGTTAAACAAAACAAACTGTACCAGCAAAACCCACAATATCCAGCGGAGCTTAGAGGGTACTTTAAATCTGAATTTGCTTTTTTCCATTAAAATTACCCAGCCTTTTTAGAGGGTAGCGGCCAAAAGTAATTTTTACAGGGCATAACATCTACTGAATATGTATAATTATTTCCTGAGAAACAGGCGCAGGATAATTTTTGCCGGGGAATTTACGTTTATCCTTTACCCGGAAGAGTTTTGAAAAACCTGTTAAAGCAGTTCATCCGTGCTGCTTTAATCTTTTATATACCCATTTTTATCCTGATGCCTGCTGGTATAGCATTCTTATTAACGATGATGGCTACCGTTCGTATTTTGAAATAATCTTCCCGCATAAACAAAAATCCCCCAAGTGAATTGGTATTCTCCCCCCAGGAATTTTTTATATAATACCATTTGTTGTTGTTTTTATCTTTTGCCACTCCCACGATATGCATCATGTGGTTGAGCAGGGTGGTTTGGTTTTCAAAAGCGTTTTGACGTTGGGTTTGAAAATTACTAACAACCCCGGGTAAATAAGCCAGCCCTTCTCCAAAATCAAAATAATCATCTTCCGCATCACCATCCCAGCCAACTGTATAACCATTGGCAAGGGCATTATCAGTGATGCCGGAAAAATCGGCCATTGACACATTATAATATTCATCTCCGGTCCAATTGTATTTATCCTCCAGCACAAACTTTGTGTAAAAGGGGTGATGCGTATAAGAAGTAATTTCTACATAATCGCCGGGGTTAATGCCCAGGTATTGATCCGCAAAAGAGTGGGGCGTATAGGTACTGCCTTTGTAAATAAATTCTGCCGGCGCCGGGCCTAAATAATAATCCAGCACACTATCAACCAAAAAATTTTGTTTTTCGTTCAATTCCGTAATTCCCATATCCAGGCAATCTTTTACAAACCAACTGAGGATGGTATCAAGGTTGGCATGATTATGAAATAACTCTCCCCGTCCCTTTCCGGGATAGGCTTCTTCAGGTACAATGCCAAAATTATTAATCACCCACACAGCGTCATGAAACTGGCCGCCCGGAGTAAAAAAATTGCCGCCTTTCAGTTTCAGGTGGCGCTGAATTTTTCTTATCATTGAATAACGGGCAATGAACATTTCGCTCAAATCAACATTACCCTTTCCCATTTTCTGCAGTTCGCTTTCCAATAGCGAAGTGCCGGAAAAACTCCAGCAGGTAGATGATATGTACTGGTCTTTGACAGCAGTGCAGTTCTTTGTTGCTGGTGGCATAAGGCCCAACTCATCTTTTTTTAGTTTCTGTGCCTGGCAATAATTAAAAAAAAACAATAAAGTGAAAAATAACAGGCGGCGCATCATGGGATTTTTTTTACAATATAATCAGTTGTTGTATTTCAGCATATACCCGGCAAACGGTATTTCATGAATGTATCACTATAACTTTCCATTCTTAATTTCCTCCACCACTCCCGGATCAAGCAATGTGGAAATATCCCCGAGATTTTCCGTTTCTCCTTCGGCTATTTTTCTTAAAATCCTCCTCATAATTTTTCCGCTTCTTGTTTTTGGCAGACCGCTTACAAACTGAATTTTATCCGGCCTGGCAATAGCCCCGATAATTCTTGTCACTGTTTGCAAAATATCCTGCCTTCTTAAATCATCATCACCATGATGGCCGTTGTAAATCACATAAGCATATATTCCCTGGCCTTTTATATCATGCACATAACCAACTACGGCGCTTTCAACAACTCCTGCATGCATGTTAATAGCATTCTCCACTTCGGCAGTACCTAAACGGTGACCACTTACATTTAAAACATCATCTACCCGGCCGGTGATACGATAATTACCCTGCTCATCTTTTAATGCACCATCCCCTGTAAAATAAAGATTTTCATACGCAGTAAAATAGTTCAGCCTGCATCTTTCATGATCGCCATAAGTGGTTCTTAATATTCCCGGCCAGGGAGCTTTAATACAGAGATTGCCTTTCATTAAACCCTGTTCATCTTTTTGGGCTACCTCTTTTCCATTTTCATCTATCAATACCGGCTGCACCCCGGGCATTGGCAACGTTGCCCAACTTGGTTTGGCAGTTGTCACCCCCGCAAGGTTTGAAATTAAAGCCCCGCCTGTTTCTGTTTGCCACCAGGTATCTACAACCGGGCATTTTTTCTTTCCGATACTTTCATCATACCAATGCCATGCTTCTTCGTTGATAGGCTCACCAACAGTTCCTAATATTTTTAATGAAGACAAGTCTTTTCCTTTCAATGGTTCCAGGCCAAAACTCATCAGGCTCCTGATAGCTGTTGGGGCTGTATAAATAATATTCACTCTGTGTTTGTCAACAATATCCCAAAAACGTCCGGCATCGGGCCAGGTAGGAATACCTTCAAACATCACTGATGTGGCTCCGGCAGCCAATGGCCCATAAACAATGTAACTATGGCCGGTTACCCAGCCAATGTCTGCCGTACAAAAATGAATATCCCCCGGATTATACTGAAACACATTTACAAAAGTGTAGGTCGTCCATACCATATAACCGGCCACACTATGCACTACTCCCTTTGGCTTACCCGTGCTGCCAGACGTATATAATATAAATAATGGGTCTTCGGCATCCATCTCTTCTGCCTGAAAAGACACCACTCCATTTTTTTCTACCTGTGCTTCAGCATGTTCCATTTCGTCTTCCCACCACACATCCCGTCCCTTGAGCATGGAAACAGGTGTTCTTGTCCGGGTGTAAACAATTACTTTTTTTACGGTCTTGTTTCCAATTAATGCATCATCTATTACACTTTTCAACGGAATATCTTTGGCCCCCCGGTATGCACCATCACAGGTTACGATATATCCTGCTTTAGCATCATCCAGCCTGTCTGCAATGCTTTGTGCAGAAAAGCCGCCAAAGATTACACTGTGTATAGCGCCAATCCGGGCACAGCCAAGTACTGCATAAGCCAACTCGGGTACCATGCCCATGTAAATACAAACCCGGTCGCCTTTCTTTACGCCATTATTTATTAATACCTGTGCAAACTGGCAAACCCGTTTATGCAAACGATTATACGTAACCACCCTTGTCCTTTCCTCGGGATTGTTAGGTTCCCAGATGATGGCGGGTTTATCACCCAGGGTTTTCAGATGACGGTCAATACAATTTTCAGTAATGTTCAATTTGCCGCCACTAAACCATTCCACTTTGGGTTCTCTGAAGTTCCACTCCAGCACTTTGTCCCATTTTTTTCTCCATTGAAAGTTTTCTGCCACCTCAGCCCAAAAGGCTTCCGGCTCATCCACACTTCTTTTGTAGTCTTTATGATACTGTTCCAGCGATTTTATCTGAAAAGGATATGACATAGACAATCTTTTGTGCCTTAAATGTACGAAGACAAAAAAATTATCCGTCGCATAAAATCTATTCGTATTTTAATCGCATGAATGAAACAAAAACCAGCGGCGGGGCTATCCGGAATGTTATTGCCGCATCATCCGTCGGTACGATGATAGAATGGTACGATTTCTACATTTTCGGAATGCTTTCTACCACTATCTCTGCCCAGTTTTTCCCGAAAGGCAATCCTACAGCAGCATTGCTGAGTACCCTGGCTATTTTTGCTGCGGGCTTCATTGTTCGGCCGTTCGGTGCCTTAGTGTTTGGAAGGCTGGGAGATATTATTGGCCGCAAATACACTTTTCTGCTTACACTGATTTTAATGGGTGGCTCTACCTTTCTTATTGGTTGTGTTCCCAGCTATGAAAGTATCGGGATTGCCGCACCAATATTGGTTTTATTATTAAGGCTGTTGCAGGGTCTCGCCTTAGGAGGAGAATATGGTGGTGCTGCCACTTATGTGGCAGAACATGCCCCGGTAAATAAACGGGGTTATTATACCAGTTGGATACAAACCACTGCCACACTGGGTTTATTTGTGGCATTAGGTGTCATATTAATGGTGAAATCAAATATGCCCGATGCCTCTTTCAATGCAGAATGGGGTGGCTGGAGGTATCCTTTCTGGATTTCTATTTTACTGGTTGGAGTTTCCATTTACATACGTTTGAAGATGAAAGAGTCGCCGATGTTTTCCAAACTGAAGGAGGAAGGTAAAACATCGGTGAATCCATTAAAAGAAAGTTTCCGGCATAAAGGAAATTTTAAAATGGTGCTGCTGGCTTTGTTTGGTGCGGTGATGGGACAGGGTGTAATCTGGTACACCGGTCAGTTTTATGCACAAAATTTTTTGGAAACAAAATGTTTTATTGAATTTGAACAAAGCAGGACAATTATGCTTTGGGCAATTGCACTTGCAACTCCCTTTTTTATTCTTTGGGGATGGTTGAGTGATAAGATTGGAAGGAAATGGATCATGATGGCGGGGATGTTGCTGGCGATACTTACTTACAGGCCGATATTTAATACTTTTTTAAAGGATACGACAATCCCTACTGATTTATTTGAAAAAAGCCCACAAAAGAGTAATGTAAAAATTAATGTCACCCCAAAAAATGATTCGATTATAACTACTATTACGCCACATTTTTATATCAGGGGCATAAACTATGTTACTGAACAAACAGATACGATTTATGCGAATCAATCATTACCTGTTGGACATTCAAAAGAAAAAATAGTTAACAAAAAACTTGAATTAAGGCTATACTGGAAATTCATCGGTCTTGTTTTTTTACTAATATTATATGTAACGATGGTCTATGGCCCTATCGCCGCCTTCTTAGTAGAAATGTTCCCGACCAAGATCCGTTACACTTCTATGAGCCTTCCCTATCATATCGGCAATGGTGTTTTTGGCGGATTAGTTCCGTTTATAGGTTTGTTACTGACAACTTCATTTCCGGCAGACCCCCTGGTGGGGTTATGGTATCCCATTGGCATTGCCGCTTTATGTTTATTGATCGGCACCATATACCTGACTAATAAAATTGATGAAAACGTAGACGACTAAAGGCCTCCTCCCGACCTCCTCCACAAGAGGAGGCCACCTGAGCACAGCCCTGACTTATTTGAAAAACTCTATAATAGTCAAAATCATGAATAAAGTAAAAAGAGCTCTTGGTATCATCTGGTTATTGCTGGCACCAGCCGTTATCTGGTTCCTGGTAGACAGGGCCATATTGCATATTGACCCAGCAGGTAAAAAGGATATTAACAACCCGGTTATCTGGATTATTATTATTGGCATCTTTACCCCAATTGCTATTGGCCTTATGATATTCGGGTGGTATGCCCTCAAAAATGAATATGAGCATTTACCTGAAAGTTCTGATGAAGTTGAATAAAAAAAACGTCTCGTTGTAAACGAGACAGTTTTCCGCCAATAATCCTGTTTTAAGCAGGAATTGATTCACTAACCAACTGCTTTTTACTTTCTTTGATTATACTCTCATCTTCATAAAAATCCACTACTCCGCTTTCTACATTATACATAGCCCCGCAAATACCTATTTCCCCTTTCTCTGCCATTTCATGTAAAATATGGCTTCGATCCATAATTGTATGTACGGTTCTGCGGACATTAATGGCTGCTACATTTTCTACAAACTCGTTATTTTTCGAAGTACGTTCATTCTTTGTTACTGTTTCATTATCCACAGCAGGCCTTAGTTTTGAAAGTAAAGCAGTAAGATTTCCCATCTCCACATGGTCACATGCCCCTTTTACAGCTCCGCATTTAGTATGGCCCAATACAACTATAAATTTTGAGCCAGCTACCTTACAGGCAAACTCGATACTGCCAAGAATATCTTCGTTGGTAATATTTCCGGCTATGCGTACACTGAAAATATCGCCCAGCCCCTGATCAAATACTAATTCGGCAGAAGTACGGCTGTCGATACAGCTAAGTACAACTGCAAAAGGCCATTGACCATCCTGAGTTTCATTAACCTGTTGTAAAAGATTACGGTTATACTTCAGGTTATTGATAAACCGCTGATTCCCCTCTTTTAAATATTGCAAAGCAATAGCTGGTGTTATGGTTGATTGTGTTTCTTTATTATGCGTTCTCATATGTTTATATTTTAAAATTTTGGGTTGAATAAAAACTAATATTTTGCTGCCCCGGCAACTATGACTGAATGATAACGGGGAATATATTCCTTAACCGATTGTACATTACCGGTATTTGCGATATTATATGCCTCTTTAAACCCAACTGTTTTACAGGTTATGTTTTTTAATGGTGCCTGTACTTCCTGGAAATCTTTTATCAGTTCCAGCACATCATAATCAATATACTGGCTGTCGTATGCATCAATGATTACAGTGGAATTTTCAGGAAGATGTTCTAATGTAAGTTTGATACTGGCTTTGTTCAGAAAAGAAACTTCTTCTGATAAATGGATCAGGATGGCTTCCCCTTCTTTATGTTTTTCTTTATGAAAAAAATACGAGTTTTTATAATTTCCATACAATAATGCCAGTATGCTAACGCCTAATCCGATTCCCACTCCCATCAGCAAATCAGTAAAGACAATAGCTACTACAGTTATTACAAAAGGTACCCACTGGTATTTTCCAAGAGCAAACATTTTTTTGAACAATGCCGGGTTGCAGAGTTTGTACCCCGTCATTAACAGGATAGCAGCTAATGCAGCCAGCGGAATTTTATTCAGTACTGAAGGAATCAGTGTAACGCAGATGAGTATCAGAAAGCCATGAAAGATAGCTGACAGTTTTGATTTTGCCCCTGCATTCAGGTTAGCAGAACTTCTTACAATAACACTGGTTATTGGCAATCCACCAATCAATCCGGAAGCCATATTACCCACACCCTGCGCCATCAGTTCCCTGTTGGAAGAGGTAGCTCTTTTATCGGGATCCAGCTTATCAACCGCTTCTATACACAATAATGTTTCAACGGAAGCTACAGCAGCAATGGTTAGTGCTACCACATATACCTGCACATTGGCTATTTGAGAGAAATCAGGAAGAGTAAAGAAGCCAAGAAATTCATTGAAGCTGTTTGCCACCGGCACATTCACCAGGTGGTCGCCGGTGATAGCAAGACTGTTACCACTTTTAGTAAACACTTCATTCAGCACAACAGCAGTTATTACCGCTACCAATCCACCAGGCAATAACCTTAGCTTCTTTTTTAAAAAAGGGCGTTCCCATAAAATAAGGATACCCAATGATATTAAGCAAATCATTGTAGCCCCAAAATCAATTTTACTGATGGAGTTAACCAACTCGGAAAAAGTATTTTCTCCATCCAGCTGAATGAATTTTAAATCCCCTTCCGAGTCTTTGTCATATCCAAATGCATGTGGAATCTGTTTGAGAATAATAATGATTCCGATAGCAGTCAGCATTCCCTTAATGACGCTGGAAGGGAAATAATTGGCAATAGCACCGGCTTTCAAAAAGCCCAGTAGTAATTGAATTGCACCTGCAATAAATACAGCCAATAAAAAAGTTTCGAAGGCTCCTAGTTTAGTAATAGCAGCTAAAATAACTGCGGCGAGGCCGGCGGCAGGGCCACTTACACTCAGTTGGGAATTACTCATCACCCCAATTACAATACCACCAATAATACCGGCAATCATTCCGGAAAAGAATGGTGCCCCGGATGCCAAAGCAATTCCCAAACATAATGGAACTGCTACCAGGAACACTACAATTCCGGCTGGCAAATCAGTTTTGACATTAGCAAAAAAGTTTTTGTTCATAAACAGGTTATTTTAGAAATGCTGAAATAATACATCCCCCTGCTGTTTTATAGCAGAAAGAATGGAAGAAAATGAAGTAAAATCTGTTTGGAGATTATGCCTGTTTAGGCGGCCGTTCAGGTAAGGAACGGAATAATGAGGATTGGAAATTTATCTTAAGTAAAACTATAAATGGTGCAGAAATTGGATGTTTAATCTGCAAAGAAGATCTTTCAAAAAAATTTTCTTTTACCAGCTCTTCCCCCGCCTCGCTTTCTTTGGCTTTTTTAGATTCTTCTTCCACCAGTATCACCTGATCCTGAGGGTTATACCATAAACCTGCAACCGATTGAGCCATAAGACCCAAAAGCACTAAAAAAATTATGATGTGGAACCTCTTTTTCATCTGGTTGCAAAATAAACTGGTAACCCTGATATTTGTTTAATGAATTTGTCATTTTTTGTAAAATACTCACCCTAGCCTTGTTAAGAAAATGTTTCCCATAGTCCGGGTTTGTTTAACAATCCAATTAAACTCTATTTTTGAAGCTAAAACAGGATAATTAATGAAATCCTACGAAGTACTTTTAAAGGAAAACAAACAATGGGCGGAAGGAAAGTTAAAAGAAGACCCTCATTTTTTTGACCGGCTTGCCCATTTACAAACCCCGGAGTTTTTATGGATCGGTTGCAGCGACAGCCGTGTGCCCGCCAATGAAATTACCGGCACACAGCCGGGTGAAATTTTTGTGCACCGGAATATTGCCAATCTTGTCATTAATACAGATGTGAATGTGCTGAGTGTATTGGATTTTGCCGTCAACCACCTGAAAGTAAAACATGTAATTATCTGCGGGCACTATGGTTGCGGTGGCATCAAAGCAGCGATAACAAAAACCGACTTCAAACCGGTGCTGAATATGTGGCTGCGTAATATTAAAGATGTATATCGTCTTCACCGGGAAGAGCTGGACGGAATAAAAGAAGAAGAAACCCAGTGTGACCGGCTAACAGAATTGAATGTGCAGGAGCAAATATTAAACCTTGCCAAAACATCAATTATTCAACGGGCATGGAAGGAAGAACGGCGGCCCGATCTTCATGGATGGGTCTATGGATTGAAAGATGGAATAATAAACCCTGTTGTTGAAATGAAAGCCGGAACACATATTGACCCGCTTTATGAGTATGATGATTTGTAACAATAAGGCCTATCCTATTAAATAATGCTGAAGAATAAAAACTGCTGCACCTGCCAGGTAACCCAGTAATGCCAGCCATCCTATTTTTTTCATATACCAGAAGAATTCAATTTTTTCCAAACCCATAGCTGCTACGCCGGCAGCAGAACCAATTATTAAACAACTGCCCCCCGTGCCAGCACAATAAGCAAGGAACTCCCAGAAAAAATGCCCGGTTGGATATTGCTCCAGGCCATACATACCCTGGGCAGCAGCTACCAATGGCACATTGTCAACCACTGCCGACAGTAACCCGATAGAGAGAGTAATAATTTTAATGTTACCAATAGAATTATCCATTGATACAGCAAGATTGTTAAGAATACCTGTTGCCTGCAAGGCAGCAATGCTTAATAAAATACCGAGAAAGAATAAAATACTTGGGGTATCTATTTTTCGTAAAGCATGGTTCACAGATAGCTGGCCTTTCTCTGCTTCATCTTTTCCACTATGTATCATTTCGGTAATCACCCACATTGCACCGAGGCCCAATAAAACTCCCATATAAGGTGGAAGGTGAGTAACAGTTTTAAATACGGGAACAAAGAGAAGACTTCCAACACCTACCCAGAATACAGTGTCCCGTTCACGACTGGTATTGGTAAAGTTTTTATTTTTTTCTACTTCGTCAGTTCTGCCTGCATTCCCTTTCACCTGCCTGCTTATAATAAATGCAGGTACCAAAAAACAAACGAGGCTGGGCAAAAATACCTGTATGATAATACTTCCTGCGGTAATCTGTCCGCCTATCCATAGCATAGTGGTAGTTACATCACCGATTGGACTCCAGGCCCCGCCGGCATTGGCAGAAATAATTACTAAACCGGCAAATAATAATCTGTCTTTTTTATCGGGAATAATAATCCGTAACAACGAAACCAGCACAATAGTGGTAGTAAGGTTATCTAACACCGCTGAAAGGAAAAAAGTAATAAACCCTAGTATCCAGACTAATTTCCGTTTGCTGGTTGTATTAATGCGGCTGGTGATGATTTCAAATCCATCATGGGCATCTATAAGTTCTACAATCGTCATAGCGCCAAGAAGAAAAAATAAAATACCCGCCACTTCACCCAGGTATTCTGTAAGTAGATGGGCCGGTAAGTGTTTATCGGTACCCATCAAAGCAAAAACAGTCCAGCAAAGCACCCCGGTTATAAGGGCTGTGGCAGCCTTATTTACTTTTAGCGGATGTTCCAGTGCAATCGCAGCATATCCAACAATGAAAATGATAGAAATGATTGTAATCATAAGTTATAAAAATACTGAAATAAATCTCCGGGAAAGCCATATTACAATTTTAAGGTTTTAGTGTAGGTTTGTACTATGTCAATTGAAGTTAAAAACCTGCTGAAAGAATACGGCGAACAGAAAGCCGTAAATAATATTTCTTTTAAAGTTGGTAAAGGAGAAATCGTTGGTTTCCTTGGGCCGAATGGTGCAGGAAAATCAACTACAATGAAAATCATTACCGGCTATTTGCAACAAACCGGCGGTGAAGCTTTTGTGTGCGGCATTAATGTAGCAGAACAGCCATTGGAAACAAAAAAAAAGATTGGTTATTTACCGGAACTAAATGCTTTGTATTATGATATGTATGTAAGAGAATATTTAGGGTTTGTGGCAGAAGTGCATAAAGTTGAAAACCCAAATACAAAAATTGAAAGTGTAATTGAACTGACCGGATTAAAAGTTGAGAGCAAAAAGAAAATCGGGCAACTCTCTAAAGGCTACAAACAAAGGGTTGGGTTAGCCGCTGCATTAATCCACGACCCTGAAGTTCTAATATTAGATGAACCTACTTCCGGCCTCGACCCCAACCAAATTGTTGAAATAAGAGAAGTAATAAAAAAGCAGGGGCAGAATAAAACTGTTTTATTTTCTTCACACATCTTACAGGAAGTGGAAGCCATCTGCGACAGGGTTATTATTATCAATAAAGGTGAATTAGTGGCGGATGACAAACTCAGCAACCTGCAAAAAGGTAATAAAGACAACCATGCAGTAATTGTTCAATTTAAAGAAACTGTTGATAAAAGAATCTTAGAGAAACTAAATGGAGTTACAAAAGTAGAGCAACTACAAACTACCTACTACAAACTACAAACTTCCAATCCTGAAATTGTAAGAAAGCAGCTATTAGAAATCGCTTTGCAGCAAAACCTGAACATTATTTCACTGCAAAGCGAAAATCAAAGCCTGGAAAATATTTTCAAAACACTGACAAATTAAAATCCTTTCTTGTCTGTTGGGTTAGTAGTCTTTCCTTTTTCAAAATCACCGCCGTAAACCATAACCAGCTTCGACTTATCAAAGTATTTACGGAGTGCCGCATTTACCGCATCAAGAGTCAATGCTTTGATCTTGTTCTCAAACTCGGTGTATTGAATAAGATCCCTGTCGTTCTGCAAAAAGGAACGAATGATACCGGCCAGGTTTTCATTGCTTCCCAGCGATGTTTTGTTTTGCTCCTGCCAGCTGGTTACAGATTTTGTCAGCTCATCCTGAGAAAACCCGCCTTTGATAGCTTTATCTACTTCCTGGTGCAGGGCAGAATCCAGCCGGCCTTTATACAAAGGATTGAAATAAGCATACACTCCCCAGTTACCTGTATTGTATTTATATTGTACGTTCAAAAAACTTCCGGCCCCATAACTCATACCTTCGTTTTCTCTCAACCGTTGAGGTATCCTGGAAGAAAGAAAAGCACCACCACCCAATAATTCGTTGGCCATAATCACAGAAGGATAATCAGGATGCTTCCGGGAAATATTCAGATTCATCCCGCCTAACATAATCGCATTGGTTTTATCAGGGGTATTAATGGTCTCTGTTGTTCCTTTGGTCTCAAAATACAGTGGCTCAATTTCTTTGTAAGGTTCTTTACTGTTCCATTTGTCAAATGTGTTTTGCAAAAATGCTGTTATCTGCTTTTTATCTATTTCGCCTACAAACGCAGAAACAGAATTATCAGCCCCGTAAAAATCTCTGTAATATTTCTTTACATCATCCAGTTTCACTTTTGCCAGGTCTTCGAGGCTTTCGTCGGTAGAAGAAGCATAGTAGGGGTGCCCCTGAGAATATTTACTCAGCATCTTGCCCAGTTTTTCAGAAGCCAGATTGGAAGGTTCATTCTTATTTGCTTCATAATTAGCTTTCGTATCTATCAGTATTTTTTCAAACTCGGCTTCGTCGAACTTTGGATTTTTGAGCATATCATCCAGCATGGCAAGTGCCGCCGGTAAATTTTGTTTGTCGGTATTGATATTAATTGACAACGATCCTGCACCTCCTGAAAAAGAAATATCAGTTTTTATCCTGTCAAGATCATCTGTTATTTGTTTTTTTGTCCTTGTGGCAGTCCCTGTTTTCAATAAGTCTGCCAGTATAGCTCCTGTCTCTGATTTGTTTGACAAATTTTTCTCATCTCCAAACCGCAATAATATTGAGGCGGTTATTTTGTCTCCTTTGGTTGGTTTTTCCAGCAAAGCATATTTACCGCCATTGGGTAATGTGCCATACTCGGTATTCTTTTTAATATTATCGATAGTATTTTCAAAATTAGTTTTCTGTGCAGCCACCTCCTTCCCTTTGTAGCCACTTAATAAAGCTTTAATATCGGGTGTTTCAGCCACTACTGTCCTGTCTGGTGCTGCATCAGGAATGAAAACACCATAAGTACGGTTAGATGACTTATAATATCTTTTGGCGGCGGTCTGCACATCTGCCACAGTTAATTTTTCTATCCTGTCACGGTATAAAAACCAAAGCCGCCAGTCGCCGGCACCGATAAACTCAGTTAATGTAACAGCGAAGTCGGTGGTTCTGGCCATGCCATTTTCAATATTTTTCAAAATAGCGTTTTTTGCACGGGTCAGGTCTTCTTCTGTAAAATTCATAGAGCCGATAGCATCGGCAGTGCTGAACAAGGCCTGCTTTGCACTATCTATACTTTTCTCTTTAGGTACTTCTACCTGGAAATAAGAAAAACCAGGGTCGTATAATGTTTGTGAATAGCCATACAGTTTAGAGGCCAGTTTTGTGTCCACTAATTTCTTATACAAAATACCTGACGGGTCATTTGTTAAAATCTCAATCAGCGCATCATTAGCTGCATAATCTTTATCTGCCACGGGCGGGGTGTGATAAGCCATACCGATGTACTGAATATCGCCGGTGCGGCGAAGTGACACTTGCCGTTCGCCATCCTGTGGCGGCTCTACTGTATAGGTGGGTTGCAAAACCCTGGTTGGTTTAGGGATGGGGCCAAAATACTGCTGTATATAAGCCAGTGCTTTTTTTTCATCAAATTTTCCGGCAACAAGCAGCACTGCATTATCGGGCTGATAATATTTTTTATAAAATACTTTCAGGTTCTCTGCTTTTACTCTTTCAATATCTTCTTTACTGCCGATGGTGGATTTACCATAGTTATGCCAGAGGTACATGGCAGAAATAATTCTTTCATTCAGCACTCCGCCCGGATAATTCTCCCCAATTTCAAATTCATTTCTTACCACACTGAATTCTTTCTTTAGTTCTTCCGGCAGCATTTTAGAATTCACCATCCGGTCTGCTTCCATATCTATTGCCCATCGAAGATTTTCATCAGAGGCAGATAATATTTCATAATAATTGGTACGGTCGTACCAGGTAGTGCCATTAGCCTGGGCACCTTTATCGGCAATTGCTTTTTTAATGTCAACAAATTTTTTGCATTGCTTAAAAAGCATATGCTCCAGCAAGTGGGCCATACCGCTTTCTCCATAGCCTTCATGGCGGGAGCCTACTTTGTAAACAATATTCACCGCAATATTGGTTTGCGATTCATCCCGCATCAGCAATACCCTCAGGCCGTTGTTTAGTTCATATTCTTTAATGCCCTCAACAGTAGTGATTAGTTTGGGGGTTGTTTGGGCCAGCGTATCTTTTGCATTTACAAATAACAGGCTAAAGCCAAAAGCCAGGAACAGGAGTCGCATGATTTAATGATTTGTTTTAAAGATAGGTTATTATGAAAATCAAATCAAACGGTTGTTAGGGAAACAAAAAATATATGATAAACGGGGTTTGCCTTTTGCAGCAAGGGATTAAAGACGTTTCTTTGCACTACACAAGCCTGCCTTTGGAAGATATATTCATTTATAAATTTTAAATCTTCAAATCAATCATGAGTTACATTTCCGAAATCTTTGCCAGACAAATTTTAGACTCAAGGGGCAACCCCACAATCGAAGCTGATGTAATAACCGATGAAGGTGCAGTAGGCCGTGCCGCTGTACCCAGTGGTGCCAGCACCGGCATACATGAAGCGGTGGAACTGAGGGATGCCGACAAAAAAAAATATATGGGCAAAGGAGTGTTAAAAGCTGTTGACAATGTAAATAAAACGATTGCTCCGGTATTGCTCGGTTATGATGTGGCCGACCAGACAGGTATTGATGAAATGATGATACAATTGGATGGCACTGCCAACAAAGGAAAGCTGGGAGCCAATGCCATCCTTGCTGTTAGCATGGCAGTAGCCAAAGCCGCTGCTGAAGAAGCTTCATTACCGCTTTTTCGCTATGTGGGTGGTACGAATGCTAAAACGCTCCCTATTCCAATGATGAATATCCTGAATGGCGGCGCCCATGCAGATAACAAAATAGATTTCCAGGAATTTATGATTATGCCCATTGGAGCATCCTCATTTAGTGAAGGGCTGAGATGGGGAGTAGAAATTTTTCACACACTGAAATCTGTGTTGAAGAAAAAAGGGTTCAGCACCAATGTGGGTGATGAAGGCGGTTTTGCACCTAACATTCAAAGTAATGAAGAAGCGATAGATACGGTTATGGAAGCAATACAAGCCTCCGGCTACAAAGCTGGTTCGCAAATAGTAATAGCAATGGATGCAGCTAACAGTGAATTATGGAATGCCAAAAAGAAAAAATATGTTTTTCATAAAAGTGATGGTAAAGAACTAAGCAGCGACCAGTTGGTTAAATTCTGGGAAAAATGGGTGAAACAATATCCTATCGTTTCCATTGAAGATGGCATGGCCGAAGATGACTGGAATGGTTGGGCAGCATTAACACAAGCCGTTGGCAAAAAATGCCAGTTGGTCGGTGATGATTTATTTGTAACAAACGTAACAAGGTTGCAGCAGGGTATTGATAAAAGTATCGCCAACGGGTTATTAGTAAAAGTAAACCAGATAGGCACCGTTACTGAAACTATCAATGCCGTTACATTGGCACAGCATAACGGATACAATACTATCATGAGCCACCGCAGTGGCGAAACTGAAGACACTACCATTGCCGACCTTGCTGTCGCATTGAATTGCGGACAAATAAAAACCGGTTCTGCATCAAGAACAGACCGCATAGCCAAATACAACCAGTTGATAAGAATTGAAGAATTATTAGGCAGCTCGGCGGTATATCCGAAGGGAAAGATTAAATTTGGAAAATAGTTTATAGCTGATAGTTCATGGTTCATAAACAGACCATGAGCTATTTTTAAAACTATAAACCTTAACCAGATCTATGAACAATATTCTAACCCATATCCCCGGCTTTCTCAGAAACAAGTATTTCATCTCTTTTGCAGCTTTCTGCATTGTTGTTCTTTTCCTGGATAAAAACGATTTTTTTACCCAATATGAACGCCGCAAAGAGCTCCGGGAATTACAGCAAAGCAAGCAATATTATACTACCCAGATAGCTACCGAACATAAAGAATTAGAGGCACTTAAGACCAATCCTGCCACCGTAGAAAAGTTGGCCCGGGAAAAATACTTCATGAAAAGGGACAATGAGGAACTCTTTCTCATACCGGAAAAACCCGATCCTGCCCCGGGCGGAAGAAAGAATTAGTACCCGGTACACAATAAGGCAAACCCACCCCCGTTAATATAGCGGACGTTTTTAATATCTCAGCTACCACGGACACATCTTATTACTGGACATTTAATCGGATTTGCCAAATGACAAATTTTACTCCCGAGGATCTTTTATTGTATTTGTACAAAGAAAGTTCTGCTAAACAGACTACTTTTATCGAAGCCGCTTTGCAAAAAGACTGGACGCTTCGTGAAAAGTTGACTGTTCTCAAAGCTTCCATGCAACGGCTGGACAAAATCACCGAATCGCCCCGCACTGAAGTAGTACTGAATGTGCTAAACTATGCAAGGGAACAGGCTCCTGAAGAAGTAAGTAGTTGACCAACCGGCTTAAAAAAAATTGCAGTCCCGCCCCCTTGGCGGGACTTTTTTATTTACTCTTATCTTGCACCATGACCCGCAAGAACCATTACAGTTTCGTTATTGATTACTTTGAAAAAAACATGCCCGTGGCTGAAACGGAGCTGGTATTTGAAGACCCATATGAGTTATTAGTTGCCACCATTCTTTCTGCACAATGCACGGATAAAAGAGTAAACATGACCACCCCGGCCATCTTTAAGAAATATCCCAATGTGCAATTACTAAGTAAAGCCGGCTTTGATGACCTGTTTCCTTTTATCAAAAGCATTTCTTATCCCAGTAACAAAACAAAGCACCTGATTGGCATGGCCAATAAAGTCGTTGAACAATTCAAAGGCAAAATACCGATGACGGTGGAAGAGCTGATGCAACTACCCGGCGTAGGAAGAAAAACGGCTAATGTAGTTACCTCCGTCATTGACCACCAGCCCAACATGGCCGTAGATACCCATGTGTTCAGGGTTAGTAAACGGATTGGTTTGGTTCCACAAACGGCGGCTACTCCTTTTGCAGTAGAAAAAGAATTAATTAAAAATATCCCTGAAGCACTTATTCATAAAGCCCACCACTGGCTTATTCTTCATGGCCGCTATGTTTGCCTGGCCCGAAATCCTAAATGTGGACAATGTGGCTTACAGGAAGTTTGTCATTATTTCAAAAAAGAAAATTCTGCTGACAATTGAACCCGGCAAGTTTTTTGTTGTGAATTGCCGGATCTGAAATATTGGGTACCAGCAGTCAGAAACAAGGCGAACTATGATTACATTTTCCAGCCCAACAGTTACTAATCCCCTGCCGGTCAGTATATTTTTTAAATTTATAACCAAAGTATGTGGTATTCAGAGGGGCTGTGTAGTGACCGCTCCGAAATATTGACAAACTCTTACTCAGCCACACAATAATTTAAACTTTACCAGGTCTGATTATTCTATACATTTATCTTTCATTTTGCCTTTCCACCCTTACCAATCCAACCCCTCTGACAAAAGCCCTGTATTTTAATTAATTAAAAGAAAAATTGTTTGAGGATGAGAAAGCTCCTGTTAATAACCGTACTCTGCAGCCAGGTATTTTGTCAACCCCTGAAAGCCCAATACTACTACTACAACAATAAGTACTATGATAATGCCGTGGTGTTTGAACTCGGCGCTTCTTTGGGCGTTATGAACTCCCTCACCGATCTGGGTGGGAAAAAAGGCATAGGAAAGAATTTTATCAAAGACCTGAACTGGAAAAAAGTAAAACCAAGCTTTGGCTTTTATGCAATGGCCATGTATAATAATATGATCGGCCTGCGCTTAGAAGGTACATTCGGCGAAGTAAGTGCCTACGACAGTATATTAAAAGCTGTAAAAACCACTACGTTTGGTCGGTATGAACGTAACCTCAGTTTTAAAAGTAAAATCTCTGATTTTCAACTGGCACTGGAAATACATCCGCTGATGTTTAAAGATTATGACGAACAGGAGCCCCCCTCCATTTCTCCATACGGGGTAATAGGAGTGGGCTATTTTTCATTTGACCCGCAAGCCAAATTAAATGGCCAGTGGTATTCACTACAGCCGTTGCGCACAGAAGGTCAGGGCTTCAAAGAATATCCCGACCGTGCCCCTTACAAGCTGAGCCAGTTGAATATTTCAGCAGGATTGGGTGTGAAATATGAAATTAATTCCATGTTCAATGCAAGACTTGAACTGAACCACCGCATTTTAAGCACCGACTATCTTGATGATGTAAGCACCAATTATATTGACCCCAATTTATTTTATAACTACCTGCCGGTAAATCTTGCTGCTATTGCACAGCAATTGAACAACAGGAAAGGCGAACTGAACCCCAGTGATGTAACCAGCGTTGGCGATCAGCGGGGCGACCCCGAAGATAATGATGCCTTCTTCACCATACAGCTGAAGTTAGGAGTAACACTGGGCAGGCAAAGAAGGTAACCCTGTTATCTATAAATTTTTTTAGTAAGGCCGGTTAGTTTTAATAAGCTTTCCGGTTTTTTGCTTTACTACGCAAACCACTGTTTGGCAGATTTAAACCCTTTATACTATTCTCCGCATTTGGCCGCAGGTTGCAGTATCGGATTGTCTCAAACAAACCATATTTATTAGCTTTACATAGATACCTTAAACCAATGTGACCATGCAAGACGGCACTTTACTATTTAATGAGTCATTAATCAACAGTAATCTCTCCTTTTGCCCCTTGGTAAATGCTTTGAAAAAAAATATTGCCGAAGGTAATCCCGGTATGAAAAAATTGTATGGGGATGTAGTGGAAGCGTTTGAGAGGCACCCCGAGCTTATGACTACCATTACAGATCTCAATATAATAACTCCTCACACTGAACTGATTGAAGAATTACTTTCTGCTGTTTTTCCGCCTACTACTGCCAATTATATGTATGGTGTTGTAATCCCGTTTAAGAACCATGCCGTTTATGCATCGCCCCGTTTTAAAACGATACTGAAACCCGGCACCAATGAAATGGACATACCCGAAGGCCTGGCCGGCACCAACCTTAGCCAGGAAAAAATTCAGTTTGCCCATGGCCTTATTCTGAAAAAATACCTGGGTGTTAACAGCCTTGAGTCCTCCCGTTCTATCCATCCATACCTGAATGAAGAAACTGGGCTTACCCGTTACCTCGAACTGCGTATGGATGCCCGGTTTATTGACATTAATCCTGTTGGCGAAATGCCGGCGCTGCCGGAAAGTATTTTAAATAAACATACCAGCAACATCATGACCACGGCAGAACTGATGGAGCAGGTTCCGTTGGAGAAATTTATTTTTCAAGGAATTTCTGTTATCCGTGTAAACGACATGACTGAACAGGAAGTGATAACACAAATTAAAAACCGCCTGCTTGACATTAACGCCTTCTCGGATGCTTCTGTTTACACCGAACTGGAAAAACAAGTTCAATGCCTGATTGGTTTAAAAGATTTGTGCATTGGCATCACTCCATTTTTTAAAATAAACGGCCACTATGTTTATTCCGATTTACATAATAACAACAGCATTCTCTTCAAACATTTTCATTCTTCTGCTGATAAAGATGAAATAAGTGATTATTGCAAACTCCTGTTTCGTGAAAACAATCAACCGCTTTTATTTGAAACGCTGGATGAGCAATCACTAAACAATGTTCAGTGCCTGCAGTATTATCATTTGGAAGGTGCCCGAAGCCTCATCATTTGCCCATTGAAAAGCCACGATGGTTTGCTGGGGATGCTGGAAATAACTTCAACCATTCCCGGCCAGTTGAAGCCGGCCCATATCGGTAAAATTGAAGCAGCGATTCCGCTATTTACCCTGGGCCTTGAAAAAAGCCTGGAGGGGCTGAACAACCAGGTGGATGCTGTTATAAAAAATAAATTTACAGCCGTACAACCTGCTGTTGAATGGAAATTTACCGAAGCCGCCCTGAATTTTATTGTAAAGCAACAGCAAAAAGAAGATGTAAAAATTGAACGTATCGCCTTTAACGATGTGCATCCGCTGTATGGCGCCATTGACATCCGCAACTCATCCACAGAAAGATCTCATGCCATACAATCAGATATTGTGGAGCAACTGAAACTGGCGCAAAAAGTAATCAAAAAAGTACAGGCTAAAGTACCTTTCCCTTTGCTGCAGGAGATTGAATTTAAAATTGACAAATTTATTGTCTCCGCCTCTGATGTTTTACAATCCGGTGAAGAATTGATTATACAGGATTTTTTGCAGGGGCAGGTAGTTGCTGTGTTCAATCACCTGCACAGCGCCGAACCATCAGTGAAAAAAGAAGTAGAGTTATATTTCGCTACGCTTGACCCGCAAATTGGCATGCTTTATCATCACCGCAAACAGTATGAGGAAAGTGTTTCCCGCATTAATGATACACTGGCCCGATTCATTGATAAAGAACAGGCGGCTGCCCAAAAAGTGTATCCGCATTATTTTGAACGCTATGTAACCGATGGCCTTGAATTCAATATTTACATGGGGCAATCTATTTCACCCCGCAAAAAATTTGATGAAATATACCTTCGCAACCTGAAAATGTGGGAACTGACCGTACTCGCCAAGGCAGCAAGGGTAACCCATGCACTGGAAAAAGAATTGAGCCACCCGTTGCGGACTACACAATTAATATTATCACATGGCCAGACGCTGTCTATCCTTTTCCGTACCGAAGAAAGAAAATTTGATGTGGATGGCGCCTACAATATCCGGTATGAGATTGTAAAAAAAAGGATTGACAAAGCCCATATTAAGGATACAGATGAACGACTGACCCAGCCCGGTAAAATTGCCATTGTGTATTCACAGGCTAAAGATGCAGAAGAGTACACAGAGTACATTGAGTTTTTACAAAACAAAGGGCTGCTGAAAACCGGTATTGAAAACCACGACCTGGAAGAATTGCAGGGGGTGGTTGGATTAAAAGCCCTGAGAGTCGATGTAAACTTTGATGATATGCCCCTGGCGGAGAAAAGGGTTGCTATGTCTGCTGCCACATCCCGGTAATTGTTGAGTGAAAAATAATTTTCCGGAGGGTTACAATAAGAATAAAGCCAACTCAAAAGAGCTGGCTTTATTCTTATTTATTAAAAAGCAGCATTAAAACTTCCATCCTAAACCTACCAATGGTATTTTATCTTCTTTAGATATAGCATACGAAACTGTAATCAGAAGACGGCGCAAAGGAGAGAACCAGAAGCCACCGCCATAACCACTCAGTAACTTACTGTCGTTATCATTGTCAACCCACACCCTTCCTGCATCAACAAAGGCCATTATACCAAATGCCGCGGGGAAAAGATAGGTTCTGAAATTTGCCAGACGCAGCCGAAGCTCTGCCTGGTTGTAAAACTTAGATTTACCGGCAAATCTTTCTTTACGATAACCCCTCAGGTTATCGTCTGAACCAAGATATTGTGCCTGGAAAAATTCAAACCCATCACCCAATGTAATGCCAGCACCAGTGCGGTTAGCAAAAGTGAGGCGATCCGGTATCAGGTTAAAATAAAATGCAAAGTCAGTATTAATTTGTGTTACATTACTATAACTGTTATCACCAAGTCCTTTTAAGATTTTAGCAGTGGAGACCCAGTTAACGCCCTTTTCCGGTAATACTTTATTATCCCTGGAATCAATAATCAAAGAAAGTTTAGCACCAACATATGATTGCCTTTCAAAAATTGTAGCCGGATTAAGACCAGCGGCCATAGTATTTATCACTACATTCCTGACTTTATTAAGGGCTTCGTTTGAGTCTAACGAATAAAATTGGAAAGTAGGGCCAAATGTCAGCATTACTTTATCGCTGAACCGCTGGCGCAACTGAAGTGATATGTCACCAAGGTCATACCTTATCCTGTAAAATTTGAATTTGCCGGTCTTTGTTTTATCATAAACACTATTTACACCATACCCAAAGAAATTAGCGGTATTATTCGGGCCTTTGTATTCAATATCGGTTATCAGGTCTGTTTTATCTCCCATAACAGAGATAAACTCATTATTGTACTTAACTTTGACAGCTTTAGTAGAAAATGCATAAAGGGCTTTAAATTGATGCAGCGATTTATAAGGATTTTTACGGAACCCATGACGGATGTATTTGAAAGTCGGGCCAAGAAAAAGTCCATCATCAGGGTTAAATCCAAGCATAAAAAAGACAGACTGGAAAGGATATTTATACCCAAGCCTGTCAAATGAATTAACGGCACTGTCATTCGACATCTTATTGGTAAAGGCACCAGTTATATTATTACCGCCGTCTGCTTTGTCATATACTATTGCCCCTGATTGTTTTGTCGCATTTTCAAATACATCTTCGCCACCACCGCCAATCAGTCTTACTTTTATTCTATCGTTATCGCCGTGCATTACAAACTTGTCCTGTCCGTCCATTCCATATACCCTGATTTCTTTGGTTACCAAAGGGTCAAATCTTCTTTCATACATTTTAGTTGTCTGTGCCCCCTCTTTATCTATCTTATACACCAGCACTACGGCTGAGCCATCGCTATTGCGGGTAACATCATACAATTCTTTTTTATCACTACCGGTTATGCTAACGGTTTGCGAAATAAAACGATAGTACTGCATCACTTCGGCAACAATATTATTCCGGCGGGCTTTCAGGGTTTCAGCAATTTTATTGGCAGAGATTGCCCTGATTTCCGCAGGTTGCTGCGCCATTGCCCTGTCAATAACCTCATCTGTCATTTGAGAAACCAATTTCTCAGCAGCCGATTTCCAGTCTTCTTCAGTGAGTTGATTTAAAAAGAACCTGTCCAGATTGCGGGCAGCAAAGTTGAAGCGGTTAATGCTTTTTGCCGCCGCTTTGAAGCCTTCTAATTGTGGTACTAATGAACGGCCCTTAATCAAACCGGGAAGCATCCCCTGGTTAGTATAAAATGCCTGGTCCCTGTCTTTGGGTATCGGAAAAAATATTTTGCCTTTACCATTGGCATTATCGGTAGCCCCCCAATTCCATTGGCCTTCATGCCTGTCAAGATCCATCACATACATATCCAGTATTCTTGCCCGCAGCAGGGCATGTTGATCTACATCGTTATCGTTGTCTTTCTCTAATTTTTCTGCTACATCATCTGTGTTATACGCTTTGTTCACCGATGCCGGTATCCGTTCTTCAAATGTGGCCAGCATATTGCCAAACTCCTGGCGGAATTCGCCCAGTTTGGGATCGTCCGGTACATATACCAGTCTTACTTTTCCATAGGGAACGCCGGCAGCATCGGCCAATACCTGCATAGACAATGATGCATAAGGATAGGATGCAGAAACGCCATCGGACACCAGGTCAGCTGCTGCCTCGCTTTGTAAATCTCCCGGCAATGTTTTGTCGGTAATAAATTTTTGTATAGAACGCAGCGTATATTCTCTTCCACTTGCATCTTCCAGTCGCAGCGATTTGGTTTGTTTACCCCCACCTTTTTTTACAGGGGTTAATCCACCCATTTCAGTGGCGAGGTTAATAACCGGTACTTTCACCGGTGTATTCCACTCTTGTCGATAGTTTCTCCCCATCCAAAAATATCGTCCGCCACTGGTGCTAAAAGTAGATCCTTTGGCGGCTACCGAGTCCGTTTGTGCATTGCCTTGCGACAAGGCAATAAAAAAACATACGATAAATAAGCTAAGCAGTCTCATGGTTGCAGGTTTAATTGATTAAATATATCCGGGGCAGTTAATCCCGGTTGCAAAAGATACGATTTTTTGAAAATAAAGCAAATAATAGCAAAATAGCCTGAAACCCTGTGGCAAGGACACTAACCGGTTTCCTTCAACCTATGTTTGAAAGTTTACCGCTTCGTACAATTATGACATAATATTTTAACGGGCCGGCATTTTCAGGCGAAGTTTTGTGTAAATTGGAAACTTTCTTTGGGGGGTGTTCATTCCACCCGGGATATACATGCTACAGTGATTTTACAATCTTAAATTACTGGTAAAAAATAAGAATTAACTAAGTTATCTGTCAACGGGTGATAATGAAAAAAAATATTGTTCTGATTGGTTGGTTACTGTTCCTGAATCTGTCACTCAAAGCCCAGGAAGACACTATTTCCCGGCGAATTGTACTGATTGGAGATGCCGGCCAGTTAACAAATGGAAAGCACCCGGTGGTAGATGCAGTCAGGAAACTAATTACCCTTGATAAAAAAACCACTGTTCTGTTCCTGGGAGATAATCTCTACAAAAACGGCCTGCCGGACGATCAAACAGCTTCGTATAAAACAGCAAGGGCTATACTTGACTCGCAACTTTCTGTAGCAGAAGGTACTCCTGCCAAAGTATATATGATTCCCGGCAACCATGATTGGGAAAATGGTCGCCGCGGTGGTTATGAAGCTATCATCCGCCAGCAATTGTATGTTGACTTTATAAATAAAACAAATGCCGAGTATCAACCAAAAGACGGCTGCCCCGGGCCGTTTGAAGTAAGCCTCGGCAACGATGTAACACTGATACTTTTTGACAGCCAGTGGTGGCTGCATCCATATGATAAACCTGAAATTGAATCAGATTGCCCCTGCAAAACAAAAGAAGAACTTGTATCCCGGATCGGGGATATTGCTGCCCGTAATTCAAAAAAATTAGTACTACTGGCCTGCCATCACCCTTTTAAAAGTAATGGTATGCATGGCGGGTTTTATACTTTAAAACAACACCTGTTCCCACTCACTGATTTTAAAAAAAACCTGTATATCCCGCTGCCTGTTTTAGGCTCTGTCTACCCCATCGCCAGAAGTGTATTTGGAACGCCGCAGGACCTGAAACACCCCACCTACGCTAACATGGTCAGTGAAATTTCTGTGGCCGTAAAATCTGCACCCAGTGTCGTTTTTGTTTCCGGCCATGATCACAACCTGCAACATATTAAAGACAGCAGCTACAATTATATTGTAAGCGGTGGCGGTTGCAAACAAAACCGGTCCTCAAAAAATAAAAACAGTCTTTACAACTCTTCTTCTACCGGTTTTTCAGTAATGGAAATTTCAAAAAATAAAAATGTTACGATTGCTTTCTACACTGTCTCGGACAGTGCAGTGGCTACAAAAGATTATACTGCCACCCTGCTCAATTTTTCAAAACTACCGGTAGAGGCATTAGATACCAATGCACTTATTGTGGATGACCCATTCTTAAAATACAAAGACAGTTTTACTATAGCTGCAAGCAAAGATTTTCCCCCAATAAATGGTTTAAGAAAAATTTTTATGGGTCAAAACTACCGGGCTGAATGGTCAACTCCGGTAAACATGAAGGTCTTTAATATAAAAAAAGAAAAAGGAGGTATGACGCCTATCGGCCTGGGGGGCGGCAATCAAACAAAATCTCTGCTGCTGAGAGACAACAAAACAGGCAGAGAATGGGTGCTTCGCAGCATGAATAAAAATCCTGCCAAATCTATACCTGAAGCCTTCCGTGGCAATTATGCAGAAGATCTTGTTACGGAATTAAGTTCTGCTTCGCATCCTTATGGTGCACTTACTTTTCCGGCACTGGCCAAACCACTTGATATATCAGTGGCAAATCCGGAATTGTTTTTTGTACCTGATGATCCGGCACTTGGCTTTTGGAGGCCGCTTTTCGCCAACAATGTGTGCATGCTGGAAGAGAAAAATGCAACCCCGGATGGTTCTGATACAAAAACAACTGCCAAGCTATTTACTAAAATGCTCGAAGATAATGATCACCTTCCGGATCAAAATGCCGTACTGCGTGCCCGGCTTTTAGATATTGTTACAGGTGATTTTGACAGGCATCTTGACCAATGGAGATGGGGTGTCGTTGATTCTACAAAAGGCACAGATGTTAAAGGCAAAGTTTATTATCCCATCCCGAGGGACAGGGATCAGGCCTTCTTTTATTCAAACGGCGCTGTATTGAAAGCAGTAAGTGGCCGGGCTATGCCTTTTCTGAAAGGCTTCAGATCTGACATTCCAAAAATAAACTGGCTGGGCTACAGTGCCCGGGATTTTGACCGCCTCTTTTTAACCGGGCTTGATGAAAAAGAATGGGAAAAAACGGTGGCTGATTTTCAACAAAACCTTACTGATTCTGTTATCAGGGGCGCCATTAAGAAAATGCCCCCTGAAATTTTTGCCATTGATGGCGAAACGATGATCAGTAAACTTATCAACCGCCGCAACCTGATGCCGGAGAAAGCAATGACATATTATAAGTTTATTTCTAAGAAAGTAAATGTTATCGGCAGTAACGAGAGGGAATATTTCAAAGTAAGCAATTATGGAGAAGGGCTGCAGGTAAGGGTGTATGCCCTGTCAAAAGGTGATGATACCAGTTTTATCATGTACAACAGGATTTTCAACCCTTCCGTTACCAGGGAGATTAGATTGTATGGACTGAATGATGATGATGTTTTTAATATAGAAGAAAATGCTTCTTCCCGCATTAAGCTCCGCATTATTGGTGGTAAGGGTTATGACACTTTTGACGTCCGTGGCAAAATAGAAGTCCTGTTGTACGATCAGAAAACAACTGACAATACAGACGGTAATTATATTAAAAACAGCAGCCATGCCAAAAACCGTTTCTCCTTTGATCCGCCGGCGAATGAACGCAGCCTCCTCGGCTTTAACTATAACACTACCAAAATTCCCAGGTTTCATTTGAACTACAATTCCGACGATGGCCTTATGCTGGGTGCGGGTATTTCAAAAAGAACCTACGGCTTTAGAAACCTTCCTTATGCTTCCGACCAACGCTTAACTGTTCTGTATGCTGTTAACCGAAAAGCCTGCCAGTTTAATTACCGGGGTGAGTTCAACCATATTACCCGGAATACCGACCTAATATTACAGGGAAATTTTTCAAACCCGGCCTTAAGAAATTTTACGGGCTTTGGTAATAATCCACGGGTTGATGAACAAAGAAATTTTAATTATTATATCACCCGTTACAGGTCGTTAGAACTTGAAATGCTTTTGCGCAAACGGTATTTTGAAAAAGTGAACCTGATGATTGGCCCTTATTTTTATCATTATAATAATAAATATGGTGACAATGCCGGCAGAGTATTGGGCAATTTCCACCAACTGAACCTTGATTCCAATGACATCTTCAGCAATAAAACATATGCCGGCGGTAAGCTTGCTTTTTCAGTTGACAACCGCAACAAAGAATTTTTTCCTACAAGGGGTATCTATTGGTACAATGAGCTTACCGGAGTAACGGGTGTTACAAAAGGCAGCGATGATTATATTAAGTTCAGTTCCGACATGACCATCTATCTCAGCCTGCGTGAACCTGCCAAACTGGTAGCCATACTTAAAATGGGGGGCGGACATATTTTCAGTAAACAATATGAATACTTCCAGGCACTGACCCTTGGCGCCAATAACTCATTAAACGGGTTCAGGAAAAACAGGTATGCCGGCACATCTTCATTTTACAGCAGCCTAGAATTAAAAGTAAAATTATTTGATGTTAACTCATTCATCCTGCCCGGCCCGTTTGGTATCACTGGTTTTTATGATGCTGGCCGTGTATGGCTGAAAGGGGAACAATCCAAAAAGTGGCATGGTGCCTATGGCGCAGGATTTTATTACATGCCATTTAACCTCTTTGCTATTACTGCCACTACCGGATTTTCAGAAGGCGAAAAAATGCTCAATTTTACATTGGGTACTAAGATTAATCTTACCTACTGATACAGAAGATGAGCTATATCATCATTGGGGTTCAGTTGTTTTTGTAAAAAATTGACTTGCCTGGCACAAACTATATCTTTAATTCCTGTGTTTCCACTTTCTGTAAATAAGACAATGCTCACATGGGTGGTTACAGCTTCTTTGCTGCTGCTGACTATGATCATTTCTGTTGTTTTTGTCGCTGGCAACAGTACCCCTGATGAAAAAGTATTTAATACTATTACAAGATATATTACTGAGCCCCGGACAAATTTTATTAAGGACATTTCGTTTCTGGGTAATCATAAATTTCTCATTCCTGCCAATCTCTTGCTCATTATTTACTTTGTAACAAAAAAAAATAAATGGGGAGCCGTTACTGTAGCTGTAGTTGAATTAAGCAGCCTTGGGTTAATGTCATTTCTAAAAAACATGATTGGCCGGCATCGCCCCGCCTACCCTTTGGTAGATGGGATTAATAACTTCGGTTTTCCCAGCGGCCACGCCTTTATGAGTGTGGCTTTTTATGGCTTGCTGGCATGGTGGGCGGCAGCCAGTATAAAAAATAAGTTGCGGCAACGGGCTGTCGTTACATTATTAATAATGCTGATACTTGTTATCGGATTCAGCCGCATTTACCTGCGGGTACATTATACCTCAGATGTACTGGCAGGTTACTGTATTGGAATATGCTGGCTGATATTCTGCCTGTGGTTAATTGAAAAAATCAGGAACTGTAAAAGGGGATCAGGGCTTGTACAAAAATTTTAAAATAGTTCCCCTGCTTGTCACTCCTTCATTGGAGATATACATGGTTCCGTCATTCTTAAATGCAAGCCCTTCGGGCTGGGGAAATAACTTTTCCCCCAATTGGTACACTGCCTCCGGTTTTCCATTCAGGTCGGCAATGACAATCATGCTGGCAGCCGACGAAACAATAAAAAGTTTGTTCAGTACCGGATGTATCCTTGCTGCCGAAGGCTGCAATTTGGATGTTTTAAACGGAGACATGCTGTCCACTGCAGCCGCATCAATCCGGTACACCGGTTCGTTGACAAAACCGATTGAGTCAGGATAAAAAGCAAAAGCACTGACGGCATTTTTTTTATCCATGTCACAATTCTTGCAAAGGATAATAAGGGCTTTACGGGCCGTGTCGGCATACATAGTTTCAAAATCATTATTTGTTCCTGAAATATCAATCTTTCCCATTTCCACCCCATGAACACCGGCACTGTCCCTGATTAGCTGAGTTATTCTCCCGTCACTTCTTAGAGTATAAGGTATCCCGTCATATATGGCAATGTCTTCATAATCCCCCTTGCCGCCAAATTTATATGGCGAAGGTGGTAACACCTGCAGCGAGCCTTTGTCCAGCACAAATAAATTCCCCGATTCATCATAATGGGCAAGAAACTCCTCCCTTTCCTTATCCCACACCAGTCCCGATATCTCTTTGAGCTTTAAGTCAAGCTTATAAGTCTGAACTTCTTTAAAACTATAATGAGGCGGAGATTTAATCAGTTTTTTCTTTTGTTTACAAGCTGCCAGCATTAAAATGACCAATACCGGAAACAGTTTACTTGCTCTACCCATCAAATTAAAAAAACCCATTAGTCTGATTTTGGTTTAAATTTATCAAAAGTTATCTTTATAGCATGCAGGAAAACCAAATACTTATTTTACAGGAGGCGCAGACGCTTGTATCTGACATGCTGCGGAACAAGCTCAGTAAAAATATAAAATTTCACACATTACAGCATACACAGGAGGTGATGGCTGCCTCCCAGTTACTGGCCGATTTTTTACATATTGAAAGTAATGACCGCTTTGCCTTATACCTGGCGGCCTGGTTTCATGATACCGGCTACACCAGCGGCAGCAGCAGCGGCCATGAGGAGGTAAGCATCCGGATAGCCAATGAATTCATGAATAAAAAGCAGATCAATGAGGAAGTAAAGGCAAAAGTGAGGAGTTGCATCAATGCCACTAAGATGCCCCAGGCACCGGATGGCCCGCTGGAGCAGATCATCTGCGATGCCGACCTTTTTCACCTCGGCACCGATGCTTTTGATGAAAAGAGCCGTTTGCTCCGCAAAGAATTGAATGAATTTGGCGATAATGATGTTTCAAAAAAAGACTGGAAAAAAATAAATATCCGTTTCCTGGAACGACATGAATATTTTACCCCTTATGGCAAAGAAAAACTACAGCCGGTAAAAGATCAGCACCTGGCTGATTTATTGGAAAAAGATGATAAAAAGCCTGAAACCATGAAACCAGAAAAAGATAAGGACAAACAAAAGGAAAAGATTAAAGATCCCTTGGCTGCTGCAGAAGCAGCAGAAGCCAAGGTAAAACGGGAAAAAGAAAAAGAAGCTGATAGAAGTATTGCCACAGTGTTCCGCATCATGGCACAAAACCATTCGGCACTCAGCCAAATGGCCGACTCTAAAGCCAATATTCTTATTTCCGTCAACTCAATTATCCTCTCACTTCTTATTGGCAGCCTGATTGAAAAATTGCAGACAGACACTTACCTGCAAATTCCGATGGCTGTAATTACGATAGTCTGTGTTACATCTATCATCTTCGGAATATTAGCCACCCGGCCGAATGTTTCCAGCGGCACTTTCTCGAGGGAAGATATTTCTCAGAAAAGGGCCAACCTTTTGTTCTTCGGTAATTTTCATGGCATGAGCCTGCAGGATTATAACTGGGGGATGACGGAAATGCTAAGCGACAAAGAATACATGAACAACAGCATGATCAAGGACAATTATTTTTTGGGCGTTGTACTGGCTAAAAAATACAGGTACCTGCGCATTGCATATAATATTTTTATGTACGGACTGATACTTACCGTAATTGCTTTTGCCGTGTCATTCCTGATGCCCCAGGCTACTGAGGTTTATACCTGATAAAAAAACAACCGAAACCTATTTTTAAATTAAATACACTTATGAAACAAGTATTAAGCATTTTGTTTGCAACCGTTCTATTTGCCTGCAACAATTCTAAAAATGAAAAAACAGCCAATGAAAACCCGGTGCAGCCTGACAACGCAACAGAAAACACCGTTAATCCGTCCGCCACAACTACAAGTTCTTATAACAACAGCACCGTTTCCGTAGAGGGAAAAGAGACAGACCTCAGCGGAAGCATTCTTGTTGATAAGGATCCAAAAAAACTGCAACCAGGGGCTCCTTACCGTGGCATGATCACTACCAGCAGCGGCCCAAACAATGAAGGCTTTATCCTCCGCTTTGTGTTTGATACCAAGCCAGGCATTTATCCGCTAACCGGTATGAGTTTTAACCGGGGAAAAGATGATGCAGCCGAACAATATGGCGGCTTGCTGGGAGGAGCAGAAAAAATTTATGACACCAAAGTAACCCTTAGCGAATGCAAAGACCTTGGCAGCAATAATATGGGAGGGCACAAATGGAGCATCAGCGGCACTGTTGAAAACCTGACAATTCCTGCAATGGGGTTAATGCTGATGGATGAAACAAAGAAACATCCTAAAGAAATCAAATTGGATAAGATCACTTTCACCGGCCTTAGCTTTGATGATAACTGGGAAGAGATGATGGAAAAGGCGATGGATATGATGAAGAAGAAAAACAATTGATCAGGAATACAAGAATGATAAAGGGGCTCTATGCCCCTTTTTTATTTTGCAAAAAATGAAATAAGCTGTAAATTTTACTCCTCATCCATTAAAATTTTTGTATATGCGGCTACTAATTTTATTGATATGGCTGCTGCTTTCAGCATTCTTAAAGGCACAGTCTAAGTTTACACACACAACCAATTCAAAAAACTGTAGCGGCAACTCCAGTTATTTGAATGCAGAGGGGTTGAATAATAATGCTAAAGCTATAATCATTATTGAGGCTGATGGGAATGCAAGAGCTGCCAACCCCCATCCTGTTGGTGTCTGGTACACTGGCAGCCAGTGGGCCGTTTTTAATCAGGATATGGCAGCCATGCCTGAAGGCATTTCATTTACTATAACATGGAATAATCCTGATGCTAATTCTGTTTATCAAAAATCCTCAAAAGGAAATATGGCTGGCGGAAAGATGATCATTGACAATCCGGCATTGAACAATAATCCTTCGGCTTCATTCTATGTCTCGCAGGTTTGGAATCCTGAAGGCATTGGCGGGGTTTATAATAATTCAGATATAACGGTTGAGTATGACCAGCAATTTGGAAAATGGGCAGTAAAAAATATGAATAGCACCGGTTTACCGGATGGATCGGCGTATAATATTTTAATAACGGGATCAGGAGTTGCAAAAAATAACCCGGTTACTAAATATCCCATTACAAATCCTGAAAAAAATAATCAGGATGAAATTGATAAGGCCGCAAAAAATAAAGATATCCCTGATAAGATATCAATCCCGGTAATAAATGAAAAGGATCTTAAAAATATTGATATCAATAATAAAAATGCGAATCCGGTAACGAGCCCTGTTACTACAATTCCTGTTGATGTGCTTGCTAATGCTGATTTACTGGCGAAAGCAGCATTCGGAACCAACTTAGGTTTTGAAAACCAGCTATTCAACTGGACCGCCACCGGAACAGCATTCAATAACCAGCCAGTGGAGGGCAATATGGTAATGAGTGAAAGAGTATTGACCCGGATGCAGTATGATCGTGGTGGTATCGGCGGCGATTACTGGAAAGGAATACCTTATCCGGTTGGCTTTAAAGGAACTTACTGGATCGGCACTTATGAAAATGATAATGGCGATGCACCAACCGGGACACTTACATCAAGGGCATTCCGTGCTGAAAAAAGGTTTCTTACATTTTTATTGGGCGGCGGCAAAGACATCACAAAACTTTATGTGGAGTTGCAGGTAAAAAAAGAAGATTATGAAGCTGCCTGGGGTGCGGGCAGAAGAGGATTTTATGGTGATACCGAAGATGGTTTTACCCGTGTAAACCGGATTACTTCCTTATTAAATTCAGAAGAACTGTACCGGTATTATTTTGATTTGAATGCAGAACTGAATAACCAGTTTGCAGATAAAACTATTCGCATAAGAATCGTTGACGAAAAATCAGCAGGCTGGGGCCATATCAATGCGGATGATTTTATGTTTAAAGACAACCTGAACGATTTTATTTATTTCAGCAAAGATGGTTTTGGTTTATATGCAGATAAAGATAAACCGGTTTGGGGTTATTTCGACAGTCATGCCCACCCCGCAGCCGACGAAGCATTTGGAAAAAAATATTATATAGGCAGCAGCCGTACTTCATTAAGCACTACCTGGAGCAATGATGTATGTACACAATCGCATACATGGGGCCTCACATTAGACGGGTTTACCAATGAATTTGACCCTCATAAATTTTTTGATGGCGGCTGGCCCGATATGTGGGGCTTTCCAAAATTTAACGGCAAGATGCACCAGAAATACCAGGTGGATTTAATTAAAAGAGCCTGAGAGGGGGGATTGAAAATATTTTGTGCCCTTGGTATAAATAATATGTATCTCGCTACAAGGGCGCTGGGACATGGCACCAACGGTGAAGCGATAGACGATGAGTCCGTTTTATTGAGACAGGTACAGGTTATGAAAAACATGGCCAGAGAAAATAGTACATGGATGGAAATAGCCTATACACCTGCAGACGCAAGAAGAATAATATTAGAAGGTAAACTCTGTGTTATACTTGGTTTGGAAAGTGATGTGTTCGGTAATTTTAAATCGCCGGGTTGTAATTGGGGCGATAGAAGTGAAGACAGGCCATTGGTAACAATTACCGAAGCAGATGCCGATGTAAAATTAGAAAACAAACTCAACGAATATTATGCATTGGGTTTAAGGCAAATTCTTCCATTGCATTATTTAAGTAAACCCTTTGGCGGCACGGCAGCATTCAATGGCAATACCTTTTTACCCCAAATGGAATTTTATACCAATGTGAGGGTTAAAACAGGTGTGCCGGATAGAATTGGATTCAGTCTTTATGAAGACTTCCCAACCATGCCTGCTTTTGTTGGAAACTTTGCAGGTTATTCCGCTTATGCCGCAAGAATCCAAAAACAGGATGAAGGTGCTGAAATAAGTATGGTAAGTGCAGACGGACTAACACCCGCTGGCAATACTTTATTTCATAAACTAATGAAGAAAGGATTTATCATTGATCAGGAACATGCCAGTTATGAAAGTAAAAGAGGTATCATTAACCTTGCCAGGGCAAATGGAAACTATCCGGTAATGGCCTCTCATTGCGGGCCGCAGGGTTTATCATTTATCTGGACAGGCGCCCCTGTCCGCTATAGTGGAAGTCATGAGGAAAAAATCAGAAACTTTAATACAAGCACCATCCGGTATGTGGCGCATGAAATGGAACTGAATGATGAAAGCTATAACGGCATCCGGGAAACACAAGGCACCATTGGTGTATTTACTTTGTTGAACCATAAAAGAAAATACAGCGGCCGTTGGGGAGATATTGCAAATGATTGCCCGGGTTCTTCAAAAACGGTGGCACAGATGTATTGCTATAGTCTTGATAAAATGAATGGGAAAGGTGTGGGACTTGCCAGCGATTTACCAATGGTGGATGGAGTAGCGCCACGGTTTGGCCCTTATTCGGCATTTGCTTTAACCGTGGAAAATGATGCATCGTTGAAAGAAACACAACGCCATGCCAACCGCTTTGCACAAACCAATGGAGTTAACTATGATGTAAAATCAAAAAGTTATCACGAAGAATTTTTTAATGCCGGTAAAATTGATGGCTTTGAAACTGATGTTTGGAAGGCACTGGCGGCATGGGATGCCGGCGTGGATGCTATTGCCAATGAATCAGCCGTTTCGTTAAGCGGTGCACCTGGCCACACAGGCCGTATCCGCAATATGGTAAAAGGTTTAAACCTGGCAAATGAAAACCAGTTGATGCACCCCGGTGCATTTACAGGTGACGGGCCATGGGAACAGGCAGCTATGTTTTGTTTAAAAAACAACCTGCAGCCGGAAAACCTTTCCACTTACGATGCAGGTGCAAAAAGAGATATAGGAAATATGTATAACCGGATACTTCCAACATGGAATTTGTGGAAGGCAAAAAATGGGAATAATGAACCCCTGAGAAGATTAATTACAGGAAATCGGTATTGGGATTTTAATCTTGACGGGCTTGCACATTATGGACTCATGCCGGACCTGCTGCAGGATTTAAAAAATATTGGCTTTACCGAACTTCAATTCAAACCTTTATTCGGTTCGGCTGAAGATTATATCAAAATGTGGGAGAAAGCGGAAGCGGCAAAAGTCAATGTAAGAAATTAACCTGGCCAATAAACTATTCAAAAAAGAAAAAACTATTGTTTATTTCATTTACTGCATTTTTATTTGGCTGCAGCAATTCAAAGAAAGACCCGCAACCCGCTACTTCAGTGCATTATCCTAATGTCATTTTTCTTTTTGATATTATTGTTCTGCGCCAGCATGGTCAGCATGAACAGGCGTTGTGTAATAAGATGCAATCCTATGAATTTTATCAAAAAATAATTTGAAATGAATATAGCCGGCAAAGCGGTTACGGATGTTAAAAAATCCATCAGCGGCCGCTGATGGATTTTTTATAAAGATATTTGCGGGATTATCAATTCTTCCCGCCCAGCATTTCCTCCAGTTTCATCACCAGTTCTGTTTTGGTGATGGGTACACCCATTATTTTGTTATAGCCTTTTGCATCCACCAAATAAATATCACGGATGATTTTGATAAGCTGGCCGTTATTAATTTCCGGCACCAGTACAGCATCAAAATTCTTAATGATGTCGCCAAGGTTTTTGGGGAAAGGACGAACATGCCGCAGATGCGCATGGCTTATGGCATGGCCTTTTGCCTGCAATTCTGTACAGGCACTTTTAATGGCCCCATATGTAGAACCCCAGCCCAGCACTAATATCTTTCCTTTCTCCGGTCCGCTGTCTAACTGTTGCTGTGGGATATAGTCAGCAATCTTATCTATTTTTTCCTGTCTTATTTTCACCATCAGCTGGTGGTTCTCCGGCTCATAATTTACATTACCGGTGTTATGCTGTTTTTCCAAACCGCCAATGCGGTGTTCCAGTCCGGGGGTGCCGGGAATAGCCCAGGGCCTTACTAATTTTTCATCTCTTTGATACGGCATCAGTCTCTCTTCACCTTCATTCAATCCTTTTTTAAAACTTACTTTTATTTCCGCCAGGTCTTTGGCCAAAGGAAACTTCCATGGCTCTGCACCATTGGCAATGTAGCCGTCGCTTAAAAATAATACCGGTGTCATATGTTGCACCGAAATTCTTACTGCCTCATACACAGCATCAAAACAATCGGCTGGTGTAGATGCAGAAACGATGGGCATCGGGCATTCGCCATTTCTTCCATAATAAGCCTGCATCAGGTCGCTTTGTTCTGTTTTTGTGGGCAGCCCGGTAGAAGGTCCGCCCCGTTGAATATTAACAATCACCAAAGGTATCTCCAGCATTACCGCCAAGCCAATTGCCTCGCCTTTTAGTGCGATACCGGGGCCGCTGGAAGTAGTAACCCCTAATGCACCGCCATACGCTGCGCCAATGGCGGAACCTATAGCAGCAATTTCATCTTCGGCCTGGAAAGTTTTTACACCAAAATTTTTATACTTAGCCAGGTCATGGAGAATATCTGTTGCCGGTGTAATGGGATAAGAACCGAGGAACAAAGGCAAACCACTTTTTTGCGAAGCAGCAATCAATCCATATGCCACAGCCTGGTTGCCCATGATAGACCGGTAAGAGCCGGGTTCCATCTTTGCTTTTTCTACTTTGTAGGTGGTGGTAAATGTTTCAGTGGTATCGCCATAATTAAAGCCAGCCTGTAATGCCTTTATATTGCTGTTCAGGATTTCATCTTTTTTACCAAATTTTTCTTTCAAAAAACCTATGGTGCTGTCCATATCCCGGTTGTACATCCAGTATAAAAACCCAAGAACAAACATATTTTTTGCCCGGTCTTTTTCTTTCATACCCATGGCAATTTCTTTCAATGCTTCACGGGTCATTTTGGTGACATCCATTTTTATCACTTCATAATTACCCAGGCTGTCATTCTCCAGTGGATTTTCTCCATCAGGATAATTAGCCAGCCGGAGGTTCCTGGCATCAAACCCATCAGTGTTTATTATGATCTTTCCCCCTTTTTTGAGGCCGATGAGGTTTACCTTCAATGCTGCAGCATTCATCGCCACCAGTACATCGCAGGCATCGCCGGGAGTAAAAATTCTGTCGCTTGAAAAACGAAGCTGGTAACCGCTTACACCAGGCAACGAACCCAGTGGGGCCCTGATTTCCGCCGGAAAATCCGGGAAAGTTGCCAGGTCAATTCCCATTAAAGCGGTATTGTTGGAAAACTGTGTCCCCGTTAATTGCATACCATCGCCGCTGTCGCCGGCAAATTTGATAACCACATCCTGTAATACTTCCTGTTTCCTTGTCATTGTGCTAAAATTATGCTGCGAATTTAAAACAAGTTATGCTTGGTTGGTGAACTGATTTTTCCGGTAAAATTCTGCCAAACGACCTTATTTTGAATAACTCTTTTTATATTGCTGAATACAATTTTTAATATGAAGATATCCCTGAATCAGGTGGCTGTCGCATTAGTGTTCCTGGGTGGATTATTATTACCCAATAGCCTGCTCGCCCAAATCGCCGATGATGACATCTATGAAGCCAACCGCTTAAAAAAAGTGTTTCCCGATGACCGTGTCGTTGCCACCCTGATGGAAGAAGAGTATAATTTTGAAAAAGGTAAAAGTGATGATAAACTGCCCGTAGTTACGGCTTCAGAAAATATTGGCATCAACTTCCTGGCTCTGCGGGAAAGGGCAGGTATCCAGTATTTTGATTTTTACAATTCTTTCTGTAAGATCACCTCTTTCAAACAATTAGAAAAAAAGAAAGGAATGTTTGGCATGAAGAAAAACTACAATGTTGGCTATGCCATTGACCGTTCTGCCAGCTCCAGCGAAATTTTTTCAGATGACAGCCGGGTAAAATATTTCAATATTGGCTTTGCCGGCTATGGTGATGTAACTAGAGTAGAAACAGAAAAAAAATACTTTGACAGCAAATACCTGACCAGCATATATTTTCATTCATGGTTTCCGGTTAAAGAAAAAATTGTCCGTATAAAAGTGCCGGATTGGCTGGAGCTGGACATCCGGGAATTCAACTTTGCTAATTACAAAGTAGTAAAACAAAAAACCCAGGAGAAAGGCGTTACCGTTTATACTTTTAAGTTGCAGAATATACTGGCTATGAAATCTGAAAACAAAGCCATTGGCGCAGCATATATGTATCCGCACCTGGTGCTGGTGGTAAAATCTTTTACTAATGATGGCAAAAAAGAAAAAGGGTTTGGTGATGTGGGTGATTTATACAGCTGGTACAGCTACCTGTATAAAAAATGTGTGAACAAACCAGAAGAGATGAAAGCTAAGGTAACCGAACTCACCAACGGTAAGGCCAATGATATAGAAAAAGTAAAATCCATTTTTTACTGGGTACAGGACAATATCCGCTATATCGCTTTTGAAGATGGATTGGCCGGGTTCATTCCTGCCACAGCACAGGAAGTATATAAAGCAAAGTATGGCGATTGCAAAGGCATGGCCAACCTGATGACGGAAATGCTGAAACTGGCCGGACTGGAAGCCTATATGACATGGATTGGGACAAGACATATTCCGTATGATTATTCGTTGCCCTCACTGGCGGTGGATAATCATTGCATCAGCACCGTAATACTTGGTGGTAAAGAATATTTCCTGGATGGCACAGAAAAATACATTCCTTTCGGTGATTATGCCTGGCGCATACAGGGCAAAGAAGTGCTGATCGGTAAAGGCGATAAATATGATGTGAAGAAAGTGCCGGTACTCGATAAGGATAAAAGCAAAATCCTTACGCAAACAACTTTTAAGTTAGAAAATAATTTACTCAAAGGCCATGTAAAAGCAACGCTGACCGGGGAACAACGAACCAGTTTTCACCAGTTTTATCATGACCTGCCTGCCGATGCTAAAAAAAAACTGGTTCAGCGTTTCCTTGAATTTGGCAATAAAAATCTTGTTGTCAACAATGTAAAAACATCTGACTTCAGCAACCGGGAAATACCGGTAGTGATAGAAGGTGATATTGACCTGAGTAATTATGTAATTACTGAAGACAAAGAAATTTATCTCGGCATTGATTTTTATCCGGAAGACCTGCGGGGCCTTGCACCTGACAAAGACCGTCAGCAGGACTATGCCCTTCATTCCGCCTATGTGGCGCAGGATGAAACCGAATTGATATTACCTGCCGGGTATAAAGTCACTTCTTTGCCCGCAGCCATCAATGAAAAAGCAGATGATTACGAAGTAACCGGCTCCTATACCAGCAAAGACAATAAAGTAATTTTCAAAAAGACATTGTCATTTAATACCGGCCGGATAAGGAAAGCTGATTTTGAAAATTGGAAAACATTTACGAAGAAGCTGAAGGACTTTAACAGCAACCTGATACTTATTAAAAAACCGTAAGAATTTAGGGTTTAACGTCAAACTAAGAATATGAAAAAATCATTTTATCTAATTCTATTTTCATTCATCGCTGTAAATGTTGCAGCCCAGGAAGACGAAGACACCTTCTCTCCATCCAAATTGGAAAGTATCGCCAAAAACATGAAAATAATCTGGGATGATGGTGATGCTGATTTTACGGTTACTGCCACACCTGACAAGTGGAAAGATGAAAGCGGTGTCATTATTGCGCAAAAAACAAAATTTGCTTTTGATAAAGATGCAAACAAGCTGGCCGTGTATGAGATCACCCGCCGCCGTATAAAACTGAATGACAGGGATGCGGTCAATTCTTATTCTTCTGTGTATTTCCGCATCGGATCTGCCAATGATGGCGCCGGTATCAAAGTCATTAAATCAAACGGCACTGTGCAGGATGTTTCGCTGCGTAATGCTGTGTATGTAGAAGATGCTTCTGATGTGCCCTCTACTTTTCAACCCTATATTGGCAAAGCAAATACTTATTATGATAAAAGCAAGAGCCGGGTTATCTATTACAAAATAGCCATTCCCGACCTTGACCCCGGTGACATCATTGATTACGGAGCAATATTCTATGATGATAACACCGTTAAGAAAATGACTTATATCGAGTTCGATCCAATTTACTTTGTTTGCACCCGGGAGTATCCTGTTCTCAGCCAGAAGTTTGAAATTGATACCGATAATAATTCATTTGTCAATTCAAAGTCCACCATGGGTGCGCCATTGTTTAAAGAAACAGGTAACAGTAACGCCGACTACAGCTGGGAAGACCGCAACCGTGAAAAACTAAAAGATACCCGTTGGGTAAACAGCTATGTAGAGTTACCCATGGTAAAATTTCAAATTGTTTTTTCAAAATCAGAAAACCGTTCTGATCTTTTTATTGGCGACAGGGGTGAGCTGAAACAAAATATCAGCCCCGAAGAACTGGCCAAAAAAATGAACAACCTCTATAACAGGCTGGACGGATCTGTTTATTACAGCATGGCCAAAGCATATCTGAAACAATTGGGCTATGGCGATATGCGGGAAGAAGATTTTATCCAGAAAACATATTATATCCTTCGCCACATGTCGCACTACAGGTCCAATGGCTTTTCCAGTGAGCTGTTTGCTTCCTGTCTTACCCAATGTCTTGACCTGCGCAAAATTCCTTACGACCTTATTGTAACAACACCTTCCAACCTTACACGGCCGGAGAATATTATTTTCAGAACAGAGCCGGAATGGATGGTGAGGGTTAAAGCCCGCCTGCCGGACGGACAGGACAAGTATATTTTCAACGCTACCATTTTTTCCAACCCGTATGATTTTAAAGAAGAGTTCCTGAACACACCAGCTTATATCATTTCATTGGGAAAAAACCCTACTGCTACCCCTGTCACACTACCCGCCAGCAACCCTGACGAAAATATTACTACCAACACCATTACTGCTTCAATGGATACATCCGGCAGAAATATGGTCATCGTTCATCAAAAAGCAATACTCGGCCTCAGCAAACAATTTTACAACATACAGGGGCTGGTATATACTACGGCATTAGACGATGATCACCGCAGTTATGGCGGCGATGATGATGTGAGAGCCAGTATGAGAGGCACCGTATTAGAAAGCTATGAAGATAAACTTCGGGAAAGAAAAAGAGAAGACAAGACCCGCAAATTAGAATACATGAAAAAGGCGCTGGAAGATGATTATGATAATATTTCTGCTTACACAGAATTTTTATTAAACACCGATGGCCGCACCTGGCGCAAACAGGAACTGAACTATACCAACAAATTTGAATTGAGTGATATGGTAAAACTTGCCGGCGATAATTTATTGGTATCTGTTCCGGGCCTTGTTGGTGAGCAACTTTTTTTATCGCAGGATGAACGCAAAAGAGATGCCGATGCCTTTATGAGTTTTCCCCGCAGCTCACGGAATATTATCAACTTTACCATTCCCGATGGCTATAAAGTAGTGGGTGTGCAGAACCTGAATACCAATATTGATAATGAAGCCGGCACTTTTGCTGTGCTGGCATCGGTTGAGGGAAACAAACTAAACCTGCTGGTAAAAAAAGTTTATAAACAAACCACCATTAAAAAAGAAAACTGGCCCAGGCTGCTGGAGATGCTGGATGCGGCATTTAATTTTTCTCAGAAGAAGATTTTGTTGAAGAAGATGTAAGGAGTTCTTCCGCATCACCATGTGTAATTATTTTTCCAGCCGGACCCGGTTCTAAATGTTTTACTAATGGTTGCTTTTGCCTTCGGGGTTCCACCTGAATTCAAATCATACAAGGTTTGCAACTGCCGTTGTAGCCATGTTAGGAAGACCTTTATGCGAATAACCTTTATAATATTTTTAATTATTTTTTATCTCGCTGCGACTGGACAAAAAATTGAGTATCGCAATGACAGCCTGTTCATTGAGAATATTTATGTTGACGCACAAACACCAAAAGATGAACTTGACAAGATTTTAAATGAACCCGGCAAAACAAGAAAATCTAAGAATAACTTCAGAAAACATCCAGTGACAGGAAAAAAAGTAAGAGAGAAAACAATATACTATTTAAACCACGGCTTGTATTTTCGTCGGTATGACTACGATACAACAAAATTTTCTGTCGGCTTAAGGCTTTATCCCTATATGGTTGACAAACAAGAAAAAGTATATGGCCTTCCCGGTAGGGCTTTCTCTGGACAACTTTATATTGGAGAAAATTTCATTAATGACAAAAGAACAATTTCAGAGCTACAAACTTTAAAAAACTGTAGTGTGACACTCGAAGAAGTTGTTTGGGGTACATATAGAACAATAATTGGCGGAGACATTATTTACAAGCAAAACATCATCAGGTTATCTTTTGACCCCCAAAACAAGGAACTGACATCAGTACTAATTCATCACAACTTTAGGGACAGATAAACACGGCTACAAGCCGTGTAAGCAAGGAGAATTTCACCCCCCGCTCCCCACAGAACCGTACTTGATAGTCTCCCGTCATTTGCATTTATTAACATTATCAGGAAGGCTACACTATGAGTAGGCTTTCCCGCTTGTGTTGATTTGTGCATCAAACAAATTAGTACCCCGGCACACTCACTTTTCTTTGCGCTGCCCTATCCCCTTTTTATTTTTTTGCAATGAAGGTATTATTAAAGAAAATTTATGATCTTTAGCCGGGTCTGGTTAGTTGCTTTTCTGCAGATGTTCATACATTTAACACTAAACCAATTACCATGACCAATTCAAAACGAATGCTGTTGAGCCTGTTATTAACGGGCTTTTTTTATTTCAGTGCCACAGGCCAGTATAAACTGGCTGACCCCCTGCCCACGGATCCGGATGTGAAGGTGGGCAAGCTTTCCAACGGGCTTACCTACTACATCCGCAAAAATGTAAAACCCGAAAAGAAAGTAGAGCTGCGGCTGGTAGTAAATGCCGGTTCTGTATTGGAGAATGATAACCAGCAGGGCCTGGCCCACTTTATGGAACACATGGGCTTTAATGGCTCTAAACATTTTCCAAAAAATGAGCTGGTGGATTTTTTGCAAAAGTCTGGTGTAAAGTTTGGCGCCGACCTGAATGCTTATACCAGCTTTGATGAAACAGTTTATATTCTTCCCGTTCCTGCTGAAGACCCGGGAATGGTAGAAAAAGGGTTTACCGTTTTAGAAGACTGGGCCTTCAATAATTTGTTTGACAAAAAAGAAATTGAAAAAGAAAGAGGCGTGGTGCTGGAAGAATCCCGGCTACGCAAGGGGTCGTTTGAAAGGATGAGCCGCCAATATTTTCCCCGGTTATTCAACGGGTCTAAATATGGTAACCGGCTGCCCATCGGAAAAGAAGATATTTTAAAAACATTCAAACCGGAAACATTAAAAAGTTTTTATAAAACATGGTACCGCCCCAATAATATGGCTGTAATAGTTGTAGGTGATATTGATCCGGCGGAAGCAGAGAAAAAAATAAAAGCTCATTTTGAAAAATATAAAAATCCCCCCGCAGCCACAGTCCGCCCTGCTATCATTACTATCAAATCAAGGGTAGCGCCGGAAGCTATGGTGGTAACAGATGAAGAAGCCACCAACACATTTGTACAGATTTACAATTTTGTAAAACCGGCAGAAAAGCAAAAGACCTGGGGCGATTACAGAAAAAATATGATTGAAGGCCTTGTTAGTTCCCTTATCAATCAAAGGCTTTCTGAGCTGACACAAAAAGAAAATCCCCCATTCCTTTTTGCCAATACCGGTTACAGCCAGTTTCTCCGGGGCTATAGTTCCTTTAATTCATTTGCCGTATTAAGCAAAGGCTCCGTTAATGATGCTATTGATGCCCTGGTAGAGGAAACCAGCAGGGCCAGGCAATTTGGTTTTTTACAAACCGAACTGGACCGTGCCAAAGCCAGTATGCTGAACAGTACGGAAAAAGCATTAAAAGAAAAAGATAAATCAGAATCAGGCATGATTGTTTCGCAATATGTCAGCAATTTTTTAAATGGCACACCGGTTCCGGGTGTACAGCACCGCTATAATTTTATTAAAGATATTTTACCCGGCATCAGCCTGTCAGAAATAAATGAAGTGGCAAAAAAAATGCCTTCTACCACCAATGCTTTCACCTTGCTGCAGGCGCCAACAGGAATGAAAGATCAGTTGCCTGATAATAATAACCTGCTGAAAGCTGTAGTAGCAGCTACCAATAAGCCGGTAAAAGCATACGAGGAAAAAGCAGTGGCTTCAGTGCTGCTGGATAAAGACCCCGTTCCCGGAAAAATTACTGAAGAAACAAAAAATGAAAAATTGGGTACTGTAAATTTTACACTCAGCAATGGTGTCACCGTCAGCATTAAACCCACCACCCTGAAAAATGATGAAATAATAATAGATGCTTGGCGCTGGGGCGGTTCTCATAAATACCCGGTAGCTGATAAAGAAAATGCTACCAATGCCGCTTCTATTGTGCAACAAATGGGAGTAAAAGATATGACACCAATTGAGCTACGAAAATTTATGGCCGGAAAAACATTTTCTGCTTCTCCTTACATGAATGCTGATGAAGAGGGTATTGAAGGAAGAAGCAGTGTAAAAGACTTTGAAACCTGCCTGCAACTAATGTACCTGTATTACACCCAGCCACGCAAAGATGAAAGCCTCTTTAAATCTTTTATCAATAACCAAAAAGCATCGCTGCAGTTTTTGAGCAAAGACCCGGGGGCTTCTTACCAGGATACATTACAAAAGATCATTTACAGTAATAACCCATGGGCCGATGGTATTCCTAAGCCGGAAGATTATGATAAAATCAACCTCGACCGTGTAATGTCAATCTATAAAGAAGTTTTCAGTAATGCGCATGGTATGCATTATACATTTGTTGGCAATATTGATCCGCAACAGGCAAAGCCACTGCTGGAGAAATATATCGGTTCATTACCTGCTACACCCAAAGAAAATAGCTATACGGATGTTGGTATGCGGTTACTGAAAGGATCAACAGAAATAGCCCTCAAGAGAGGAAAAGAACCGAAGGCCATGATCAATCTTATGTTTGAAGGAGAAACGGAATACAACCGTGACAACCGCCTTCATTTAGCCGCACTACTGGAAGTGTTGAACATTAAGATCATTGAAAAACTGAGGGAAGACATGAGTGGTATGTACGGCGGTGGTATGAATGGCTCTGTGATGAAACGTCCGTATGAACATTACACCATAAATGCGACTATACCCTGCGGCCCGGAGAATGTAGATAAACTGACTGCTGCTTTACTGGATATTATTAAAACAGCACAGGAAAAAGGTATTGAACAAAAAGATCTTGATAAAGTAAAAGAAACATGGAAAAAACAATACCATGTACAGTTACAAAACAATAACTACTGGCTCGACAATTTATCCAATGCATTTATTAACCAGGACAACCCGGAGAACATACTTGATTATGAGCAAAAGATAAGTACCATTACAGTGCAGGATTTGCAAAACACAGCAAAAAAGTTTCTTACACTGAGTAATATGGTGAAATCGGTAATGTACCCGGAAAGTTCACCGGTGAAGGAAGAAATTAAAAAAGAAATGAAAGGGTTTTAGTCAGCACTCCCTCAACAAAAAAGGTTGCCGGGATTATTACTACGGCAACCTTTTTCGTTGTTGAAAATTTTTTACGCTTTCCCACCAGGCAAATTCGCCAATCCGTCCGGCACATTTCTATCTTCTTTATGTTCGTCACAGTTTCAATAAGCGCCTAAAAAAATTACAGACTAAGGGTTTTATTTTTTTTATCTAAGTAATTATCCCTGCACATTGTAAAAATTTTAACATGGTACAATAAGCATGTTTCCATGCGTTATATTAAAAAATCCTTTTCGTGTTAAAAACCACTCTTTTGGCAGCTGTGCTGCTATTCAATAGCTTGTCACCCCGTGCCCAGTTAATCGATAATTTTGATGATAACATTCTTACGAATTGGTTTGCCCAATCCTGTTATTCACTTGCTGAAACCAACCAGGAGCTGTCCGTTGCCGCAACTAATGCATTCAATTACCTTGTGTTTAACAAGCAATCGCTGAACGAAAATTTTTCTACAACCAAAGTTTTGTACTTAAAAATCAAAACTGCCGCTTCTCTTACTGTACGGGTTGACCTGAAAGATATTTATGGCGTATCAACAAATGCTTCTCCTCTTTCAATATCTCCAATCACTGATGGTGCTTATCATGTTTATACACTGGATTTTAATAACCGTTTCCGTCAATCCTTTCCTTCAACAGCTTTGGTTGACTCTACTGCCATCGGCCAGGTGATTATCTTTTTTAATCCTGCCGGTCCGGCCTTTACCGGAAATGTTTTTTTTGATAGCGTTGGACACAGGCCAGACCTTATTACTTTACCAGCACATTTTATTTCATTTACCGGGCAGGTTAATGCCGGTAAAGTAACCCTTTCATTTAAAGTAGCGGAAGAAACTGATGTTGACAGGTATATTATCCGGAGATCAGCGGATAATTTACACTGGCAGAACATTGCTGAGCTAACACCTTTCAATACAGGGGGAGATGCCCAATACTCCTTTACTGACGCAACCCCTTCTAACGGCAGTAATATTTACAGGATAGAAATACTAAAAAAATCAGGTGCTGTTATTTATTCTTCAATATGGAAATATCAGCTTAATAATAGTTTATTTAAGACGAAGGTTTTGCATATAGCACAAGACCAATACCAGTTAGTTTTTAGTAATAATTCTGATGACCCGCCGCTATTTGCCAACACTTACACTTTTGCCGGTCAATTACTGAAAAGGACAAAGCTTTCAACAGGGCAACAAACAATACTAATCAATGTAAACATTGAAGGGTTGATAGTGATAAAACATCGAAGCGGCAAACAGGAAATTTTTAAATTGCCTTATCGCTAATTGTTTGCACTACAACTGTGCTTCGTTAGAATGAAAGATCCTGAAAAATTACCTACCCCCTTCCATCAAGCAAACCTCCTAAAATACCTCCTTCCTCCTTGCGGTGATAAGTGCCGTAAGCAACAATTCTTCCGGCCAGCCGGCTGATAGGTAATGATTGTATCCAAACTTTTCCCGGCCCTTGTAGTTTGGCAAAAAATAAACCTTCGCCGCCAAACAAGACATTCTTGACCCCCTTTACCATTTCAATATCAAATCCTATCGTTGGCATATACGCCACAAGACAGCCTGTATCTACCTTTAATATTTCACCCGCCTTCAATTCTTTTTCTATTATAAAACCCCCTGCATGCATAAAGGCCATACCATCACCTTCAATCTTTTCCATGATAAACCCTTCGCCGCCAAAAATGCCAACGCCCAGTTTTCGCTGAAAGTGAATGCCCACACTTACCCCTTTGGCTGCACAGAGAAAAGCATCCTTTTGCGCAATGATCGTTCCGCCCAGTTCCCGCAGATCCATTGGAATTATTTTTCCGGTGTACGGCGCTGCAAAACTTATTTTCTTTTTTCCCTGCCCTTCATTGGTAAAAGCAGTCATGAACAGGCTTTCACCGGTCAGCACCCTTTTACCGGCACTCATGAGCTTTCCAAGAAACCCGGTTGGTTGCTGTGCAGAGCCATCACCAAAAATTGTCTGCATCGTAATGCCGTCATCCATCATCATCATAGCCCCGCTTTCGGCAATAGCTGTTTCATTGGGATCCAGTTCTAATTCTACAAATTGTAATTCTTCGCCATAGATTTTGTAATCAATCTCATGGTTATTACGGATTGCTGTACTCATAGTATTGTTTTATTTAGAAAGTAAAGTTAGTTAAGCTTTAAGTATCTCCCCTATTTTGGCACCGTTCCATTTCTGAATAAAATTATACCACAATCTGCTGGCCTGATTTATATTTTCAACTTGTATTACATTTCAGTTTTCCCTTTATATAATCAGAAAAGCGGCCTATAATGAAGGGCCGCTTTTCATTTAACTACCAAAATCAACTACTGACAGTATTATAACGCCCATCACAGCCCTTTGGTTGCCGGTTTCAATTTTCCCAGCCATACTTTCTTTCCCTGTAATCTTCTTACCAGGTACATAATACCTACAAAGATGAAAAAGAACGGGCCGGTAAAACCTAATAAAGCAATGAATTTGGTTCCGTAAAAATTTTGCATGGGCCGTTTCAGCCTTTCCGCCATGAGGTACATACTTGGCACCATTACTAATGTAAGGAAGAATGATAAAATAAGGCCGAAGATGATGGTCCAGCTAAGCGGCCCCCAGAATACCACACTGTCGCCTCCAAAGAAAATATTGGGACGCAGGTGCTGGAACAATCCCACAAAGTCAATATTAAATCCGATCGCCAAAGGCAACAGCCCTAAGATGGTAGCCACCGCTGTTAACAATACCGGTATGATCCTGATTTTACCCGCCTGTATCGCAGCTTCTCTTGTCCGCATTCCCCTGCCACGAAGCTCATCTGTAAATTCAATAATAAGGATACCATTCTTAATTACAATACCCGCCAGGCCAACAATACCTACCAGCAACATGATGGTTGCGATAGTCATACCTGTAATGGCATAACCAAGCAAAACGCCTATTACCGAGAAGAATATCTCTGTAATTACAATAAAGGGTTTGCTCATCGAGTTGAACTGCAATACCAGTATTAAAAAGATAAGACCAATGGCGATGATAAATGCAGTTCCCAAAAATTTCTGCGTTTCTTTTTCCTGTTCACTTTGTCCGCTTAGTTTGATGGTAACATCAGCCGGTATTTTCACCTTGCCTTTAAAATCATCAATCTTTAATTGCAGATCGGCATTTACTTTACCAACCATCGTAGGATCAAGTACATTACTCTGCAACTGGATGGTACGTTTTACATTTTTCCGTTTTACGCCGCCAGTGGTATTGGTATAGTCAATAGTTGCCACAGCGCTTAGCGGAATAGATTTTACCTGCATCGTATTCATATCCATAAAAGTGATACGCATATTTATCAGGTCGGTAATGTTCTGGCGCATCAGGTCGGTGTAGCGTACCTGAATTTTATATTCATCTTCACCATCTTTTATCTTGCTCACTTCTTTTCCAAAAACAGCCGTACGGATTTCCATACCCACCTGCCCGGTGCTGATACCCTCAAACATGGCTTTTTCCCTGTCCACATTAATAGTAATTTCTGGATTGTTCAAATCCACATCGGCCTGAAGATTTTCAATACCGTTTACTTTGTTTGTATCCAGGTAATTATAGAGCTGCGTTGCAACAGCTGCGATGCTTTCAAAATTATCACCCACTACTTCTATATTTACCGGCGGGTCAGTAGGCGGGCCGCCATCTTCCTGCGCCACTTCCACATTGGCACCAGGAATGCCCTGCACAGCTTCCCGTATTGCATCTTTATAAGGCATTGTTCTCTTACCATGCCGTTTTTCAAATTCTACAAAAGAAATCTGTATGCGGCCCAAATGAGACTGCACACTTCTGTTATTATCTCTTGGATTATTGGCACTTACCGCCACGTTGGCGATAATACTTTCAACAATACCATCTTGTGTTCCCGTCCCGATAGCTATCGGGATTTCTTTTTCTAATACCTTCTCCACTCTTTTTTCCAATACCCGGGTGATGCTGTCTGTATATTTTACATCAGTGCCTACGGGCAGTTTTACATACACAAATACCATGTTTGGATCTCCGCTTGGGAAGAAAGTTGATTTGTTTCCCCGTACCATTAGCAGGCCGGTAGCAAAAGCAAATAAGCCAAACAGGGAGATGAATGCATAAACAGGTCTCCTTCCTGCCAGTATCCAACGCAACAGTTTTTCATACCGGTTCATTAGTTTTGGCAACACTTTCTTCTGGAAAGCATGAATCCAATCACCCAGCACATAAGCATTAAGTACCAGTAATATGGCCATCAGCAATAAGAAGTTGGCGATGCCGTGCATTCCGGGCAGATGTAATAAAATACCTGCAAGGGTAAAAACAATAAACCACTTATTTCTGAATATTGATTTCTTCGGTTTCTCAAATTCTTTTCCTTCCGGTTTCATAAAACTTACTGCAAACACCGGGTTGAAAATAAAGGCCACAATCAATGATGCTGCCAATGTGAGAATTAAAATCGTTGGCAGGTAAATCATAAACTTACCAATCAATCCTTTCCAGAATAATAAAGGAAAGAACGGTGCCAGTGTAGTGGCTGTACCAGCCAGTACCGGGATGAACACTTCTCCTGCCGCCTCCTTGGCACTGCGGACAATCGGCACTTTTCCATTATTATAAATACGGTGAGTATTTTCAATTACTACAATGGCATCATCCACAATAATTCCCAATCCAAACAACAAAGCAAACAGTACAATAAAGTTGAGGGTAACACTTGTACCGATAACACTATCGGCAAGAGGCAAGAATAAAAAGGCAACAAATACACTCAGCGGCACACTCAACGCCACAAAGAAGGCATTGGTAACCCCCATAAAAAACATCAGGATTATCAATACCAGGATAAACCCGATAATGATTGTATTAATCAGTTCATTAAAAGAAGTTTTGGTTTGCTTGCTCTGGTCACCTGTAAATTCCACTCTTAAATCTTTCGGCAATTCTTCACTTTTCTGCATCTCTTCCACCACTGCCTTCACTTTATCAGCACAATTGATAAGGTTCTCTCCGGCCCTTTTTACGATGTTAAGTGTAACAACATTCTTTCCATCCAAACGGGCATAACTGTCTTTATCTTTAATCGTATCTTTTAATCCGGCAATATCCCTTAAATAAACAGAAGCTCCCTGTGCACTGCTTCGCACTACAATATTTTGCAAATCCAGGGCATTGGTAAACTGGCCTTTCACTTTCAGGGTACGTTTCATATTACCCACTTCTATCAAACCACCGGTGATGTCGTTATTCTCCCGGCTGATAGCATTTTCAATATCCATAAAGCTTACCCGTGCTGCCGTCATTTTATACGGATCCACATTTACCTGTATCTCCCTTTCCGGTGCACCTACAATTTCCGCCCTTGTTACTTCACCCAACTCTTCAAAGCGATCCTGCATTTTATCGGCATACTGCTTTAGTTTGATGCCATCATAATCGCCACTTACATTCACAAACATGATGGGCATTTCACTGAAAGCAAATTCCTGCACATCTGGTTCCTTAGTTAAATCATTTGGCAGATCAGCCCTTGCCTTATCAATCGCATCTTTTACTTTTTGTTTGGCCAGGTCTGTTTTTACATCGGTGTCAAATTCCACTACTATCAAACTATAATCCGCCTGTGAGGTGCTTTGGATTTTATTCACTTTGGCACCGCTGATACCTTTCAGTTGCTTTTCAATAGGCCGGGTAACCAGGTTTTCAATATCCTTAGGCGAATTACCAACATACACCGTAGCCACTGAAATAGTGGGCACTACAATATCCGGGAACTGCTCCTTTGGCATACTGTTGAATTTTACCAATCCATACGCCGTAATAAGAATGGCAATAATATAAATAGCAGTCCTGTTATCAATGGCCCAGCTGGTGGGGCCAAACTGTTTGAACTTGTCTTTGATTCCTTCAAAAATTTTCATCTGAAATATTTTATATCGTCAATTGGTTGAGAGGCCTCCGAAGCAATCTTCTTAATATTAAATACAATATATATAGCCAGCGATAGTGCTACTATCATCTTTGTTCGTCCGCCAATTGGCGGATCATCGTTCTGTTCTTTATTCAGCAGACCCACCCCAGATTGATTAAAGCATTTAGTTCCGCCATTTCGCCCCTCCAGGGAGGGGAAGATTTCTCACCACACATTTACTTTTCTTTCAACAGCTTTATAATAAACTAAAGTATATCTGACCTAAGTCTCTCCGCCAACTGGCGGAAGACAAGGGGGCCTATTTTCCCGTCGTCACCGCTTGCCCGTCATACACCGATTGATAGCCCTCTGTAATTATCAGTTCGCCGCCGGTTAACCCACTTTTAATTTCAATAAAACCATTATAGGCTTCGCCTGCAATTACCACTTTTTTTCTGGCCACCATTTTATCACCGGCTTTTTCCATTACATATACATACTTACTTTTTTCATCACTCTGCACCACATTCACCGGAACAGCTACTGCTCCTTTTGCCTCATAGTCTAATATTTTCATAATAGCAGTCTGGTTAGGTTTCAGTAATGGATCAGACGGAAGTTTTGCTTCTGTGATGAACGATCTGTTAGTGGGATCAATAGATGCCCCTACCATACTTATTACTGATTGAAAAGCAGGTCTTCCTGTTTCAGCCACTACTACTTCAACTTTATCACCTTTTTTTACCTTTGCCACATAATTATCCGGCACCTGAACTTCTACTTTTAATGCAGAAGAATTAACGATGAGTATCTGGGGCTTTCTATCCGGGCTAACTCCGGAAAAAAATTCTCCTACCCTTACATTAACCTGGTCAACCACACCACTAATGCCTGCATATACATTGGACATATTTGCCTGTTCCTGTGCCATGGCCACTTGTGCCTGTGCTGCTCTCAACTGGCTTTGCAGTGCATCTACATCTGCTTTTGCATTTATTACCTGCATTTCAGAACCAATATTTTCCTTCCAAAGATTCTGGTAACGTTCATATACTGTTTGTGCCTGGGCCAGTCTTGCCTTCAGCACACCTGTTTGTTGTTGTGCAGCCACTACAGATTGTTTTGCCATTGCATCATCCAATTTCACAAGCAGTTGACCTTTGCCAACTTTTTGTCCGGCTTTTACATAAATAGCTTTTACTAATCCGCCTTGCCCGGTAGGGGCTACATAAGCCATCCCGTCGGTGCCAATCTTACCCTGCAACTCTATAAAATGAGTAAAATCCTTGATGCGAAGTGTATCCACAGATACCAGTTTCAGTGCCTGCTGTGCAGCCTTAGGGTCAGCTTTGGCAAGTTGGTCTTCCAGCTTGCGGATGTCAGCATCCAGTGCATTTTTTTCTTTCCTCAGTTTTTCCAGTTTTACTTTCATATCGCCGATATCGCCTTTTTTATCTTTTGCACCGGCACCACAGCCCGCAACAATAACAGCGGCTGTTATCATCATTAAAACAAAAATCTTCTTCATAAATATTTTATTATAGCGGTGATTGAATTATAATTTCCCCAAAGCTTTTAAATAACTCACTTTAGCAATGATGGCATCATACAGTGCCCTGAAATAATTAGACTGGGCCTGCTGCAGGTCTGTGTCGGATCTGAGTATTGAAAAACTTGACCCCGTTCCAATTTCGTATTTTTTCTTTTCGGCATTATATACCTTTTCTGCCAGTTTCATATTGTCTTCCTGCATATCCATTGTAAGTATCGCATTGACTAATGTGTTTTTTGCCACTGTTTTTTCCAGGTCAATCCCTTTTTTGGCCTGGTCAAGTGTATTTTCTACTTTTTCCAGGTTGAACCTTGCCTGCTGAATTTTATATTTCTTCTGTAAGCCATCAAATATGGGGATGTTGACACTAATCCCTATTTGATTGGTATTGTACCAAAACCAGGGACTGCTGTTTGCATTCATCGAAGCAGAATTGCGTTGGCCGGTTTCCTGAAACCCATAAAATGCAGCTACCGTGGGGAAATAAGAAAGCTTATACCGCCTGATATCATAGCCCTGTAGTTTTTTTGCATTATTGAGAAATTTTATTTCGTTGCGGTCTTCGTAAGAAAAATTTTCTTCCAGTATCCCTTCTTTTATTTGCACCGGGGTTAGTATGTCTTTCAATACCAGGGTGTCAGATTGAACCAGCCCCATAGTCATTTTTAACACGGCATAGCCAATAACAATACCATTTTTCAATTGGTTCTCAATAGATCTTGTATTGTTAAGTGAAACAGTAGCTTTATCAATATCTAATTTTTCTACAAACCCATTTTGATACATGATGTCCATATCATGCGATAGTTTCTGAAGCCGTTTTAAACTTTCCTGAACAAATACTAATTGTTTTTCGCCAATCAGCACCGCATAGTAATTTTTATATACTGCTTCTCTTACTTTGTCTTCAGCCACTTTAATCTGCAAATCCCCTGATTGCAGTAAAGCCCTTCTGGCCTCAAGCCCCACAAACACCTGTGGTTCGAATAAGAGTTGCTGCACGGTAACGCCTGCCTGCAGGTTCCAGGGAGACATAAAAGAAAAATTCCTGACATTAAATTCCCCCTCAGCGGTTATTGTATTTCCACTCCCGTCTTTTACTCCTTCCCTTTTCAGTACATCATAAATGGACAGTTCAGTGGCATCCGGAAATTGTATCAATGGCAGCGACAGGTAATGGTTGCCCTGCAATGAACCCGATACCTGCGGAAATGCCATCCCTGTTATTTCTTTATTTTTTGCCTTTGCAATCCTGTAATCAAGTTTTGCGTTTTTAATATCTGTAACATTTTTAAAAGCAATGTCCACTGCATCCTTAGCGGTAATGGTATAACGCTGCTGCCCCTGCACCGTTGTTGCGCTAAACGCAATGACCATCGCCAGTATCCATTTTTTATTTCTTACTCTCTTCATACGAAAGATTTTTTTTATGTTGCTCATTGTATTTCTGAATCAGTTTATGCCCTTTGATGGTGGCAAGGCCATAAGTAAAATTTTCAATCATTATTTCCGAGGTTTTGGCCAGCTTGTATTTACCCGGTGGAAAAACAGCTACATTAAAAGGAATCATGATTGATTCTATCCTGTATTTCGACAACACATCTATATTCAAATCTTCCCGGTATAGCTCGTCTTTTATACCCCATTCAATATTGCTGCGGATAACCTGTAACAGGAATTTGTCCTTATAGCCTTTGAACCGCTGGTAAGCTTTGAAATGAAATTTTTCCAGATCATAAAGCAGCATAGGGTTCATGTTACTGAACTCTTCCGTGATATGCTCCATGGTAAGAAATATTTCATGAATAGCATCTGTTGCGTCTTTCCGGCAATTCATACAATCGTCTTCCACTTCATTAATATGCCCGTCCACCACCGCCTCTACCAGTTCATCTTTATCAGCGAAGTATTGGTACAAGGTCTTTTTGCTCATGCCCAGGTTGTTGGCAATATCATCCATTGATACAGACCGTATTCCGTACTGCATGAATAATTCTTCTGCTTTTATTAATATTCTTTCTTTAGTCTCCATATCTCAAAATCCGGGCACAAAACTATGGAAACTTTTTTCGTGACCAAAGTTTCCATCCTCTTTTTTCTACCGCTCACCGATTTTTTACACCGTTCAGGCCATATTTTTTTAAGTTACCTTAGCCTTTAAATCAAACTGTATGGACACCCCTCCTAAATCGAAGGGCCTGAGCACTGCCAAAAAAATTTTCCGATACTTTATACAGGGGCTTATTATTATTGCCCCAATTGCCATTACCGGCTATGCCCTGTACTGGCTTTTTGAAAGAATTGATGGGATACTCCGGCCCTATTTAAATATACCCGGACTGGGTTTTGTTATCATAATTGTGTTTGTTCTGCTGGTAGGCTGGGTTAGTTCCAATTTTCTTATGGGCAGCTTTCTTAATTTTTTTGACCAATGGATGGAAAGGGCGCCGGGTATAAAATTTATTTATTCCTCCACAAAAGATTTTTTTGAGGCATTTGCAGGCGACAAAAAAAAGTTTAACCAGGCTGTACTTGCTAATGCTTTTGCTAATGATGTATGGGTTGTTGGCTTTTTAACCGATGATGAAATGCAGAAATTTGATTTGGGCGCCAATAATGTGGCGGTGTATGTACCCCAGTCATACCACTGGGCCGGGCAACTATTTATTTTACCAAGAGAAAAAGTAAAGAAGATTGAAAAGATAACTGCCGGTGAAGCGATGAAGTATGCAGTAACAGGTGGTGTGGTGGATTTGGATGCGGAGAGAAAAGAGTTGCCCGAAAGGGAGGAAGAACAGGCACCTGAAATAAAATACGGGTAATGCGAAAGCTGTTTTTTATTCTTCTGTTTTCCTTATTCGCAAAAGATTGCTTTTGCTGGGGTTTTTATGCCCATAAAAAAATCAACTACTACGCTGTTTTTTTATTGCCGCCCGAAATGATGGTTTTGTATAAACCTAACATTGATTTTATTGCTGAACATGCTGTGGATCCCGACAAAAGAAGATATGCCGTACCGGAAGAAGGGCCAAGGCATTATATAGATATTGATCATTATGGTAAGTATCCTTATGATTCGCTGCCAAGAAGATGGAATGATGCGGTGGCAAAATATTCAGAAGACACTTTGAATGCTTATGGTATTGTACCGTGGTGGTTGCAAACTATGCTTTATAAATTAACGGATGCGTTTAAAGAAAAGAACCAGGCAAAGATTTTAAAATACTCAGCAGAGATAGGTCATTACATTGCAGACTCTCATGTGCCACTGCATGCCAACACCAATCACAATGGGCAATACACCGATCAGAAAGGTATTCATGGTTTTTGGGAAAGCCGCATTCCGGAACTGCTGGCTGAGAACGGATGGGATTTTTTTATCGGCAAGGCTGATTACATTAAAAACCCTGCCGATTTTATGTGGAAACGGGTATTGGAAAGTGCGGCGGCGGCAGACACGGTTTTGAAATATGAAAGAGAGCTTACCAAACAATTTCCCGGCGATCAGAAATTTTCTTTTGAAGACCGTAACGGCATCACCATCCGGCAATATTCATCTGCTTTTTCGAAAGCGTATGATGCAAAGCTGAAAGGGATGATTGAAAGAAGGATGCGGCAATCTGTTTATGCGGTTGCTTCGTTCTGGTACACAGCATGGGTAAATGCCGGGCAGCCTGATTTAAAAACTCTCGTCAACAAAGAATTTTCTACAGAAGAACTTAGAGAATTTGAAGGCCTGAACAATTCCTGGAAAAATGCCTCCATTAAAGGGAGGGAACATGAATAATATCAGCATTATCAGCTGATTATCCTGATTTAATTCAAACACTAATTCCCCGGCATTTTTTTTTACTTTTATAGACTCAAACCATTAGACACTAATCAATTTTTTATGAAAAAACTTTTCCCTTTTTTATTTCTTCTTCTTTTTGCAGGCAGCTCATCAGCTCAGCACCAGGTTTTTGAACTGATGGAAAGAACTGATCTTACGATCCAGGAAGTGGAAACAAGAGCTAACCGGCATTTCGACAGTACCGGTACCGGCCGTGGTACCGGTTACAAACAATTTCAACGGTGGCTGTATGAACGTAAATTTCATACCAATGAAAACGGCTATTATATTTCTCCGCAAACGGACTGGAATAATTACTTACAAAGCCGTAGCAGTATGAGAACTGAAGCCACGGCGGCGGCCAACTGGACACCACTTGGTCCAAGCGGCTGGACATACACTTCCGGCTGGAACCCCGGAACAGGCAGGCTTTCCGCAATTGCCATTCATCCCGCCAATGAGAATATAATATATGTAGGATCTCCCGGTGGTGGTTTATGGAAATCAATCAATGCCGGAGCCAGTTGGGTGCCACTAACAGATAATAATTCTTTGTGGATGTCCATTTTTGCTATCACTATTGATCCGTTGGATCAAAATACTGTTTACGTTGGAACAAGCAACGGCATTTTACTAAAATCAACAAATGCCGGTAGCACATTTACCCCAACTGGTGCAGGCCCATCAGGTACAATCAGGAAAGTTCTTATTCATCCCAGCTCCACCAATATTGTTTTTGCTACTGCCTCTAATGGCATCTGGAGGTCAATCAATGGGGGCACATCATGGACACAGGTACATACAGGCAGTAAAGAGGATATAGAGTTTAAACCTAATGACGTTAATATCATGTATGCTTCAGGCAATGATGTGGTTCGTTCCATAAATAATGGTGTTACATGGACGACTTTAGGAGTTGCTGAAGGCATAACAAATAGCGGCCGCACATTAGTGTCAGTATCTGCTGCTGACCCCAACATTGTGTATGCGGTGCAGGCAAGCGGTAGTCTTTTTGGAAGAATGTACCGGTCAACCGATGCCGGGTTAAATTTTACCACGACAGTTGTCGGTAACCCTGCAAGCGGCACCAATTATTTTGGATATGCACCAAATGGCACCGGCACATCCGGCCAGGCTACTTATGATATGGGAATGGATGTATCGCCAACCAATGCCGATGATGTCTATATTGCCGGTATTATTTGCTGGAGGTCAACCAATGGTGCTACTTCTTTTACAGCATTGACGGTGTGGTCTTATCCTAACGGTACAGGATATAACCATGCAGATGTACACGGACTATTCTGGATAAACAGTACTATTTATTCCATCTCTGACGGAGGCATTTATAAAAGCATTGATAATGGCGACAACTGGACAGACCTTTCTCCGGGATTAACCATCCGGCAGTTTTACAGAATGGCAAATTCACAAACGAATGCCAGTGTAATTACCGGTGGTGCACAGGATAATGGTAGTGTTACAAGACAAGCATCCGGCAGCTGGGCTGATTGGCTTGGTGCAGATGGAATGGAGGGCCTGGTAAGTCCTACCAATCATTTAAATCTCTGGGGCACCAGCCAGGGCGGCGCTATTTACAGATCAACTAATGGAGGCAATTCTTATTCCGGCCTCTCACAACCTTCTTCGGGTCAATGGGTGACTCCTCTGGCTATTCATCCTACCAATGAAACTATTTTGTATGGTGGCTGGACGGGAGTGTATAAATCAACCAATAGTGGAACAAACTGGACTAATATTTCAAGTGGCTTTATCACTTCTACCTTAGCAGATTTGGCAGTTGCACCTTCCGACCCCAATTACATTTATGCGTCAACGGGATCTACTTTATACGTTACAACTAATGACGGTCTTTCATGGGCTACAAGAAGTGCACCTGCCACAATTAACGATATTGCTGTTGACCCTGCCAACCCCTCCAAAATATGGATTGCCTGCAACAGCACTACTAACCGGGTGATGGTTTCTACAGATGCCGGCGCCACATTCGCCAATGTTTCAGCCAACCTTCCTGCAATTGTTGCCAGGGCTATAGTAGTTGACGATAATACTCCAAGGGGTATTTATGTTGGAATGAATATCGGCGTATATTATAAAACTGAACCCGATGCCAACTGGTCAGATTATTCTTTAAATCTTCCACTGGTGGCAATCAATGAACTTGAAATACAAAAAGTATCCGGCAAAATAAGAGTGGCAACGTATGGCAGAAGCATCTGGGAAAGCCCGGTAGCAGATGTTGCGCCGCCGGTAGGATTTACATTTAATAGCCCTGCGCCAGCTTCTTCATCTTGTCCTGCACCCGCAACAATGAGTATAACTTTAGGAACAATTGCAAGCGGTGGATTTACTAATCCTATTACTCTCACAGCTACGGCTGGTGTTCCCGCAGGCACCAATATTAGTTTTGGAACAAATCCGGTAACACCCGGCAACAGTAGTGTAATAAATTTAAACAATGCCAATACATTACCAGCAGGTTCTTATGTAATAACCATAACAGGAACTGCTGCTGGCGCCCCAACACAAACCAGGGATCTTACTTATACAATAACTGCCGGCACCGGCCCCGTTATTACAGTACAGCCAGCCAACCAAACGGTATGTGTGGGAGGTAATACTTCCTTCTCAATTACTTCTGCCGGGGCAACTTCATTTCAATGGCAGGTAAGTATTGATGGTGGCAGCACTTATAACAACTTAGCAAATGGCGGTGTTTACTCAGGAGCTGCAACTGCTACACTTAATATAACTGGTGCCACTGCAGTATTGAATAACTATCGCTATCGTTGTATAGCGTCAACGCTATGCGGAAGTACAACTTCCAATGCAGGTATCCTCACTGTTAACGCAGCAGCAGCCCTTACAGGCCAACCACAGGATGTTACATTGTGTGCAGGCAGTAACCATACATTTACAGTGACGGCTACAGGAGCCGGTCTTACTTATCAGTGGCAGTCGAGCCCTGCCGGCTGTACAGGCCCATGGACCAATATTCCAACAGCTACTTCAGCCAGCTATACTCTTACAGGGATTACTATAGTTCAGAATAATACAGGTTATCGCTGTGTAGTAACAGGTACCTGTGCCCCCGCTGCCACATCTAACTGTGCAGTGCTGACTGTTGTAACATCTGTTTCAATAGCCAGTCATCCAAATGATGCAACAGCCTGCGCTGGTGCCAATGCCAGTTTTACAGTGGCGGGCAGTGGCTCAGGTATTATTTATCAATGGCAGTTAAGTACAGATGGCGGAGCAACGTATATTAATATTGCCGGTGCCAACTCTGCTACATATACTGTCACAGGTGTAACACTGGTAATGAATAACAATAAATATCGTTGTCAGTTGTCCAATGCCACCTGTACTGCACCGGGTGTATCCAACGCAGGCACTCTTACGGTTAATTCATTACCGGCCATAACAACTAATCCTCAGGATGCAACTGTTTGCGCAGGCAGCAACAATACATTCGGTGTAGCAGCTACCGGTACAGGCATCACTTATCAGTGGCAAATAAGCACTGATGGCGGAGCAACTTATAGTGCTATTAGTGGTGCTGCTAATTCAACATATACCGTTACCGGTGCTACAGCCGGAATGAACGGCAACAGGTATCGCTGTGTAGCAACAGGTATTTGTACACCGGCAGCTATTTCAAATGCAGCAACTTTTACAGTCATCAGCCCGGTTAGTGTAACGACACAGCCTGTTGCTTCGGTAATATGTTCAGGCAGCAATACCGGCTTTACAGTAACCGGAAGCAGTACACAAACAATAATTTATCAATGGCAGGTAAGCAATGATGGTGGCAATACTTACAATAACATATCTAATGGAGGAGTTTACTCGGGAGTAACTACGGCTGCCTTAACGATAACAGGAGCAACCACAGCTCTGAGTTATAACGCTTATCGCTGCCAGTTGTCAAATGCTACCTGTACAGTACCAACGGCTTCATTGGGGGCTTTGTTAATTGTTCGTCAGTTGCCAACTGTAACACTGGCCGCTTCACCGCTAACCAGCCTGTTACCGGGACAAACAACAACACTGACAGCTACACCAAGTGCATCTACCGGAGGTATTTTAACTACTGCCTGGTTGTATAACGGAGCTGCACCAACACCTGCCATTACAGGTAATAGCTATGTTGTAAATGTTGAACATATTGGCGCCTACCAGGTGCTCATCCAGGAAACATTTACCAGTCCGGCACTTGTATGTGCTAACCAGTCAGCTATTGTAACAATAAATGCAACTGTAAGTGGTAAACTATTCATTTTCCCAAGTCCGAATGACGGACAGTTTACAGTATCGTATTATAATAATGGTGGTACCAGCACATCAAGAACTGTAACGGTGTATGATTCGAAAGGAGCAAAAATATATAATGCTAAATTCCCGGTAACCGGCTCCTACACATTACTTGGCATCAATATCAAGCCTGCTTTAAGTGGAATATATTATGTGGTAGTTGCTGATGCGACCGGTAAGAAACTGGCAGAAGGGAAAATACTGGTACACTAATGATTTTTAATAAATAATCATTCAAATCTTGTTTCGCCTGAGGCGGAACAGGATTTTTTATTGGAAAAAATCCCAATCAATACCTTTGCGCCATGATTCATAATTTCAATGCCGGCCCTTCCATTTTACCCAAAGAAGTTTTTGAAGAGGCTAGCCGGGCTATTCTTGATTTCAATAATACGGGCTTGTCTATCCTGGAAATCGGTCACCGTACCCCCCTGTTTCAGCCAGTGATGGATGAAGCAAGAGGGTTGGTAAATGAGCTGATGAATTTAGACGAAGACCATGAAGTATTGTTTTTACATGGTGGCGCCAGCACACAGTTTATGCAGGTGCCGATGAATTTGCTGAACGAAAATGAAGTAGCAGCTTATACAGAAACAGGTGCATGGGCCAATAAAGCAATCAAAGAAGCAAAATTTTTTGGTCACGTAGAAATCATTGGCTCATCCAAAGAAGACAATTATACCAGCATACCAGAAAATATTACTGTCACTCCTACTGCTTCTTATCTGCATATTACAACAAATGAAACTATCGCCGGAACGCAGTGGCATACGCTGCCGTATGATTGTGGTGTACCATTAGTGGCTGATATGAGCAGCGACATCCTGAGCCGCCAGCTCGATTTTAATAAATTTGATTTGATTTATGCCGGAGCTCAGAAAAATATGGGTGCAGCCGGGGTGAATCTTGTAGTGGTCAATAAAAATATCCTGGGGAAAGTAAACAGGACTATTCCCACTATTCTTGATTATCGCAATCACATCAAAGAAGGCAGTATGCTCAATACACCACCGGTATTTGCCGTCTATGTGGTTATGCTTACACTGCGATGGTTAAAAAATAAAGGCGGAGCAGCTGTTATAGAAAAAGAAAACAATGCAAAGGCAAAATTATTTTATGACACATTGGATTCTTTGCCTGTTTTCAAAGGCCCCGTTGCCAAAAAAGACCGCAGTAAAATGAATGCTGTGTTTCTAATAGAAAATACAGAGCTCGAAAAAGAATTTCTTGATGCCTGCAAGGCTAATGGCATGGTGGGTGTAAAGGGTCACCGGAGTGTGGGTGGCTTCAGAGTTTCTATGTACAATGCACTTACAATTGATAGTGTCAAAGCGTTGACTGATTTAATGAAAGAGTTCGCAACTAAAAAAGGATAACTACATGGCCATCATCAAACCATTTCAATCACTACGACCACAACCGGAACTGGCTCTGCAAGTAGCATCAAGACCCTATGATGTACTTAACAGCGAAGAGGCAAGGGTAGAAGCAACAGGCAATCCGGTCTCATTTCTGCATGTTACCAAATCTGAAATTGATTTGCCTGCTGATATTGATACCCACAGTGCCGCTGTTTATGAAAAAGCAAAAGAGAATCTGCAACAACTGATTCAGCAAGGTATTTTATTCAAAGAAGAAAAACCCTGCTACTATATTTATCAGCTGGTAATGAATGGAAGAAGCCAAACAGGCCTGGTTTGTGTTTCATCAGTAGAAGACTACTTCAAAGACATAATCAAAAAACATGAATTCACCCGGCCGGAAAAAGAGAAAGACCGCATTGACCATATGCATACCATCGAAGCACAAACAGGTAATGTTTTTATGGCTTACCGGGATGTCATGAAGATAAATGCACTCATTGATGGCTGGAAAGCCACCAATAAACCGGTGTATGATTTTACCGCCAACGATGGCATTCAACATTGTATCTGGGTGATTGACCGTGATATTGTCATTAATTCCATTACAGAGTTATTTAATACCAATGTTCCTGCCACCTATATTGCTGATGGGCATCACCGGGCAGCCTCTGCTGCAAAAGTTAGCAACCAATTACCCGGCAGTGCAGATGCAAAATATTTTTTGACCACTATTTTCCCCGCCAGCCAGTTAGCGATTTTAGATTACAACAGGGTGGTAAAAGATCTGCATGGATTAACGGGAGCAAAACTCATCAGCCGGTTACAGGATGATTTTTTTATCACACTAAGTACTGAGCCAGTAAAGCCATCACAACTGCATGAGTTTGGAATGTACCTGGAAGGTCAATGGTATATTCTTTCCTCCCGTAAAGGAACTTATACTGATGATCCAATCGGGGTGCTTGATGTAACTATTCTTTCCAACAATATTCTTGGTAAGTTATTAGGCATTAAAGACCAGCGGACAGATAAAAGAATTGACTTTGTTGGCGGCATCCGTGGATTGAGTGAGCTGGAAAAAAGAGTGAACAGCGATGAAATGAAAGTGGCTTTTAGCCTTTACCCTGTTACCATTGAGCAATTGTTTGATATTGCCGACAGCGGAAACGTAATGCCGCCAAAAAGCACCTGGTTTGAACCCAAACTGAGGGACGGGCTGCTTACACATCTTATTTAAGGCCCTGCTCTCCTGAAATATTTGTTATTTTGCAACAGAGGCGTCCCTTATAACGTCTCTTCTTTTATAATTTGCAGCATGAAAAAAATATTATCATTCCTTATCGCTTTATCTGCCGCTTTAACAATAGCTGCCCAGCCGGAAGACCCAAAAGCGCTGCATGAAACAGCTAAGACATTTATGCGGTCAGGTGACTATGATAATGCCATTATTGTATTGACCCGGGCTTTGCAAAACGATAATAAAAACCTGGAAATGCAAAAGGACCTGGTGATGAGCTATTACCTGAAAAGAGATTATGCAAAAGCACTGGAAGGAATAAAGACATTAGTTGACCGGGATGATGCTGATGTGGTTACTTTCCAGATTGCCGGCAATGTATATAAGGCCCTCGAAGAAGTAAAAGATTGTGATAAACTGTATAAGAAAGCCCTGAAAAAATTTCCAAAAAGCGGATCATTGTACAGTGAGTACGGTGAATTACTATGGGCTATAAAAGATTTCTCCGCCATCGAACAATGGGAACAGGGGATAAAAGTAGACCCTGCCTGCAGCGGTAATTATTATAATGCTGCGATGTATTATTTCTATACAAACGACAAAGTATGGAGCCTTATCTACGGGGAAATATTTATTAACATGGAAAGCCTGAGTGAAAGGGGTGCAGCTATGAAACAATTATTACTGCAGGGTTATAAAGAAAAATTGTTTGCCGAAGCCGACCTGATGAAAGGCGCCGATCTTCTAAAAAGTGAGTTTGCCCGGACTTTTTTAAAAGGCATGTCACACCTGTCCTCACTGGCCAATAAAGGCTTATCCACCGAAACCCTCACCATGATTCGTACCAGGTTTATTCTTGATTGGTATGCCGGAAATGCAGCTAAATTCCCTTTCCGATTATTTGATTATCATCGCCAGTTGTTATCCGAAGGCATGTTTAATGCTTATAACCAATGGCTGTTTGGCCCCATAGAAAATCTAGCAGCTTATGAAAACTGGACAAAAACCAACACTGAAGAATATAATGGCTTCAACAGCTTCCAGAAAAGCAGGGTTTTCAAAATGCCCACTGGCCAATATTACCAGGTATTGTAATGAAATAAATACCATTTCATTTCAACAGTGTATAGTACATTATAATTACTGAAATAGCCCCTTCATATTAAAGAAAGGGCTATTTTTTTTATATATAATTTTTTGCCTAATTTGTTTGTCTGTTACTGCTTGCCCGGCTTAGAACAAGGCCGGTAATAGCAATAAGTCCTGATTAATTCACCTAACTACGATTGCACATGACAGAGCCAAAAAGATTATTCGACTGCATTCAATACCATCTTGAAAGAAAACCACTGGATGATATGCTGGCTGGTAAAGAAGCCGGCCAATGGAAAAAATACAGCACCGCTGAAGTAAAAAATATAGTGGACAATCTCAGTGCCGGTTTATTAAGCCTCGGTGTCAGTGGTGGCGATATGACGCCGGAAGGAAGAGACAAAGTGGCCATTCTTTGCAAAAACCGACCGGAATGGATAATGTTGGACATGGCAGTGCAGCAGATTGGCGCCATGCTGGTGCCTGTTTATCCCACTATTAATGTAAATGAACTGGAGTTTGTGTTTAATGATGCACAAGTGAAAATGGTATTTGTAAACGATGAAGATTTGTTTTTGAAAGTACTGAGCCTGAAAGAGAGAGTGCCCAGCCTGAAAGAGATATTTACGTTTGAACATGTAGCCAATGCCAAACACTGGAAAGAAGTAACAGCATTAAGCACCCCGCAACTGGTTGACCAGATAAAACCAATCGCCTCAGCAATTGATTATGAAGACCTGGCCACTATTATTTATACCTCCGGCACTACAGGAACGCCTAAAGGAGTAATGTTATCACACCGTAATATCCTTTCCAATGTAATGGCGGCTATTCCCTGCTTTCCGCCAGGTGATGAGCTTCGTTCACTCAGCTTCCTCCCTCTCAATCATATTTTTGAACGCATGACGACTTACCTCTACCTGTTCCGGGGAACCTCCATTTATTATGCAGAAAGTTTGGATACAATTGCTGATAACCTGAAAGAAGTAAAACCTCAAATGTTTACCACTGTACCCCGTTTGCTGGAAAAAGTGTATGACCGCATTATGCAAAAGGGCAATGAACTGACCGGAACAAAGAGAAAATTATTTTTTTGGGCACATAGCCTGGCCGAAAAATTTGAAATCAATAAAAACCAGGGGATGTTGTATAACTTCAAATTAAGTATTGCCAATAATTTAATATTCAGTAAATGGAGAGAAGCGTTGGGTAATAATATCAAATGTATAGTTACAGGCGGCGCGGCCTGCCAGGTAAGGCTGATCCGCATTTTTACTGCTGCCAGGATACCTGTTATGGAAGGATATGGGTTAACAGAAACCTCACCGGTAATTGCAGTAAACCGTTACCAGGAAAAAGGAAGAATGTTTGGAACGGTTGGCCCGCTGATAGACGGCGTACAGGTAAAGATTGCAGAAGATGGCGAGATACTTTGTAAAGGCCCCAATGTAATGATGGGGTATTACAAACGCCCCGACCTGACAGCACAGGACATAGTAGATGGATGGTACCACACCGGTGACATTGGTATGCTGACAGAAAATAATTTTCTAAAAATTACTGATCGTAAAAAAGAACTTTTTAAAACAAGCGGTGGCAAATATGTGGCTCCATTGGCTATTGAAAATAAATTAAAAGAGTCGCCTTTTATAGAACAGGTGATGCTGATTGGTGCTGATAAAAAATTTGTAAGTGCCCTTATTGTCCCCTCCTTTCCAAATCTGAAAGACTGGTGCCGTAAAAATAATATTGCCGAAAACAGCAATGAGGAACTGCTCCACAATCCCAAAATAATTGATATGTTCAAAGAACTGGTGGAAAGTTTTAATAAATTTTTTAACCATGTGGAACAGGTAAAAAAGTTTGAATTGCTTTCTAATGAATGGAGTGTTGACACGGGCGAGCTAACACCTAAGATGTCATTGAAAAGAAAAGTAGTGATGGAAAAATACAGGGATGCTGTCGAAAGGATTTATAGCTGATCTCGTAATTTTATTTATCCATTTTAGTTGCTGAGTCCATTCTTCCATGCTGCTGCATCATCTTCTGCACTAACTCATCAAACCTGGGCTGCTGCTCAGCAGTAAATAATTTTCTCATCCTCTTAAAATGAGCAAAGGTAAGTTTATTAATTGCTGATTGTTTTTCATTAATACGCTGGCTGTACACATGTACAATACTGTCACTTACATCCTGTTCTTTTATCAAAGCATAAAAAGACATTTTAGCAACACGAAGCGAATCAAACAATGGCCTTACAGTTTTAAGGTGCTGTTCTTTTAACTGCTTATGATCTTTTTTCTGCTGCTCAGTCATATTCAATTCTTTCGCCATCATTTCGGCCGGATTGCCTTTACCGCCCCTATGCATATTGTTGCATTTTTTTTTACCCATTACCATAAAAGCCACCAGGGCAATGTTAGCAATCAACAGCAGTAGAACCGCAATTGTCAGGATTTTATTATTGGAGGTTCTCATCTTATTTATTCTGGTTTAAATCGTACACAGCGTTATTATCATTAAGGCTGTACTCTGCTGCAATGGACTGTAGTGTTTCTGAATCGTCTGTTGTATCACTCTTACCTGCATTTCCCCTTAAAATAACGACAGCATTAATCAGCAACACAACCGCAAGTGCCGCCAACGCAAAAGCCGGACGAAGTATCCATGATTGTTTAGTACCCGGTTCCTGTCTTTTCTCCATACATGCCTCAAGCCGGGTATAGAAGAAATCGGGCATAGCAGCCTTTTGAATCCCGTCAAGACTGCCGAGAACTTCTTCTATCTTCCTATTTCTGTCATTATTCATAATACATCATTTTTGACGGGAAGATGGCTTAAAACCTTCGTCCTGTTAAATTACTCATCCGGTTTCTTTTTCCAATATTTTCCGCAGATTTTGTTTTGCCCTGTGCATCAGCGACTCCACCGCCGGCATAGAAGTCTTCATTACCTCACTTATCTCCTGGTAACTAAGGTCTTCCAGTTTATGAAGGATAAAGGCTGTTTTTTGATTTTCAGGCAGTTGGGCAATAGCTTTAAACAGTTGGGCAGCGTTTTCTTTTCTGTCGAGGGCTACACCCGGATGGTTAAAATCCGGTAATTCATGCAGGGGCTCATTGGCATCACCGAAGATCCGTTGCATAAAACCAAACCTTTTTTTGCTTTTCCGGCTACGCAAATGGTCTAATGCCCGGGTGGTAGCAATACGGTAAAGCCAGGTGGATAATTTAGATTCCCCTTTAAAGTTGTGGATAGACCTATAGACCTGTATAAAAACCTCCTGGGCTACATCTTCTGCATCTTCGGCATTTTGAACAATACCGATAGCCGTGTTGAAGACCCTATCCTGATAAGTGTTCACCAGATACCTGAATACAGCTTCATCCCCTGCCTTCAGGCCTTGTATCAATTCGATTTCGAGCAAATGAAAATGGTTTGACTTTTGACAATGTAACTTACAAAAAACATGTGGTAGTGTCGAAATGAAAAAGGCAGGTTTGAGATTGCCTTGTGTTAGCCATGACATAACACAGTACGGTACAAATTTTAGAGCATCTGAATGCAGCATAGACATTCAATGATTTGACTGTAAAATGGGGGAGAATAAAAGTTGGTTAAATGCAATTCTATTTTATAAGAATGTAATATAAAAGGGAGCAAACACCTCTTAGTTTTTTTAATACTCCACAAAGCGTAACCTGACTCTCTTTCTTGTAATCTTTATTATTGCATCCTGAAAAATGTAATGACAACTGTTTTGCCGCTTGCATTGCAAAATATCCTTCCTGCCCAATCCTCCGGCATAAAAATCATACAACCCGGATCTTTAAATTGAGCCGCCTGTTAAGCCAGGTAATGTTAATAAAATTGTTGGCTCAGAAGCCCTGTCGAAAAACGAAAACCACATGATGGGGTTATTAAACTATCAGTTGTATGAAAGCTTTAGTTCTACACGGCGGTTTTGCTGTTTGCCTGTTGCCGTTTTATTATCCGCTACCGGTCGGGTTTCGCCAAAACCTTCAGAAGTTATCCTGTCTATACCGGCACCTTTTTCTGTAAGATATGTTAACACTGCACTTGCTCTTCTTGTACTCAGTTCCTGGTTAAATTCATCTCCGCCTACATTATCTGTATGTCCACTTATTTTTAATTGTATGCCTTCGTTTTCGTTCAAAATTTTTACTACTTCATCCAGGCCTTTAAAGGAACTGCTTTTTAATGTGGCAGTGTTTGTTTCAAACAAAATATTATCGGCAGCAAAATTTAGTTTGTTGATTACTTCCTTTTTTATGACCGGGCAGCCTTCATTCTCCACTGGTCCCGGAGTTTTAGGGCATTTATCTTTTTCATCGTTTATTCCATCATTGTCAGCATCAGGTATCGGGCAGCCTTTGTAAGGTGGCACTCCGAATATTTCGGGGCATTTATCTTCATCATCAGTTATACCATCTTTATCACTATCCGGCACAGGGCAACCCATATATTTTACAAGCCCTTTTATATCGGGACATTTATCTTCTTTGTCTATAACACCATCATTATCACTATCCGGGCAGCCTTGGTTACATAATGACCCTGCAATACAAGGGCAGGCATCTATGTTATCAGGAATAGAATCTTTGTCCCTGTCGGTAGCATTAGTTTGTTGTGGAATTAATCCTGTAAGGTCAATTGTATTTTTTGCAGAGTGCTTATCCCCTTTTTTTTTCTGGCCTGTTATCTCCATCTTTAATTGAATGCCGGCAGAAAAGAGGTTTACTTTGCCGGCATTGGTAGTAGTAAGCACACTGCCAGCTTTGGTGCCACCGCTTATGGGGGCATTATAACTTACCAAAGGCATAGTGCTTGATTTTCTTATGTCATTCAACCCATAATCGGCAAAGAAACCTGCAATAAACCTGTTGCCATTTTTCAATATAAAGTTAAACCCGGTGCCAGCAGTTGCAGCTATAACAGGTTTCAACATGATTTTGGTATTATCTTGCCAGTTAAACACAGTGCCAAAGCCATGTTGTGGTAGTTCGGTATTTATTTCAAGATTAACATCAGGATAATAACCCATCAAGTTTAATTGTTCCGCCTTTGCTTTTACATTAATATCAAAGGGCAAAATAAATTTTGCACCAGCATTAAAATACCATTGTGCCTTATCCGGCTTTACAGTCCTAAACTGCAACATTACTGGTATTCCCAAGCCTATAAACCTTTGTGTTTCTGAATATACTTTTGTTTTTACCCTGTAATCAAATCCGGCACCCACATCATCTATCTGGTAAGCAGATACAATACTGCCATTATTCATTGTAGCATCGGTTGCAAACCGGGCAATGCCCATGCCGGTAACAATCCCCCAATGTTTGCTGAAGGTTTTTGTAAAGCCAATTTCAATACCAGCTCCAGGCATAAAGCTGCTTTTACCATCGGTTATTTTATACTTTAAACCCTGGTAGCCGCCATTTACGCCGATACTAAGCTGTGCCTGCACACTCACCGAAAAAAGCATTACAGATAAGCATGCGGCAATTACTTGTTTTTTCATTTACAGAATTTTTATTTCGTTTTGTAAACCCAGCATCTATAAAAAATGATATGCTTTTATAGACCCTGGTTTATTTTTATTTATTCTTAGCAAGCCTTAAGTTAATTTACCAATAATGTTACGCTATACCTCTGCCCGTTTCTCAATACAAGTGATACAATGTATGTACCGCTTGCAAACGGCGCCTGCATACCAGTAATGGGCGTTACAGAGTTGTGTTGAGATATAGCGGTGCCTAATAAATTGCTTACAGTAATTACAGCCCCTTGTAATTGAACAGGGGTAAGGCTTATTTGTACCTTAAACGCCTGACCCTGTGGAACTGGATTGGGTATTGCTTTTAGCTCAATTCCATGGAATCCATTAGTAGTAAGGAACAGCGGACAGGTTAAAAATTTATTTCCGTTAATATCTGTTGCCTCTGCATAATATTGTCCATTAAGTGCAGTACTCTCACTGTAATTCTGTAAAGTAGCTCCTGGAACTGCTACACCATTCTTATACCATTGCCAGGCCACAAAATTCCTGCTGGAATTATCAAAGAACAAAACATCACCCCAATGTTGCCTTACATGAGTTACTAATTTGGCAACCTGAATGGTAACTGATGCACAAGTAGTAGTATTGCAAGTACCCTCTGCCCTTACATAGAAGGTAGTAGTATTGGAAACAGTAACATTGTTTACTACTTCGCCTGTTGCAAATGGTGTTCCGCCACATGCATCTTTATACCATCTCCATACGGCTCCGGTTCCTAATGCGCCTCCGGTTACTCTTAGGGTTGTTACGGTATTAGTATCACACAATAAAAGAGCCGGTGTAGAAATAGCTGTTGGCGCTACAGACAAAGCTTGTACTATAATATCAAAAGACCTTGATGCTCCTATGCAACCTGCCAAAGTATTTGGCGTAATTGTAATGGTAGCCATTATTGTATTAGATGTATTATTCTGAGCAATGAACGAGGCGATGTTTCCTGTGCCGCTTGTCGCCAACCCTATTGCGGTATTGGTATTTACCCAACTAAAAGAAGTACCCGATACAGCACCAGCAAAGTTTACTGCTGCTGTTGGCTGGCCTGCACACACAGTTTGGCTGGCAATTGCATTGACCACCGCCGTTGGATTAACCGTTATGCTGAATGTAATTGGAATACCAACACAATTTGAACTGCCGTTTACAAATGACGGTGTAACGGTAATGATGGCAATTACCGGAACTGAACCTGTATTAGTTGCCGTAAACGGATTAATGTTTCCGCTTCCTGTTGCTGGTATGCCTATTGAAGGTGCAGTGTTTGTCCAGTTGTAAACGATAGTACCGCCGCCGTTTGTGCCATTCGGACTGCTGAATTTTATTGAGTCTGTTAATATGCCATTGCAACGTATTTGATTATTTACTGCATTTACAGTTGTAATAGGATTTACTGTTATTACAAAAGTGATTGGTAAACCTGTACAGCCAAATGGCGAATTTGGTGTTACCGCAATGGTTGCATTTATTGAGTTGAGATTATTTGTAGTCACAAAAGATGGAATATTGCCCACACCACTTGCCACCAATCCTATTGCCGGATTATTATTTACCCAAGTGTAAGTAGTGCCTGAAACCGGACTGCTAAACACAATGGGTACTGTAGTAGTATTGGCACATAACGATTGGCTGGCAACCGCATTCACAACCGCTGTTGGATTAACCGTGATGGTGAATGTGCTGGATGTACCTACGCAACTTACACCTGCATTGGTAAATATTGGTGTAACAGTTATCGTTGCTGTTACAGGCAAATTTGTTGCATTGGTTGCAATAAACGATGCTATGTTACCTGCACCGCTTGCTGCCAATCCTATTGATGGTGTATTATTAATCCAGTTGTAAACTACCGTACCGCCTGTATAAATGCTGCTGAAGTTTACAGCCGCGGTTGCAACATTATTACACAAAGATTGGTTGGTAATTGTATTTACAGTGGCTGTTGGATTAACAGTGATGTTAAATGTTATGTCTGTACCCACACAACTTACACCTGCATTGGTGAATGTTGGTGTAACAGTAATTGTTGCCACAGCCGGTGCATTGGTATTATTTGTTGCAGTAAAAGATGGAATGTTTCCTGCACCACTTGCTGCAAGGCCGATACTTGTATTATTATTTGCCCAGTTAAATACCACATTGCTGCCACCATTACCACTATTAGGGCTGGTAAAGATGATAGTCGTTGTTGATGAAGCATTACACAACACCTGGTTTGCAACTGCATTTACCGTAGCAGTAGGATTTACGGTGATGGTAAATGTAAATGGAATTCCCACACAACTAACCCCATTATTGGTAAATGTTGGTGTAACAGTTATTGTTGCGACAACCGGTGTTGTTGTATTATTGGTAGCCACAAAAGTTGGGATATTGCCCGAGCCGCTGGCTGCTATACCAATTGATGGATCACTATTTACCCAATCATAAATAATAGTACCACCCGTTGCAGGGCTGCTGAAATTAATTGCTGCTGTTGATGAACCATTACACAACACCTGGTTGGCAACTGTGTTTATAGTGGCAATAGGATTTACCGTGATGGTAAATGTGATTGGTGCTCCGGTACAACCTGATATGACTGAAGGTGTAACAGTTATTGTTGCTGTGGTTGCATTGGTTAACGTATTAGATGTTACAAAAGATGGAATGTCACCTGTGCCACTTGCTGCCAATCCTATAGATGGATTATTATTTACCCAGCTATACGTTGTACCCGATACAGGGCTGTTGAATACGATTGGTACAGTTGTTTGGTTGGCACATAAAATTTGATTGGCAACTGCATTTATTGTTGCTGTTGGATTAACCGTGATGGTGAATGTGCTGGATGTACCTACGCAACTTACACCTGCATTGGTAAATATTGGTGTAACAGTTATCGTTGCTGTTACAGGCAAATTTGTTGCATTGGTTGCAATAAACGATGCAATATTACCTGCACCGCTTGCTGCCAACCCTATTGATGGCGTGTTGTTAGTCCAATTATAAACTATTGTACCTCCGGTGTAAACACTGCTGAAGTTTACCGCAGCCGTTGCATTATTATTACATAAAGATTGATTTGCAATTGTATTCACCGTAGCAGTTGGATTAACCGTGATGGTAAATGTTATGTCTGTACCCACACAACTTACACCTGCATTGGTATAGGTTGGTGTAACAGTTATTGTTGCCACAACCAGTGCTGTAGAATTATTGGTTACGGTAAAAGATGGGATGTTTCCGGCACCGCTTGCTGCAAGACCTATACCTGTATTATTATTAACCCAGTTAAAAACAACATTACTTCCTCCATTGCCGCTGTTAGGACTAATAAATGCTATTGCTGTTGTTGATGATCCATTACAAAGCACTTGATTAGCAACTGCATTTACAGTAGCTGTTGGGTTAACAGTGATGGTAAATGTTAATGGAATGCCCACACAACTAACACCATTATTTGTAAAAGTTGGCGTAACAGTAATGGTTGCCACAACCGGTGCTGTTGTATTATTGGTAGCCACAAAAGTTGGGATATTGCCCGAGCCGCTGGCTGCTATACCAATTGATGGATCACTATTTACCCAATCATAAATAATAGTACCACCCGTTGCAGCGCTGCTGAAAACTATAGCCGCAGTTGATGAACCATTACATAATACCTGGTTCGCCACGGGATTTACGGTTGCTATGGGGTTAACAGTTATTGTAAAACCAATTGGCGCACCGGTACAACCATTTCCCGTTGAGGGTGTAACAGTAATGGTTGCAGTTATTGCATTCGTTAAATTATTGGCGGTTACAAAAGATGGAATATTTCCGCTGCCACTTGCAGTCAAACCAATTGAAGTATTATTATTTACCCAGGTATAAGTAGTGCCTGATACAGTACTCACAAATACAATTGGTGCTGTTACCTCATTAGCACATAATACTTGATCTGGTACTGCACTTACTTGTGCAGTGGGATGCACCGTTATTGTAAATGTAGTTGATGTACCTACGCAACTTACAGCTCCATTGGTAAATGTTGGCGTTACTGTAATGATTGCTGTTACGGATGCATTGGTATTATTTGTTGCAGTAAACGAAGCAATATTACCTGAGCCGCTTGCTGCCAAGCCTATTGATGGTGTATTATTTACCCAATTATAAACAGTAGTGCCGTTAGTATTGCCAGTAGTAAAGTTTATTGCTGCTGTGGTATTATTATTACATAAAGATTGATTAGCCACTGGGCTTACAGTACCACTTGGATTAACGGTTATGGTAAATGATCTTGGCAAACCATCGCAACTTATTCCATTATTGGTATAAGATGGGGTTACCGTTATTGTAGCATTAAGTGGTGTGCTTGTATTATTTATTCCTATAAAAGAAGGGATATTACCTGTACCACTTGCTGCCAGGCCAATAGACGGTGTATTATTTACCCAATTAAACACCACATTGCTATTATTGGGGCTTGTAAATACTATTGGTGTTGTAGATGAGTTAGCACATATTGTTTGATTGGCAACCGAATCTACAGTAGCAGTTGGGTTAACGGTAATAGTAAAAGTATATGGAATTCCAACGCAACCAGTGTTCCTGTGATCTGGATAAATTTGTATTGTTGCTTCAATTGGGGCTGTTGTATTATTTGTAGCTACAAACGAAGGAATAGATGTAATTCCACTACCAGCTAATCCAATAGATCGATTGTCGTTGTACCAATAATAATCTACATCTGGTATTGGCCCTGTTATTAAAATTGTTGATGTAGATGCCCCATTACACAATACCATATTAGGTATTGGATTTACAGTTGCCTCTGGTCCTACTCTTATTTGAAATGAAATGGGTGTTCCTGTACAACTTACACCAGCATTTGTATAAGTTGGTGTTACAGTAATTACTGCAAAAATTTCAACGTTTGTTGTGTTTTGTGCAACAAACGATTGAATATCTCCTGTGCCACTTGCCGCAAGGCCTATTGAAGGATTATTATTTACCCAACTAAATGTAGTACCTGCCACTGGACCGCTAAATACAATTGGTAATGTACTTTCATTTGCACAGTGGGATTGGCTAAAAAAACCTGCATTTACTGATGGCGTTGGGTTCACTGTTATTGTAAATGTTTGTGAAATACCAGTACAGCTTACACTTTCATCGCTACTCATAAACCTTGGCGTAACTGTTATATTAGCAGTTATTGGAGCTGAAGTTGTGTTGATTGCTGTAAAGGAATTGATATTACCTGAACCAAAAGCAGCAAGGCCAATACTTGGATTATCATTATCCCAAGTGTAGCTTAAAATGCCGCCACTATTTGGTGTGCTAAAATTAATATTTGCTGAAGAAGAGCCATTGCATAAAACCTGAGATGGAATTGTGTTTACCGTCATTACTGGTAATACAGTTATTGTAAAGCTACTGACAGTGCCAGTACAAGTTATTCCATTATTGGTATAAATAGGCATTTCTGTAATAGTTGCAATTAAAGGGATAGTTCCTGCATTTACTCCGGTAAATGAAGCAATATCTCCCGTGCCACTGGCAGCCAGGCCAATTGCCGGCGTATTATTAATCCAGTTATATACAATGTTGCTGCCAGCATTGCCGCTATTAGGGCTGCTGAAATTTATCGCTGTGGTTGAACTGTTGTTACATACTGTTTGATCGCTAACAACATTTACTGTTGCTGTTGGGTTTACGGTAATAGTGAAGGTCATCGGATTACTGGAGCAAGCCGGACTCTCCTGTACATAAATAACAGATATAGTGGCCACAATAGGTGCACTGGTTGTATTAGTGGCAATAAAGCTGGCAATATCTCCTCCGCCACTGGCCGCTAATCCTATTGCAGGGTTGCTGTTTGTCCAGTTAAATCCGGCTCTCATATTAGGTGGCACATTATTCGTGAAATTAATGTTTGCTATAGATGCACCGTTGCATACAATTTGGCTGCTTACCTGATTGACAGTTAATTGGGGAGATACTTCTATACTGGCTTGTATTGGAGTACCTACACATGCCACACCTGCATTGATAAAAGTTGGGGTTACAGTTATTAAAGCTAACTGAGACGTATTGGTTGTGTTGTTTCCGATAAAGCCTGGAGTATTTCCTGTACCACTTGCTGGTAAACCTATGGATGTATTATTGTTTACCCAGTTATAAATAATACTGCCGCCACTATTTGGGCTAGTAAATATTATGGGTTGTACGAAGCTATTATAACATACCCGTTGGTTATTAGGAGTAGCCACCACACTAACAGTTGGATTTACAGTTATGGTAAATGTTCTTGAGATACCTGTACAACTAACACCGTTATTAGTAATTGTTGGTGTTACTGTTATTGTTGCAATAATTGGGGTTAAAGTTGTATTAGTAGCTGTAAAATTGCCTATATTTCCGCTGCCACTGGCTGGTATGCCAATGGTAGGGTCGCTATTTGTCCAGTTATATACAATAGTACCACCTGTAGCTGTACTGCTAAAATTTATAGCTGCTGCAGAACTATTATTGCACAATACTTGGTCTGCAATTGCATTTACAGTGGCTATCGGGTTTACTGTTATGGTAAAGTTGATGGCTGTACCAATACATCCGTTTGCAGTGGTTGGCCTAACGGTAATAGTTGCTGCCGTTGCATTGGTAAGATTATTATTTGTTGTAAAAGATGGAATATTACCTGTACCGCTCGCTGCTAATCCTATTGATGGATTATTATTTACCCAATTATAAATAGTGCCGCTTACTGGCCCTGTAAATACAATAGGCGTAGTTACCTGGTTGGCACATAAGGTTTCATCTGCAACAGGGTCAACAGATGCTGTTGGGTTTACGGTGATGGTAAACATACTTGCCGCACCCACACAGCTTACACCGTTGCTGGTGTAAGTGGGCGTTACCATAATTGTTGCAGTAACAGGTGCTGTTGTTACATTGGTTCCAGTAAAAGATGCAATATTGCCTGCGCCGCTTGCAGCAAGGCCGATAGATGGATCATTATTTACCCAGTTGTAAACAATGCTGCCACCGGTATATGTACTGCTGAAGTTTACCGCCGCTGTTGCATTACCATTGCATAAAGATTGATTGGCAATTGCATTTGCAGTGGCCCTTGGGTTTACTGTTATACTGAATGTGGTGGGTGAACCTGTACAACTTAATCCATTATAAGTATATGTTGGCGTAACAGTAATATTGGCTATTAAAGGTGCTGTAGTGTTGTTAGTTGCTGTAAAAGCGGTAATACTTCCATTACCACTTCCCGGTAAGCCAATACCAGCATTGGTATTTATCCAGTTATATACAATAGTACTTGCAGGAAACCCTGCACTGGGACTGCTGAAATTAATTGCACTGGTTAAAGCCGTAGCACAAACTACCTGGTCGGCTACTGCATCAACTGTTGCAGTTGGGTTAACCGAAATAGTAAAAGATGTTGACGCACCGGCACAGGTTGTACCTGCATTTGTAAAAGATGGAGTAACCGTGATGGTAGCTGTAACCGGATCGGTAGTTACATTTGTTAATGTAAACGGTGCAATATTACCTGTACCGCTTGCTGCAAGGCCAATTGAGGGGTCATTGTTTGTCCAGTCATAAACAGTGCCTGCTACATTGCCGCTAAATACGATCGCATTAGAAGCAGCTCCATTACATTTTACCTGGCTGGCAACTGCATTTACAGTTGGCGTTGGGTTTACAACCACTGTTGCTATAACTGCTGTACCGGTGCAGGTTACTCCGGCATTGGTGTAGCTTGGCGTTATGGTAAATGTTACTGTTACCGGTGCAATGGTTGTATTGTTTAATATACCATTTATATTACCGCTACCGCTTGCTGCAATGCCTGTTACTGTGGCTGTATTATTTCTTACCCAATTATAAACAGTACCGGGTACAGTACCGCTGTTAATTATTGTTGTAATGGCATTACCCGAGCAAATTGTTTGTGCAGTTGGGTTTGCTGTTGCGGTTGGTATTGGGTTAACCGTTCCGCTTACGGCTACGTTTACAGTAGCGGCGCCGGTGCTGGTAAGCATTACATTGCCACTTATGGCCCCGACAGGTGCTGTAGCTGCCGAACGTACATATATAATAGTGTTAGGTACTATACCTCCCGCCTGTGTAAGGATAAGTGAACTAACGTAACCACTTCCGGAAGTTATAGATATTTCAAAATCAGCAGGGGCAGTTACCGTTATATCAGCAGTAAGAGCCGAACCACTTGCTGTAAACTGCTGTATGTTGGGATTGGCCGATGGCGATCCAAAACAAGCCGCATTATTGCCGCTTGCTACACTTACATTTATTATTTGGGCTTGAGAAAAGCTAACTATCAATATTAAGATAGGTAGTAAGAGCATTCTCATGTATAATTTCGCTGTCATGAATGTAGGTTTTTGTATGTAATGTTTGTACTGTTGAAGATTCAAATCATCTTTGTTGCAATGATTTTTCTTTTCAATTAAATGGTAAGATTGTAAAACCTATCGGGCATTTTTTTCCTAAGGGGGCAAGCAAACGGTTGAGGTGGGCAAACCGGTGTTTTTGAAGGGTGAAAAATTGTATATTTGATACTTATAAATCTTTTTACCTTAACAACTGCTCTTACAGAGTCTTATTTGATGCCAAAACAAATACAGGTTTTAATAGTAGAAGACGAATTTATTATTGCAGATTATATACAAGGCTGCCTGGTTAATTTAGGATACGATGTAGTGGGTATTTGCAGTTCTTATGACGAAGCTATTACTGCACTGCAAAATCACCAGCCGGATATTGCAATAATAGACATCGCAATAAAGGGTGATAAAAACGGCGTTGATATAGCAACCCACATCTCAGAGAATCTTGATATTCCCTTTGTGTTTGCATCCAGCCATGGCGATAAGGGCACTATTGATAAAGCCAAGCAAACCAAGCCTGCGGCGTATCTCGTTAAACCTTTTACAGAAGAAGATTTATATGCCGCTATAGAAACTGCACTGGTAAATTTCAGTAGCCAAAAAATAAAGGCGGAGCTGGAAGAAGAAATAATTATGATAAAAGATGGTTTTTTCATCCGCCATAAAAATAAATTTATAAAAATATTGCTGGATGAATTGATGTATGCCGAGGCCAACGACAATTATGTCAATTTATTTACTGCCGATACTCATTTTACCTTAAAAACCACCTTGTTAAAACTACAGGAAGTACTGCCGCATTATTTCTTGCGGATACAAAAATCTTATATCGTTAACCTCCACCAGTTAAAAAGTTTTGATGCAGAAGAAGTAGTTGTACACAATAAAACACTGCCCATCGGAAAAAGCTACAGCGAGGCATTATTCGAAAAATTAAAAATTGTAAAAGGGTAGTTTTTTGCCCATGCATACAGGTAAAACAATATTGCCGTTATGAGAAAAACTTATTGCTTACTGGTTTATATGTTTTGCATGTGCAGTGCATTTGCGCAGCCCTATATGCTAACCAAAGAAGATAAACAGGTCATTAAAGATTTTGAAATATTGCCAGACCACAATTATAGCTTTGAAAGGATATTATCAGACAGCAACCTGATTTTTACTAAAAATCCTTTACTCAATAACTTTAAAGAAAACAGCGCTTATTGGGTAAAATTCTCCATTGAAAATCCGCTTCGTTATCCACAGGATTATTATTTATCTATTTTTCCTTTTATCGACAATACTTTTTATTACTATGATGCTGATGCAAATAAATGGCAAAGTCCCAGGTCTGGTTTAGCAGTAAGCGGCAACTCCAGGAATTACAGCTATTTTCCTGTCACTTTCGAAAACAATTCTAAGGCCGGTTTTTACGCACATATAAATGTAAAGGACCTGGCAGCTTATAAAGACAGTACCCATGTCCGTCTTCGCCTTAATAAAGCTGCTTTTGTAAAATCCGGTGAACAACGAAGTTTTATTTTATGGATCGGCACACTGGTAATAATTTTTATTTTATTCCTGTATAACCTGTACACCTGGTTTGTATTTAAAGACAGGGCATTTTTATACTATTTACTGATTGTGTTGGGTGGTATGATCTATGTTACTGCAATCAACCATTATTTTACAATGCTGATCCCCTTTCGCCATTTTCAGGTGCTGCTTAGTAAGGAGGGTTATACCTTTTTTGTTGATATAAACGGCTGTCTTCGTGAGGTAGGTATTCTGCTGGTAATAACAGGGTTTATACAGTTTACCCGCAGTTACCTGCAAACAAAAGCCATACTTCCCGGACTGGATAAGGTTTTAAAATACTGCAATGCAGCGCTTGTTATGCTTGTTACCATTCCTTCTTTTTTAACAATAACAGGTATTTCGTTTTGTGTCCTTCCTTTTATATTACCCGAAAATATTTTTATTTTAGCCATCATCTTACTCATTCTTGTTGTTGGCATAATTGCGTACAAAAGAAAATATACTTTCGGAAAATATTTCCTGATAGCAAATACATTGCCGCTCGTACTGGTAATTCTGGTAGCAATATATTTCATCATTAATCCTACCACTACTGATGGCGGCATGATGTTACCCAACCTCGCCATCCTGTCTCAAACATTAACTTTTGCTGTTGCCTTATCGGCCAGGATAAATATTTTAAAACAGGATTTAGGCAACGAACAATTGCAGGCGCAGTCATTGGTAAACAACCTTAAATTGGCCGAGCAAAGCAATACAGAAAAAGAAGTAGTATTAAAAGAAATTCATCACCGTGTAAAGAACAATTTGCAGATCATCAATGGCCTGTTGTTCATGCAGTTTAAGGACAATAATGATGAAAAAATGAAAGCCCAGCTTAAGCAATCGCAGGAAAGAATAAAGAGCATGGCACTGGTACACAATAAGCTGTACGAATCTGACAGCACGGTCCATGTGTACATAAAGGAATACATAAAAGACCTCGCCGACGATATACTTAAAACAAATACACCCACCGGCAAATCCATCCAGCTAAATATTGAAGAAAACGAGGCTGTAAATTTATCGTTGGATACTTCCGTCTCGCTTGGTTTAATTTTAAACGAATTAATTACCAATGCCTGTAAATATGCTTTTACAGGTAAAGAAAACGGCCATATCAATATCGCCATTAACAAACAAGGCACCAGCTACCAGTTAATAGTTAAGGATGATGGCAGTGGCCTGGCAGTTGACTTTCATCAAAAAAATTCGATGGGGTTAAGATTAGTAACTAACCTGTCGAAACAATTGGGTGGCACTGCTACGTTTGAAAATAATGGCGGAACAGTTGTTACCATTAATTTTACGGATAGCCTGGCAGCCTAAAGCAGGTAGTGGAAGATAATTAATAAGACAAAAGAAACTGACTAAAAACCGACGGAAACAATAAAGGACAAACTGCGGATAAAAGCAATTTGTCCTCTTTGGTAGTCCCGGCAAGAATCGAACTTGCATCTAAAGTTTAGGAAACTTCTATTCTATCCATTGAACTACGGGACCAATTTGTATTCTGCCGCATCATCCTGCTATAGCTATCCGGCAAGAGCTTCAGAACCAATGGGCGGCAAAAATAACAGTTTTACTGGTTACCTTTCATGTTCTGACAGAGGTAATATAAAAAAGATAATTCTGTTCATTTTTTTTGTCGCTGGATATCATGCAAGTAATGGGCAGTCTGTAAAAAAGCCGCCTATCAATCACACGGCCATTTATGTAATAAATGTGAAAGCCAGTATTACCTTTTACCAAAATATCATTGGTCTTGACGCTATTCCTGAGCCTTTTCATGACGGCAAACATGCCTGGTTCCCCACAGGGCCGGGAATTTCCATGCATATTATTCAGGGTGCTTCAGTTAAAAAGGAATACTATAAAAACAACCATACCTGCTTTAGTGTGGAATCAGTTGAAGTATTTACCAACTGGCTTCGAAAAAATAATATCTCCCGGGAAGACAGGGACTGCGCAAAAATGACCATTACCATCCGTCCGGATGGGGTAAAACAAATCTGGCTACAGGATCCGGATGGTTACTGGGTTGAAATCAATCATGCAAAGGATTAAACAAGAAAACCCTGCCAGCCCTTATCTTTGCCCGCCCGGGTGAATCCCCGACAGAATGAATCTGTCGGGCTGGCATTCGGACGGGCAGTCCTTTAATTTTTAGCAATGAAATTCTACAACCTCCTTATAAAATACCGTCTCTGGATTGGCCTTGTGTTGATCGTGTTGGGTATTTATGTAAACTACTCTGCCACTTTCTGGCCGGCATTTCCTTTATATCTTGTTGGCGTTATATTAATTGCAGGCCATTTTTTCTTTGGCCCGTTAAGGCTGATACAGACATATATGGAAGAAGGAGATATGGATGGTGCAGAAAAAGTACTTGGCTCCATTAAATTCCCCAACCTTTTATACAAGCCTATCCGTTCTGTGTACTACACCCTGAAAGGGAACATTGCCATGATGAAACAGGATTTTGATGGCGCAGAAAAAAGTATGAAGAAAGGCCTGGATTTGGGCATGCCGATGAAAGAAGCAGAAGGGGCCAGTATGTTGCAAATGGGAATGCTGATGATGCAAAAAAATGACCTGAAGCAGGCAGAAAGTTATATCCGTGGTGCCATCCGCAAAGGGCTACCGGATAAAGAAAATGAAGCTGCTGCTTACTTGCAGATGTGCAGCCTTATGATGAATAAAAGGGAGTTTCGTGCCGCAAAAGATTTTTTTAGAAGAGCAAAAGCTTTGAAACCCACTACTTCCCAAATTGTTGACCAGATAAAACAGATTGAAAAATATATTTCGAGGATGCCGGGATAAGTATTAAAAAAATACCTGAAAAAGCCGCTGAAATCGATCAGCGGCTTTTCTTTTTACAGTTAACTTTGATTCATGTCATTTACCCGGGAAAAATTAGAAAAATCATTTGCAGAAGAATATAAACAGCTCAACGAAAAGCAACGTATCGCCGTTGATACCATCGAAGGCCCTGTAATGGTTATTGCCGGGCCGGGAACCGGTAAAACACAAATCCTGGCCAGCCGTATAGGAAAAATTTTATTAGACACTGATGCCCAACCAGAAAATATCCTTTGTCTTACTTATACTGATTCCGGTGCAGTAGCTATGCGAAGGCGCCTGCTTCAATTCATTGGCCCCGATGCTTACAAAGTTAATATCTATACTTTCCATGCTTTTTGCAATGATGTGATTCAGGAAAATTTGTCACTTTTTGAAAAGACTGCCCTCGACCCTGTTTCTGATTTGGAAAAAATTCAACTTTTTAAAGAACTGATAGACTCATTCCCAAAAGGCCATGCACTGAAAAGATACCGGGGTGATGTATATTTTGAAGTTAACAACCTGCAATCACTGTTCAGCAACATGAAAAAAGAAGGATGGACAGCAGATTTTATTAACCAGAAGATTGATGAATACCTCGCTGATTTACCCAACAGGGATGAATTTATTTATAAACGAAAATATAAAGAGTTTAATGCCGGCGACCTGAAGAAAGATAAAATACAGGAAGAAAAGGAGAAAATGGAAAAGTTACGGTCTGCTGTTGGCGAATTTGACCACTTTCAGCAACTGATGCGGAAAAAGAACCGTTATGATTTTGATGATATGATTAATTGGGTTATCAAAGCCTTTGAAGAAAATAAAAACCTGCCTGCCGGACAGGCAGGTTTATTAGCCAACTACCAGGAAAAATATCAATACATACTGGTAGATGAATACCAGGATACCAGCGGCACACAAAATAAACTGGTGGAACTTTTAATAAGCTATTGGGATAAACCCAATGTGTTTGTGGTGGGTGATGATGACCAGAGTATCTACCGTTTCCAGGGAGCCAACGTGGAGAATATGCTGGACTTTGCCAATAATTATAAGGAAGATTTGCTTACAGTCGTATTAACCAACAATTATCGTTCTACACAACCAATACTCGATGTTTCTAAAACACTCATCAGCCACAATGATGAAAGACTGGTAAAAAAAATAAACGGCCTCAGCAAAGATTTACTTTCTACTAATAAACAAATTAGCCAATTAACGAATAAACCTTTCATCAGGGAATATGATACACAACGGCAGGAAATGATTGGCATTGCTAAACAAGTGCAAGATTTAGTTACACAAGATGTTTCACCCGGAAGAATTGGTATTATTTATAAAGAAAATAAGTACGGCGAAGAATTGGCGCAATATTTTAAACTGCTGAATATCCCTGTGTACAGCAAACGGCATTTGAATATATTAGAATTGCCCTTGGTACAAAAGATAGTGCTGGTATTGAAGTACCTCGCTTCAGAGCATGATATACCCTATAGCGGAGATGAAATGCTTTTTGAAATATTGCATTTCGAATGGTTTAGTATTCCACCTATTGAGATTGCGAAGCTGACAATGGAAGTAGCCGGGAAAAGATACAAAGACGATAAAACTTCTATCCGGCAGCTATTATCTGAAAAAGCAAATCTCCCGGCCAAAGATCTTTTTAGCAGCAGCCTGCACCAGGGTTTGAAAAAAGCATCAGTAATACTGGAGAAATTAATTGCTGATGTACCAAACGACACCCTGCAACATTTGTTTGAAAGTATTATCAGAGAAGCCGGTGTACTAAGCCAGATTATACAAAGCACAGATAAGCATTGGCAGTTACAAATATTGACCGGCCTGTTTGATTTTGTAAAAGACGAAACACATCGAACACCAGCATTGAATCTCCAGGGCTTTGTGAACCTGATTGAAATGATGGAAAAAGAAGAAATTAAATTACCATTAGTGCAGGTAAGTGGCAGCGACAAAGGTATAAACCTGATGACAGCTCACAGTTCCAAAGGATTAGAGTTTGAATATGTATTGCTGGTTGGTTGTAATTCTTCTTTCTGGGAAAAGAAAAGAAAACCGGGTGGTGGCTATAAACTACCTGACACCATGTTCCCCTCCCGGGAGGGGGCAGGGGGTGGATCTTCTCAACCAACTGCAAATGATGAAGAGGAATTGCGAAGATTATTTTATGTAGCACTCACAAGGGCCGAGCAACACCTTTATATTTCCTACAGCAAATTTAAAAATGACGGTAAAGAACTGGAGCCATCCATGTTTATTGCAGAGATTCAGGATGAACATCAGTTGCCGGTAGAAAAAGTAGTTATTGATACTGAAGTATTGTCAGCGTTTACTGCCTTACACTTTATTGAATCACAGGCACCGGAAATAGATAAGATAGAAGAAGAGTTTATCGGTCATCTGCTGGATAAGTTTGTAATGAATGTAACAGCTTTGAACAATTACCTTAAATGCCCGCTGGAATTTTATTTCAAAAACCTGATCCGTATTCCTTCACCCCGGAATGAAGCCACGGAATTTGGCTCGGCTATTCACCATGCATTAGAAAAATTATTCCGGAAAATGCCCGGACGGACGGGCCATTCGGACGGGCAGGATGAAAAGAAAGATACATTTAGTTCTAAAGACGAATTTATCGCCGGCTTTGAGTGGTACATGATCCGCCATCGTGAAAGTTTTACCAAAGAACAGTTTGCAAGGCGAATGGAATACGGACAAGAAGTATTGAGTAATTATTATGATGAATACATCAACAGCTTTAATAAAATTGTTGCCATTGAGCGACGAATAAAAACTGTGTATAAAGAAGTGCCGATAAAAGGAGCATTAGATAAACTGGAATTTGATGGCAAGTCAGTAAATGTGGTTGACTATAAATCCGGCGACCCTGACAAAGGGCTTCCTAAGACAAAAGGCCCGTCAGCTAAAGAACCCAATGGCGGCGATTACTGGCGACAGGCTGTTTTTTATAAAATATTGGTTGATAATTACGAACAGAAAGACTGGAACGTGGTTAGCACAGAATTTGATTTTATAGAACCCGATAAAAAGAAAAACTACCGGAAAGAAAAAATAGTAGTTACCCCGGCTGACATTACCACCGTCACCCAACAAATAACTACTACCTGGAAAAAGATTAAAAATCGGGAATTCTATACCGGCTGCGGCAAGGAAGATTGCCACTGGTGCAATTTTGTAAAAACCAACAATCTTGCCATTGCGTTGCACGAGATGGAAGACGAATCCACGGATTAAAATGATTAATTATGATTTTAAAAACAATTCATTACCCGCAAACACTTTAAGTTTGCACCTTACATGAATTCCAGGAGCCTTATATCATCAGCAGTCAGCATTCTAGTTTTTATTATCAGTGTAACCAGCGGCCCGGGCTGTGCTAATATCATCCCGCCACAAGGCGGCCCCAGGGATTCTATACCCCCGGTTTTACTAAAAGCCACTCCCGGCGATTCAACAAGAAACTTTTCCGTCAACAAAATCACCTTCATATTTGATGAGTTTGTAGAAATACAGAATATCCAGGAAAAATTAATGGTTTCGCCTTCACCAAAAATTAATCCATCTGTTGACTTCAGGTTAAACACAGTAACCATAAAATTAAAAGACACACTGGAATCAAACACCACTTACTCATTCAATTTCGGTGATGCTATAAAAGATAATTCTGAAGGCAACCCGATAAAGGACTTCACCTATATCTTCTCAACCGGCCCGTATATTGACTCATTAGAATTAACCGGCAAAGTACTACTGGCCGAAACCGGCAAACCAGATACTACACTGATCGTCATGCTGCATACCGCCGCTGATGATTCTGCTGTAGTAAAAGAAAAGCCCCGCTATGTTACGAGGCTGGATGGCAAAGGAAATTTTATTTTCAAAAATCTGCCACCCAAAACCTTTTATCTCTATGCCCTGCAAAATGAAGGCGGTACCCGCGGCTATTTCAGCGACAAACAATTGTTTGCCTTTGCAGACAAGCCAGTAGTATTGCATGACAAGACAGAACCCGTTACTTTATATGCGTATGCGGCAAAACAATCTGCACAACATACAGCCCCGGCAAGCATCATTACTGGTGGAAACAGGAATAGGGCAGCCGGCACCACGGCAGATAGCCGTTTAAAATATCATACCAATCTTATTAGCAATCAGCAGGATTTGCTGGGTAGTTTCATCATGACTTTTGAGCAACCCCTTCGTAGCTTTGACTCAGCAAAAATCAGGCTCTATACGGATTCCGCTTTTAACCCTGCGACAGCTTACACCTTTCAAAAAGATAGCGGCAATAAACAAATACAGTTAACATATACCCAGCCCGCCGCACAGGCAGGCTGGAAAGAAAATACCACCTACCATATTATAATGGATAAAGATTTTGCACAGGATTCTTCGGGGAAAAAATTATTGAAGACCGATACACTCACTTTCAAAACCAAGAGACTGGCCGATTATGGCTCACTGAAAATAAAATTCAAAAACCTTGACCAGGCAAAAGACCCTGTCTTGCTTTTGCTGATGGGTGAAACCATTCTTAAATCAGTTCCATTAACTACCACCGATTTCTCGGCTCCACTTTTTCTTCCTGGCGAATACAATCTCCGCATTTTATTTGATGCCAATAAAAACGGCACCTGGGATCCCGGACAATTTTTTGGTAAACACAAACAGCCCGAACTGGTGAAACCAATTGAAAGAAAAATCACTGTGAAGCCCGCCTGGCAGAATGAATTTGAAATAGCGTTATAAAGACCCGGGAAACAAGAAAAGCAAGGTACAAATTTCAGACCCTGCTTGTTCACAGTGCCTTGTTTCTTGTACCTTTGGTTTATGCAATTCTCCTCCTCTCTTTTGGAAAATGCCGTTAACGAATTTGCCAAACTGCCGGGTATTGGCAAGAAGACTGCCTTACGTTTGGTATTGCACTTATTAAAACAGGAGACCAAAGAAGTCGGGCAATTCAGTGAAGTCATTTCCAGGATGCGGAGCGAAATAAAATTCTGCCATCGTTGCTTCAATGTAGCCGATGGGGATATTTGTTCTATATGCTCAAACTCAATGAGAAAACAGGAAGTGATTTGTGTGGTAGAAAATATCCGTGATGTAATCGCCATTGAAAGTACCCAGCAATTCAATGGTACATATCATGTGCTGAATGGCGTTATTTCTCCGCTGGATGGCATTGGCCCCGACCAACTGAATATTGAATCGCTGGTGCACCGCATTAAAAAAGAGAATACCGAAGAACTCATTTTTGCCCTTAATCCCAACATTCAGGGTGATACCACTATCTATTATATCCAGAAAAAACTACAGCCCTGGAATATCCGCATCACCACTATTGCCCGCGGCATTGCCTTTGGCGGCGAACTGGAATATGCCGATGAGATGACCCTGGCAAGAAGCCTGCAAAACCGGTTGCCGGTGGAGAGCTATGTCTCCAACCGGTAAGGGTTCAGGGCTTGTTTATTATGCCTATATAACTTAGTTTTGTTTCATATTTACAGGTGGATTTGTTTATTGTTCGGCCTGCTACAAAAAACGGAACTAATAAACGGTCGAAACTCACTCAACAGTGTTTCCCAACGTTTATAGTTCACAAACAATGTTTTTATGAAAACAATCCAGGATTGTTTGAAGGAATGCATTTTAATTATTGATGGCGCCATGGGTACCATGATACAGCGCCATAAGCTAACTGAGGCAAATTACAGGGGCGAACGGTTTAAGGATTGGCCCTGCGATGTAAAAGGGAATAACGATCTTCTGAATATCACCCAGCCACAAATTATTACCGGCATTCATAAACAATATCTGGATGCCGGCGCAGACATCATTGAAACAAACACATTCAGTAGTACTTCTATTGCCATGGCTGATTATGAAATGCAATCCCTGGCTTATGAACTGAACGTAGCTGCTGCAAAATGTGCCCGGGAGGCCATCAAACAATCGGGCAAACAAGCCTGGGTAGCTGGTGCTATCGGGCCATTGAATAAAACATTATCTCTTTCGCCTGATGTAAATAATCCCGGTTTCCGTGCCATAACATTTGATGAAGTTGTGAATGCATATTATGAACAGGTAAAAGGGTTGGTGGATGGCGGGGTAGATATTTTATTGATTGAAACGATTTTTGATACACTAAATGCAAAGGCGGCAATCTTTGCCATTAAAAAATATTTCAGGGATACAAACAAAAAGCCATTACCCATTATGATCAGCGGGACAATCACCGATGCAAGTGGCCGGACACTGAGCGGACAAACACTGGAAGCATTCTATACATCTGTCATGCATGCAAAACCACTCAGCGTTGGTTTGAATTGTGCATTAGGCGCCAAAGAAATGCGGCCATATATTGAAGAGCTTTCACAAATAGCCAGTTGCTATGTATCTGCATATCCCAATGCAGGATTGCCTAATGCGATGGGAGAATATGATGAACAGCCGGAAGATACTGCCCATTATCTGGAAGATTGGGCCAAAGAAGGATTTGTAAATATAGTAGGGGGTTGTTGTGGCACTACGCCGGATCATATTAAGCATATTGCTGATGAAGTAAAAAATATACGGCCAAGACCGCTTCCTGCCGTTGAAAAAGAATTAGTATAAGAAGTCATGAGTGAGTCGATACATATAAAGCCGTACCTGAGATTGTCAGGATTAGAACCATTAGTAATTCGTCCTGAAACCAATTTTGTAAATGTTGGCGAAAGAACTAATGTAACCGGTTCTAAAATGTTTGCCCGGCTTATCAAAGAAAATAAATATGAAGAAGCATTAAGTGTGGCCCGGCAACAGGTGGAAAACGGGGCGCAGGTACTGGATGTGAATATGGACGATGCACTACTGGATGGTGTATTGGCAATGACGACTTTTATGAACCTGGTACAAAGTGAGCCGGACATAGCGAAGATTCCCATCATGATTGATTCTTCGAAGTTTGAGATCATTGAAGCAGGGTTGAAATGTGTGCAGGGCAAGTGTATTGTAAATTCTATCTCCATGAAAGAAGGAGAAGAGAAATTTATTCAACAAGCTATCATTTGCCAGAGTTATGGTGCATCGGTAATCGTAATGGCTTTTGATGAGAAAGGGCAGGCGGATACCAAACAACGTAAAGTAGAAATTTGTCACCGGGCATATAAAATATTAACCGAACAGGTTGGTTACGACCCCCAGGATATTATTTTCGACCCTAACATATTTGCGGTAGCAACCGGTTTAGAAGAACACAATAATTATGGTGTTGATTTTATTGAAGCTACCAGGGAAATAAAAGAACTGATGCCACTAACCAAAGTAAGTGGTGGCGTAAGTAACCTTTCTTTCTCTTTCCGTGGTAATGACCATGTACGGGAAGCAATGCATTCCGTATTTCTTTATCATGCTATTAAAGCTGGTATGAATATGGGCATTGTAAATGCCGGGCAGCTGGTGGTGTATGATGAAATAGAACCGGGGTTAAAACAATTATGCGAAGATGTAATTCTGAACCGTAATAACGACAACAACGAAGCCACTGAAAAACTGATTTCATTTGCCGAAACAGTAAAAGCAAAAGGCAAAGAGAATATAAAAGATGAAAAATGGCGGGAAGCTTCTGTAGAAGAACGATTGAAACATTCGCTGGTAAATGGCATCACAGATTATATAGATACAGATACAGAAGAAGCAAGATTAAAATATCCCAGGCCACTGGATGTAATTGAAGGCCCTTTGATGGCTGGTATGAATGTGGTAGGAGATTTATTTGGTGCTGGTAAAATGTTTTTACCACAGGTAGTAAAGAGTGCAAGGGTAATGAAAAAATCTGTAGCTGTTCTTACCCCTTTCATTGAAGCAGAAAAAGAAGAAAGAAAGCAGGCTCATTTAGCAGCCGGCACCCTCAATGAGGAAACTGCCGGTGCCCCAAAAGTATTATTAGCTACTGTTAAAGGCGATGTGCATGATATTGGCAAAAATATTGTTGGTGTAGTGCTGGGATGCAATGGTTACGATATTATTGACCTCGGTGTAATGGTGCCTGCTGATAAAATTTTAGATACCGCCGAAAAAGAAAAGGCAGATATCATCGGCCTCAGCGGTCTTATCACCCCATCCTTAGATGAAATGGTGCATGTGGCACATGAGATGAAAAGAAGGGGGATGAAACAACCTTTATTAATTGGTGGTGCCACCACATCAAGAATGCATACGGCCGTAAAAATTGCCCCGCAGTATGACAACGGCGTAATGCATATTTTGGATGCGTCAAGAAGTGTAACCGCTGTGAGTACGTTGCTGAATAAAGAACAAAGAGATTCATTACTGCTACAAACACAGCTGGAATATGAAGCATTGCGGAATCAATTTTTAAGTAAAGGCAAAAAGTCACTTATTCCTTACGAAGAAGCTGTTGTTACCAAGGAATATTTTGACTGGAAAAATTATACCCCGGCTAAACCCGCAATTGATGGTGTTAAAGTGCTAAAGGATTATGATTTAGCTACTATTGCCCGGTACATGGACTGGGGGCCATTCTTCATTGCCTGGGAAATGCCCGGTCGTTTTCCTGAAGTGTTATCTGATAATATTTTTGGCGCAGAAGCCACCCGTCTTTATGACGATGCACAAAAGATAATGCAGCAGATCATCGCAGAAAAATGGTTTAGCGCCGATGGCGTTATTGGCTTCTGGCCTGCAAGCAGTAATAATGCAGACACCATAACATTGCAAACTGAAAAAGGGGAACTGAAACTTGAATCTCTTCGCCAGCAATTGAAAAAAGCGGTGGGGCAGCCGAGTTATTCCCTTTCAGATTTCATTAAACCAACGCAAAACAGTTCACCACTTGGCGATGGCGATAACAACGGTGACTACATGGGTGCATTTGCAGTAACAATACATGGAGCTAAAAAATACATTGACAAGTTTGCCGCCGATAACGATGATTATAATAAAATATTAGTGCAAATACTGGCCGATCGTTTTGTAGAGGCCTTCGCAGAATGTTTGCATCAAAAAGTAAGAAAAGAATACTGGGGATATGAAAAAGATGAAACCTTATCAAATGAACAATTGATAAAAGAAGAATACAAAGGCATTCGTCCCGCACCAGGCTACCCGGCCTGCCCTGATCATACTGAAAAAATAAAATTATTTGATCTGCTGAATGTTATTGATAACATCGGCATTCGAATGACAGAAAGCCTTGCAATGAACCCTCCTGCTTCTGTTTGCGGCTGGTATATTGCCCATCCACAAAGCCATTATTTTGGGTTGGGGAAAATAGGTAAAGACCAACTGAAAGATTATGCCAAACGAAAGGGTATGAGTTTGGAAGAGGCAGAGAAATGGTTGAGGCCGGTGCTGGAATAAATAATACTATCTCGCCTTTACCACCGTCGTCTTTGTCCAGCTATCATGCCAGGGCCTTTTTCCCAATGCACTAAAAACTTCAAATGGCACAATGCGGGAAAGACTGCGAAAGAAGGCATCTTTAAAAGTAAGCGGCCCGCCATCAATACGGATAGCTTTGGTGCCCGTAATAAGTTTACCAAGTGTGTAACCATTAAATGCTTTTTCGCAAATAGTATAATAGAACAGGTAGTTAAAATAACCGATAATAAAGACCAATAAGTAATAGTTAAAGCCCTGCTCATCTTCATAGGCTATAGACATTAAAAAGTCAGGAGCAACAAGAGAAAGGATATAGCCAACCAGGTACCCTGTTGCATAACTCAAAGCAAAATTCATGAATAAATTATCTATCAAAAAATTTAAGAACCTGCTGCCCTGGGATGCTTCTGTATATTGAATGTGCCCGTCAAAAATATTCTGTGGAATGTCATCCTGTACATTTTCTACCATGATGTTTAGTTTTAGGTATTTGATAAATATATGTCAAAGTATATTATTTTTCTGAAATTCATTTTCTAATTCTTTTGCATTTTGAAAATGGACACCTGCAATCCCCAGCTGTTCTGCTGCTCTCACATTTCTCAGGCTATCATCAATAAATATAGCTTCCCGGGGTTTTACGTCATACCGGTTTAATAATAGTTGATAAAATTCTGGAAAAGGCTTTCTCATTTTCTCCTCCCCACTCACCACCCTGCCATCAAACCAGTGTAAAAAATCGAATCGTTCTAAAGCTATAGGAAATGTTTCGGAGCTCCAGTTGGTGAGTGCATAAAACTTCAGGTTACTGTTTTGTTTTAGCTTTCGGAAAATATCAACAGTTTCATGAATGGGGCCACCCAGCATATCAACCCACCGGCCATAAAAATCACGGATAGGCTTTTCCCATTCCGGGTATGCAGCCAGCTTTTCTTCCGTTGCTTTGGCTATTGGGTAGCCTGCATCCTGTTCTTCATTCCACCCGGATGTGCAAACATTATTGAAGAAATAATCCCTTTGCGATGCTGACTCAAAATAATTTTCATCAAACACATAATTGGGGTTCCAGTCTATGAGTACGCCGCCCAGGTCAAAAATGATAGTGTTGATGCCACGCATTATTTATAACGAAGTTTTAATGAAATCATAATAGAACACATTACTATCATAATGACATTGGTAACAATAATGACCATATCATTTCTTAAAACACCGTAAGCAATCCACATCACTTCATTAATGAATGCTATTACAAACATCATCAATGAAACATTTTTGGCAGATTTTTCTTTCCAGGTTTTTATAACCTGTGGCAGAAATGTAAGTGCAGTAACTGCACAGGCTGCGTAGCCCAGTATATCAACTCCTGTCATAAAGGATTATTTTAGCAATAATATTACCTTTTTTCGAACAACCACCAGAACCGTTTCCGGGGTTTTACTTTATAATAAGTACTGATATAGTTAGTGATATGCCCCATAGCCTCATCTATACTATCCGTTACCAGTACCAGGTTTATATCTTCTTTGGAAATAGTTCCTTGTTGTGCCATCCACTCAATACTTTCTGTCAGTGGTTTATAATATTCTTTCCCAAATAAAACAATGGGGAAATTAGTGACCGATTTTGTTTGTACCAGTGTTAGTATCTCAAATAATTCATCCATGGTGCCAAAGCCTCCCGGCATGATGACAAAAGCATAGGAATATTTTACCAGCAAAACTTTGCGGACAAAAAAATGTTCAAATGTCACCGATTTCTGTACATATGGATTAACCTTTTGTTCAAAAGGCAATTGAATATTACAGCCAATTGACTTGCCTTTATTTTCAAAAGCCCCCCGGTTAGCTGCTTCCATAATACCGGGGCCGCCGCCTGTCATGGTAGTAAAGCCTGATTCGGCAATTCGTTTTCCAAACTCTCTTGCTTTGGCATAGTAAGGGTGGCTTTCCTTGTACCTTGCCGATCCAAATACGGTGATGCTTGGCCCGATAAAATGCAGGCTTCTGAATCCTTTGATGAATTGCCAGAAAACACGCCAGGCAAAGCCTAATTCATAGCCCCGGCTTTTAGGTCCGTCAAGATAAACCTGTTCCTTTGAGGGGATAACAATACTGCTTTTTGATTTTGTGGATGCTTCCATAGTAAAATGTAAATTGCGTTCCAATTTAAACAATAATGCGATGCGTATAATAAGTTATAATGTTAATGGCATCAGGGCTGCCATCAAAAAAGGGTTTATTGACTGGTTAAAAACAAACCCGGCAGATGTAATTTGTGTGCAGGAAACAAAAGCTGCACAGGGAGATGTGGATGTAAAGCAATTAGAAGCATTGGGGTTTCATCACTACTGGTTCAGTGCAAAAAAGAAAGGATACAGTGGTGTAGCAGTATTTACTAAAATCAAACCCGATAAAGTAGAATATGGTAACGGACACGGACCAAGTGATGATGAGGGCAGGGTAATTCAACTTGACTTTGGTGATATAAAACTGATTAATGCCTATTTCCCATCCGGCACCAGCGGTGACGAACGCCAGGACTTTAAATATAAGTGGCTGGATGAATTTGATATATGGCTGAATAAACTAAAAAAAAAATATCCAAAACTGATACTTTGCGGCGATTATAATATTGCTCACAAAGAAATGGATATACACGACCCCAAAGGCAATAAGAAATCGTCCGGCTTCTTACCAGAAGAAAGAGAATGGATGACAAAATTCCTGGATAATAATTGGGTGGATTCTTTCCGGGAGTTTCATCCTGAGCCGCACCGTTATAGCTGGTGGAGCCAGCGTTTTCCAACGGTCAGGGCACAAAACAAAGGCTGGCGGATTGATTATATTACTGTAACAACCCCATTGAAAAAGAGCCTGAAAGATGCCGAAATATTTCCGGATGTAAAACACAGCGACCATTGTCCTGTTTATATTGACATCAAACTATAAACTGCTATGATCATTTATAATGTTACTATTAAGGTTGAACATTCCATTGCTGATAAATGGCTGAGATGGCTGCAACAAGAACATATCCCTGATATTATTGCAACCGGTTGTTTTACTCATGCCGCTATTCTCCGCTTGCTGGAAGTGGATGAATTGGACGGGCCTACTTATGCAGTTCAATATCATGCAGAAAGTAAAGCCTTGTACAACCGCTATATTGCAGAATTTTCCGGTGAAATGAGAAAGAAAGGAGAGGACAAATGGGGCAACAAATTCATCGCTTTTCGTTCTGTTATGCAGCTTGTGCATTGAGTGTGCAAAAGATTTATTTTTGTTTTACGGGCAGATGAACAGTTGTATATTCTTTTCAAACCCGCTGCTGGCAAGGATTTGCCAATATACCCCTGAAACACAATACCAGAAAGGGTTTCAGGGATTCATATTTTTTATTCATAATTTTTATATTTATTTTTTCCTTCAAAACCTTGTCCCTTGCGGCTTCGGGCTGATTGTGAAACAGCCAGAATTTGAATAAAAATATTTTGCCGGAATGAAAAAGCTTATAAATTTGTTCCTGTTACTAAAACATTAAAAACATAAATCATGAACAAAGCTGAATTGATCGCAAAAGTTGCCGATGATGCCGGCGTTACGAAGACACAAGCAAATGCTGCTTTAGATTCTTTCATAGAAGCAGTTACAAAAACATTGAAAGGCGGCGGTAAAGTTACCCTGGTAGGCTTTGGTACTTTCTCCGTATCAAAAAGAGCTGCCCGTAACGGCCGTAACCCCCAAACTGGTGAAGTAATTAAGATTAAAGCAAGAAAAGTTGCTAAGTTCAAAGCTGGCAAAGAACTTTCCGGCAAACTGTAATTACTCCATGAACGAACTGCATTAGAAAAGCTCCATTCTGCCAGAAGCGGGACGGAGTTTTTTTTGAATTGATAATTTCTCAACTATTTTATAATAATTAAAAATCAACATTTATGGGAAGAGGAGATAAAAAAACCGCTAAAGGCAAACGTTTTAAAGGTTCTTTTGGCAAAAGCAGACCTGTTACAAAAAGTCCGGCTAAAAAAGCTGCGGCTAAGAAAGCTGCTGTAAAAAAAAGTAAATAATTAAAGTTAAACAGGGTAAATAAGCGGCAAGTGCCCCTTATTTACCCTGTTTAACTATATACTATGCTTATCACTCAGGGTGCAAGCCGCTCAATCTTCCAGCTCCCGGTTGCAAGTAATGTGTACTGTAGTCTGTCATGCAGACGACTGGGTCTTCCCTGCCAGAACTCAACGAGAACTGGCTTTACGATATAACCACCCCAGTGTAATGGCCTTTGTAATTGCCTGCCCTGAAGTTCATTCTCTAACTCTTTGTAATGGTTATCCAGCCATTCCCGGCTTTCAATTACCTGGCTTTGCGGGGAAGCAATAGCACCTACCTGGCTGCCCTGCGGTCTTGAGCTAAAGTATTCATCGCTGGCTGCATCATTAATTTTTTCAATCAACCCCGTAATGCGAACCTGCCTTTCTAATTCCTTCCAGAAAAAAACAAGGCAGGCCTTTGGGTTTTCAGCCAGTTGTTCCCCTTTAAAGCTGCTATAATTGGTAAAAAAGGTAAACCCTTTCTCATTAAAATCTTTCAGTAACATTATTCTTGCTGAAGGTACCCCGGCAGAAGATGCTGTAGCCAGTGTCATGGCATTCACTTCATCTACCTCAGAAGCCACTGCTTCATCCCACCATTTTGAAAATTGCTGAATAGGGTTTGCTTCTGCATCTTTTTCTGATAAACTTTTCTGTGAATAATTTTTCCTGATGTCTGCAATAGCTCCTGCCATATATAAGATTTGAGCTGCAAAGTTAGCTGCTTACACTGTATTTATAATAAAGCCCGGCACCCCTTATAAAGTACCGGGTCAATAATTTCAAAGCCATTCTTTAAATGTTGAACTGCTTTCTCGCCAGATCATCTCTTTCTTCGGCCACCACATTCAGCATACTTTCTAATTCCCCAATCCGCTTTAGCTGGCCTTCCAGTTTTTTATTGGCATCTGCTACTTCCTGCATATCATTATTCAGCTCTTCCAGGTAGCCTACTTTTTTTTGCAATTGCTGACGCTGGAAATTTGCTTCCTTTAGTTTGTCTTCTGTTTCTGTAAGCTCCTCCAGCAGTTGTTTGTTTTCAGATATTGCTGCACTGTATTTACGTTTTTGCTCCTCAAAATCCTGTGAGATTCTATAATTTCCTTCTTTCAGGTCTTCATACTCAAGATTAATTTTTTTTGAAGCATTCACCTGGCTTTCCAGCTTCTGTATTTTATCCTGCAGAACATTGAACTCATTATAGGCGCTGTCAATCATGGATGTCATCTCGTTAGTCAGGTGTTCTTTCTGGCGGGTATTGTGGATTTCCTTTTCTTTTTGCGACAGCATGGATCTGAGATCATCAATCTGGCCGGAAAGCTCCTCATTTACTTTCAGCATTTCCTGTTGCTTTTCTTCCGTTTCTTTTGCAATATCTATTTGCCCAAGCAAGTGATTGATTTTTTCATTGTGCTCCATCAAGCTGCTCTGTGCCTGCCTCAGTTGCTGAATATAGTCCGGTTTCTCTTTTTCCCCGGACGGCGTTATTTTTTGTAATGCTTCTATTTCCGATTTCAGTTTCTTATTCAGCTTCCTCATCTCATCTGCTTCGATAGAATTTATGGTATTGTTTTCCTCCGACTCTTCAAGCCTCTTTTTCAAACTGACCAATTCTTTATCCCTCAGTTCAGTATCATTAAAATAACGGAGTTTCCATTCCTCCAGGTTTTTGGAAACCTTTTCTGTTTCCATCGGCGAAGACTTCATTCCGTGGCGGCTAATGATGAAAAAATGTATGGTGATACCGAGGGTGATGGCACCAAGCATCAACACAATAATTTCAATAATGGAAAGGGAAAGACTAGCCATAGCAGTAACGTCAGGTTTGTAAACTATTAAAAAGTAAGCAGATAATAATTAATAGTTTTTCACACCCGATAGCTACCGGGCCAGGATAAGGATGGCTGCAAGATAGTAGTTACTGCAAATTGTGAAAGAGGAAAAATACCTGGGAATTATCCCCTCACCAGGGTGCCCACTTTTTCTCCTGTCACTACCCGGCGGAGGTTGCCCGGTTTGTTCATATCAAAAACTATGATAGGCAAATTGTTCTCCTGGCAAAGAGTAAATGCCGTCATATCCATCACCTTTAGGTTATTCGTCAGGCATTCCTGGAAAGTCATAACATTATATTTCGTGGCAGAAGGATCTTTTTCGGGGTCTGCTGTATAAATGCCATCCACTCTTGTTCCTTTTAATATTACATCAGCATTTATCTCAATGGCCCGGAGGGAACCGGCGGTGTCTGTTGTGAAATATGGGTTGCCGGTGCCTGCACCGAATATCACTACCCTGCCTTTTTCCAGGTGACGGATCGCCCTGCGCCGGATGTAAGGCTCAGCAATCTGCTCCATTTTAATAGCACTTTGCAGGCGGGTATAAACGCCTACTTTTTCCAGGCCTGCCTGTACCGCCATTCCATTAATAACCGTGGCCAGCATGCCCATATAATCTCCATGGGCCCTTTCAATGCCGGTCTCAGCTTCGTTCATGCCACGGTAGATATTGCCACCGCCAATAACAACGGCCACCTGAACACCTAATTCGGTTATTGACTTTATATCCTGCGCATAATGGGCAATAACATCGGTATCAAAACCAAAACTTTTATCCCCCATTAATGCTTCACCAGAAAGTTTAAGGAGGATTCGTTTGTATTTTGGTAACATTGGAGCTTAATTTTTCGGGGCGAAGATAAGGCATTTGTCCTCCCAAAGCCCCTGGAAGAAAGGGCTTTTATTGTCTGGTAGCCCGGAGACTGTACAGCATCGGTATCTTTCCTTCCATCCCTCTAATATGCCATTTGCTTTTTTCAAATTCAACTACATTTTTAAAACAGGGGTAGGGTGAATACATGTGTTCGTTAAACAGTTCAATTTTCAGCCCGGCACCAATCAAAGCATTCAGTACTTCGCTGATGCTATGATTCCAGGAGTATTCCTTTCCTTTAATATCGGCATATCTGTCCGTATAAGTTCCTTCATTTTCAGTAATAATTACTTCCCTGTTCTCATAGGCATATTTAATGCAGCTAAAATCATCATCAAACATCCATACCACAGGGTGAAACTCTGCGAGGTAGAATGTGCCGCCGGGCGCCAGCCTTTCTGCTATCACTTTAGCCCACTTATCCAGGTCGGGCAGCCAGCCGATGGTGCCGTATGATGTAAATACAATATCAAACTGCTCCGTCACAAATTCAGCGGTATCATACACATTGCAGCAAATGAATTTTGCGTCCATGCCTAATTCATCATTCAATTGTTTTGCTTCCTTAATGGATTCATCAGATAAATCAACACCGGTTACATCAGCCCCAAGCCTTGCCCAGTTCAGACTATCCATACCAAAATGGCATTGCAGGTGCAGCATTTTCTTTCCTTTCACATCCCCGAGTTCATCCAGTTCGATTGGGGTTAATACATTTTCACCTGCTTTAAACCCGGCAAGATTATAAAAAGAAGAATTCTTGTGAACAGCAGTTCGCTGGTTCCAGAGCTGTTTGTTGGCAGCGAAGTAATTGTTATAGCTTTTCATTAGAGTAAAGATAAAAAAGTATGGTTTCCGTAGTTAATATATGCTGTAGCTAAAAAATTCTTTTTGAATAGAGAAAAAAAGGGTAAAAACTGTTCCTAATTATTTTGATAGTTTACTAAAATATTTTATTTATCTGTACCCACCTATAACCTTGTATATGTGGGTATTTTATGAAAAAAATTATAGTTTAACAGAAGTAGCCGATATATTATCAGTAAGTAAAGAAACTTTACTGAGATAGGATAGAAGCGGAAAACTTGCCGCAGTGTGAGAGCCGATGAGTAACTATCGGGTTTATAAATAAGCCTGCTAAAGATATTTGAGGAGCTCGATTTTATTTTTAATTAAAAAATCTCTCTGCCGGAGTAACAATTATACAAAAAAGGGAAATCTTTCGATTCCCCTTTTTAAATATTTATTGGTAAATAATTACCCTAACGCCACTCTCTTAAACTCTGTCACTTTCACATCACCGCTTTCTTTCAGGTAGTCAGCAACTGTTTTACCACCATCTTTTACAAAAGCCTGTGCAGTTAATGTTTGCTCTTTAAAAAAGGCACCCATTTTACCTTCGGCAATTTTTGCCAGCATTTCATCGGGCTTACCTGCCATCTTGGGATCCTGCTTCATTAGTTCCATGATAATATCTTTTTCCCGGGCAATTACACTGGCAGGTACCGAGGCAGCATCTACTGCTACAGGGTTCAATGCAGCAATTTGCATGGCCACATCTTTACCGGCTTCAGCAGCTTCTTTATCAAGGCCAACCAACACACCAATACGGTAAGCCCCATGAATATAAGAGGCCACATAACCCGCCTCTATTCTTTCAAATTTAGTGATGGCAATTTTCTCGCCGATAGCAGCTAATTTATCATTTACCAGGTCAGCCACTTTTGCACTGCCAACTGATACACTATTCAGTTCATCCACAGATTTTACATTATTGGCAATGGCCGCATCTGCAATGCTCTGGACAAAAGAAACGAAATCTGCATTCTTAGAAACGAAATCAGTTTCGCAGCTTACACATACAACGATACCTGTTTTATTGTCTGTTGTTGTTTGTGCAATTACAACGCCTTCTTTTGCTTCCCGGTCGCCTCTTTTAGCAGCTATTTTCTGGCCTTGTTTGCGCAACCAGTCAATCGCTGCTTCAAAATCACCATTTGTTTCTGTTAACGCCTTACGGCAATCCATCATACCTGCGCCAGTAGCCTGGCGGAGTTTATTTATGTCTTGTGCACTTATAGTTGTTGTGCTCATATTTAATAAATTAAAAATTAATAATTAGGAATTAATAATTCGAGACTCCGCTTAAAAAACATTGCAGCATTTTCTTTACAGAACCAATGAATCAAAAATAAATTTTGCACTTAAGCTCCCCTTTAAGGGCGGAGGTTTATCTTCTTCCACCACCAGGACCCCTGCTACCGCCCGGACCACCGGTTGTTCGGCGTCTTTGTCCGCCACCACCTGCACCGCCGGGGCCACCAGCACCACGGCCACGGCCACCACGGCCGCCTTCAGCCTGCGCTTCTGCTTCTAACCTGGCTGCTCTTTTTTCTTTTTCATCATCGCTTACCTCATCTACTTCTTCATCTTTTGCAGCTTGTCTTTCAGCAAGGCCTTCTGCAATGGCAGCTACAATATAATTTACGAGGATCGCAATTGACTTGGTAGCATCGTCATTTGCAGGAATGGCAAAATCAACTTTATTGGGGTCACAGTTAGTATCTACCAGGCCAAATGTCTGAATACCCAAACGTTTTGCTTCAGCCAGTGCAATATGTTCATGACCGATGTCCACGATGAACAAAGCAGCAGGTACACGGCCCAGCTGGGCAATACCACCTAATACTTTTTCCATTTTATCTTTATCGCGGCTCAGTGTCAGGCGTTCTTTTTTAGTAACGCTGTCGAAAGAACCGTCACCCAGCATTTTTTCAATACTCTGCATTTTCTTTACACTTTTACGAACTGTATTGAAGTTGGTCAGCATACCCCCCAGCCAGCGTTCGGTAACGAATGGCATATTTACTTTTCTTGCAGATTCGTTTACAATGTCTTTTGCCTGCTTCTTGGTACCAACAAAAAGTATCTTCTTACCACTCCGGGCAATCTGCTTCAGGGCAGCAGCTGTTTCCTGCAGGCACTCTACAGTTTTGTTCAGGTCAATGATGTGAATACCTTTCTTTTCAGCAAAGATGTAAGGCAACATCTTGGGGTTCCACTTCTTCTTCAGGTGACCGAAATGAACACCTGCTTCCAGAAGTTGCTGTTGTAGTGAAGTATTATTTTCCATTGTATATAAATGATCGTTTTTAAAAATTGTTTGTTTCTCCTGTTGCAATTAACGCTTAGAGAACTGGTAGCTCTTTCTTGCTTTTTTATGACCAAATTTCTTACGTTCAACAGACCTTGGATCCCTTTTCAACAAGCCGGCTGCTTTTAATGCAGGACGAAACTCAGGGTTCATTTCCACCAGTATCCTGGAAATACCCAGCATGGCAGCTTCTGCCTGTCCTTTAACACCACCGCCAGTTGCGTTGATCTTTACATCAAACTTGCCAATGGCATCAATTGTTTTAAAAGGACGTTCTACCTGGTTTTGCAAATAAACCAGGGGAAAATAAATTTTATAGTCTTTATCGTTTACTATGATGCTGCCTTCTCCTTTGGAGAGAAACACCCTTGTCACAGCTGCTTTACGACGACCAATTCCGTTTTTTTGCTTTTCCATAATTAAGTATAGCTTTTAGCTGTTTTAAAATTTCAATTCTTTAGGTTGTTGTGCTGTATGCGGATGGCTGGCACCAACGTACACAAATAATTTTTTGTACATCTGGCGGCCCAAACGGTTTTTGGGCAACATCCCCTTTACAGCCCTTTCAATTACTACTTCAGGCCTGCGGTTGATAAGGTTTCTTGCTACTTCTTCTTTACGGCCGCCGGGATAACCGGTGAAGTGGTCATAAATTTTTTGGTCAAGTTTGTTACCGGTTAATACTACTTTTTCGCAGTTGATGACAATGATGTAATCGCCTGTGTCAACGTGGGGAGTATAGTATGCTTTGTTTTTACCACGAAGTATCGCAGCAATTTTAGCACACATACGTCCAACGGTTTGATTAGTACCGTCAACCACAAACCAGTTGCGTTGTACGGTAGCCTCGTTCGCATGTTTTGTTGTAAAATGTAATTTGCTCATTTTGAGAAAAACTTTGATCCCGCCAAGACGGGAAGATTAAATAATAAACAGTTTGAGCTATCCCTCAGCCTGTCCCTTTTTAATTGGGGGTGCAAAGATAGGTTTGAGAGAATTTCAAACCTCAATTTGAAGAAGTAATTTTTATCACGCCTTTGTAATGAACTGATTTTCAATAAAATTTTTGACAGAAAAAAATTATACCCAGCCGATGTGCTGTGTTCCGGTAATTTTTTCGTTGGTTCTTTTGGCTTGGGGGCCAATAATTCACCACGGCAAACTTTTATCACTGACCCTTCAACACTTTGCCCTCTCAACCACAATGCGGGTACTTGTCAGATAAGTAATGAGCACTGTTAATTTGTCTCCCTCTTTTAACTGATTTTTTTCTTCATTGGTAAATTGAAGTTTGCCCTGTATTTTATCCCCGAACAAATTCAGATAAACGGCATGTGGAGAAATTTTATAAATGATTGCCTCAATTTCAATTTTATTATTGAAATGCTGTACAGCTTTATTGTATTCAGGAATATAATTATGTGAAAAAAGCCCGGCAAGGATATTATTCGGTTTGTCCGGGTTTAATAGTTTGAAACTGATGGCTTCGTTAGCAGCCGATTCCACAGGCGGTTTTTCCCAGGGTGACAGCTGAATGGGAAAGAGAATATAGCTGTCCCACTCTTTTACAAAATATTTATCCCCCACTATTTTTAAGTACCCGGAAAAACGGTTTTCGATTGCTGCTTTTTGAATCAGGAGGTCGATAGCTGCATTATGGATAAACTTTACATTATATGCAGTCATCTTATCTCCCCTGTCGGATAGTTTAAGCTGAAAACTTACTCCGTCACCCAACCGGTAATGATGTGGTTTTTTCCTACTATCTGTTGCATCGGTTTTGCAATTAACGGATTTGGGTTTATTATTATGCAAATAATCAATAGTTGCAAAATGCTTTTCGTAATTGACGAAAGAAATTTTTCCTTTATATAATTGCTGCTCCATATTTGCCGGTTATGCAAATTTATGTTGAAGCGCAATAACCCGGCGTTTTAATAACTATACCTGGTTAGTTATAAATACTCTATTATATTTAGTACATAAATCTCTCTGTATGATAACCCATAATCTTGGCCGTTCTACTTTCGGTGATCCCAAAAACTCGGGTCAACTGATGACCACTGAAGATGCCCACGGATTATTAAATGAATGGGTATCCAATGAACGACTCCGCCTGCATATGAAACAGGTGGCGGCCAATATGAAAGCATGGGCTGTTGAAAAAGAAAATGCAGACGAACAAACTGCATTAAAGTGGGAACTGGCGGGGCTCCTGCATGATGCCGATTGGGAAAAATATCCCGATGACCATTGCCGCATAATTATTGAAGAACTGGAAAAGAGAAATATTGACCCTGACGTTATTCATTGTATTGCTTCTCATGGACCAACGGTTTTTGGCGTAGAGCCGGCCAGTAAAATGGATAAGATGATTTATGCCATTGATGAACTGTCAGGTTTTATTCATGCTGCAGCCCTTATCCGACCCACCCTTTATGAAGGGCTGGAAGTAAAAAGCGTATTAAAAAGATTGAAGACCCCTTCCTTTGCCGCCCAGGTAAGCCGGGAAGATATCACTGATGCAGTTTCCAGAATTGACATTACACTTGAAGAACTGGTTCAGTTCATCATTGCCCATCAGAAGGATGTATCGTAATTCTCCGTAGTGAAAATAATTTTAATATTTCTTTAAACCCTGCTCTGTGATAAAGGTCACAAAACCCAGCCGTGTGTCCAATCCCTGCGTAAAGAACATTTAGTCACCAAAAAAGTAATCAAATATGAGAAAGCTTTACGCTTTACTTGCTGTGCTTTTTATAAGCCTGGCCGGTAGCCACATCTCCGCTCAAACAATTACCCCCGACGTAGCAAATTTCAGTTTTGTAGTTGATGCCGCCAACAATAATGTGGCATTCACCAACACTTCCATTATCGGCGCAGCCCCGGGTACCCGCCGTGCCTTCTGGAGTTTTGGTGATGGTAGTGGGCAATGGACTCCGCCACTGGCAAATACGCAGCATCATTACCAATCACCCGGAGCTTACACTGTTTGCCTGAAAATTTTCAGATACGGCCCTAATTTACATGATTCATTGCTAACAGCACATCTGTGTAAAACAGTGGTGATTGAAACAACTTGCAGGGCAAATTTTGAATCCCCCGTTACTACCCCCACAGCGCTTGGCAGATATTTTATTGCACAGCCATGGCACAATCAAAATAAAAAGCCAGTAAGGATTTGCTGGACATTTGGCGATGGCAGAGATACCTGCATTCAATATCCAACTAACTACACCGGCACTTATGGAGTATATCATTTATATGCTCACCCGGGTAACTATAATGTATGTGTAAACATTTTATATAATGGTGGTTGCCATGCGCAAAAATGTCATGATATACAAATAGGTGTTCCTGATAGCTGCCGTGCAAACTTTGAAAAATTACCAATAGCTGCCAATGCCAATCCCCTGCATGCAACATTTAAGGCATTACCGTGGCATAGCAATAATAAAAAACCTGTGAGAATCTGCTGGACATTTGGCGATGGCAGGGATACTTGTATTCAATATACTAATACATTCCCGGGGCCTTATGTTGTTAATCACACTTATACCAATGCCGGATTGTATGAAGTGTGTGTAAAGATTTTGTACCAGGGCGGTTGTGAAGCAAGAAAATGTACCCCTGTCCGTATCGGCAGGCCAGATAGTTGTCGTGCTGATTTTGTACGGCTACCGGTAACCACTTCACCAAATCCGTTGACAGTTATTTACAAAGCATTGCCATGGCATAACAATAATAAAAAGCCGGCCCGCATCTGCTGGCAGTTTGGTGATGGCAGAGATACCTGTATCAACTACCCGAATGTTTACAATGGTCAATATACAGTTCGGCATACTTACAATCATCCTGGATTATATGAAGTGTGTGTGAAGATTCTGTACCAGGGTGGTTGCGAAGCAAGAAAATGTGAACCTGTACAGGTCGGAAGACCTGATACCTGCCGTGCAGATTTTGAAAGAATTTCTGTACCCAATAATCCATTACTAACTTACTTCAAAGCATTACCACAACATAATAATAACCGGAAGCCGGCAAGGGTTTGCTGGCAGTTTGGTGATGGCAGGGATACATGTATTAATTATCCTGAAAACTTTACCGGGCCCTATGCTGTTGGCCATCGTTATAATCATCCCGGGCAATATGAAGTATGTGTAAAGATTTTCTACTATGGTGGTTGTGAAGCAAGAAAATGTAAACCAATATCTATAACGCAACCTGATAGTTGCCGGGCTGATTTTGAAAGGTTACCATTAACAGCCAGTACACCATTAACAGTTGGGTTCAAAGCATTGCCATGGCATAACAATAATAAAAAGCCGACCCGCATTTGCTGGCAGTTTGGAGATGGCACCGATACCTGTATTACTTACCCGCCTGATTACACCGGTCAGTATCTTGTAGCACATCGTTACAATCATCCCGGACAATACGAAGTATGTGTGAAGATCCTGTATTCCGGTGGTTGTGAAGCAAGAAAGTGTAAAGAAGTTGTTATACCCCCTCCGCAGGTTAATTGCTCAGTAAGGCTGTTTGAAATCACTCCTTCAGTTACCAGCCTGGTTCGTGGTTTCCTGGCTGTTCCGCACACAGTGCCCGTAAGAAGACCTGAACGCATCTGCTGGTATTTTGGAGATGGCGAGGATACCTGCATCATGATTGACCCGCAACAGCCATTGCCGAGTTTCTTTATCCGTCATACTTATCCTGCACCAGGTGTGTACAGGGCTTGTGTAAAAATCAGGTTCCAGGGTGGTTGTATTGCCGAAGATTGCCGTGAGGTAGTCATACGTCCTGCAAGTAATGTATGCGGTGGTTTTATGATGGATTCCCTCACCGCCCCAAGAACATTTAAGTTCAAAGGATTCAGTATTCATAATCCAAATGATGAAGTGTTATACTACCGGTGGACATTTGGTGATGGCAGTAGTGCCCTTGGCCGGGAAGTAACACATACCTATAATCATGGTGGGGATTACCAGGTATGTCTCAACATTAAAACAAGGCTGGGTTGTGAAATCAGGATATGTAAAACAGTGAGAGTACCGGGAAATAATCAGCCTGCATTGCACCTAACGCCTAACCCTGTTGTTAATGTACTGCATGTTGAATTCTTATCCACTCATACTGAACAGGTAAATATTAAAATACTGAATGGCTTTGGTTTGGTGGTCAGGACTTATGTCCGCAATGTAACTGTAGGGCCAAACAACTGGAATGTTGACCTGGCTACTTTGCTGCCAGGTGTTTATTCTTTCGTTGTGCAATCACCCAATCAACTGGCCAGTGCCATATTTATAAAACTATAGTCAAGTCTTTCTTACGTCAGGGCTAACACACAAAAAGCCGTCTCTTCATTGAGGCGGCTTTTGCATTTCAGTATAACAATAAATGATTTTGCAGAATCAAACATTACGACAAGACTGCTATCCTGATTATACCGGGGATGATTTGAAAGGCATAAAGTACTTTTCGATAAATTCAGGATAACAAAGCCGGGCATTTTCTTTCGGGCAGGCTAACAACATCCAATGATAATTGTATTGCATACCTGACTGTAAAAAAAACTGCCCCGCAATAAATGCAGGGCAGCTACAAGTTCACTTCTATTTACTATTAGTTAATAGTTACAGTTTGTGTATTCTCATTTAATGTGATAGTATAGCTTCCGGCTACACCAGGTGTACTAAAATTACTTCCTCCTTCCCATTTAATCTTTCTGCCGCCTGGCACCCCGCTTGCCCCATTATCCTCGTAATCAAAGGCGCCCCAGGCATTTCCTGCCAAAAATTTAATTTCTTCATTGGCATCCAATAAAAGTGTAAGTGTCCAAACTCCATTTCCAGCATAAGTCATTTGAGGGCTTGCTCCCGGATCCCAGTTTGGAATTCCGGTCATTCCATTACCAACCACTCTCATTTCTGTAGCAGGACTCATTTCGTATTTAATATTGTTCACATCACGGCCATCCCAAATTACCCTGTAACGGCCGGCTGTTGCAATATCAGGCATATTAGTTCCATTTACTTCCAAAGCACTTCCGCTTCCGCCGGTTGAACCATAACTTCTTGCATTCAACACGGTAATGTCTCCGTTATTCCAGTCGTTATGGTCAATCAATTTCCAACCGCCGGTAGTAAAGTCAGTTAAGCCAACAAACAGGTTAGTGGCAGTATTTCCAAGTGCATAAGTCGGAAAAACATTTGCAGGAGTCCATCCAGCGCCAGTTGCACCACCTACAAATCCCATTCTTCCTTCCCTGATGTCATACTTCATATTAACCCTGTCAATGGAAATACGGTAAAAACCTGCAGTAGCAACAGTCAGATTTGCTCCACCTCCTGATAAATTTCCACCAGAACCACCATAATTAATATCCCAGGAACGACCCTGCGTAATCTTAAACTCAGCATTGGCAGGCAAATAAATATACATGTAATATAACTTGTTGAATGCTGCAGACCTCATGTCACGGATGAATTCAGGAGCAGTACCCGGATCCCAGTTATTACCGTTTCCGGTTGCAGCTTGATAACCACCAGGCAAATAGAACCTGAGTATAGGAACATAGCTTGCAATGGTTACATTAACCACATTAGAATAAGATATTGCACCCTGTGCAGTAGTGGCTTTTATCCTGTACTCAACTTTACCAGTATTACCCCCGGGCACACCCGAAAACAAAGCTGTTTCGTTCATTTCAAATTGGGTCATGGCCTTTGTAAAGATGTTTGTTCCAACAGGTATTTCTAATGGTGCCACAAAGTTTTTTGTAGCAGAATCATATTGAATTGCATACGTTACATTACCAGTATATCCATTAAAAGAAGAGCTCCAGTTAAAAGTATTGGATAAGGTTGAAGCTGTAGCTAAAGCACAGGTAACTGAGGTTTGTGTACTTGTCAAAACTGAAGGATCGTTGTACGGTGTCACACTCACTCTTACTACATTAGAAAGATACCTTTCGTTGTTATTGCCATAAGAAGAAGTAACCCTTACGTCGAGATTGTAGGGAACACCCAGCGAAAATCCATAATTAAGTAATATGGCATTCAGTTCTTTACCTGTAAGTGTTGTGGAAAGACTGCCAGTTACAATCTTGATCGATTCCTTGGCAAAATTTCTTCCCGCAGAATCTATTTCCAGGATGAATTTATACATGCCGGTGTCCTGTGAGTATTTAGGGCTTGTCCATGAAAAAGCAATAACACTTGTGATGGAATCAGCCGGTGTGGGAACTACAGAAGTTTTAGATGCGCTAAGTGAAACAGCAGTGCCATTATCATAATAGGGCAGGTCTTCCACTTTTGTACAGGCAGTAATTACAAATATTGATGTAACAGCCAGTGTAAGTAGTTTAAAAATATTTTTCATTTTCTGTGTTTTAATTATACTGATTATTGTAGGGTTGCTTTATACTTACCCGTCTGGAAGTTTACTTCAATCTTGTACATTCCAGCACCTGGCGATGCAAACTGTGGATCAGCGTCTCTTTTTTCAAAGTCACCTGATAATGCCTGACCAGCTGTTATTGCATGGTATTGAGATCCCCATGCCCCCTGAACCTGAATCAATTTGTAGCCTCCGCCAGAAACAAAAGGAATTACCAGCTCATAGTGCAGCACATCAATTCTTGTAAATTTATGATTTATAAGTTGGGCACCAGTAAGCGGATTATTCCAGTTTGGAGAACCAAAACAATCTCCAATTACCCATAAACCAGCGTCTAAATAGCCACCAGCCTCTGTACCCGGAGGTTCAACTGCAAAATCAAGGTAAGGAGTCACTTTTATTTTCAGGACATTAGAATAAAGAGGTACAGTATTATTGATAAGTGCTGCCTTAACCCTCATTTCTACGTTATACTGAACACCGGCCTTCAGTTCCATTTTTCCCAGAAAAGTGTTTAAATCCTTTACGGTCAATGTTATTGACAGATCTTTTGATATCGCTTTTTCCTGCAAATTACCACTGGTAAAATTTTTACCTGTTGTATCAATCTGAAGGATGTAAGTAACATCCTGCGAACTGATACCTGTATTGAACTTATATTCAGGATTTGTCCAATTCAATACTACGGCAACTTTATCTTTATCTTCCTTTTTCAATATCAACGCATTGGTTGAGGAAGCAGTAAGAACCGGGGCTGTTCCTCCTTCAAATAAAACCTGGTTTTCATCCTTTATACAAGATGAAAAAACCATTGCAAAAAGGAATGTTCCCGAAATTAGTTTTACTATATTTTTCATATCAAGCATTTTAGAGTTGATTAAGTTTAATAGCCTGTATTTTGTGTCAGGTTTGGATTTGCTGTTCTGTTAGCAGCTGGTATTGGGAAAATATTATACTTACTGTCAACAGAAGTTCCGGATGCTACACCACCTTTCCATGGCCACAGATAGGTACCGGTGGTTAGCAAACCATAACGGATCAGGTCTGTCCGACGATGACCCTCCCAATATAATTCTCTTCCTCTTTCAGCCAGGATAAATGGCAGGTCCAATTGTCCGGCGGAAATATTGCCACTGGCATTGCCATAAGCTCTTGTTCTTATAAGGTTGATATAGTTTAATGCAGTTGTTGCATCACCACCAGTTCCACCACGCAATACTGCTTCTGCATAAATTAAATACATTTCTGACAGACGGAAAACAGGGAAATCAACATCAGAAAAAGTTTTAGTGGCATCTGATACATTGCCACCGTCTGAACGGATGTTCCGATATTTATTCACATGAAGCCCGTTACCGAAATTGCTTACATCGCTGATTGCAATTTGTGAAGGACTTGTACCAAAAGCGGTCGTAGTGAACATGGCCCTTTTATCAGTACCACCAGTTAAGTCTGTGAATAAATCTGACAACCCTTTTGTTGCCCTGTAACCAAACCAGCCACCACCAACTCCATATTCTGCAAAATCAGCACCTGCAGCAGCATGAACAAAGAATGTAGTGTTCCCATAAGCCTGTGTACGAAGGCCATCACAATTAATGGCAAACATAAATTCGTCTTTTCTTTTGTCATTATCAGCCATGAACAACTGACCATAGTTGGTCTGCAATGAATAACCGGCAGCTATTACTTTTTTTGCATAGGTAACTGCATCCGTATTTTTTTCAGACCCAATATAAGTTTTTGCATTTATATAAAGGCGTGCAAGCAATGCCCATGCAGCACCCTGGTCAACCCTTCCGTATTCAATCGTTTTTACAGTTGCCAGTTCAGCGTCAATGGCTTTTAGTTCACTTTCAATGTATGCAAATAATTCAGCTTTGCTTTTTTCACCGGGCAAATCAGTTCCAATCAGGTTCGTTTCATCAATAAAAGTTGACTTACCAAACAGATCCAGCATTACCCAATAATTAAAGGCACGAAGAAAACGGGTTTCGGCCCTTGATTTATTAATTTCAATGGCATCGTTACCTGCAATATTTCTGGAAGCGAGTTTCTCAGCTGTTGATTCCCGGAGGTATTCGTTGATAAGGGTGATATTATAAATTGGCCGGGCATAAATTCCTTTCAAAAAAGGATCAGCACTGGTCCATTTCAGATTGTGAAAATCTTTAATGGTCTGGTCATTCCAGGCACAAACAGCTTCATCAGTTGGCAATTCCTGGCAGTTAAAGAACATCCTGATAAAAGCTACCTGTGAACCCTCATCTAGGCCGCCAGCTATATCTGGTTGTCCTGCCGGGCCTTCATTACCCGTTATAGACAATCCGCCATATATTTTTGCCAATACACTTTTATAACCTGCTGCTGTTGAAAAAGTTTTTTCCGGAGTTAAATCATTTACAGGAAATAAATCCAACTTTTTAGCACAAGACGTTACAGCTGCTGCAATAAATGCAAACAGTAATATTTTTATCGTTTTGCTTTTCATATAACTTAATCGTTTAAATAAATTAAAAATCAAGATTTACACCTAATGAATACACCCTTGGGCGGGGATAGATAATATTGTCAACCCCGGTACTGCTTGCATTTTCAGGATCTAAACCACTGTATTTGGAAATCACAAAAACATTTTGCACACTGGCAGAAACCCTAAGTGATGCTTTATCATTCCAAACTTTGCCAAAATTGTAACCAAGGTTAATATTATCTAACCGAAAATAGGATGCATTCTCAATGTAATAGTCAGACAGGTAACGATTATTTGTAAATCCTGTTTCCCTGTAGCTTGCCGATGGGTTCCGGATAAAATTAAGCGGGTCTTTTACGTTGCGCAACGAGCCGTTAGCGGAAGCAAAATTGTTATACAAATATTGGCCAAAGGCGCCATGTCCTGCAAGTCCTACGTTGAATTTTTTGTAGGTCACCTGTGTATTGATACCCAGCAGAACATCAGGAGCCGGGCTTTTGTAAAGATACCTGTCCGCATCATCTATACTGCCATCCCTGTTAAGGTCTTCATACAAACCATCAATAGGCTTGTTTGTACTTTTATCATATACCTGCTTGTAAACAAAATAAGCATACGGGGTATATCCTACTGCAAATTTGCCGATATTATTACCGGTACCCCCGCTGATGCCACTTACATCTACCCCTTTAAAATTAGGATCGGGTTGTTTTAACAGGTTGGTAATTTCTGTTTTATTATAGGTGTAATTGAAACCAAAATCCCAGGTAATGTCCTTTGTTTTTACCGGGGTGGTATTTATTGTGAACTCAACACCACTGTTCTCCATATTACCAACATTGGTTAACAAGGTAATATCAAAATTAGAACCCGGTGCTACAGGTATTACACTCAATAAGTCTTCTGTTTTTTTCTTATATACATCAACTGATCCCGAAATCCGGTTATTTAAAAATCCAAAGTCCAGGGCAATATTTGAAGTAGTAGTTGTTTCCCATTTTATTTTAGAGTCATATGCTGCCGGACGAAGGAAGCTGTAGAATGTATTTCCAAACTGGTATTGTGCAGTATTGGTGCTTTGTGCATATCTCGGCAAGTAGGGATAATAAGAAATTCCATCCTGCTGGCCGGTAATACCCCAACTTAACCTCAGTTTTAATTCAGATAAAGCATTTGTGTTTGTGAAAAATTCATCTTTCAGTTTCCAGGCTGCAGCTACAGCAGGGAAATAACCTACCCTTTTATCAGGAGAAAACTTTGAACTGGCATCACGACGAACAGATGCGGTAATTAAATATTTATTAGCCAGAGTAAAGTTTACCCTTCCTATGTATGATTCAAGGCGGTATTGAGGTTTATCCGTAAGAAAGGTTGGCTCTGTACCAGCTATTGTATCTTTCTTGGCTGGATTATTAGGGTCAGTAATAGCCCTGTAACTTAAAGATGGGAAATTAGATACCTCTGTATAAAAATCCTGGTAGCTATGCCCAACCAATACATCTACTTTACTTTTAATGCTTTTTAATTCTTTGGTATAGAATAAGAAGGCATCAGCGAGGTAGTTTTTCTTTTTTTGTTCGTAATGCGTCCTTCTTCCTCCTGTATTGTAATTGGTAACAGAGATAGAGTCAATATTATCATTACCGTTTCCGCTTGAATTATCCAAACCGAGGTTCAGCATTACATGCAGGTCAGGAAAAAAATGAAGTTTATAATCTAACTGAAGGCTTCCGATTAACCGGTTAACGTCAGACTGATTATCCCTGAACTTTAATAAACCAAGGGGATTTGGCTGGGAGGAACCACCATTTGTTCCAATGGGAAGTCCGTCTGACCGCAACCACTCAAAATACCCGCCATACTTATTAGTAGTGTTAATAGCCTGAGTGGGGTCGAAACCTGCTGCAGACCCTACTGCACCTTCATTGGCAAACTGGTTAGCCGTATTGCTGTATTTCAATGCGAGGTTAACAGATAAATGATCTTTTAAAAACTTAGGCGACAAATTAAGTGAAGAAGACAAACGATTAAACTTGTTCGTTTTTAATATACCACTCTGGTTGTAATAACCAAGAGATACCCGGAACGGGAGCTTATCCACCAGGGTTCCGCTTGCACTGATAGTATTATCAAACCCAACTGAAGTCTGATAAATTTCTTTTTGCCAGTCAGTATTTGCAGTACCTAATAAATTTTTAAACGTATTAATTCCAGTAGCAGCAGCATCAGCATTTACAATAGTTCTTATTTCATCGGCTGACAGCACTTTTACATAGTCAGTTACCCGACCCATTGACACCATGGCATTATAATTAAATTTTACTTTGCCTTTGGTACCCTTTTTAGTGGTAATGATAATTACACCATTTGAAGCTCTGGAGCCATATAAGGCTGTAGCCGATGCATCTTTCAATACACTTATTGATTCAATGTCATTGGGATTAATAGTGTTTAACAGGTTGCCCGATCCGGCAATCCCATTACTCTCTACAGGTACACCATCAATAACAATCAGGGGATCGTTACTTGCATTTAATGAGGCGCCTCCGCGGATACGTATTTTACTTCCGCCACCCGCTGATCCACCACCGGATGTAATTTGCAAACCGGCTACTTTACCCTGCAACAGTTGTTCGGGAGAAGCAATATTTCCTTTTTGGAAATCTTTAGAGGATACCGAGGTTACGGCACCTGTTAAATCACCCCTTCTCCGGGTTCCGTAAGTAACTACTACTACTTCCCCGAGTGATGCATTGTTAACTACCATTGAAACTTCAACAGATGTTTTACCATCAATGGATATTTCCTGTGTGGCAAAACCAACAGAAGAAACCACAAGAGTTGTTACAGCATTATCTACAGATAAACTAAACGATCCGTCAGCACCAGTCTGGGTGCCGCTGCGGCTGCCTTTGGCAGCTACTGAAACTCCCTGAAGAGCGGATCCGTCTTTTGAATCGGTAACTTTTCCTGTGACTACTTTGGTTTGAGCGAAAGAAACTTGTGCTACAAGTGCCAGTATAATAAAACCGGCGGCCTTAATTAATTTTTGGAAGGACATAAGCAATCATTAAATGTTTAGCAATCAATTTTCAAATACACGTCATGTATAAAAGACACAATCAAATGTGTATAAAACACACAATGTTAACACAATTTTGACTTTCTCCAAATTTTATTTTGACTTTGCAAGGCATTTTTTTCATTTTGGCCAGAAATTTTTCTACTATTTAATTAATTACCTAAGACTCAATGCAAAACGTAAAATAGTCTCAGCCCTATACACTGCTACGGCCAGTAAAAAAAGAATTGTAAGGGGTGATTGAAGAGGCTCCAAACCCATACCTCTTTTATATAAGGCATCTAAACTGGCCTAATGCTGCTTTTCGTATTTGTATTTCTACCGGGTATGCTCTAAATAACCAGGGTAATATGTTCGCAAAACTCCTGATTGGAAAGAGGTTATACAACAGGTACTGCTATGGATATTTTTTTTCGGGCTGTTTTCTTTTTGAATTCCGGCTTCAGTTTGTAGAGCTTTCCGGGACGATGAGGTACATCATCTTCCATTTCATCTATATCCACCAGCCAATCTTTAATAGATATTTTTTTTCTGAAATTGCGGCGGTCAAGTTCAAAACCAAGTATGGCTTCATACAATTCCTGTAATTCCCTGAGAGAAAATTTCTCGGGCAACAGGTTAAAGATCACCGGGTGCTCCATCACTTGTTGCTGCAGGCGGCTCAGGCAGGTATCCAAAATCAATTTATGATCAAAAGCCATTTTTTTAATCTCGTTGACCGGATGCCAGTTCAGTTCATTGTGGCTGAGTTGTAGTCTGTGATGCTTAATATCTATAAGGGAATAATAGGCAATGGTAATTACACGGCCCGATGGGTGACGTTCAATACTGCCAAAAGCCTGCACCTGCTCCAGGTAAACATCATCCAGCCCTGTTCTCTCTTTTAATATGCGGTAAGAAGCTGCCTCAAGATCTTCATCGGGCCTTACTAAATCGCCAAGTAATGAAAATAAACCTTCGAATTCTTCCAGGTCTGATTTTATCAATAACACTTTTAATTCTTTTTCATCATACCCAAAAATTACGCAGTCAACCGAAATAGCTATCTTAAAATAATCAAGGTGGCTGATCTTCTCTATTTCGGCGGTCTTCAGCCGCAATTCTTTTTCCGTCATAGACAAGTGACTTTAAAAATTATTGAATTACTAGTTTTACCGGTGCTGCTTTATTTACAGACTGTATATTCAGTAAGTAAGTTCCGGCAGGCAAATTATTGATTTTATCAGAAAGCGATAGCCTGTGTTTTCCACGACTGAGCGTTCCGGAAAAAATGGTAGCTATTTTTTGACCGATATTATTCAGTAAATCCACCTGTACTTTTCCTGTTTGTGGCACATCAATATCAAGAACAGAATTTGACTGTGCCGGGTTCGGATAAACAGTAGCCAGCAATTGATTGCCGGGGGTATTATTATTAGTAACAGGTGTTACCACTGCATTCACAAGGTTCCTGTTTAAATAAACATGGAATTCTCCGGGCTGCAGCGTTATGTTTTGTGCGCCGCCAGTGGCTGTGAAAGTGCCTGAATTAAGGTAATCATACCAGGTACCGGCAGCGGGGAAAGTGAAAGAGCCTGTTTGAGCCGTTACTTCAAAATTTCCTATCACACACAGCAAGGATGAATCAGTGGCACTGCGAATGGTCATTGTTTTAAATGCACCACCGAGATTCCGGGTAAGATTGATATTGTTGGCAATAAAAATATCCTTGTACCAGGAATGAAAACGAAGTTTATTCAGGCTGGTATAAATATCATAGAGCCTTTTGCGTTGTATCACAGCTTTATAATCCCAGCGAATAGGTTTATTATCCAGTCTGCAGTTGTTATTAACGCTGCCGTCAACACACCTGTTAATAGAAAAATCGTATCCCAGTTCACCAAATTCCCAAATCATTTTCGGGCCGGGGGCTGTCAGAAAGAAGCCGGCACAAAGTTCAATCCTTTTCAATGCTGTATTTAAATCTCTTACATTATATGATGCATTAGAATTATTCCCGAATTGCAGATTCTTATACATCATTCTTTCTTCATCATGGCTTTCCATGTAACCAACGAGGTAAGGGTTGCTCCAACCCCGGGCTGTATGCAAGAACCCTTCAAAATTGGAGTTGCCTGTAAAACCCATAGAAGCTTCCTGAAAATTAAACGTATTATTCCCCCAGAGTAACATTCCATAATTTGATAATTCAATTTCTTCGCTATTAGCAGCAAAGTGCTCCAGTATGGCATACGATCCCGGCGATTTTAATTGCAGTGTGTCATAATATCTTTTCCAGATGTTAATGCGGCTTATATCATACTGACCCCATAGACCCACATCGCCGCCCGAATTAACCTGGGTAAATCCTTTGGAAAGGTCGAACCGGAAGCCATCTAATTTATATTCCTGCAACCAATGCTCAACTACACGGCTGGTGAAATATCTTGTTCGCAGACTTTCATGATTAAAATCGTTGAAGACATTGAATGGGTGAGTAGCTGTTACATTCAGCCAGGGATTAGTAGCCGCAGGCTGATTAGTGGCACTGTTCCAGTATAATGCTGCCAATGGATTAAGACCGGTGGTATGGTTCAAAGCAATGTCCATGACAACGGCAATACCTTTACTGTGACAGGAATCAACAAATTCTTTTAATGAATTTTTTGGCCCATAGTATTTATCGGGTGATAGGAAATAATCAGGATTATATCCCCAACTTTCATTTCCTTCAAATTCATTGAATGGCATTATCTCAATAGCATTTACTCCCATTGTTTTCAGGTAGCTCAATGTATCCTTTAATGTTTTCCAGTCATGCGTCGCCAAAAAATCCCGGAGCAATAACTCATATACAACAAGATTTCTTTTATCCGGTCTTGAAAAATTATTGACAGCCCAGGTATAGCCCGGTGCATTTGTTTGTACCACACTTACTATACCTGTTGTTAATCCCGTTGGATAAGGTTTCAGTCCTGGATAAGTAGTTGCTGTTATAAAACCATCATTTGACGGGTCAAGAATTTTTTCTGCGTACGGCTCCCCAACTTTCAATGAACCATCCACTAAGTATTGAAAAGCATATTCTGTTCCGGGGGTTAACCCTGTAATACGAAGCCACCAGTAATTTCCATCCGGTGTTTTATTCATTACATAGGAAGTTTGTTCTATCCAGTTGCTTCCGGGAAATTCTCCAATGACTGAAACCCGGTTTTTATTCGGAGCATTTAAAACCAATACTACAGAAGTATTACCAGCTTCGTAATTAATCCCATCTCTCACGCCGGGAGGTAATGGCAGTATATTGGGTGCGCTGGCGACAAAAAATTGGAAGGTTTCAGATTTGGTAGTAGCGCCATCTATTGCATCAACCCTGACTGTTTGATTACCGGCTACAGTAAGTGTGGGATTTGCCGAAATTGTTGTCACTGCACCTGCTGTTTGTATTTCTGTTCCGTTCAAAAATAATTTCATCGTAGATGAATTATTTGCAATAGCAGTGAGGGCAATATTATCGCCAACCTGTTTAGAAATTGGCTCTGGTATCCGTATATAGGCAGGTTGAAAGAGAGGAATAGAAAATCTTACTGCAATTGTGTTGTCATACACAGGTATATACATATCACTGGCATCTGTATTTCTTTGTACAGTTGTGCCTGCACCATTGCGAAACAGAATGGCAATTTTCTGGATGATTTCACCAGCGGGGACGTTATAAAAACTTCTGATATTATTAATTGTGTATTGCCACTTATTACTTCCAAGATAAGTAGCCTGCCCGAGTGCGGGAGTAGTAGCCCAGGTAAATTTTGAATATCGCCAATCTGTTGAATTGGTACTGAGGTTTGTAATAACCCCGGTGTGTACATATACATCTGAAGTTGGAGAATAATTATTTAAACCCTGGTTACCTTTGGTAGCATCAACAGTAATAACAATATTGTCATTGTCTTTGGCAAATCCCGGTGTCCAGGTAAGTAATTGTGCATAGACATTAAATGCAAAACATACCGCTGCAAGAAACAGCGCAGAAATTTTTTTCATAGCAAGCTTTTTACAACTTCAAAATCGTTAATAAAAACCGGGGCATGGTATCCGGTTTAAGCAAATCCTATTTCGAAGATAGTAAATATGTACTTATGACACATTAATTTTCTAACTGAAATTTCCCCTACCCCATTTTTAAACAGAGACGTTAACTTTACTCATCAACCTCTTTAATAACATGTATTCAAAAGAAACCACCCGGGAATTACAAAAGCTTACGAATGAATTGATTAAAAAACAATCATCCTGTTCCCTTATTAAAAAAGATGTTGAATCGCTGAGGGATGTGCTACGTTTTCATGAACGCCGCTATTATATATTAAACGACCCTTTGATCGCTGACTATGAATACGACCAGCTTTATAAAGCATTAGAAAAGATTGAGCAGGAAAACCCTTCTCTTACAACCCCGGACTCACCCACCCAACGGGTAGCCAAAGGATTAACCAAAGACTTTCCAACGGTACAGCACCTTGTTCCCATGTTATCCCTTGAAAACTCTTATAACAGCGATGATCTTATTGACTTTGACAGAAAGGCAAGGGAACTAACCGGGCTTGACAAAATAGAATATTGTGTAGAACCAAAATTTGATGGCGGAAGTATCTCTGTTATTTATGAAAATGATTTATTGGTTCGTGGCGCCACACGGGGTGATGGTGTGGAAGGCGACGAAGTAACTGCTAACATTAAACAGGTTCGTTCGCTTCCGCTATCAGCAAAATTTTCTGATTACGGATTGCAACAAGTAGAGATCAGAGGCGAGGTGCTTATTAATAAAGCCAACTTTGTTAAATACAATGAACAGGTTATAGAGAAGGGATTAGCCCCATTAGCTAATCCCCGCAATGCTGCTGCCGGAACACTTCGCATCAAAGACCCTAACGAAGCAGCCAAAAGAAACCTGGAAGCATTTGTCTATCATGTCAGTTATTATTCATTAGCTAAAGGCAAAAAAATTCCTGTTGAGCTAACCACTCATTCCGGCTCATTAGCTTTATTGTGGGAATTGGGTTTCCGCAGCCCCGAGAAAGAAAAAAAAATTTTTAACGGGATAGAGGGTGTAATAAAATATTGCAGCGATTTTGAAGCCGGAAGAGATGATTTGCCCTACGAAATAGACGGTATGGTAATAAAAGTCAATGCTATTGCCCTGCAGGAAAAACTGGGTATGACATCACACCATCCCCGCTGGGCTATTGCCTATAAATTTAAAGCAAGACAGGCAACGAGTAAACTGCTGAATGTAGAATTCCAGGTGGGAAGAACCGGGGCAGTGACTCCTGTTGCCAAGCTGGAGCCTGTTGCTGTTGGCGGTGTTACCGTCAGCAGCATTTCTGTTCATAATGAAGAATACATCAGGGAAAAAGATTTACGCATTGGTGATGCCGTGCTGATTGAAAGGGCTGGTGATGTTATTCCGCAGATTGTGAAATCATTAACCGATACAAGAACGGGTAAAGAAAAGAAAATAGTTTTTCCTAAAACCTGCCCGATTTGTGAAAGCAAATTATATAAAGAAGAAGAAGAGGCTGTGTGGCGCTGCATTAATATTGAATGCCCGGCACAAGTAGTGGAGCGAATTATCCATTTTGTAAGTAAAGATGCGATGGATATCCGTGGCTTTGGCGATGCCAACGTCCGCAAATTTTATGAGCTGGGTTTATTAGAAGATATTCCCGGCATTTATTCGCTGAACATTGGTAAGATCAGTGGCATGGAAGGGTTTGGCCAAAAGTCAATTGATAATTTGCAAACGGCCATCGCCAATTCAAAGAAGCAACCACTGAACCGGCTCATATATGCTTTGGGCATCCGCTTTGTTGGAGAAACAACCGCAAAGACCTTAGCCCAGGCAGTAAATCATTTACTTGATTTCAAAAAAATCTCATTAGAAGAATTGCAAGGTCTGGAAGATGTAGGACCAAAAGTTGCCGGCAGTATTCATCATTTTTTCAGCAACGAGAGCAATATTGAGATGTTGGAGCAATTGGAAAAACTGGGCTTGCAATTAAAAAATCAAAAGAAAATATTAAGCTCCGGGGGCAACCTGAAAGACCAGACATTTTTGTTTACCGGAACTTTACCCACCTTAAAAAGAAGTGAAGCCGAAGCCATGGCCGAAGCTAACGGTGGCCAAATACTCAGCGGCGTTAGCGCCAAGCTTAATTATCTTGTTGTGGGTGAAGATGCCGGCAGCAAACTGGAGAAAGCTAAGAAAATTAACACAGTGAAAATCATATCTGAAGCAGAATTTCTGCAAATCATTGGTAAAAAATAATACCGCTGATGCCTTTAAATTATTTATCTTAGTAAATGTTCATTTACCTGCTCAGATAACCTTATCGTACCATCGTTATTTACGGCGTCCTGTCCCTGGCAAAAAAATATTTATTTATGATTAAAAAAATAGCCGGCGAAACCTGGAAATCATTGACTTTTTCCGGGTGGAGGCAACTTCGCAATCGTTATGCTGTGTCCTCCTCCGGACGTATAGCCAGTTATAAGCAAGATGTATTGAATGATGGAAAAACATTGAGTGGGTCTTTAACCACCGGTTACCGGACCCTGAACCTGCATCGCCCTAATAACAAAGGCACTTTATACATTCATCGGGAAATGGCTCAGCTATTTTTAAAAAAGCCTTCGCCAAATCACAGGTATGTTATTCATCGCAATCACAACAAACTTGACAACAATATCAAAAATCTCCGCTGGGCCACATTAGAACAGATGATAGATCACCAGCAGGGCAGCCCGGCCAAAATTGCTTACAAAGAAAAGCAGGCTAACCGGACAGAAGGATTGAAGCTAACAGCGATACAGGTTAAAAAAATAAAAGGGATCCTCCATAGCAAAAGCCGCAACATTACTATTAAACAACTGGCCAAAAACTATGCAGTAAGTGAAATGACAATGTACCGGATAAAGAGCGGGGAAAATTGGGGAAAGATTAAATAAGTTTATAGTTTTTGGTTTGTAGCTTATGGTTGAACCCGACTGAATCATCTGTGCTATCTTAGCAGAAATTGCAAAAAATGCTTGAGCCCTCTACTATTAAATTCCTGAAAGATTTAAAAAAGAACAACAACAAACCCTGGTTTGATAAAAACAGAAAAATATATGAAGCTGCAAAAGCTGATTTTGCCAGTTTCGTTCAGGCCGTTATTGACCAGCATAGCAAAAAAGACTCTTCAATAAAAGCCCTGGTTGCAAAAGGCTGTATGTTCCGGATTAACAGGGATGTCCGGTTTGCAAAAGATAAATCGCCTTATAAATCAAATTTTGGCGCCAGTATCAATAAAGGCGGAAGAAAGGCAATGAATTCAGCCGGATATTATTTTCACCTGGAGCCGGGAAACAGTTTTACCGGAGGCGGTATCTGGATGCCTGAACCGCCGGAACTAAAAAAAGTAAGACAGGAAATTGATTACAACTTTGCAGATTTCAAAAAAATAATTGGCTTAAAGAAATTCAAATCGGTATATGGCGACCTTAGTAAAAGTGATGAGTACATGCTGAGCCGTGTACCAAAAGGTTATGAAGTTGATAACCCGGCTGCAGAATATCTGAAAATGAAAAGTTATGTAGCCATGATCAAAATAAGTGATGCTGACCTTGCTTCAAAAGACCTGGTAAAGAAAACAGTTGCAGCTTTTGAAGCACTGCAACCGCTACTGGAATTTATCAATAATAGTATGGAATAATCTTAGAGCAGGTTTTTTGATAACAAGTACTCCGCAATCTGCACAGCATTTGTAGCAGCTCCTTTTCTAAGGTTATCACTCACTATCCACATATTAAGTGTGTTCAATTGTGATTCATCACGACGAAGCCTTCCCACAAACACATCATCCTTTTCGTGAGCATCCATTGGCATGGGATATTGCTGGTTAGCCGTATCATCTACTACTACAATTCCGGGTGATGATTGCAAAATTGATTTTACTTCATTCAAATCAAAGTCTTTTTCAAACTCCACATTCACAGCTTCACTATGTCCGCCCATCACTGGAATGCGAACAGTAGTGGCCGTTACCCGGATAGAATCATCCCGCATAATCTTACAGGTTTCTTTCACCATTTTCATTTCCTCTTTGGTATATCCATTATCAAGGAACACATCAATCTGTGGAATAACATTCAGGTCAATGGGGTATTTGTAAGCCATTTCACCGGCAACGCCTTTTCTTTCATTCAATAATTGTGTTACAGCTTTTACACCGGTTCCGGTTACACTCTGATAAGTGCTGACAACAATTCTTTTGATACCATACTTTTTATGCAGCGGGTTTAATGCTACTACCATTTGAATAGTAGAACAATTCGGATTAGCAATGATTTTATCGTTCTTCGCCAATATGTCAGCATTAATCTCCGGAACAATTAATGGTTTGGTTGGATCCATTCGCCAGGCAGATGAATTATCAATTACTGTAATGCCTGCTTCGGCAAATTTTGGCGCCCATTCCAATGAAGTACTGCCCCCTGCTGAAAATATTGCTACCACCGGTTTTGCTGCAATCGCATCTGTCATACTCACCACCTTATATTTTTTCCCTTTAAATTCAATTTCCTTACCCACTGATTTTTCTGAAGCCACGGGAACTAATTCCGTAACCGGAAAATTTCTTTCTGCCAATACCCGGAGCATTTTAGTACCTACTAATCCGGTGGCACCTACGACTGCAACTTTCATTTGCTGTTTGTTTTTAATTATTAATTAATCAATTTTTCAACCTGGTTATATCGCCCCTTCGCCATAACCAGGCTGGGGCAAAGAAAAAGGCCTTCCGTTTAAGGAAGGCCTGCTAAACTTTTATGTTGATACACACATAACGCTGCAAACCTTCCCTCAGGAATGTTTTTTTATGCGTTTTGTATGTTTCATTATCATCATGCTGTTGCAAAAGTAAGCCCGCAACACTTTCGACCCAAATTATGATGAATAATTTTACCTGTTTGTTTTTTTGTAACAACCGTTTGTTTAACTTGGTAGCAATGAAAAAAATGTTTTTAATACTCATCTGCATGGGGCCTTTTTACCTGTTAGCACAAAACAGGTATGATGTAGTGATAGATGAGATAATGGCTGACCCTACTCCCCAGGTTGGATTGCCTTCTACTGAATGGATTGAATTAAAGAACACTACTGCTGCTCCAATCAATTTACAAAACTGGAGAATTGGTGATGCTACCGGGCAAAGCGGGCCGATGCCCAATTTCACCTTACAACCGGATAGTTTTGTTATTGTTTGCACTTCAGGTGCTGTTGCAGCCATGTCAGCGTTTGGCACAACGATTTCTGTTACCAGTTTTCCTTCATTGGATAATGATGGCGATCAATTATTTGTAAGGGCAGCTAATGGAAAAACAATTCATGCTGTTAGTTATACTTCCGGCTGGTATCAGAATGAAGTAAAAAAAGATGGGGGCTGGACATTGGAAATGATTGATACGAAAAGTCCCTGTGCCGGAAACAGCAACTGGAAAGCAAGTGTTAGTGTAACAGGCGGCTCTCCAGGAAAGAAAAATTCTATTGATGCTACAAACAATGATGCAATAGCCCCGCAACTAAAAAGAGCTTACACAACTGATAATGTAACGATCATCCTGGTATATGATGAACCAGTTGATAGTTTATTGGGAGCAACATTAGCTAACTATTCTATTGATGGCGGACTGACGCTTACCAGCGCAACAGCGCTTGCCCCTTTGTTTAATCTTGTCCAGCTAAAAGTCAGTATGCCGATGCAGGCAAATACTGTTTATAACATTTCTGCAACCAATGTAAAGGATTGCAAAGGCAATACTATTGGCGCAGCCAATAAGGCAAGAGTTGGTTTATCTGTGGATGCAGCCGGAGGCGAATGGATCATTAATGAAATATTGTTTAATCCAGGAAGCAATGCTTTTGATTTTGTTGAATTCTATAACAATAGCAACAAAATATTTGATGCGTCCAAACTTTATATTGCCAATCGAAATACAAGCGGTGTTATCAATTCCGTCAAAGCACTGAGCATCGTTCCATATTATATTTTCCCCGGCGATTATATAGTGGCGACAGAAGAGGAAGCCAGCCTTGCCCTGCAGTATTTGGTAAAAACCCCGGATAATGTACTGGTCATTTCATCTCTGCCATCTTTCCCGGATGATGAAGGGGATGTGATTGCCCTTAACTTCCAGGGAAATATTGTGGACGAAGTAAAATACAAAGACGACTGGCATTTTAAACTTATTAACAATGCCGAAGGGGTTTCTTTGGAAAGAATTGATCCTGCCGGGCCATCACAGGATGAAAGCAACTGGCATAGCGCAGCATCAACAGCAGGATACGGAACGCCAACTTATAAAAACTCACAATACAAATTACTGAACGCCATCAATGCAACAATTGAAGTTGTTCCCCAAATTTTTTCACCTGATAATGATGGCCACGATGATATTGCTTCCATACAATATGCCGTTACAGAACCCGGCTATGTTGCCAACATTACCATCTTTGATGCAGCAGGAAGACCTGTTCGCAATCTCGTCCGCAACGGAACACTGGGATTAAAAGGCTATTGGAACTGGGATGGGCTTGATGATAAAGGAAATAAACCACCTGTTGGTACATATATTATCTTCACCGAAATATTTAACCTGGAAGGTAAAAAAGAAAAATTTAAGAACATCGCCGTCCTTGCCAGAAAATTATAAACCACAGCAAAATGAATCAAAACAATCAGCAACTTATTAAAGCGTCTGTTGTAATAGTAATCATTGCCGGTTTACTCGGCGCCTTATCGGTATTGGGAGGAAATATCGGAGCCGCTACCGCTAAAATTTTTTCTGTTAGTTTTATCCTGATATTTTTTGGCATTACCGCCAGTATCTGTATGGCCGTTACCCGTAAATCCGAATATAAAATACTGGGAACAGCCGGGATGGTGGTATCTGGTGCGGCTTTTCTTTTGTTCTTTATTATGATACTTGGTGAAACTGGTGGTGAAGGCTTATTAAAGCTGGCCTTCACGTTGGTTATTGCCGCCTTTGCATTAGCACATATTTGTTTCCTTCATTACATCACAGTACAAAATAAGTACGCTTCCTATGCCCGTATTATTGCAACAATATCCATTACATTATTTTCCTTTTTTCTTATCATCCAGATTTTTGAACCCCTTCCGAACCTGTATATGCTGGTATCCAATCAATCCAGCCTTAAAGTTATATCTGCCTTGTTGATATTTGATCTGGCGGCAACATTGCTTGTGCCATTATGCAACCGGTTAAAAACCGAAAGTCCTGTTGAGGTGTTATCATTATCATCTGAAAAACAGCCGTCTACTGATGAAAAGATTCAATAGTATTTTAAAGATGTAATAACTCGTAATTTCTAATAAGGATAATACTGAACTTTCAGCGGGAATAAGGTGTAATAGCACGGGCATCATGGGGTATTGCAAAAAACTGGCAAGAAGCAGAATAATAGCCCATGTTTTATTGAATATGGTTTAGTCATTAATTTACACCAGTTCAATATCAAAATTCACCAGGTCTTTAAACTGCTGTATCCGGGAATCAATATCTTCCTTCGTAACTTCCTTTAATCTGGTAGGCCCGAATTTCTCCACACAAAAACTTGCCATTGCTGAACCTACAATGATTCCCCTTTTCATGTTCTCAAAAGAAATGTCACCTGTTTTGGCTACATGACCGATGAAGCCCCCGGCAAATGTATCGCCGGCGCCGGTGGGGTCAAACACATCTTCCAAAGGCAATGCCGGGGCAAAAAAGACATCATCGCCATGAAAAAGTAAGGCACCATGTTCGCCTTTCTTTATAATAAGATATTTAGGCCCCATCTGCATGATGGCTTTAGCTGCTTTTACCAATGAAAAAAGGCCGGTCAGCTGCCTTGCTTCGGCATCGTTCACAATCAGCATGTCCACATATTTCAACACTATCTTCAACTCCCCCATTGCCGATTCCATCCAGAAATTCATGGTGTCCATTGCTATCAGCTTGGGCCGGTGTTTCAATTCCTGTATCACATTCAGCTGAATTTTTGGTGCCAGGTTACCCAGCATTAAAAATTCTGCCCCCTGGTAGCTATCAGGCACTTTGGGGTCAAAATCGGCCAGTACATTTAAATCAGTTACCAATGTATCACGGTTGTTCATGTCTTCATGATAGCGGCCACTCCAGAAAAAAGATTTCTTATCAGCAACAATCTCCACTCCATCCAGGTGAACACCTCTACTTCTAAGTTCATCCATCTCTTCCTTTGGAAAATCATATCCTACAATAGAAATCTGCTGAACCGGTTTCACAAAATTGCTGGCTGCATACGCTACATATGTAGCTGAGCCACCAACTATTTTATCTGTTTTGCCAAACGGTGTTTCAATAGCATCAAAGGCCATGGTACCAACGGAGATAAGAGACATAAATACTGGTATTGAAGTTTAGTTAATTAGCCTGTAGTCGTTAGTCAGAAGTCTGGAGGAGTTCCCCGACTAACGACAATTGACTATTGACTGTTAAAAGGCGTGCAAACCTACATGAATTTTGGGTACAGGAAAAAAGCAATCCGGCGTTTTCGATACCTTTGAAAAACAAATATCGGTAGCATGATCAAACGGCTTTTCCTGGCAATAAGTTTGTTATTTATTTTTTGCAGTTCCCAGGCACAGTTTGACACCAGTTTTATCAAAACAAATATCCATCGCTGTGCCGACAGCCTTACCTATGGATTTAAAACAAAAGACTGGGAGATTTTCACCCGTTATAGCTATCCTGCACTGGTAGGCTCCCTGGGAGGAAAAAAAGAGTTCGCTGCATATATATCACAGACGTTTGGCCAGGTACCCGATACAGCCTGGAAATTATATGAAACGGGAAAAATTTTACAGGTAATTAAAACCGGTGGTGATTTTCAGGCCATCATAGAACTGAACACCGTAATAGAATGGCAGGGCAGCAGAATTATCACTATTTTCCATCTTATAGGTGAATCATGGGATGGCGGTATGTTTTGGTCCTTCTTTGACTCCCAGGGAGATGTAAATACAGCTAGGCTTATCAAACCCGACCTTAGCGAGCAACTGATAATCCCTAAAAATGAAGAAAGCATAGAGCCGCTTTCAGAATTAGCGAAACCAAAAAGCATACAGTAATTACAGTATTTCCATTAAGACATGGTTTATTACCTTTGGGTATGGCCAACGTACAACGTAAGAGGGCTTCTAAAAAAGATTTTATTATTCTGCGGGCATCTGCCATGTTCAGGGAAAAAGGATTTCCTGCCACTTCTATGCGTGACCTCGCTGAAGCAGTTGGGATAGAAGCTGCCAGCCTTTATAATCATATTCAATCTAAATCAGAAATTTTACAGGAAATTATTTTCCGGGCGGCCAATGATTGCAATATTCATTTAGAAAGCCTTGAAGACAGCGACATGAACAGCATCCAAAAAATAGAATCGTTGATTCGTTTTCATGTGCAGATGATGCTGAACCGTTTTGATGATTACACGGTGATGGTGAATGAATGGATCCATCTTTCTGAACCCCACCTCACTAATTTTACCAACCAGCGGCGCAGTTATGTGCAAAAAATGGAAGCTATTATTGATGAAGGCACCCATAACAAAGAAATGAACCCGGTGTTGCCATATGTGGCAACCCTTACTATTCTCTCTTCCGTTCGTGGTCTTGAATTCTGGCACCGCAGCGGTAAAAAAATTTCTCCTCAGACCATGGAAGACAACATGGTCAATCACCTGATAAGCGGATTAAAAAAGAACTGAGAACATGTCAATTCACTTTCACCCCCTCAAAGTAAAAGAAGTAAAAAAAGAAACCGATGATTGTGTTTCTGTAACATTTGAAATCCCTGAAAAATTACAAAAGGATTTTATGTTCAAACAAGGGCAAAGCCTGACCATGCGGAAGAATATCAATGATGAAGAAGTCCGCAGGACTTATTCCCTTTGCAGCTCACCATTGGATAATGAATGGAAAGTGGCCATAAAAAAAGTAGAAGGTGGTTTGTTCTCTTCCTTTGCCAATAAAAAATTGAAGAAGGGTGATGTGCTGGAAGTAATGCAGCCGGTTGGAAACTTTTATGTTGAACTAAACCCGGCTAACAGGAAAAATTATATTGGCCTTGCCGCCGGCAGTGGTATCACCCCCTTGCTTTCCATTATTAAAACAACATTGCGGACAGAACCGGCCAGCTCCTTTACACTTGTGTATGGCAATAAAACCCGCAGCTCCATTATTTTCTTTGAAGAACTGGAAGGTTTAAAAAATAAATTTCCTGACCGGTTTAGTATCATCAACACATTAAGCCGGGAAAGAACAGATGCATTGGTTAATTTCGGGAGAATAGATACCGGGAAACTACATGAATTGTCAAAGCTCATTGATTACACTTCTTTTGACGAATCATTTATTTGCGGGCCGGAAGAAATGATTTTTTGTGTAAAAGATTATCTGCAACAAAAAGGAATTAATGAAAAGAAAATTCATTTCGAATTATTTACCACCTCAGCACCCCGGCAATTAATCTCCGGCAACCTGCAATCAAAAAAAGATACCGGGCCTGCCAGTAAAATATCAGTACAAATAGATGGCAGAAGCTTCGATTTTTCTCTTGCCCTTAACAGTAAAGTATCTATTCTGGATGCAGCTTTACAGCAGGGAGCCGATCTTCCCTATGCCTGTAAAGGGGGCATGTGTTGCACCTGTAAAGCAAAATTGCTCGAGGGTGAAGTTAGTATGGATGTACATTGGGGCCTCGAAGAAGAGGAAATAGATAAAGGCTACATCCTTGCCTGTCAGTCGCATCCTAAAACAGAAAAAGTGATGGTGGATTTTGATATAAAGTAAAAAATTTTCTTTGGCCTGTTCCAATTAACTTAATGTCATGAAACGGATTCTTTTTTTCATTTTTACCTGCCAGTCATTTTTTACAACTGCACAAACTGAAACAGCAATACGGAGCCATTATACGGAAGTAAACAAGAAAATTGTTCAATCAATTGAACTGGGATTTGAAGGCCCATTGTATAACAATCATTGGGTAGCCAATAAAAATGGAAGAAGCTGGCCTGCTGTCGGCATTTATACAGAAACAACTGATTTCTGGTATGATGATGACCCCAATCATTTGCCGGCAACTGAAAGAAATCCCAAAAATGTACTGCTGAAAGTAAATGTCAGCCGTCATGCCTCGCACCTGTACACCAGTGAAGAATATCTCTATAAAGATGGTAAACTTCTTTTCTATTACAGCCATGAAGGTGAGGAAGGAAATAAATGGGAAACAAGGGTTTATTTTAATAACAAAGGCGTAATGTTCAAGAGCAATGTAAAAGCAAATGGAAAAGAACTATCCGCCAAAGATTTTATTACTGAAGAATACAAGGATTTCAAGCCCAATCCGGTAACGGTTATGACAAACGGGAAAAAATACCAGGACCTCTTTGTGAAAAGCATGTAATAGCTTCTGTTGCAGCATGACCAATCTCATATTTTAAAAACTACGCCGAGAAGTAGATTTGGCTAAATTTGACTTCCAAACTTTTAATAATGCCTGTACAAGATTTTGAAAAAATTTTCCAGCAAAAAATAGACGATGAGGTTAAAATAGAACCCAAAGACTGGATGCCCGATGCCTTTCGTAAAACAAACATCCGCCAAATAAGCCAGCATGCACATAGCGAAATTGTTGGCATGCTGCCCGAGGGCAACTGGATAAGCAGGGCTCCCTCCTTAAAACGAAAAGTTATTCTTTTGGCTAAAGTACAGGATGAAGGCGGACACGGTTTATATCTTTATTCTGCTGCAGAAACACTGGGCATAAGCCGTGAAGAAATGATTAACGACCTGCACAGCGGTAAAGCTAAATATTCTTCCATCTTTAATTATCCCACACTTACCTGGGCTGATATTGGAGCCATTGGTTGGTTGGTGGATGGCGCTGCCATCATGAACCAGGTAATGCTGACCCGAACTTCTTATGGCCCCTATGCAAGAGCCATGGTGAGGATTTGCAAAGAAGAAAGTTTTCATCAGCGCCAGGGATTTGAAGCATTACTGGTTTTATCAAGGGGCTCCAAAGAACAAAAGGAAATGTGCCAGGATGCCATCAACCGCTGGTGGTGGCCTGCATTGATGATGTTTGGCCCCCGTGATGCTGAAAGCACCAACAGCGACCAGAGTATGAAATGGAAAATAAAACGAAAAACCAATGATGAGTTGCGGCAAAATTTTATAGATATGATTGCCGAACAAATAAAAACATTGGGTATGAGATTACCAGACGATAAGTTGAAATGGAATGAACAAAGAAAGCATTATGATTTTGGAGAAATCAATTGGGAAGAATTCTGGCAGGTGGTAAAAGGAAACGGTGCCTGCAACAGGCAACGATTGGGTGCCCGGCGCAAAGCACATGAAGAAGGCCGGTGGGTAAGAGAAGCAGCTATGGCATATGCAGAAAAGAAGAAGCAGGGAAAAACAAAAGCAGCTTAATGAAAAAATTATTTCTATTTCCGGCTGCCCTTGTTTTTCTTTTGTGTTGCACCAATGCTAAAAAAGAAACAGTTAGCGTAAAAGAGACAAAGGTGATGCTTCGTACAGACACTATTAATATTGTAAAACTTACCGATACTTTAATAATATATGAAAGCACTTGCCGGGGTTGTGCTTATGAGAAGTCAACCCATTTTGGAATCAATGATAGTTTGGATATTATAAAATTGCTGAATGTAATAACAACAGATAATAACCCTGCGGATATGGATGGAGGAAACATAAGTAAAGATTTGATACTGGTTCCTGTTAAAACAGGTTCTACAACTATCAAATTATATAAGTTCTGGGAAACGGATACACCACCGGAAGATTCGGCAAGATTTTCGACGTATAAAATTGACGTACGGAACTGATAAATGATAATTATTTTATGAAATTATCCGTGATACAAAATAAGATTCATGAAATCCGTGGACAGAAAGTCATGCTGGATTTCGATTTGGCAGAAATGTATGAAGTTGAAACAAGATCGCTAAAACAAGCGGTAAAAAGAAATATAAACAGGTTCCCTGCTGACTTTATGTTTCAACTTTCGCAAAAAGAAATTGAACAACTGGTATCACAAAATGTGATACCATCTAAAAGTAAACTTGGGGGAGCCTTTCCATATGCATTCACTGAGCAAGGTGTTGCAATGCTTTCAAGTATACTCAACAGCGAAAAAGCCATTGAGGTAAATATTATTATCATCCGCACTTTTGTTCTGATTCGCCAGCACTTGCTCAATTATAAAAACCTTCAGGATAAAATTAAAAAGCTGGAAAAGAAATACAACAAAAACTTTGCTGATGTTTATAAAGTATTGGAGCTTTTATTAAACGATAAAAAACAAATGGAAGATTTTGACAAAAGAGAGCGGATTGGTTTTAAAAAATAAAAAACAGTAAACATGAACCTCATTAGAAAATTTTTCTACGGAGATATTCCGGAAGAAAAAGGTGGCGGCAGTAATTATCAAACTAAAAATGACTCATCATTATGGCCGCTGTGGGAAGTATTCATCCGTAGCAAACAGGGGCTTGATCACAAGCATGCCGGCAGCCTGCATGCGGCCGATGCACAAATGGCCATTGAAAATGCCAGGGATGTTTACACCCGGAGGATGGAAGGCGTCAGCATCTGGGTGGTGGAGTCAAAGCATATTCATGCCACTAACCCCGAAGAAGCTGGTGAACTGTTTGAGCCTGCCGTTGATAAAATTTACAGGCACCCCACTTTTTACCAGCTTCCCGACGAAGTAAATCAAATGTAAACCGCCTTCTCCCGGGGGGAAATTTTAAAATATGAACCAGAACCTGACAGACTATACATTACATTTAGCAGATAATGCACTGATCCTTGGACAACGAAACAGTGAGTGGTGCGGACATGGCCCTGTGCTGGAACAGGATATTGCTATCACTAATATTTCACTGGATCTGATCGGGCAGGCAAGAAGTTTTTATCAATATGCTGCAATCCAAATTAACCAGTTAACTGATCAACCCATTAACCCTGCAACCGAAGATTCACTGGCTTATTTAAGAACCGAAAGGGAATTTAAAAATTGTTTACTGGTTGAACAGCCAAATGGTGACTGGGCCCAAACCTTACTCCGCCAGTTTTTATTCAGCAGCTATCAGTATTTTTTATACCAGTATCTGCAAACCTGCAAGGAAGAAACGATTGCTGCCATTGCAGAAAAGTCTTTGAAAGAAGTAGCTTATCATCTTCGCTGGAGCAGTGAATGGGTGATAAGGCTGGGAGACGGCACCGAAGAAAGCCACAGCAGGATGCAAAAAGCAATTGAAGAATTGTGGGGATATACAGGAGAAATGTTTATTCCTGCCCCTTACGAAAAAGAATTGGATATAGATGTTTCATCATTAAAACATGAGTGGTCAAAAAAAATAAAGACAGTATTTGATGAAGCTACTCTGGCAATGCCTGAAAATGTTTTTATGCAAACCGGTGGAAAAACAGGAACCCATACCGAACAGATGGGTCTTATTCTCACAGAAATGCAATACGTACAAAGGGCCTGGCCCGGTTGTGAATGGTAAAATGAAAACATCAACTATTGATAAGGAAGCCCTGTACACTTACCTGGAAGAAATAAAAGACCCGGAAATACCCGTTTTATCAATCATTGACCTCGGCATCGTAAGAGATATAAAACTAAATGATGACGAACTGGAAGTCACAATTACTTCCACTTACACCGGCTGCCCTGCCATGGATATGATTGCAGCCGCCATCCGGGTGGAATTGGCCACATTGGGTTTTAAAAAAATAAAAATCATTACCGCAATTTCTCCGGCTTGGACAACGGACTGGATGAGTGAAGAAGGAAAAATAAAACTAAAAGAATACGGTATAGCTGCTCCCGACAAAAGATTCACTATTCCCAAAGACGGGGTTGAATGTCCGCTTTGTAATTCAATAAATACCCGCCTCATCAGCGAATTTGGCAGCACCGCTTGTAAAGCACTTTACCAATGTAATGATTGTAAAGAGCCTTTTGATTATTTCAAATGCCATTAGGCTTGTAGAATAATTACTTTGTACTGTGTAGCTTTAATGCGTAATAGTATCTTCGCAACTAAATTTATTTCATGTCTTCCATCCGTTTTGAAATCAAAGATGCAATTGGTTTTATAACACTTAACCGGCCGGATAAACTCAATGCCTTCAACAGGGAAATGGCTTTACTGCTGCAGGATGCACTGGAACTTTGCAAAGACAAAAAAGTACGTTGTGTTTACATTACCGGGGCGGGCAAGGCCTTCAGTGCGGGGCAGGATCTGGCTGAAGTAGTTGATCCTGCCGGTCCCGGTATGAAAAAAATACTAAGGGAGCATTATAACCCGATCATAACAAGGATAAGGGGATTGGAAAAACCGGTAGTGGCAGCAGTAAATGGAGTGGCTGCAGGGGCAGGAGCAAATATTGCTTTGTGTTGCGATGTGGTTGTTGCGTCGGAAGAAGCTTCCTTCTTGCAGGCCTTCAGTAAAATTGGCCTGATACCCGACAGCAGCGGAACTTTTTTCCTGCCAAGATTGATTGGCTGGCAAAAAGCAAGTGCCCTGGCGATGCTGGGAGATAAGGTACCCGCAGCTGATGCAGAGAAGATGGGAATGATCTATAAGGTCTTTCCTGCCGTAAATTTTGGAGAAGAAAGTAATAAGATAGCAGCTACACTGTCGAAGATGCCAACAAAAGGGCTGGCCTACACCAAGCATGCTTTCAATATTTCGTTCTGCAGTTCATTAGCGGAACAATTGCAACTGGAAGATGAATACCAGCAGAAGGCAGCCGCCACGCATGATTATAAGGAAGGGGTGCAGGCATTTTTGGAAAAGAGACAACCAACCTTTAGAGGAGACTAAAAAACAGTATTCTATGGACAAGGAAAAAGATAAACTGGCCAGGGATGTTGTCAGCCACATGATGGAGAACGATCTCTTCAGCCAATGGCTGGGAATAGAAGTGCTTGAAATTAAAGAAGGCTACAGCAAAATAAAAATGACAGTCCGTAAAGAAATGATTAATGGCTTTGGTATAGTACATGGAGGCATCGCCTTTTCATTAGCCGACAGCGCCTTTGCATTTGCCTGTAATAACCGTAACGTATTGTCAGTTGCCTTAGACACTTCTATCAATTTCATCAAAGCCGTGCATGTGGCTGATGTATTAACTGCTGAAGCCGGTGAACTGCACAACGGAAAAAGTACGGGGCTTTATCATATTACTATTACCAATCAAAAAAATCATGAAGTGGCTTTGTTTAAAGGGCTTTGTTACCGGACTGATAAACAGTTAATAAAGTAAATAGAGTTTATCATAATGAGAATTTGGGATTTAAAGAACCAGAACTGAGGCAAAAATCCGGGAATGATGTAGTACCGGAAAAATCCTATAAATCATAAAAGCAAACAGGCTAAATAGCTTTAAACAAATCAATTTACAGCTATCTTAAAAAAAATAGTGTTTAAACTTGCATAAAACAAATTCTGTTATTACTTTTACTCCCCGCTTCTAAAATTCCGTTCCTCTAAAAGACCCCAAAAACCTTTCCAATTTACTCCTCTCTGAAACCTCTGAGTCTCAAATCCTGTTGATGCACCGTTCCATTTCCTCTAAAACCCAACGGTTTAGGATTTATTATTTTGAAACATAAAACCTCAGAGCATGAAAAAGATTACTTTTCTTTTCGTATTCGCATTTGTTGCGAACTTAATCCTTGGTAGTACTGCCTTTGGGCAGATTCTACAAAGAGGTGCAACTACCAGCGGCACCTCCACATCCACAAACATAACAATCACTAAACCTAATTTAGTTGTTGCCGGTGACGTGCTGATTGTTAATATTGTAAAAGAAAACAACGGAACTGACGAACCGGTTTTAGCAGGCTGGACAGTTATTGCCAGTGGTGCTATTAATGCTGGTGATATCAGAGGTTCTGTTTTATACAAAGTTGCAACTGGATCAGAACCTGCCAGTTATACATTTGCACTTGGAACAAACACCAATGATGCCGTTGGTGCAATGGTCGCATTTTCAGGAGTGGATGTTTCCGGACCAACCCCATTTGATGTTATTGGAACAATGGGGCTTAGCCTTGCAGCTGGAGGTACAGCCACTGCTCCAGGAGTCACAACTACCCTGGCAAATTCTGCAGTAATTATGCTTGGCCAACAATCTGATAATAGAAATTATTCTAGCTGGAGTACTTCAAGTCCCGGAGCATTAGCTGAAATAGCTGAAGTTGAATGGACTGATGGTGTTGATGATCTTTCTGTTGGTATCGCCTTTGCTACAAAAGCTTCAGCAGGAGCTACAGGTGACGGTACTGTTACTTTAGAAGATGTCAATGATCGTTGGGGCGCTGTCTTAGTTGCTCTTAAATCAGCTCCTATAGTTCCTCCGCCAGCACCAAACTTATGGTCTGCAAATGGTACAGGCAGTGTTCTTAAATACACTGTAAACCCAATTACAGGAGCCATCACAGCCGGGCCATCAGTTGTCTTTACCCCTTCTGTATCTACCGCTGCTTTGGCAAAAAATCAGATAACAGCAAATGACCCTAATGGCTGCTTGTATTACCTGAACCGGGATGACGCAGCAGCGCTGAATGGAGTTGTGACTATCTATGCAGTTAATCCGGATGGAACAGGAAATGGTTCTATTGGAACAATTGACATGAACGGGCCTACAGACCTTACTGACTTTAGTTTTGTACGTCTTGGCTTTGACCCTTTCGGAAAGGGTTGGATAATTGCCGGAGGCAACACTACAAGTATTTACATTGCATCTTTCCTCGGTAAAGGAGCTGGTAATGCCCTTGTACCAGCAGATATAAATACATTTGGCAATGTGCCACTTACAGTAGCTGCACCAGGCCTTGCTACTGAGTTTCAAAATGGCGACCTTGCTATTACTGCCACTGGCACATTGTATGCATTAGCCAATGTTACGGACGGGCAGACATACATTTACACCCTAAATTCACTTACCACACCAACTACACTTACCCGTAAATGGATCGTTCAAACTGGTGGAGCTACCTTCTCTGGAAGTGTTAATGGACTGGCATGGACGCAGTCAGGCTCTTTGCACTTTTCAACAGGTACTGGTATTTATTTCATCGATCAAATTACTGCTAATTCAGGTGCAGGTACAGTTCAGGCTACGTTGGTGCCTGGTTCAGCAAGCACAACATTAACCGATCTGGCTTCTGATAAATTCCCGTCGCAATCAACTCTGCCTGTTAAATTAGGGGCTTTCACTGTTACCAAACAAGGTAATAATGCAGTTATTGACTGGACAACCTTGACAGAAGCCAACACTGACCATTTTGAAATTGAAAGAAGCCTTGATGGTATCACTTTCACTACAGTTGGTACAAAACAAGCTTTAGGATCTTCGACTACTGCAATAAACTATCAGCATCTTGATCCAATTACAACTTCAGCCAAGATCATTTATTACAGGCTGAAAACAGTTGATGTTGATGCTAACAACTCATTGAGTAAAATAGTAGCCTTACGCCTGAACCAAATATCAGTAAGTGATTTCACAGTTTATCCAAATCCATTTACCAGTGATTTTAAAATACAAATAAGCAGTGATAAAGAAACTGGCATAACTATCAGGATCAGCAACGCATTAGGTCAACAGGTTGTTAGCCGCAAAACTATATTGCAATCTGGTGAGAACATTGTTGTATTATCCTCAGGGTTATCAAACCTGCAGAGCGGAATGTACATACTGGAAGTAATTTCTGAAGAAGGAAAAACGACACAAAAAATTATTAAACGATAAATGCTCAAGGGTTTTATACCTTGAACCCCTCTGGCTGATGCGGAGGGGTTTTTTTATTTTTCCCTCCATAACTTTTAGCGACTACAGGTTTTCAACCCATTCATATAAATTTCCTTCTGCTGAACCAAAAATGTTGTAATTTAATTGTTCATTATTTTTCTTTAGCAAACATAAAACCTTAGTGTATGAGAAAAAATCTACCCTTTGTTTCCCTTCTTTTAGGAACCGTTTTATTTACTACTACCCGTTCTGCCGCCCAACAGGCCGACCGTTTTGCTTATGCTGTTACTGACATGCCACAGCAGGGTGCCAACTGGCATTTTTTACGAAAACTAAACCTGCAGACCGGTGAATACAGCCAGGTGCTACTGAGTGGAAATGATGTTTCATTTTTAGCGTATGATGCTGCTACTAAAAAACAATTTCCGGCCCCGCTGAATGACCAGCGGTTTGGCAATACCATCAACGCTGCTTTTGCAACAGGTGTGGCAGCCATGGCCTATGATAAAAAGAACAACCGTCTTTACTACACGCCTATGCTGATTGACCAGCTTCGTTACATTGACTTAAAAACAATGAAAGTTTTTTATGTAACTGACCGTGTCTTTACGGGCAAGCCACAAAAATCACCCGACCAGGGAAATATCGTTACCCGTATGGTTATCGCTGCCGATGGCAACGGATATGCCATGACCAATGATGCCACCCAGCTCATTCAGTTCAGCACCAGCAAAAAATTACAGATTACGGATCTTGGTTCTGTAGTTGACGACCAGGCCAACAAAGGAGTTTCAGTTCATAACTCCTGCAGCAGTTTTGGCGGCGATATGATTGCGGATGATAATGGCAACCTGTATGTATTTTCTGCCCGCAATCATGTATTCAAAGTCAATATTGAATCAAGAGTAGCCACTCATCTGGGAACTATTTCTGGTTTGCCCAATGGTTTTACTGTAAACGGTGCTGCTGTAAATGATAAAAACCAGGTAGTAGTTGCCAGTGCAGTACAGGCCAGTTCTTTGTTTACAGTTGATGCTAAAACATTAGCAGCCACCCCCTACAGTAATGCAGGCTCCATATGGTTCACTGCTGACCTTGCTAACAGCAATTTGCTTGTATCCGGCACTAAACCCAAAGCAACCAATACAGATGTAATGAGCCGCACTGTTGCTACTAATAGTGGTGATGGTAAAATAAATATTTATCCCAACCCGGTTACCAATAATCAATTTGTTATCCAGTTTAACCAACTGGATGCAGGCAATTATACAATACAGGTGACTGATGTGATGGGCCGCCAGGTAATACAGCAGGTTGTAAATGTAAGCGGTGATAACCAGGCACAAAACATTAAGCTTGACCCTTCTGCTGCAAAAGGTATTTATTTAGTGAAAGTAACTGACCAGGGCAGCAAAACTGTGTACAGCACAAAAGTGATAGTTCAATAAAATTTTTTGATAAAATATATAAATGTCCCGCATCCTTTGTAAGGGCGGGGCATTTTTATTGAGCCGGATTTTTCCAAATTATTTTTACATGTTTGGCCGTTTTAAAAAAGTCTTCGCACTTACGATCTCCTCTGCCCGTAATGCCGCCTGAAGGAGAACAAATCATTTTGCAACTATCATCATACAATGTATTGAACTGATCGCAGCACTGCGCAGTAAAAAGAAAAACTGTTTTACCATTATAGAAATACTCATCTGCCTGCTGCGGTGGGTTGGGTGGTATTTCTTTATTTCCCTCATCAATCAGTTTTCTTACACAAACAGGTATGGAGTCTTTCATCATTTGTGTTTCGTTAGTTACTTTATTTTTCTTCTTCTTACCACATTCGCTGGCAGATAAAAAGGGGAACACAAGCAGTATTAGCAGGTATTTCATTTACCGGGGTTTGATAATTGTTAAGGTATATTTGCAGCACACAGTAAAAATACAGTTTTGGAGAAAAGTAATTTTGTTGACCAGATCCGCATTTTCTGCCGTAGCGGTCATGGCGGCCCTGGATGTAAGCATTTTAGAAGGGATAAATTCACTGCATTAGGCGGCCCCGACGGGGGCGATGGTGGCCGTGGTGCTCATATTATCTTAAAAGGAAACAGTAATCTCTGGACTCTTTTACATCTCCGTTACTATAAGAATGTACTGGCAGAAAACGGTGAAGGCGGCAGCAGCAATAATAGCAGCGGCCGTGCAGGGAAAGATATCATTATCGAAGTTCCGCTGGGTACCATTGCAAGAGATGAGGAAACAGGGAAACAGGAAGTGGAGATATTAGAAGATGGGCAGGAGGTAATCTGGATGCCCGGAGGCAGGGGCGGCCAGGGCAACTCACATTTTGCCACTCCTACCAACCAGGCCCCCGAACATTCACAGCCCGGCGAAGAGGGAGTAGAAGCCTGGAAAGTCCTGGAATTAAAAGTATTGGCTGATGTTGGACTGGTTGGCTTTCCCAATGCCGGCAAATCAACCCTCCTTTCTGTAATTACAGCTGCTAAACCAAAAATTGCAGATTATGCTTTTACCACCATCACCCCCAATTTGGGAATGGTAGAATACCGGGATGGAAAAAGTTTTTGCATAGCCGACCTGCCGGGAATTATTGAAGGAGCTTCTGAAGGGAAAGGATTAGGGCATCGTTTTCTCCGGCATATTGAACGTAATTCTGTTTTGCTTTTTTTAATTCCGGCTGACAGTGATAATCATAAAAAGGAATTTGACATACTGGTCAATGAACTGGAGCAATACAATCCTGAATTGCTGAACAAACAATTTGTCATTGCCATCAGCAAAGCCGATATGCTGGATGATGAACTGAAAGCAGCGATTGAAAAAGAATTACCGGCCAATATTCCTCACCTTTTTATTTCATCTGTTACTAATAAAGGATTACTGGAGTTGAAAGATTTGTTGTGGAAAGTATTGAACGAACCTGTTGAATAAATCAATAAACCCTCCCCACCGTATCACAGGCTGCTTTCAGTAATGAATTGCCATCTGTGGCATCCTGCCATTTTTCCCACAGCATTACTCCATTGGCAATGTCTTTGGCCAATTTAGCTTTTCGTTTCACTGTATATTGACCATTATAATAAATAGTGTAGTTGGTAAATCCACCGGCAGTTACAACAGCAGAATCATATTGCGGATTTCCCCCTTGCGATAAAATTGTTTTATAGGTAAGTACAGTATTGCTTTGTGTTATGCCCGAAGGCCTCCCATAGGCAGGTAATCCCAACACACATTTCGCAGCAGGCATTCCTCTTGTCGTCAGCCAATAGTTCAAACAGGTTTGGGCCAGCGTATAGTCGCTGTGATGGCGATAAGGAACAGTAGTATTAAAATCATCATACGCCATGATGTTGAAAAAATCGACATAGGGAAAAATTTCATTACGGATGGCATCCCGTATGCCCCCTGCATATTTACCTGCAGTAATAGCGGCTGATAAATAATATCTGGCATCCCGGTGTAAAGAGTCAGACAGTTCTTTCATCAGTAAAGTAAATGTGCCATCGGTTCCATCACTGGTGGTAGGAAATTCCCAGTCCATATCCACGCCGTCAAAATTGTATTGCCGCACTTTATTCATTACATCTTTGATAAAATTATTTCTGCCGCTGGCGCTGGCGGCCATGTTTTTAAAATTCGTTTTGCCATCACTATTGCCATCATTAATGCCAACAAATATTTTTGCATTATTTGCCCTTGCTTTGGCAATCACTGCTGCTAGCGTAGTGGGGTTTACAACATCTACTGTGCCGGAAGTATTAGCCGTAAAAAAAGCATAGATCACCACATTCGTCATCCTGAATTTTACATCAGGCACATCTGCCGGGTTGCGGTAGGATGGAAAATAACCAACTACATAATAACCAAATCCCGGTGGTGATTGAATGACGATATTGGTAAATGAGGTAGTAGTGCTGCCGCAGCCTGTTGCATTACCCGCTGCATTCTTTGGCTGCACATACCAATAATAGGTGGCATTAGGCGTGCCCGGAACGGTATAACCCATACTTGTTCCGCTAACATTAGTGGCAATTATTGTGCTGGGTGTGCCTGTTGTACCAAGATACACATCGTACCCCGTAGCCCCGGACACTGCACTCCACGAAAGAGTAACGGAGGTATTGGTAATAAATGTGCCTGCCGCAGGTGCAGTATTGGTGGCACAGCCCGGAACAGGCGGCGGTGGTGGTGGCGGATTGGTTCCCCCTTTTTTGCTGCAAGAGTTAATTACTAAAGCCAATCCCAGTAAACAAATGATACCGTTCCTGTAATTCATAAGCAGTCGTTCAGCGTTCAAATTACTGGATTTGGATGAAATTCAGTTTTTTGATACCCCTTTTTGCGTACGTTTGTCACCTAAATTTTCATCTATGAAGAAGTTTCTTTTAACGATTGTCCTCTCTGTCAGTTTGTTCTTTAAATCTTTCGCCGACGAAGGTATGTGGTTGCCGCTGCTGCTCGGTCAGCAGGTGTATAATGATATGGTGAAAAAAGGGTTGAAGCTGACCAAAGACCAGCTATACAATATCAACAAAGCCTCTCTAAAAGATGCCATCATCATTTTTGGCGGTGGCTGCACCGGCGAAATTGTGAGTGCAGAAGGCTTGATATTTACCAATCACCATTGCGGCTACGATGCCATTGCATCAGCCAGTACGATGGATCATAATTACCTGCAAAATGGTTTTTATGCAAAAAATAAAGGAGAAGAAATCCCTACCAGCCTTTCTGTGCAATTTTTATTGCGCATTGATGATGTTACCAAAGAAATATTGGATTCTTTAAGCGGATTAAGTGGTTTAGAAAGGGTGCAGCGGCAAGGCGCTGTGCTTGCTGCTGTCAACAAACGGATGAGTGATGCTTCGAAAAATATTGAAGTAAGGGTAAGCTCTTTATTCAAAGGCAACCAGTTCTTGGCTTTTGTGTATCAGCGTTACACCGATGTACGCCTGGTGGGCACCCCGCCTGAGAGTGTTGGAAAATTTGGCGGTGATACTGACAACTGGGAATGGCCACGCCACACCGGCGACTTTTCTGTTTTCAGGGTGTATTCCAGTGCAGATGGTAAACCGGCAAAATTTGCCGATGGTAATATTCCACTGAAACCTAAATGGTATTTACCTGTTTCTTTAAAACCATTGAAAGATGGTGACTTTGCTATGGTATGGGGCTACCCCGGTGGCACCAACCGGTATGAAAGTTCCTATGGTATCAAACTGGCGACTGATATCAATAATCCTGCATTAGTAAAGCTGCGTGATGCAAGACTGAAATATATGTTTGAAGAAATGAAGAAAGACCCCGCCACCAAATTGCAACTGGCTTCTTCGTATGCAGGCATTGCTAACTATTGGAAATTTTTTGATGGCGAAACAAAACAGTTATTAAAGTATGATGTCTTTGGCCAGAAGAAACTGTTTGAAGAAAAATTTATTGCCTGGGCAAAAGGAAAAACGGGGTATGCTAATATTTTTATTGACTGGGAAAAGGCCTACGATGCCTGGAGGCCTTATGCCAAACACCGCCAGTATATCAATGAAGGTATTGCCGGTTCCCCGCTTACTGCATTTGCAGCTTCACTGTTACAGTTAGAAGCAGCAATGGTAAAAGCAGGTTCCTCCCAGGCCGATGTAAAAAAAGCGGTGGAAGCGGCAGATAAACAAAGGAATGCTTTCCTGGAAGGGAAAAATAAAGCATCAGACCAGAATATTGTTGCCGCTGTTACAAAAATGTTTTATGAAGACGTGGTGAAAGATCAGCACCCTGTTGGCTTTTATGGCACGTTGAAAAATACTTACGGGCCGCTGGATGATGATGCCACTTATAAAAAGTATGCAGCAGATATATTCAGCAAGACCATGATTTTTGACGACGCCAAATGGAAAGCATTTGTAGCCAACCCTGATGCTGTTACGCTGCAAAGCGATCCTGCATTTGCACATGCCAGTACCTTTTTTACTAATTATACCAGTAAATACGGCCCTTACTATCAGCAGTTCACTGCAAAGAATGCAGAGTTCGGAAGATTGTATTTAAAAGGCATCATGGAAATGGATCCTGTTAAAGCAAAAATGATGTACCCGGATGCTACTTTCACCATGAGGGTAAGCTATGGTGCTGTAAAATCTTACCGTCCGAGAGATGGGGTGTTTTATGATTATGTAACCACCTCAAAAGGTTTGCTGGAAAAATACAAAGCCGGTGATTATGAATTTGATTTGCCGGCCAACCAGATTGAAATGTTGAAGAAAAAAGATTTTGGTCAGTATATGGACCCCACCAGGAAAGAATTGGTAATTGGTTTCATTACCACCAATGATATTACCGGCGGTAATTCCGGTTCACCGGTAATAAATAATAGAGGAGAACTGATTGGCCTTGCTTTCGATGGCAACTATGAAGCCCTTAGCCACAAACTTGCCTTTGACAAAGACTTGAACCGCACCATTTGTGTTGATATCCGTTATGTATTGTGGTGTATTGATAAATTAGGCGGCGGCACTAATATTATTAAAGAGTTGAAGTTGATGAGGTAAACCTTCTTTTAATTCCGAGAGGGGCATCCGCCAGCTGGCGGATGCCCCTCTTATTTGGGGTACATTTCAAATTCGATAACTATCGGATTTTGCATTGCCATTTTTTAGTTTTTAGTATTGCCGGAATTTCCATCCCCTCCTGGGAGGGGTTTAGGTATTTTTCACTAAGAAACTTTTTATAAGGGGTGGGTCTGATAAAGCGCCATTTTGAAAACATCCCTTATTTTATCCCAGCAATTTATTCTGTAACATTGCAAAGAGATACCTCATTGAACAAACGAATTACCATAACATTTTTCTTTGCCGTGTTTTTCACAACTGCTTTTGCCCAGCAGCCGGGATTCAGTCTTGCCACCAACGTGGATATTCAGCGAAATTTTAAAAAGGAACAATTGTATTGGGCGGCTGGTCACAGCACCCAGGCCCTGTTTCACCTCACCCCAAAAGATGGCATCTATGTGGAATTTGCGTATTATTCCAATGGTAGGTTTAAAAATAATGTTACCGCTACTGCCAAATCTGCTCTCACAATTCCCCAACAGGTTAATTATATAAACAGTGGCCTGATGCGGCTCAAGCAATTTACTGTTGGCTGGAGAAAATACCTTAAGGGTGCTTCTGATGCTGAAAAAAACTGGAACTTGTATTGCTATGCCGGCTTTGGTTTATTGCTGGGCCGGGTGGAGAATACTCATTCTGCTATTATAGACACTTCGGTTTATAACATTCCTGTACGAAGTGGAAAGGCCAGCTTCAAACGGCTGACCATGGACCTTGGGTTGGGCTGGGAAATCCCTGTTGGCGGTGACTTTTATTTTTATACTGAAGGAAAAGTATGGATACCCACCACTGATTATCCGAGTAAATACATTTTTGTAAATAACAATGCACCGTTGGTTGCCATGCTTGGCGCCGGTTTCCGTATTTTATTCTAAAGGCTATTATTGCAATCTTAAATCAAACCTCCCTTCTGTTACGCTGATGGGCTGAGGTGTATTGTAGAGGTTAAGTGCATTAAACTGGAATGTGCCCGAAACAATTTTATTGACCGTATCAAGTTTTGTAATTGTTACTGAACCTGAATGAGCAGATGATGTCAGCCATTCATTTTCCGGGGTAAAATTTCTTTTTACATAATATCCATAGCTGGATGATGCCGGCAACACCACATTATTATTCAGTGCATAAGTACCCGGGCCCGTAATGCCTGCCACAAGGATTTCAAATTCTGTTTCATTTGGCGAAGAAGCAAAATTTCTTGCATTAATTGTCAGGTATGATGTGCCTGTCATCCTTGCTTCCAGTATGTCGTTGGCAGGAAAAGGCCCAAAGCCTTTCGGCACCCACATTGTACCATCCACCTTTGCACCAAACGTATTAGCGCCGGTTTGGGTGGCTGGCGGCAATTCATCTACTTTTTTATTGCAGGCTGCCAGCAAACACAAGGATAAACAACTAATAAGGATTTTTTTCATAGCTATGATTCGGTGTAATAAACGATTTTTTAGTGGCTTTGGTATATCACCTGACAAAAACAAGGCCAGAGTGGCCGAAAAGAAGCATTTACTGTTTACTGTACGGTTCAGTAAAAATGGTGCAGTATCTTTATTGTCTTTATATATTTTCAATTATGAGCAACAGACTAACTATACAACAGGTTGAATTATACAAACTTTCCATTCCGCTGAAAGAACCCTTCGTTACTTCATTGGGTACTGATACAACTGCAGAAAATGTACTGGTAAAAATAATTACTGCCGAAGGGATTGTTGGGTTCGGGGAATGCAGTCCTTATATGCCTATCAACGGAGAAAGCCAGGATACCTGTTTTATTGTCGGCCAGTATTTTGCCAAAGCACTAAAAGGAAAAGACCCGTTACAGATTTCAGCCTGCATCAACCTGATGGATAAAATTATTTATGGCAACAGCAGTATCAAGAGTGCCTTTGATATGGCGCTGTATGATATCGCTTCGCAACATGCAGGGCTGCCTTTGTATAAATTTCTTGGCGGAAAAAATAATAAACTCATCATCACTGACTACACCGTTAGCATCGGTGAGCCGCAACAGATGGCAGCAGATGCCATGAAAATAAAAGCACAGGGCTACCCGGCTATTAAAATAAAATTGGGCAAGAACGGAAAGACAGATGTCGCAAGAATAAAAGCCATTCGTAAAGCAGTAGGCAATGACATACCATTGCGCATTGATGCCAACCAGGGATGGACAGTAAAGGAGGCCATAGAAACATTAAATGCTCTCGCTGAGTTTGACATACAGCACTGCGAAGAGCCCATTGCCCGGTGGAAGTTTTTGAAATTAAGAAAAGTAAAAAAGCACAGCCCCATTCCCATCATGGCTGATGAAAGCTGTGGTGATGACCATGATGCAGAAAGGTTAATTGAACTAAAAGCCTGTGATTATTTTAATATCAAGCTTGGAAAATCAGGGGGTATTTACAAAGCATTGAAAATAGTAAAGCTGGCAGAAGCAGCCGGCATACGTCTGCAGGTTGGCGCCATGATAGAATCAAGACTGGCGATGACTGCTTTTGCTCATTTTGCTTTATGCAGCCCGATGATTGAACATTATGATTTCGACACTGCTTTAATGTTCAGCAAAGACCCGGTGAGTGGCGGTATTGTTTATGAAAAGAATGGGGTGGTGAAAGTGCCGGAAGTGGTGGGGCTGGGGGCAGTGATTGATGAAAGTTGGTTGGGGAAGATGGAGAAAGTAGTGATTTAAATTCTCCTTTAGTCAGTTGTATTGCCGAAACTCAGATCGCTGGGTTGACATCTTGCATAAACAAGTTTAGCTAACTGAAAATCAGGCCAACAATATTCAGCAAACAAAAAAAATCAATGTTCGTATATTCGCTAATACACACGTTATGCGACACCCTGTAAGATTTTAACTAATTTAAACAGGATTTGTATTTATAAAACTTCACTTCCACTATTATCACATAATCATTTAAATGACAAAATGGAATCAAATATTAATTGAGCTTCTTAATGGAATTGAAACTTGGGCTGACCTAAAAAGAAAACTTGAACAATTTAATACGATTCAAACTGAAACGACAAGTAAAAAAACAGTAGCTGGTAAAATATTCGAAATTTTTTCAAAATATTATTTTCTGACTGACCCTAAGCAAAAAGACTTATACAAAACAGTTTGGCTATATAATGACATTCCTTATGAAATCTCTAGCAAATTATCTCTTCCACCAGTTGACCATGGGATAGACCTTTTACTTATTGATAATGATGACAAATTCTATGCAGTCCAATGCAAATTCACAAATGATGAAACTAAGCTACTTAGCTGGGGTGGCGACAAAATATCACATCTTTTTGGCCTTGCAACAAAATGTGACAAGGCAATTGTTTTTACCAATGCCTCTGACACGACTCATGTAGCAAAAGGTTTTAGCGAAAAGTTTATACAAATTGCATTTGATGAACTTGACAAAATCGACAAAGAGTTATTTATAATAATTCTTGAACTAGCTAAAGGAAATCAACCAAAAGAATTAACCAAATATAGACCCGATGACCATCAAATAAAAGCAATTAACGATGTGCTTAATTATTTTGCTAAGGGCAATTTAAGAACTCAATTAATTTTGCCATGTGGTTCCGGTAAAACACTAACTGCTTTATGGATTAAAGAAAAAATTGAATCTCACAATACTTTAGTACTTATCCCTTCACTTGCTTTACTTAAGCAAATAAAAAACGATTGGGCTCGACACAAGAATTCATATTTTAGATATTTGTGTGTTTGCTCTGAAAAAGATATTGACAAAGATACAAAGGAAGACAAAATTGAAGTTCACACTTATGAAATAGGCTCACCCGTAACAACACAACCTTCTGACGTTTCAGATTTTTTAAAAAAAGATTTTCGTAAAGTAGTTTATTGTACCTATCAGTCATTAGAAGTAATTAAAGAAGCCTGTGCTCTTTATGAGGGATTTATATTTGATTTAATAGTTTTTGATGAAGCACATCGAACTACAGGCAGTAAAAAGAAAAATGTTTTTACTCTTGCACATTATGACTATAATATTCCCGCAAAGAAAAGAATATACATGACAGCTACGCCAAAAGTTATTGATTCAAAAGTTAAAAAAAGAATGGGGGCAGAATACCAAGATTTATTATGTGACATGAGTAATCCGGAAATTTATGGCGAAGAATCCCATAGATTGTCTTTTAGAGAAGCTATAGAAAAGAAAATCTTAGTTGATTATAAAATTATTGGGATTGGAGTTACTGATAAGCAGGTCAAGAAATTTATTGAAGATAGAAATTATATAGGCAACTTAACAGCAGAAGACATTGCACACAATTTTGCCCTCGAATTGGTAATGAATAAATACAATGCATTTCATTCTTTGACATTTCATTCTAAAGTTAAATTCGCAGAAGCATTTGCAAAGAGGCATCAAGAAATGTTTACTGACGTTTTTGCAGAATATGTTGAAGGAAATCAAACTACTACTTATAGGTCAAGAGTACTTAGAAGATTTAAAAAGGAGAAAAAGGGAGTTGTTTCTAATGCTCGTTGCCTTACAGAAGGTGTTGACATCCCAAATATTGACTTGATTTATTTCTGTGACCCAAAAAGTTCAAAGATTGATATTGTTCAAGCTACTGGAAGAGCATTAAGAAAAGACAGAAAAGAAAATAAAAAAGAGAGGGGTTATATTGTTGTCCCAATTTTCCATCATTCAGACGAAGATGTTGAAATTGAAATAATTAAAAAGCCAATTTTTAATTATTTAGTTCAGGTCGTCCGCTCCTTATGTGACCAAGACGAAAGATTAGAAGCTGAAATAAATGACCTTTCTTTTAAAAAAGGGCAAAGAACCTCAAGTAAAATTGAAATTGATTTTTTGGTTGAAGAAACAGAAAAAGTTATACTTCTTGAAGGTTTAGAAAAAAAAATAAAAGATGTCCTTTTTGATGAGATAATTGATAAAACTAAGGATTACTGGGAAGTTAATTTCAAAAAATTGGAAGCCTATAAAAAAGATAATGGCGACTGTGATGTTCCGTATAGATTTAAGCAAGACCAATTATTTGCATATTGGGTTCACGGTCAAAAAGGGGACAAAGACAAACTGTCAAAAAGAAAAATTCAAAGACTTGAAGAGTTGGGATTTAAATGGGCAGAACCGCAGGAAACGATGACAGACCAAGATTGGGTAGAACTAATCAAAGACGCTTTAGAAAATGGCGTCAAGCTAAAACAACGTCATGGAAATAAATATAAAAATAAAGACGTTGGTCGTTATTTAAGAGATTTGAAAAGATTAATTAAAAAAGGCAAAAAAATAGAAGTATATAATGAAATCGAAAAAGTGGGGTACAATTTTAATGACGTTAGTAGAACCCTTGATAAAACAATTGTAAGATGGGTTAATGATTTAAAAATCACTAAATCTCCAAAAAAGTTAAATTTCAGAAACAGGTTTTATAAAAATTTTTTACCTCGAAAAAATGAAATTGAAGATTCAATAAAAGATGAAATGAACTTGTTGTGGAAATCAAAATTTAATGAAGAACTTTCTTGGGAGTTATTACATGAGGGAACAAACGATAGAACTAAAGAATGGAAAACATTTAGATATAATGTTGAAATTAACCCAAAAGAAAAATGGTATTTACCTGTTTCAATAATGGGTGACAGTTTATTTTCATGGGTTTATAGGAAACTTAAGAATAAAAAACAGATGGAAAGAATAAAATTCAACTTTACCGAAAACGAAATTCTTGAATTAAGAAAGGAAAATTTTCCTATTTAAACAACATCATAGTATAAAGAAGGGCTAACGCATAACATGTGGTTTTCTTCTATGCTGGCAGACGAATAAATTCTCATCGTCCCGTTTCGCTAATCAACTGCGGTTCGGGCTGACCGAACAAATCTCAACTGAATATCTTAACTTCATCTTGAGTAATTCTATTGGGCTTTTGTACCGGGCTGAACGTAACACAGAATACCAGCACAGCAGAAAGCCCCACCGTAAGCTGCAACCATATGACGAACCTCAAACTCATACTATGTTTGACAATTTTTACCTGTATCTCTTGTTCTCAACCAAACAACAAAAGGAATTCGGCAAATATTAAGGATTCTATAGCTTACAGAAATTTGAATAGCTATCAGGTAGACACTGCACAACTTGCAATATTCAATTGGGCTCAACTTAAAGACACGACTAAATATAATATTCACTATTTGCAATTAAATTTTTTAAACTACCCAGATGACACCACAATTGGACAAAACATTTTAAAATTTAAAGATTCAATCAGTAAAAAGCCATTTTATTTAACGGGTGGACAAGAATATCAACTTTACCAACTTATTAATGATACAACAAATTTTTCTGAAGGCGAATGTGGGACATTTCATTTGAATGCAGGTATTTTGGTATTTGACAAAGACAAAATCTGTGGGACAATTAGTATTGGGTGTGGTTACAATCAATGGAATTTTAGTTCAGAAAATTCAAATGCCAAGTATGGTCTTTTTTCTGACAAAGGATTTAAGAAAATGGAGAAACTTCTTGACGACATCAATTTGAGTAACAAAAAGTAGACGAATGGTATGCAGCTTACATTCGGTTTGCTGCTATGCTGGCTTGACGAATAAATCCTGATCGTCCCGTTCGCTAATCAGCTTTTGTCCGGGCTGAACGAATAAATCTCAGCAAAAGAATATAACTTCAACTTTTGCCTTTGTTGGTCTTCCAAAAAAATAACACGCCGCTGTTGTGTCTTGCGTAGGGCTTTGCAGAGCAGGCAAGAGACCAACAGCAGAAACTATAGGAAATTCCTATCTCAGTTTTAGTAACAACCAGCAATGTCAGGCTGGCATTGAAGTAAAGCTGTTCGTCTTTATAGAAAAAATCACTGTGATTGCCGAATTTTTTCAGGTAAACCTGGATTTTTCCGCAGCATTCTAATATCGCAGTAAATAAACAAGTTGGGATTTACCTGCTTTTGACATATACCAGGTCCTTGTTTACATAATAAAGTATGATAGGCTCCAGTTTGTTTTTAACCACCACATCACAGGAAGTATGCATTTCTTTCTCTACTATAGCTTTCAGTAATTCCCTTTTTTTATAGCCGGGGTCTTCATCAAGCAGCAAATCTATGTCCCCATACTTTTCCCCACGGGCATACGAACCAAATATTCCTATCCGGTCAACACCCAGCTCCTTAAAAATGTTTTGAGCCATAAAAAGGGTTTGTAACGCCTGTTCCATGTCTTTAAATTAGTTCAAAGATACGATTCCTGAAAATCGTTATTTAATCTTCTCCTTTGGTCTTTTTTCTTTCACAACCGGCGCATTATCCTTCCACCGCCATAAATGCACACAGGCATAGGTGCGGTAAGGGCTCCACCTGGCAGAAAGCCGCAGCATATCTTCTTTCAATTTCTTTTTATCGCTGTTGTCTAATTTATACAATTTGATCATTGCATTCTGTATGCCCAGGTCATCCACAGCAAATACATCTTCCCGGCCCAGGGCAAACATCAGCAGCATTTCTATCGTCCATCTTCCTACGCCTTTAATTACAATGAGGTATTCAATTACTTCTTCATTATTCATTTTGCCCAGCTTCTTTGCATCCATGCCGGATTCAATTTCAAACTGTGCTACATTTTTTACATAACTCACTTTGGCATTGCTCAATCCTATTCCTCTTAATTTATCAAAGGGAGTGTCGAGTATTTGTTGTGGTGTTGGTTCTTTACCACCGTATAAATTGATAAACCGTTTATAAATAACATCGGCGACTTTGATGGATAATTGCTGGCTCATAATAGAAGCGCAGAGATAAGTGCAAATATTCTTCCGCTTCTTTAACTGATGCGGGTCTCCCGCTTCAACGAGTTTTTTCAGCTTTTTATCTTTGGAAAGATGGGGAATGTAGTGCATTGTTTCAGCCAGGATTTATGGAAAAAATTATTCAATACTCCAGCTCATATCTCCGCCCTTTTCATCTTTCAGCGCAATGCCCAGCCCGGCCAGTTGGTTTCTTATTTTATCAGATGTGGCAAAATCTTTCTTGTTCTTAGCTTCTTTGCGGATATCAATCAGCAATTGCATCACTCCCTGCAATTTTGTATTGCCTGTCTCAGTTACAGGCTGCAGCCCTAAAATATCCTCTATCCAGGTTTTGAATTTCGATTGCAGTAATTCAAATGTTGCTTTTGACAATGCGGTTACCGGAATTGTTTTATCCTTCATGGAATTAATAACCGGAACAATCTCAAACATATTTGCCAGCACTTTCGCCGTACTGAAATCATCATTCATAAATTCATCGAATTCTGATACGAGTTTCGGAATCTGGATTTCAAGTTCCGGGTCAAACGTCCCCTCTTGTGGTTCGTAGCTCATAGCCTGTAGCTTTTCATAAGCATCCCATAACCGTTTCAATCCTTTTTCAGAGGCCACCAATGCTTCATTGCTAAAGTCCAGCGTACTCCGGTAATGTGTTTGCAAAATGAAAAAACGGATGGTCATCGGGTGAAAGGCTTTTTCCAGCAAAGGATGATTACCACTCAGCAATTCTGTCAGTTTTATCACATTGTTATAGCTCTTCCCCATCTTGCGGCCGTTGATGGTGATCATATTATTATGTATCCAGTAACGAACCGGTGCAGTATGGTTGCAGATGGTGCTTTGTGCAATTTCACTTTCATGGTGCGGAAACAATAAATCCATGCCACCGCCATGAATGTCGAATTGGGGTCCTAAATATTTTGTTGCCATGGCGGAGCATTCAATATGCCAGCCCGGAAAGCCAATACCCCAGGGGCTCTGCCACCGCATGATATGTTCCGGCGCCGCATTTTTCCATAAGGCAAAATCTGCCCGGTCCCTTTTTTCCTCCTGTCCTTCCAGTTCTCTTGTTGTTTCCAGCAAATCATCAATCACCCTTCCGCTCAGTTTGCCATAGTCGTGTGATGCTGCATATTTTTTTACATCAAAATATACAGAGCCGTTTACTTCGTAGGCATAACCTGCTTCAATAATTTGCTTAATCATTTCTATCTGCTCCACTATATGGCCTGTGGCGGTTGGCTCAATGGATGGTGGAATAGTATTGAACTGGTTCATGGCCCAATGAAACAGGTTGCTGTATTTCTGCACCAGCTCCATCGGCTCTAATTTTTCCAGTACTGCTTTGGTAGAAATTTTATCTTCTGCCTCCCTTCCTTCTTCTTCAAAGTGCCCGGCATCGGTAATGTTTCTTACATAACGAACCTTATAACCCAGGTGCCGCAGGTAGCGGTGAACGACATCAAAAGTGATATACGGCCGTGAATGACCAAGATGGCTTTCGCCGCTTACGGTGGGCCCGCAAACGTACATGCCCACATGGCCGGGAGTAATCGGGGTAAAAACTTCTTTTTGCCTGCTGTAAGAATTATAAACTTTCAGTTCACTCATAGTTGCTGATAAGTATCAAAAATAATCATTCCTGACTACTTCTTTAATTGTACATCAGATACCAGCATATAATGGTCGGAGTAGTTTTTAACGATGCGGTTAAACTGCTTTATCCTGAAATGCCTGTCTGCAAAAATATAATCAATGCGAAGTGTGGGTGAAATAGCCGTAAAGGTTCTGCCAATACCGAACCCTTTTTTCAAAAAAGCATCCTGCATACTGCCCCTGACGGTGAAGTATGCATAAGAATTGGGTACATCATTCAGGTCGGCACAAACCAAAACCGGGTGAGGGCTGTCGCCTATTATTTCATGTGCCAGGTTGGCCTGTATGCTGCGGTAAGAAAACCCTTTCTTTAGCTTGGACAATATATTCCGTGAATTGGCCATCAGGCTATCCCTTGCATTTTTTATCTTATCAAGTCTTTCATAATCCCCCCTGCCGAACTGCAGGGATTGAAGGTGAGTGGTGAAAATCCGGATCGTATCATTATCTACTTTAACGTCGGCATGCAGCAATACATCCGGCAGGCTGGGCCGTGGATACCTGATTCTGCCGGTATCAACAATGGGATGGCGGGAAAAAATAATGGAGCTGTAGTAATGATTATCTCCATCGTTATCAAAAGAAAAATAATAATACGGATAGCCTAATTGTTTCTGTATGGGTGTTATGTTATCGTAATAAGATGAATCTGTAGAAGTATGGAATTCCTGCAGGCATACTACATCGGCATCCTGCTGTTTGATAAGGTCAAACATTTTAAGCCTTGTTTCACTTCCTTTGTTATTGTTTCTTTTCAATTCTATAAACCGGGCCACATTCCAGCTAAGCACCCGGATTGTTTGTGGTTCTTTTTTGTAGTTAAATGTTTTCGTTTTATGAAAAGCAAAAAACACACTGATATTTTTAATAGCCAGCACCAATGCAATACCTGAGATAAGTGCATGGCGGGGTTTTAATATAATCAACCACCCTATTGCAAAAAAAATAATGGTTACCAGCAGGAAAGGAAATGCCAGGCCAAGAAAAGCAATGAACCACCAGCTTTGCGGATTGAGATAAGGCACCAGGCAGGCGAGCAGGAAAAAAAATACCACTCCAATGTTGGAGTAAATAAAAAACCGTTTGGTAAAGATTCGGAGCCTGAAAGCCATTGCTGCAATTTAGGAAAGTTTCGGGTTCGGGATACCGGGTTTGAGGTCGTTTGGTATATTCAGATGTGCTGTTGTTTTTTAAACCTCCTCAGGCCGGGAAATAGTAGAAATAATTTCCGGGGTAATTCGAAACAACCTGTAACACTCAACCCGGGGCTCATAATCCTTCATCACCAGCCATCTTCAACATCTCTTTTTCCTCCCCGGTAAGAGAACTATACCCTTTTTGATTAATCTTATCCAGTATTTCATCAATACGTTGCTGAGTAATGCCAGAAGTTTTGGTATCCTTTGCTGAGGATGAGATGTAAAATAATTTTCCTTCTTTATTTTTCCCTTTATTGGGATTGAACAGATTATTTACCCAATCAAATAAATTGCTCATCCAATTACTCCAGTCGTAGCCCATTCGTAAAAAGACAACAAACAAAAACCCGGTAAAGGCCCCGGCCAGGTGTGCCACCAGGTTACCCGTATCACCAGTAGAAACAGTGGCAAGGTCAGAAATCGCATACAGCGCCGTTAATGCCCACAGCGGAATACCACCACCAATCATCGGAAAAATTTTATACTTCGGCGAGAGCATTGTAGTAGCAACGGCCATTGCCATCACACCTGCAGAAGCGCCAATGGTATAAGCATAAGGGAGCTGCGCCTGCAGTGATGGTACAAAATTGTATGCCAGCATAAATGCAACTCCCCCTGCTATTCCTCCATAAATGAAAATGGGAACAATTTTCCTGTTGCCGGCAAGATCCTGCATAATGTAACCAAAAGACCATAGCCAAAGCATATTGGCAAATACGTTCCAGATATTATCATGCACAAACATGTTGGTGATAATTGTCCATGGCCGGGTCAGCATACCATCCACATCAGCCGGCATAGTAAACCATCCCAATACATTTTTGGTAAAAAGTGCCGGGGCCAGTTCTTTAGGAAACCTGAAATACCATACCGCTTTCATAAAAGCAAGGCCAACAAACATGATAAGGCATATGGCAATCAGCGTCATCAAAGTATTGCCGCTTTGCCCCAGTGTAATTTTTTGTTTGTATTGTTTCTCTGAATAGATCATTGGGTGAATGGTGAATAGTCAATGGTGAATAGCAAAGGTCGTTTTGTTTAAAGTACTTTAAATAATTAAATGAGTTCTTCTTCTATTTCTTCTCTGCGTCCTCAGCGACCTCTGCGTGAAATCTCTCTTCTTAATATAACGTCCGTCGATTTGTTTTGTTCCAGATCAATACAATAATAAATCCTGTTATTGCGCCGCCGAGGTGGGCAAAATGGGCAATATTGTCGCCAGCTATTTTTCCGAACCCCCCAAAGAGGTCTAATAAAACATAAGCCACCACCACCCACTTGGCTTTTACCGGAACGGGAATTGGAACTATCATCATTTCAGTATTGGGAAACAGGTAACCAAACGCTACCATTACTCCCATTACAGCACCGGAAGCCCCAACCGTCGGGACAAATCCACCCATGAACTGCTGCATCAGCAAATGTGCAGCCGATGCGCCTACCCCGCAGGCTAAATAAAAGAACAGGAATCGTTTGGCGCCCCATACATTCTCCAGCACACGGCCAAACATAAAAAGGGCAAACATGTTAAAAAGAATATGAAAAAACATCTCGAAGCTGGGAGCATGAAGAAACATACTCGTAAAAACCTGGTAGGGTTCAAAACTGGGGCTGCTAACCGGCCAGAGTGCCCCTTTCCAGGTGATATTGTACTGGCTGTCCAACGACAACTGGGCAATCCAGACCAACACATTAATGATAATAATATTTTTAACGATGGGGGGAAAACGGTCGGGACGGGTAAATCGAAAATTACTCATGGGGCAAATTTAACTGTAAATAGTTTCCGGGTTTATTCAAAATAACAGCTTTAACGATTCTTCAATTTTAACTGCACCACATTCTCAATATGGTGGGTATGGGGAAACATATCCACCGGCTGCACTTTGGCCACTTCGTATTTTTCATCAAGCAGGTTCAGATCCCTGGCCTGTGTGGCCGGGTTACAACTTACATATACTACGGTTGGCGCCGCCATGTCTAATATTTTTCTTACCAGTTTTTCATGCATGCCTGCCCGCGGCGGATCGGTGATGATGACATCTGGTTTACCGTGAGCAGTAAAAAAATCATCGTTGCAGATATCAATCACATCTCCGGCAAAAAATGCAGCCGTTGATAAATTATTCAGTGTAGCATTTTCTTTTGCATCTTCAATTGCTGCGGCTATCATTTCCACACCAATTATTTTTTTTGCTTTTGGGCTCACAAATATTCCGATACTGCCGGTACCGCAATACAAATCATATACAACTTCATTTCCTGTAAGTTCTGCAAAATCTCTTGTCACTTTGTAAAGTCGTTCAGCTTGTTTGCTGTTGGTTTGAAAAAAAGACTTCGGCCCTATTTTGAATTGAAAATTGTCCAGTTTCTCGATAACATATCCTTTGCCATGCCATACAACCGGGTCCAGGTCATGCAGGCTGTCATTCCATTTAGTGTTAACCGTATAAAGTAATGTAGTGATGCCCGCCCGTGCCGGTACGGGCGGGGCCGGGAATTGCTTTGTTACATATTCCATCAGCAATTTTATCTTTTGCTCATCATTCTCTCCCACAACAATATTCACCATCAGTTCGCCGGTGCTGCAAAGACGTACCTGCATGGTTCTTAAAAAACCAACATGATTGCGGATATCATAAAAAGGCCAGTCCTTTTCTTTTGCAAATCCTTTTACCGCCAGCCGGATAGCATTCGTTGGCTCTGATTGCAAATAGCAGGTTTCAATGTCAACTACTTTATCAAAAAAACCTTTGGCGTGAAAGCCGGCAACTGCCCCCTTAAATCCCCCAGCAGGGGGGGCTTCAGACTTTGATACTGTAAAAGTCTTTTCCCCTTCCGGGAGTTCTAAAAACTCTGGCAGGTTTAAATCGTTTAATGTATTTGGGTCTTTAAAAAGCTGGCCTGGTGTGTTAGAAAGCCCCTCCTTGTAAGGCTCCCGAGCCGTGCGAAGGGAGGGAACGAAGTTCGGGGGAGGCTTTTCTTTCGTAAATTCTTTTGTTCCAAAAGTGTATTCAATTTTATTACGGTAGTATCTTGTTTCGGCGGCTCCCAATATTGGCAGAAACGGTGGCAGCGAAATTTTACCAATGCGTTTCAATGTTTCTTCTACTTGCCGGCGTTTGTACTGCAATTGTTTTTCATAAGGCAACATTTGCCATTGACAGCCACCGCAAACACCGAAATGGGAGCAAAAGGGCTCTACCCTGTCAGCCGAATACGAATGAAACTGTAGCGGCACCCCCTCAGCCCAATCCTTTTTGTTTTTTAAAAGCCGTACATCTACTACATCTCCCGGCACCACATTCTCAATAAAAATTACTTTACCTTCCACTCTTGCCAGCGACTTGCCTTCAGCAGCATAGTCTTCCACCAGCAGACTTTGCAGTACTATATTTTTCTTTTTTCTTTTCACGGCGCAAAGCTAAGTGTTTGAAGTTTGGATGCCCAAAGAGGCAGCAGCGGGGCATAGCAAATTGTAATACAATCCGGACAAAGATGCTTACAGCAGGAAAATAAAAAGGAGGAATTTATATAGGCCATATCTTTTTTTCTCCCCGCAATAAATACTGCAAAAAATACCCGGCAGGCAACCACTCCCGCCATAAACAAGTCTTTGAATCTTAAAGCCCTGCCTTCCGACAGGCCGGCTTAAACATTAAATTTTTAAACCGGCTTTTTATACCTTTACCCGATTTTAATATGACTATGAAAAGATTAATTGCAATTTCCGGCCTTTTACTTACAGTCAGCGCTTTTGCACAATCCGGCTATGAAATCAAAGTAACCTTTAAGCCTTTTAAAAAGCAGTATATCTATCTCGGCCACTATTTCGGTAAAACATATCCCATCATTGACTCAGCCCTGCTGAATGATAAAAGTGAGGCCGTTTTTAAAGGAAACAAAAAACTGCAGGGTGGCATTTATTTAGTAGGCTACCCGAACAAAGCTGGTTTTTTTGAAATACTGATTGATAAGCAACAACAGTTTTCTGTAATAGCTGATACAGCCACAATCAAAAAGGGGATACAGTTTGTTAATTCACCAGACAATGTATTGTTCAACAATTATCAGCAGCACATGACTGCCAAAGGGAAAGAAATTACTGCTGCACAACAGCAATTAAAAGCAGCCACCACCAAAGCAGATTCAACCCGGCTGATAAACCAACTGGAAAAATCAGATAAAGCCATCGCCGGCTACCGTAGCGAGCTAATCAAAAAAAATCCTGACAACATTCTCAGCGCATTATTAATCACTATGCAGGAACCGGAACTTACCGGCCGGTTGAAAGAACCCAAAACAAAAACTGATTCTTTGGATTCTTATAATTTCTACAAAAATCATTACTGGGATGGAGTGAATTTCTGGGATGGCCGCCTGGCCTATACAACTTTCTTCGACGATAAGATTGATAAATATTTTGCCCAGCTGGTATTGCCAAATCCCGATTCTATCATTAAAGAAATAAACTGGATGCTCGGGCCAGCCGGCATTAATGACGAGATGACAAGGTTCCTGCTGATAAAATTTGTGAACCGGTACCTGAACCAGAAATACATGTGGGAAGATGCCATTTTTGTTCACCTCTTTGAAAAATATTTTGCCCAGAAAGAATATAGCTGGCTTACGCCGCAAGGCCGTAAAACCATTACTGACAGGGCTTATAGCTTAATGGCAAATATAATGGGAACCCCGGCAGCGGATATTGAACTGCCGGACAGTTCCGGGCAAATTAAACCGCTCTACAACGATACGGCTGCATATACCATTGTTGCTTTTTGGGACCCCTCCTGCGGGCATTGTAAAGAAGTGCTTCCCAAACTTGATTCTTTTTACCGGGCTAAATGGAAAGCCGCCGGTTTAAAAATATATGCCGTTTCCAAAGAAACAGACGGGAGCAAAAAAGACTGGACGAATTTTATTAATGAGCAGCATTTGACTGACTGGACACATGTTTATTATTCTAAGGCAGATGATAAAGCCAGGATTGATGCGAGCATTCCCGGTTATTCTCAACTGTACGATGTGCTGACCTTCCCGACATTATATTTGCTGGACAAAGACAAACGTATAATTGCAAAAAAATTGACCTATCAGCAGATTGATGAGGTGCTGCAACTGAAAATGAAAGAGCAGTAAACTGGTTTCCCGTAACTCCGAAAATAAAAGAAAATACACTATTTAAAGAACCTGCAACAAGAAGACATATGAACAAGAAATTATTAATCGCTGTAATAGCCAGCTTGGGGATATTTACCACATCAGCGCAAACGCTGTTTACTTATGGTAAATATCCTGTTGACGCAAAAGATTTTCTCAGGGCTTATAATAAAAATAACAGCCAGCCGGTAGTGAACAAAGCAAAAGCGATCAGCGATTATCTTGAACTTTATATAAATTCAAAGTTAAAAATCCGGGAGGCATACGATAAAAGATATGATACACTATCGCAGATAAAAGTGGAAGTAGAAAACCTGCGGATACAGATTTCCGAAAATTATATGAACGACCCGGAAATGATTGCCCGGCTGCAAAAGGAGGCATTCGACCGCAGCCAGAAAGACATACGGGCAGGGCATATTTTCATTTCATTCAGGAATGCAAGCGGCATTTTTGATACAACTGCCGCCCGTCTGAAAAAAGATGAGGTTTTGCTTCGGTTACAAAAAGGGAAAGATTTTTTGCAGGTAGCTCAGCAATTGTCTGACGACCCTGCTGCCAGGGCCACCAGTGGGGAGTTGGGCTATATTACTGTCTTTACTCTTCCTTATGAATTTGAAACGGCCATTTATACTATTCCGGTTGGAAAATATTCACCTGTGGTATTATCAAAAATCGGGTACCATATTTTCAAAAATCTTGGCGAAAGAAAAGCGATTGGCAAAATAAAAGCACAGCAGATATTATTAGCCGCCCCTCCAGGTGCTGATGATGCAGCAAAGAAGGGGCTGGCTGCCCTTGCTGATTCGTTGTACAAACGTATAGTGGCAGGAGATAATTTTAACCAGTTGGCTGCTGCTTTCAGCAGCGATTACATTACCGCTGCCAACGGTGGCAACATGCCCGACATTGGTGTAGGCCAGTATGACCAGGCTTTTGAAAAAACTCTTTGGGCTTTACCAAAAGATGGGGCTGTAAGCAAACCATTTCTTACTTCACATGGCTGGCATATTGTAAAAAGAACTTCTTTAAAACCTGTCGTTACCGATATAAATAATAAAAGCAACCAGCAGGACTTACTGACAAAAATAATGGCTGATACCCGGTGGAAATCATCCAAAGATTTTATTTATAGAAAAGTGATTGAAAAAGCAGGGCTAAAAAAGTATCCGTATGACGATGCAGCCATGCGGGCCATGACTGATAGTGTGCTCGATTTAAAACCAATGACTGCCCCTGGCAGGACTATTACCGCCACTACACCCATGTTTGCGATTGGCGACTCTATTTATACTGCTACTATTTGGGTTAACTATGCCAATACCTACCGGTACAAACAGGATGGAACCGGTGCCAAACCCTATGAACAGGTGAAAGAAGAATTTCTTTTGTTTGCCCTGTATAATTATTACCGTGACCACCTGGAAGATTTTAATGAAGAGTTTCGCAGCCAGATGACAGAGTTTAAAGACGGAAATATTTTCTTTGAGATCATGCAGCAGGAAATATGGAATAAAGCGCAAACTGACACGGCTGCCCTCCAGGCATTATATGAGAAGAATAAAAAAAATTATATATGGAATCAATGTGCCGATGCTGTGCTGTTCTTTTGTTCAGACGAAACGACTGCTAAAAAGATTTATGACGAGGTAAAAAAGAAACCTGCTGACTGGAATAAAATCATAGAAATGTATTCTGAAAAAGTGGTAGCAGATTCATCCAGGTATGAGTGGAGCCAGATACCTAATCTTTTCAAAATGATACCCAAGGCCGGCATGATAACAACACCCCTTGTCAATACAAACGATAATACTGCATCTTTTGCCTACATTATCCAGGCATATACCCAACCAATGCAGCGGATCTTCAACGAAGCAAAAGGCCTGGTGATTAATGATTACCAAACGATTCTTGAAACCCAATGGACGGAGGCATTGAAAAAGAAATACCCGGTGGTAATTGACCAGAAAGTGCTGGAAAGTATTTCAAAATAAATTGCATCAACAAGTAAAAAAGCTTTCCATAAACCGGAGAGCTTTTTTATTTCCTTTAAATATTTTTATATACCTGCAATCATAGTTCTTTAACTACGTTTACAATTACCTGCGGTTTACCTAATGTATAATAATGCAGCACCGGTACGCCACTTTTCTTCAATTCCCTTGACTGCATCAACAGCCATTCCATTCCAATTTTTTCCACATCTTCATCAGCCTTGCATTTTAGTATCTCATTACTAAGTTCAGCGGGCAAATCAATGTAAAAAGTTTTTGGAAGAACGGTTAACTGCTTTTTAGTAGTTACCGGTTTTAGTCCTGGTATGATGGGAACGGTAATCCCGATTTCCCGGCATGCCTTTTCAAAAGCAAAGAACTTTGCATTATCAAAAAACATCTGGGTAATAATATAGTCGGCCCCTGCATCCACTTTCTTTTTCAGGTTTTGCAAATCGGTATCCATATTGGGGGCTTCAAAATGTTTTTCGGGATAGCCGGCCACGCCAATACAGAATTTTGTTCTATGAGAATCCTTCAGGTCTTCCTCGAGGTAAATACCTGAGTTGAGGTTCACTACCTGTTTCAATAAATCAACAGCATATTTATGACCCCCCGGCTCCGGTTCAAATGCAGTTTCATTCCTGGCAGCATCACCCCGCAACACCAGCACATTGTCTATCCCCAGATAATGAAGATTGATTAGTGCATCTTCGGTTTCATTAATACCAAAACCCCCGCAGATCAGGTGCGGCACAGTATCTACATTATACTTGTTCATAATAGCAGCACAAATACTTTCTGTACCGGGTCTTTTTCTTACCACCACTTTTTCAAAATTTCCATCGGCCTTTTTCTTAAACACATGTTCGCTGCGGTGATAAGTAACGTTGATAAACGATGGCTTAAACTCCATGAGAGGATCCAGGTGTTTGTACAATGCACCAATACCTTTGCCTTTCAGGGGTGGTAATACTTCAAAAGAAATTAAAGTGTCTTTTGCTGCACTGATATGGTCTATAACCTTCATAAGCCTGCAAAGCTAATGATGCGGAGGCATTAGTCAAAACCACGTTAAATGAACCTGAAAAGCCTTTCATTAATCTTCAAAGCTTATTTTTGCTTCCTATGCCCATTACTATTCAAACAAAAGGCCTTGTAAAAAAATACGGCAGCCGCACGGTTGTTAATCATGTTTCCTTTGAAGTGAACCAGGGAGAGATTGTGGGTCTGCTGGGGCCAAATGGTGCCGGTAAAACCACTTCATTTTACCAGGTGGTGGGATTGATAAAGCCAGATGAAGGAAAAGTTTTTTTGAACGACCAGGATATTACCAGTTTGCCCATGTACAAACGGGCACAGATGGGCATCGGCTACCTGCCACAGGAGGCATCCATATTCCGCAAGTTGAGTGTGGAAAATAATATTGCCGCCATCCTGGAAATGACAAAGCTTTCCAAACAACAACAACGGGATAAACTGGAATCATTGCTGAATGAGTTTCGCCTGCAGCATGTCCGCAAAAGCAATGGTGATGTACTAAGCGGCGGAGAAAGGCGACGGACAGAAATAGCCAGGGCTTTATCAGTTGACCCAAAATTCATTTTGCTGGATGAACCTTTTGCCGGCATCGACCCGATAGCGGTGGAAGATATTCAGGCCATTGTTGCCAAACTGAAGTATAAGAATATCGGCATCCTTATTACCGACCATAACGTAACAGAAACTTTATCTATCTGCGACAGGGCTTACCTGATGATAGAAGGAAAAATATTTAAGCATGGCTCTGCCGAGGAACTGGCAGCAGATGATGATGTGCGGCGATTATACCTTGGAAGAAATTTTGAGTTGAAACGGAAAGACTGGCTGCATGAAGAAGCAATAAAAGCTTCTGAAGACACTAAGGAATACTAAGTTTTACCTATTGCTTTAATTTCTCTATTTTGCCCTTAGCAATGAAACTGCTTTCCCCCGCCATATCATCCTTTGCCCGTATGCGGCTCTGGCGCATTGAAGCCTGGAAGAATAATCCGCTGGATGCGCAGCGGGAAGTATTACAAGACCTCGTTACATCTGCTCAATACACCGAGTTTGGCAGAAAGTACAATTTCTCCAACCTTTTTACTGTTCATGATTTTAAAACAACAGTTCCTGTTCATGAGTACAGCGACCTGAAGCCGTATATTGAACGCATTATGAAGGGCGAACAAAATATTTTATGGAATACGCCTGTTTATTGGTTTGCCAAAAGCAGTGGCACTACCAGCGATAGAAGTAAGTTTATTCCTGTCAGCGATGAAAGTTTGAAAGACAGCCATTACAAAGCAGTTAAAGATGTGCTAACGATGTATTACCAGTTTTATCCCGATTCAGCATTGCTAACCGGGAAAGGCCTGGTGCTTGGCGGCAGTCATACTATTAATCCTGTGAATGATGAAGCACAGTATGGTGACTTAAGTGCGGTACTGCTGCAAAATTCTCCTTTCTGGGGGCACTGGTTGCGTACCCCCGATCTTAGCATTGCCCTTATGGATGAGTGGGAAAGTAAGATTGAAAAACTGGCCGAAAGTACAATCAAAGAAAATGTGACTTCAGTTTCCGGCGTGCCCACCTGGACCCTGATTTTATTTAAACGCATTTTAGAAATTACCGGCAAAAAAACAATCGCAGAAGTTTGGCCATCGCTGGAATTGTATATGCACGGCGGTGTTTCTTTTACACCTTATAAAGAACAGTTTCAAAAATTGATTGGAAAAAATATCAATTACCTGGATTTGTATAATGCCAGCGAAGGATTTTTTGCAGCCCAGGATATTCCCGGGCAGGAAGAAATGCTGTTATTCCTGGATCATGGCATCTTTATGGAGTTTATGCCTGTTACTGAATATGGGAAAAAAGACCCGCAGACTATCGGTTTACAGGAAGTGGAAATTGGTAAACACTATGCACCTGTCATTAGTACCAATGGCGGGTTGTGGAGGTACTTGTTGGGTGATACGATTCAGTTCACTACATTAAAACCATTCCGCATCAAAGTATCTGGCCGGCTGAAACACTATATAAATGCCTTTGGCGAAGAAGTGATTGTTGACAATGCAGATCATGCCATTGCAATTGCCTCTGAAAAAACCGGGGTTGTAGTAAACGACTATACCGCAGCGCCTGTTTATTTTTCCGACACTTCTAACGGGGGGCATGAATGGCTGATAGAATTTGAAAAGGGACCGGAAAGTCTTGAGGTATTTACCAACGAACTCGATATAGCGCTGAAAAATATCAATAGTGACTATGAAGCCAAGCGGCATAAAAGTATTGCACTCCGTTTGCCCATCATTCATGCTGTAAAAAAAGGAATATTTAATGAATGGTTGCGGAGCAAGGGTAAACTGGGTGGGCAGCATAAAGTACCCAGGCTGTCAAACGAAAGAGCTATGCTGGAAGAAATAATTTTTTTGAATAAAAATTACATTTGCTAATCATAATACTACCACAATGAAATTACTGGAAGGAAAAGTTGCTATTGTTACCGGCGCTGCCCGGGGCATTGGCGAAGGTATTGCGATAAAATTTGCAGAACAGGGAGCTACTGTTGCTTTTACCTATGTAAGTGAGAGCAGCGCTGAAAAAGCCGCCACCCTGGAAAGTAAACTGACAGGGCTTGGGGTAAAAGCCAAAGCATATAAAAGTAATGCTGGTGATTTTGCACAATGCGAAGCATTTGTAAATGATGTTTTGAAAGAATTTAGTACTATAGATATATGTGTAAATAATGCTGGTATCTCCAAAGACAACTTATTACTCCGCATGACACCGGAACAATGGAGTGATGTGATACAGGTAAACCTGAATAGTGTGTTCTATATGACCAAACAGGTCATCAGGCCAATGATGAAAGCCAAATCAGGCTCTATTATCAACATGAGCTCTATTATTGGAGAAATTGGTAATGCCGGGCAGAGCAGCTATGCAGCAAGTAAAGCTGGTATCATTGGTTTTACAAAAAGTGTAGCCAAAGAACTCGGCAGCCGCAATATCCGTTGTAATGCCATAGCCCCTGGTTTTGTAGAAACGGATATGACCAGTTATTTAAAAGATGGTGAAGCCGCAGATAAATACAAAGCTGGCATTCCTTTGGGGAAATTTGCTTCGCCGGAAGATATTGCCAATGCTGTATTGTTCCTTGCATCTGATATGGGATCCTACATCACCGGACAAACGATTAGTGTTTGTGGCGGGTTGAATATGTAGAGTTAGGATTCGGGAAAATATGGAACCGCTAAGAGGCAGGCAAAATAGTTGCCGGTAAATATTTGTACTATTTTTTCTTAAATTTTTCAATCGCATTCCTGGTAAACTTGCTGAGGACAAGCCTTCCGCTGATGGCAGCCCTTTCTATTAATAATTTATCCCAGTGTTCTGTTCCCTTCCAGAATATTTTTTTCATTTCTACCATCGCTTCCGGGCTGGAATGCACCAGCGTATTTGCCAACCGGCGAATAGCTTCATCCATTTCCTCTGTTGTTGTATACAGCTCAGCAAACAAACCCCTTTTTCTTGCCCATTCAGCACTCCGCCACATAGTGGCATCAATAGCTAACTGAGAAAAAGCTGATACCCCTATTTTTCTTTCAACTGCGGGGCCAACCACAAATGGCCCGATACCTGCAGCCAGTTCGCTGAGTTTTACTTCCGCAGCTTCAGTTGCAATAGCATAATCAACAGCCGCCGCCAAACCTACACCTCCCCCCACACATTTACCATGTATGCGGCCAATGATGAATTTGGGACAGGCTCGTATGGCATTAATAACATGAGCAAACCCGGTAAAAAATTTTAATCCTTCTGCTTCGTTCTTTATTGCTGCCAGTTCATCAAAAGAAGCCCCGGCACAAAAAGCTCCTGTTTTACCGGCAGGCAGGTTTTCTCCGGACGAACGAAGGATGATCACAATTGTATCAGGCACTTCCCCCGCATGCTGAATAGCCATCGCTAAATCATGCAGGATACTTCCGGGCAATGAATTGCTTTGAGGATGAAAGAATTCAATAGTGGTAATCCCCTGGTGAGTTGTTGATTTTACATATGCGTCTGCCATAATGAATAATTTTTTTATTTATTTTTCCTCGCTACCATCGTCAATATGGTTGCTATACCAGTTATTTCATCGGTTTCATCAAAAAACTCCACCAGCCATTTTACTATCCCTTTTTCAATATCATCACCCCGCTTAAAGTCTTCCGGCTTTTCAATCACTCTCTTATCGTTGGGCAGTTTTTCTTTGCAGGTAAAACGAATATAAACTTCTGCTCCGGGATAAACTGGTTTGGTAAATCTCAATTCATCAATACCATAATTCAACAAGACCGGGTTCTTCTCATAACTGTCAACAAACAAACCAGCCGCAACACTCATAATAAAATAGCCATGCGCCACCTGCTGCTCAAACATAGTTCCCGTAAAATCAGTTGTTTTGATATGAGCATAAAAATGATCGCCGCTCAAATCAGCAAACTTGTCTATGTCTTCAGCGGTTATAACTCTTTTCTCAGTGACTATCTGGTCGCCAATCTGCAATTCTTCAAAATATTTTTTGAAAGGGTGCTTGCCCGGTTCTTTCCCTTTGGCATTGGGTTGATACACATTGGTAATGGCGGTTATCGTTGTTGGCGAACCCTGTAAAGCTGTTCGTTGCAAATAATGTTTAACTCCCCTCAAACCTCCCATCTCCTCGCCTCCGCCTGCCCGACCCGGACCACCATGCACCAATAATGGTAATGGCGAACCATGACCGGTACTTTCTTTGGCGCATTCATTATTCAATATCAAAATTCTGCCATGATGTGAAGCAGCACCAATTACATATTGTCTTGCTTGTTTGTAATCAGCCGTAACAATGGTGGAACACAAACTTCCTTTTCCGAGTTTGCTTAGTACAATTGCTTCATCCAAATTTTTATACGGCATAATTGTACTCACCGGGCCAAAGGCTTCTATTTCATGTGCCTCTTTGGCAGTAAATGGTTTTTCGTTCATCAGCAATACAGGCGACATGAATGCCCCTTTTTTTGCATCTGCATCTATTACTTCCACACTATCCAATGAACCATAAACAATTTGAGAAGAAGCTAATAATTTTTGCACCTGGTCCCTTACTTCATTACGTTGTGTTTGACCGGCTAAACTTCCCATTCTTACTTTTTCATTCAGCGGGTTGCCAATGGCTGTTTGCGATAAAGAAGCGGCAATAGCTTTCCATATATCTTCCATTTTGTTTTCCGGAACAAATATTCTGCGAATACCGGTGCAGCGTTGACCGGCTTTCAGTGTCATTTCTTTTCTTACCTCTTTAATAAAAATATCCCACTCCGGCAACCCCGGCACTACCTCTTCACCCATCACAATACAGTTCAGTGAATCAGCTTCCATATTAAATGGCACAGACTCACTTAAAATCCGTGGGTTAGATTTCAGCATCATCCCGGTTGTTGCAGACCCGGTAAACGTCACTACATCCTGTGAGGTGACCTGGTCCAGCAAATCACCGGCACTGCCGCATATTAATTGTAAAGAACCTTCCGGTAAAATCTTTGAAACAATTATTTCTTTTACAACTGCTTCAGTTAAATAACTGGTAACAGTTGCTGGTTTTACAATGCAAGGCATCCCTGCCAGTAAGTTCACAGCGATTTTTTCCAGCATACCCCATACCGGAAAGTTGAAGGCATTGATATGAATAGCTACGCCTTCTTTAGGAACAAGGATATGCGTCCCCATAAAAGTATTGTTCTTGCCCAGGTTGTGGCTTTCGCCATCAATACAAAAGGTTTCATCCGGAAATTTTCTTCTTAAAGATGCATTGGCAAAAAGGTTTCCGATGCCCCCTTCAATATCAACCCAGCTATCCGCTTTGGTCGCCCCGGTTTGATAGGAAATTTTATAAAATTTATCCAGGTGATTGCGCAGATACAATGCAAGTGCTTTCAGCATATTGCCCCGCTGATGAAAAGTCATTTTACGAAGGGCAGGATTACCAACCGCTCTTGCATAATCAGTGATGCTTTTAAAGTCGAGTCCTTTAGTGGTAGCTGTTGCTACAGGTTCTCCTGTTACCGCATTATATAATAATTGCCCTTCGCCATCCCCCGTTATCCAGCTGCCTGTAATATAATTTCCCAGTTTATTCATATAGCAATCTTAATTGATTAACGAAATTACCTGAAATGTAAAACCCGGTAAAGAATGATTTTAATCATAGATGATAAAATAAACGGCATTTACCTTTGCCTCCATAAAAAATTTATATGAAAAAAATCGTATTGTTTGTCATTGCACTGGTAACAGTGGCCATTGCCAGCCCTGGCCAGTCTATAGAAAAAGCTAAATGGGATGAAAAAGATGCTTTTCATGAAATAATGAGTAAGACCTTTCATCCTGCTGAAGAGGGAAAAATGGAACCGATAAAAAACCGCAGCGCTGAAATGGTTCAGAAAGCAATTGCCTGGAAAAACTCTGCCGCACCGGCTGGTTATGATAAGGAAGCCATAGAAAAAAACCTTGGAAAACTGGTGAAAGGAGCAAAAAAAGTAAATAAACTGGTGCGAAAAAGCGCTTCTGATGCCGATTTAAAAGAACAATTAACAGAACTTCACAATATTTTTCATGAGATCGTTGAAAAATGTGAACCTGAATAAATCAATTATAAAATAATTAAAGAATGAAACGATTTTTTCTTCCTGTAGTTGTAGTAATGTTTATTGCCGCCTGTAACAATGATAAAAAACATGCTGGTCACAACAGCCCTGGTGATGAACCAAAGACCCTCACAGACAGCCTGATGAAAGAAATTGATGACGGACATATCGTTGGCATGTCAAAAATGGGTAAGCTGCACAACACTCAAAAAGATGTACAACGGGTAATAGATTCTATTGGCAAGTTGCCTGTTGCCGCACAACAGGCCGCTGCATCTTATACGGAAGGCCTGAAATCTGTAATAAAAGATTTAGAATATGCCAATTTTGCAATGGATAAATGGATGCCAGAATACTATGCTAACACAGACACCTTGTCTGATAATAACAGTGAAAGAATAAAATACCTGGAAAGGGAGAAAATAAAAGTAACAAAACTGAAAGAAGCGATTCTAACCAGTTTGCAAAAAGCAGATTCATTATTAAAGGCAAAATTCTAAGCCGTAAGCGGCTCTACCCCAAACTGCCGCAGGTGATGCAAAGCATGTTTGTATAAAAGCTGAACATTTTGCTCAAAGTTCAGATCGCCAAAAAAAGGATTGCGGATGATAAGTGCCGGGTTCTTTTCGTAAGCTTCAAAAAAGTAGATAAGTTCCTGTTGCAGGCCGCCGATGGCGGCTTGTACTGTTTTATAGCGAAGGGGCGATGGATATTCTCCCATCAATGGGTTTTTTGTATTCTCTTTAAAGGGTTTATCACTCATCATAAACTCTCTCATGCTGTCAAGATGTTCGGATACTGTCAGTATAGTATCAATTTTTAACCGGCCGCTGGCATTGCGTACAGCATCACCCCCATAATGTTCTATCATCTGCTGTACACTCATTTTACCCCACTTCGGGGCTGTAGCAGGATCCAACCTTTGTAAATACAAAACCAATTTAGTACGGAGAAAGTTTTCCTTTTCTAAACTCATATAGCATGCTTTGAATATGACAAATTACGAAATCCCGGTATCATAAATAAAAATGACGGCTTCAATTGCCGTCGCTTCATTAACTATTCGCTATTGCCTATTTCATCTCCTTATCTATCGCTTCGCTGACAGAATCAAATATCTCATCAACACTTCCTTCTCCTTTAACGGATTGAAACTTATTGAGCTTTCTATAATGTTCTGCCACAGGAGTAGTTTCATTTATATATACTGAAAACCGCTTCCGTATCACTTCTTCATTGGTATCATCACTGCGGCCGGATGTTTTGCCCCGGTTTAATAATCTTTTTACCAGTTCTTCTTCACCAACTTCCAGTGCCAGTACTGCTGCTATGCCTGTTTTTTTTAAGGCGAGTAAATTATCCAGGGCTTTGGCCTGTGCCACAGTTCTCGGGAAGCCGTCAAATAAAAAGCCTTTGGCATTTTTATGCTTATCAAAATAGGAATCCACCATGCCAATTACCACTTCATCAGGCACTAATTGTCCTTTATCCATGAAACCCATGGCTTTAATACCCAGGGGTGTTTTTTGGGAAATTTCCTCCCGGAGCAGGTTGCCGGTAGAAAGATGAACCAATCCATATTTTGCAACCAATTTATCCGATTGCGTGCCTTTTCCGCTTCCAGGAGGGCCAAATAATATCAAATTAAACATAAATCGTTACTTGCCTTGGTGAGCTGACAAATATAATGTACAGGGGTTAGATTATCCATAACCAGCCTAAGATTGTATCTTAAGGTTGCAAAAATGTTAAGAACAGCTGTTTGTCCCCCTGCCGATATACCATGTAGCCCTTGCTATTGTAAATTTGTCAGATAACATAAACAATAATGGTTAAGACAATCTCAGCAATAATATTCGTTGGCCTGCTACAGCAGTGCAGCTTTTCACAGAACAATCCTTCTAACAATAATTCCGAAAAAATGGATACCACCAAAAAGAACAACCCGGTTTATTCCAACACAGATACCGGCAAAGTAGTGTTAAATGAGGAAGAATGGAAAAGAGTGCTTCCTTCAGATGTTTTTTACATTGCCCGCCAAAAGGGTACTGAAAAACCCTGGACCAGCAGGTTTGAAAGTTTAAAAGATGTTGGGACTTACTATTGTGCCGCCTGTGGCAATCCGTTGTTTAAAAGTGATACCAAGTTTGAAAGTGGCTGTGGCTGGCCCAGTTTTTATGATCCCATCAGCAAGAGCAGCATTATCTATACGCCGGATAATACGCATGGTATGCAAAGAACAGAAGTACAATGTGGCCGCTGCAAAAGCCATTTGGGACATGTCTTTGATGATGGCCCTCCACCCACTGGTCTCCGCTACTGCATCAACGGCGTAGTGCTTGATTTCGGGAAGGCTAAAGAAGCCGAAAAGAATTACAAGGAAAAACCCGGGCATTAGAACTTTTGCCCCTGTTATGACAAAAACCTCCTTTCATATAAAAGAAGGTTTTTTATTTTTTGAACCAACTTCATTCAGATAAATTTACGTTCCCAAAAAAAACTGTATGCAAGTGGTTAAAAAGCTCTGGATATTCCTGCTGGCAACGGCAGCATTCATGCCTGCTGCATGGTCGCAGATAGATGTGGCACAAGTGATGCCGGTGGATCCCAGGGTAAAGATTGGCCGCTTATCAAACGGCCTTACCTATTATATCCGTCACAACAGCCTTCCGGAAAAAAGAGTTGAATTGCGACTGGTGGTAAATGCCGGTTCAGTAATGGAAGATGATGATCAATCAGGACTTGCCCACTTCATGGAGCACATGAATTTTAACGGCACCAAACGGTTTCCAAAAAATGAACTGGTAAGTTATCTGCAGAGTATCGGAGTAGAATTCGGCGCCGACCTTAATGCTTATACAAGTTTCGATGAAACAGTTTACATACTTCCTGTGCCAACAGACAAACCGGGTTTGGTGGACAAGGGATTGCAAATACTTGAAGACTGGGCACACAATGCATTGCTTGCCCCCGAAGAAATAGAAAAGGAAAGAGGGGTAGTTATTGAAGAATGGAGGTTGAGCCGCGGCGCTGACGAAAGAATGATGAAACAAACATTGCCGGTGCAATACCGGGGATCGAAATATGCTGAACGCCTTCCAATCGGCACAAAAGAAATCCTGGAACATTTTTCACCGGATGCATTAAAGCGTTTTTATACAGACTGGTACCGTCCCGACCTGCAGGCAGTAATTGTAGTTGGGGATATTGATGTAAATGATATTGAACAAAAGATCAAACAAACATTTGGCAATATTCCTGTACCCGCATCTCCCCGGAAAAGGGAAACATTCCCTGTTCCTGACCACACAGAAACATTGTCAGTAGTAGCAAAAGATAAAGAAACGGCTTTCCCATCCATAGAAATTTTATTTAAAAAAGACCCGCAGCCCGAAACCTTGATTGGCGATTATTGCCGCTATGTAAACCGCCGTCTTTTTACTGGTATGCTGAATAGCCGTTTCCGTGAACTAACACTGAAATCAAATCCTCCATTTGTAGGTGCCGGATCATATTATGGCAACAGCATTGCCAGAACCAAAGATGCGTACCAGCTTTTCGCTAATACCAGTGATACGGGCATGTCCCGTTCATTATTTGCACTCTTACAGGAAAACAGGAGAGTTTTATTACATGGTTTCACCCCTTCTGAGTTTGACCTGCAGAAAAAGCAATTGCAGAGTTACTACGACCGCATTTTTAATGAACGGGAAAAAGAAGAATCTTATAAATATGTGGATGAGTACGTTAACAATTTTCTCATCAACGAACCAATACCAGGCATTGAATGGGAATATGATTTTGTAAAACAATACATCGCTTCGGTAAAACTGGAAGAGGTAAACAACCTGGCAAAGCAATGGATTACCAAAGACAATATGGTGGTGACATTGAACGCCCCTGATAAAGACAATGTAAAAATTCCATCGGCTGAAGAAGTAAATGCTGTGCTCAGTGCTACAGACGTTGCCGTTATTGAACCTTACAAAGAAAGACTGCTGGCCACGGCACTGATGGATGCTGACAAATTAAAGCCCGGAAAAATCATCAGCTCCAAAACAGATGATGACCTGCAAACAACTACCATAAAATTATCCAACGGCGCCACGGTGATTTTGAAGGCCACCAACTTTAAAAATGATGAGATAATGCTCCGGGCTTTCAGCAAAGGTGGCCACTCATTGGTGAAAGATGCAGATTATTATTCGGCCAGCAATGCTGCAGCGATTGTAACACAAAGCGGCGTTGGTAATTTTTCTGCTTTTGACCTTGGCAATATGCTGAAAGGAAAAAACACCGGCCTTTCTCCCAACATTACTTTGTACAGCGAAGGTTTGAACGGAAGTACTATTCCGAAAGAAACAGAAACCTTGTTACAACTGGTACATCTTTATTTTACTGCTCCGCGAAAAGATAAAGATGCTTTTGAATCTTTTAAAACAAGGCAAAAACAATTGTATGCCAATCTTGCTGTTAATCCGCAGATATACTTCAGCTCAGAATTTCAGAAAATGATGACACAAAATCATCCCCGTGCCGGAAGTTTACCCAAGCCGGAGGATTTTGATAAGATCAGCCTTGACCGCAGCATACAGATATATAAAGAACGATTTGCCAATGCCGGTGATTTTACTTTCCTGTTTGTAGGTTCATTTAATGAAGAAACCATCAAACCATTACTGGAAAAATATATTGGCAGCCTTTCCGGCAATACCCGAAAAGAAACATTTAAAGATTTAGGTATCCGTCCCCCTGCCGGCAAAGTGGATAAAGTAATCACCAAAGGTGCAGATCCGAAAAGTGTCGTCAATATAATTTTTACTGCCCCTGTTTCTTACAATAGTAATGATGCTTATGCACTCCGCAGCCTGGGCGAAGTGATGGATATAAAATTAGTTGAACAATTACGGGAAGAAAAGGGAGGTGTTTATGGTGTTTCGGCTTTTGGTGGTATCAATAAGATTCCCTACCCGTATTCCACTTTCAGCATATCATTTCCCTGTGCCCCTGAAAATGTTGATACACTAAGTAAAGCAGCGATTGATGAATTGAAAAAAATAATTAAATCCGGTGTAACCACTGAAGATATTGCCAAAGTAAAAGAACAGCAGAAAAGAAAACTGGAAACAGATTTAAAACAAAACCAGTTCTGGATGAGTGTTCTGTATGATGCTTATTATCTCGGCAATAATCCATCTGATATTTTGAATAAACAAAAACAGTTGGAAGGCCTTACATCTAAAATAATACAGGATGCTGCTAAAAAATACATCAACCTCAACAACTACATCAGGGCAACCTTAAAACCAGATAAGCAGGAAGAAAAACCATTGAAAGGCTTCTAAACATTTACTAAATATCCAGCATGAAGTATTTCAAAATATTCGCCAGCTTTCTTTTTTTCATCATAATTGTCACAGCCGCCCTCTCTTTCTTTCTGCCCACCAGTCAGAAAGTGGAGCGGTCAATTGTCATTAATACCACAGCCGCCGGTATTTACAATCAACTAATCAAACTGGAAAATTTCAATAAATTCTCCGTGTGGAGCCAGCAGGATTCCTCCGCTATTTATACACTTACCGGAACAGACGGAACGGTTGGCGCCACCACTTCCTGGAAAGGAAGTCCTGAAATTTCCGGGGAAGGGAAAATTGAAATCACTGCATTAGACCCAAACAAAAAAGTGGTACATAAACTTCATTTCACCCAACCCCAAAAAGGAAATGCTGAATCAATATTCAATCTGGTTGAAACTGATACAGCAACAACTACCGTCACCTGGACATTCAACATGGCCACTCCACGGCCCTGGAACATCTTCAATCTCTTTTATAGCCTTGACAAACAAATGGGAAAAGATTTTGAAGATGGGTTGAAGGCTATGAAAACAATGATTGAAATCAGTACTGCTAAGAATTTTCCCTCCGGGATACCTGCAAAATAAAACACATATATCTTCTGTAAAATTTCGTAAAACCACTCATATAAACTTTTTTGCTGCCGCTGGGTTTATCAGTAAGTTTAGCTTCCCAAAAACTGCCGACATGAGAAAACCTGTTTTACTCACATTTACCATTTCTGTTTGTCTTTTTGCTACTGCACAAAAAATTTCCTTAGACCAGTTTAAAAACCTAAAACCCCGCAATATCGGGCCTTCCGGCATGAGTGGCCGTATCGTTGCTATTGATGCGGTACATAAAAACCCTTCTACTGTTTATGTAGGAGCAGCTTCCGGTGGTATCTGGAAAACTGAAAATGGAGGAGCCGACTGGAAACCGGTATTTGATGATCAGCCCATTCAGAATATTGGTGCATTAGCCATTCAGCAATCTAATCCATCGGTAGTATGGGCGGGAACAGGTGAAGGCAATCCAAGAAATTCATTGAATATTGGCGAAGGCATTTATAAAAGTTTAGATGCGGGTAAAACATGGAAACGAATGGGCCTGGAAAAAACAAGAAACATTCACCGTGTAATTGTTGATCCTGATAATCCCAACACCGTGTATGTTGCGGCCATTGGAAACCCCTATGCGCAACATCCTGAACGTGGAGTGTATAAAACAACAGATGGCGGAGAAACATGGAATCGTATTTTATTTAACAATGATACAACTGGTTGTGCTGAGCTGGTAATGGATCCTTCTAATCCTAATAAACTCATCGCCTCCATGTGGCAGCACTACCGCTTACCCTGGAAAATGAAAAGTGGTGGCTCCGGCAGCGGCATGTATATTACTATTGATGGGGGTAAGAACTGGAAAAAATTAACCAGAGAAGATGGATTACCCGACGGGCAAATCGGGAGGATTGGCATTGCCTTTGCCCGCAGTATGCCCTCCAGGGTGTATGCAAAAATAGAAGCTGTAAAAAATGGATTTTACAAAAGTGATGATGGAGGTTTTAAATGGCAATTAGTAAACAGCAATGCGGCTGAAGTTACGGATCGTCCTTTTTACTACCAGGAAATTTATGTGGATCCTAAAAATGAAAACCGCATTTATGATATTCACTCCACTGTTACTTATAGCGAAGATGGAGGTAAATCATTCAGTACTATGCTTCCCTACTTCGGCATTCATCCTGACCATCATGCCTGGTGGATACATCCCGAAGATGCCAATTTAATAATAGAGGGTAATGATGGAGGTATTGGCATCTCAAGAGACAGGGGCAAGACATGGGTATTTGATGAAAAACTACCCGCCGGCCAGTTCTATCATATTAATGTTGACAATGAACTTCCATATAATATAATGGGTGGTATGCAGGACAACGGCAGTTGGCATGGCCCTGCTTATAGCTGGACAAATGGAGGCGTCAGAAACTATTACTGGAATAATGTAGGTGGCGGAGATGGATTTGATGTAATGCCCGACCCTGATGGAGGTGGATGGGTGTATAGTATGAGCCAGGGTGGAAATGTTGGACGCTTCAATTATAAAACAGGCGAACGATGGAATATCCGCCCCCCTTATTTGGGTACAGATGAAAAAAATGTTTACCGTTTTAACTGGAATGCTGCCATTGCACAAGACCCCTTTGATAAAAACACCATTTACTACGGCAGTCAGCATGTACATAAAAGCAATAATAAAGGTGTAAGCTGGGAAACGATTTCACCAGACCTTACAACGAATGATTCTGCAAAAATTGATCAGAGCACCACCGGTGGATTGACATTAGATATTACCGGCGCAGAAAATCATTGTACTATTCTCGTCATAGAACCATCCACCAAACAAAAAGGGGTGATATGGGTAGGTACGGATGACGGAAATGTGCAGCTAACCATAGATGATGGAAAAACATGGACAAATTTCCGGGGAAAAATTCCAGGCTTACCTGTTGGTTGCTGGATACCACAAATAAGAGCATCCGGATATAATGCAGCAGAAGCATTTGTAGTAGCCAACGATTACCGCCGGGGTGATTTCAAACCCTATATTTTCAGAACAACTGATTTTGGGAAAACATGGACAAGATTGGTGGATGAAAAAAAAGTAGCCGGCTATGCTTTATGTATGATTCAAGACCCCGCAGAGCCCAACTTAATTTTTGCGGGAACAGAGCAGGGCCTTTGGATAAGTTTTGACAATGGAAATAATTTTCAGCAATGGAAAAATGGTTATCCTTCTGTGTCCACTTATGATTTGGCGATACAGGAAAGAGAAGCTGATCTGGCAATTGCAACTTTCGGCAGGGCATTGTGGGTAATGGACGATATTCGTCCGTTAAGAAAACTGGCAGCGTCTAATGGCACTGTTACAAAAAAGCTTACTGTCTTTCCCGCACCGGATGCTTACCAGGCACAATACCGTGCAGCTCCCGGTTATGAGTGGAGTGTGATGGGCCTGTGGGATGCGCCCAACCGGAGCCGTGGTGCAGCTGTTTCTTATTTTGTTGGTAACATCACTGATACATCTTCTAAGAAAGCCCGCCTGCCGGACGGGCAGGCAAAAACAGATAGTGCGGCAGTGAAAATCTACAATGATAAAAATGAAAATATCAGAACCCTGAAATGGAAAGCAGACACTGGTTTTAATCGCCAGTATTGGGGGATGGAGGAAAAAGGCTTCCGCCAACCCGGTTCACCAAAGCCAAAACCTGGTTCACCCGAGCAAGGTGGATTCCAGGTATTGCCCGGCACATACAAAGTAGTGCTTACAATAAATAAAGAAACGGATTCAACTTATATTAAAGTAAATGATGACCCGAGATTGGGCAATCGCAATGATGTAAAACTTGCACAAAGAAAATTGTATGGCCAGCTAAGAAAAAGTGCAGATAAATTAACCGAAGGTATGGATCGGCTGACAGAAAGTGATGAGGTATGCACCAAAATTACAGCACAGTTAAAAGACCTTGAAGGAAAAGATGCCGACTCGTTGCGCAAAACAACCAAAGCCATGCAGGACAGTATTAAAACTATCCGGGAATTTATCAGTGGCAAGCCTTCAGAAAAACAAGGCATCAACAGGGATCCGGGAATGACAGTTACCAGAACAATGCAAATTGCCATGCAATACATTGGCTCCAAAAATGTGGCACCGGGTGAACAGGAAGAAAAATTAGTAACCAATGCCGAAACAGCGATTGCGATTGCAGTGCAAAAAATAAACGAATTCTTCACTGAAAAATGGGCAGCTTACCGTCAGCAGGTGGAAGGAACAAAATTGAATTTGTTTAAAGATTATAAAGCTATACAATAATCAGAGTTTCCATCCCCTCCCTGGAGGCAGAGTTGGCTCATAAAGAAATAATGAAGGGGATGGGTCAAAAAATATTTGACCGCTCCTTTTTATTAACTTACTATTTCAAAATTTAACTGCTATGATGAAGATGAATGCCGGAATCTGGATTGGTATCATCGGCGGCATCATTGGTTTGCTGGTTGGCGTTGGCGCAGTGGTAACTACCGGGGGCCAACCTGGTATTTACATTGGCCTGGGGATGCTTGCTGTGTTCGGTGGTATGTTTTATTTATTCTATCGCCTGTTCTTCAAACCAATGTTCAATGCCGCAAGGCTACAAAAAACCGGGTTACCCGGAACGGCAAAAATTCTGGAAGTAAAAGACACCGGTGTTACTATCAATAATAATCCGCAGGTAAAACTGATGCTGGAAGTAAAAAACAATTTCGGGCAGAAATATAATGCACAATGCCGGGTGCTGGTATCAAGAATTAATCCCAATGCATTTATACCCGGTATGGAAGTACCGGTAAAGATTGACCCGAAGAATGAACAGAATGTGGTCATTGATTTCAGTGGAAATGCAAAGGCATCAACCGCAGCATCATTATCTCAGCCCAATGAAGCAGCATTAAAAGCCGAACTGGAAGAAATGCAGAAAGACAATGATGCTATTAAATTATCAGGCCGTTCAGCAAGAGCAATTATAAAAAAATATACCTGGCTCGGCGCTTATGTCAATGGCAACAATCCTTTTGTGGAATTAGAACTGGAAGTATTGCCTGAAAATTCTTCTTCATTCAGCGGCAAAGCCAAAGGGGTAATAGCAGAAGTTTCTGTCCCTAAATATCAACCCGGACAGGAAATATTTGTGAAGTATGATTTGTATGATAATAGTAAGGTGGTGGTTGATCATTCGTAATTTTTTTGATTTATATTCTTTAATTTTAATTGCAAACATATTTAACTGCCTATCTGCTATATATGAAAAAAATTGTTATTGCCTCAGTCTGTCTTTTAGTTTTCTTTGTGGCTATAGCCAGAATAATAAAACAAAAACATAATTTTAAATTAGATACCTCTTTAAATAATGTTTATATTAGTTGTTATCCTGGTCAAATTAATACTCCTTCAGGGAGTATTAAAGTATTTTCGAATTATAATAATCGGGATACCCGGCTTGAAGCGGAAAGAAAAAATGTATATTATCTTACTCCCTCCGAACAAGATTCACTTCGTGTAGCCTTTGCCCGTATGAAAGCAAACACAAATTCGAGTAATAAAAAAAGCTGGATATATCAAACATCTTTACATGGAACAACGGCTTCTACTCTTAAACCCTTATGGAATACATCTAAATATGCACATTCGCCTACTGGAGGGAATAGTTATGAATATTTTCTTAGCTGGCATAGGATGTATTTATATTTTTTTGAAAGAATTCTTTTAAGCTATCAGGGAGATCCCGATCTCCGCTTACCTTATTGGGATCCCTTGGACATCCCTTCCGATTTGGGGATTAATGATACCCGATTTCCAAGGTTGTATGCTGATCCTACATATGATTCTTTTTATATTAAAAAAACGAATCCAAATAAGGGAACAAGAATTTTCAAAACGGTGGTTAATCCGCTATACAACCTAAACAGAAGATTACTACCTTACCCCATCCGGACAGCTGACCCGAATGATAGTGACGAATATGACACTTATGATAATGCTTGTGGATCTGCTAATAACAAAATTACTTACTGCGATTTTTTAAACAGTATAGAAGGAGACCCTCACAATTATATACATGCTTGCGTTGGCGGAGCTTCTGGAGATATGAATGATTTAAAAAAAGCAGCTAAGGATCCAGCTTTTTTTCTTCATCATGCAAACATCGACAGGCTATGGGAAAAATGGATTAAAAAAAATGTGAATAACACCCGCAACCCAACCAGCGGAAATTTTGCTGCTACAAATTTTTATTTTTATAATGAGAGAAAAAATCTATACAAAATAAAAGGTGCTGATATTGTTGACACGAGAGGAAAATTAAAATATTTCTACCTTGGAATCAATAATTCAAACAATCCATCTGCCCCAAGTAGTATTGCCGACTGCTGTTCACCCCCACAGACTGTTTCACAGAACCGGATTATGCGTTCCCAAACAGCTCATCCTATCACAAGCAATACCAGCACTATTTCTTTAAATAATTTTTCTATTACTAACACAAATACACTATTAATGTTGTTAGGAAATATTAAAGTCGGTCAAAAAGTTATAGTAGAGTTTGAAAATGTGAGTATAAACAAATTTCCTGACGGGCCTCTTAATGTATTTTTTTTGAAAGAGGAAATGCCATTAACTGGGGCAACCTCAGAATCCTTTGTAGGGTCTCTAAATTTAATAAACACAACTATGAAGCACAGCCCCACTGATCAATCAAATATAAGAGTGGATATCACAGACGTTTTTAAGGAAATGAACCTTTCAATCAATACAATCAAAAAAACAAAATTTGTATTTAAGACCACTTATCCCAGCTCAGTACAGATACCATCCATTTCTTTTAAAGCAATTAATTTATTACTTGAAACAAAAGACTAGGTTTTGGTGCATTCATTACTCACAGCTTCACCAATCCGTTCTTCAACGCATACACTACCATGCCCACCGGGTTTTTGACATTCATCTTTTCAGCAATTTTAAAGCGAAGACCTTCTACTGTACGTATGCTTAAAAATAATTTATCGGCAATTTCCTTGTTGCTCATCTCCCGACATACCAGTTCTATCACTTCTGTTTCCCTTTCCGTAAACTCCATTTTCTCTTTTTTCTTATACGGATTATACCTGCTCTTCGCAATCATTTCAGTTAATTTGCGACTGGTAGTTTTGCAGTAGTAAGGATCGCCACTATAAACAGTTCTTATTGCTTCACCTATTTGGTCTTTATTTGAATTTTTTAAAAGATATCCTTTGGCGCCTGCTTCCAGCATATCTACTATTAAATCATCTTCATTAAACATAGAAAGACCAATAACTCCTGTTTCGGGGTAGAGTTCAATAATTTTTCTTGCAGCTTCTATTCCATCCATAATCGGCATTTTAATATCGGTAACCACCACATCCGGTTTTTTTTTGGCCACCAACCCTATTAGCTCTCTTCCATTTTCTGCTTCTCCCACCAGATGAATATCCTTTTGCTTGGTAAGCATCAGTTTAAATCCGTCACGAAACATTTCATGATCGTCAGCAATTATTATTCGTATATCTGGTAATATGGTCATTTATAATGGTATTTCAATTGAAAATTCAGTTCCTTTTCCGGGCTGAGTGTTTACATACAAACTACCATTCAGTACTTCCACCCGGCTTTGCAGATTTAATAGCCCAAGGCCTCCTCCTTTTGATTCCATTTCCTGGTAATTAAATCCTATTCCGTCATCTTTTGTTTTTAGTAAAATTTTTTCGGTCATGCCAGAAACAGAAATACTCAGCTTTATAGCCCTTGCATGTTTTATGGTATTATGTACAATTTCCTGAATTATTCTGTAAATATTTACTTCTTTATCAGCATTAAGCCGCTCTATATTTCCGGTAAAAGATATTTGTAACCCATTAGCAGTTTGCATTTTACTTATATACTCCTCTATCGCTTTTGTCAATCCTTTTCTTACCAGGGTATTGGGTAAAAGATTATATGATATTTCCCTGAATCTTTGAATTACTTCATCTATCTGTTTGCTGGATTTATCCAGGACAATCCTTTCTGTTTCATCAGTTGGCTCCAGGTGGTTTACTTGCAATCTTACAGCCGAAAGTATAGGCCCCAATTCATCATGAAAATCTGCAGCTATGCGCCTTCTTTCATTTTCCAGAGTAGTTATTTCAGCAGCTATTCTGGCCTGTTGCCATTTATATACCTTACGCTGCTGCCTTACTACTGCAATAATAAAGTAAGCCAGTACCGCCAGCAGGATGCCTGCACCGGTTAAAATGATTTTATATAGTTGCTGGTTTTCGGGATGCATAGTATGGCAATAGTATAAAGTATATAGCAAAACACATTTGAAAGTTTCTGAACATCAGAAACCTTATTCATAAAGAACCCATCTGAGGTTTTGAATAAAATAAGTGCCGATACATAAATAAAAAAAATATGAAAAATTATGCCTGCCATTCCAATCCAAAAAAAGGGGTTGTAAATTATATTTCTTGATTTATTAAATATCTGCTTACTGAAAAGTTCCACTGAAAAAAACAAAATGATTACCGCATATACAATAATAATACTGAAAAAATTAAAGAACCCATCTTTGTGGTATATCACTACCCAGTTAAAGAATATAAAAAAAATATAAGCTAAAAGAATAGCTGAAATAAGATTTCTGTTTTTTACCAACCCAATATTTCTGTAAAAGCGAAAGTAAAAAAAGAGAAAGATTATGGTAGCAGTAGTGTAAAAATAATATGTATATCCTGGTATATGAAAATATAGGCGATTTAGCCTGGTACTCACTTCTGCAATAAAACCAAGTAGGAAAACAAGCATTAACGGGTGGAATAGTCTGTCCACCCGTTTATATAAGAAAAGATATGCTATCAATGGCATGCAACAGGACATTGATAAAATGAATGTAAGTTGGCTATTCATGAAAAAATAAATTTTTTTAAGGAAGCATAATCGTTTCGCCGGATCCATAAGCCGGGCAACCCTGCGCCAGATCTATCCCCCCCTCCTCAGTGGTGGTGGTGGCGGCAACTGTATTCTTTGCAAGGCGTTTGCCCATCTGGTCGGTTGGCGGTGCCGAATTAGCAACTACTCGCTGTATATACACATCATTGTGCCTTGCATCTGCCCCAACAAATATTACCTGCACTTTATTTTTCTTAGTTATTCCAAAATAAAACCGCAGGTATTTCACTTGCGACATATTAAGCAATTTAAGGAGAATTGGTTTTCTGATATTTGACGGCTGCATAAAGGCCTTTTTGGGAAAAGGCCCCTTTTGTGCATTAAAGCTAGATACCATTTTTTTGATTTTTTCCAATGACAAAAAATGGTCAATAGCTACTCCCGCAGGTTCAGTATCCCATCCTTGGGAATCTTCCAGTGATTGGTTTAATGCTATTTCTTGCCCTGATAGTTTTTGGGGAACTGTCTTTGATTTCTTAGCAGTTGGTTTTTTTTTCGCTGTTTTTTTTGCAACAGTCTTTTTTTGGGTAGCCATAAAATAATTTTTGTTGGTTAAATAATGAATCAAAAGTAATATACATTTTATATCATACTAACCCGTATTTCTACCTGTTTATTTCAGGTAGTCCCAGTATTAATTTTCAGTAGCACTACTCTCCGCTAACATCCATTCACAAACAATATTTGCATCTGTGATGCTGCCCCGTGTTTGGCTGCCTGCGCAACAGACAAACACAACAGCATCACCAAACGGGGACGCCGAAAACCACTTAGAGTAGGCACCAACTTAAAAACTATACAATGAAAAAGATTATCCATTCACTCACATGTACTGTATTAACTACACTGGTATTGTTAAGCTGTAAAAAAAGCGACACAGTTGCTGTAGATGACTCATACGCAACTTTTATAAGTGCAAATACAGATGCCGTGCAAACTTTTACAGTTGATGCAGCCACCGGTGGCTCCATCACCGCAAAACGGGGCACTAAAATTATATTTCCGCCAAACGCATTTGCAAACCCCGATAACAGCATTACAACCGGTAATGTGCTGGTTACCGTTAAAGAAGCCCTGCTAAAAAAACAATGGATACTTGAAGGGCTTAGTACAACCGCACAAACCGACATGCTCGTTTCGGGTGGTATGATTGATATACTTGCAAAAAGATTGGTTGACGGCGCAGAACTAAAACCTGCACCTGCTATGCTGGTACCAACACCATCACTTGTAAATGTGATTAAGGTAGAAGTGCCAAGAATTCCTGAAAGGCCCGATACACTGCGCCTTTTTTTACCGGCTGGGCAGGCAGCTCCATCACCAAATCCGCCTACGGCATGGGCTGCATCTTATTATCCTTTTGGTAATGGCAGCAACAGTTATGTTTTTCAATTACCACAGTTCCGTTGGGTTAACTGCGATGGTTTGGCTAATCAGCCCGGCGTAAAAACCACCATTAAAGTAACACCCGATTTTTCAGGCGTTACCGGTGCAACCGGTGTACAGGTTATGCTGGTGTATCGTAGCATATCAACTGTAATTACATTACGGCCATTTGCAACTTATATGGAAAGCTATACAAACAGCATACCTGTTGGCAGCATAGCCGATGTAGTTTGTATTGGTAAAGATGGCGCAGGTAAGATCATTTTTGAGGTATTACCAGCTACAGTTTTTACAGCCAATATGGAACTTCGTGTTAAGCCAGTAGTGAAGGACGCAGCCACTGTAACAGCTTATCTAAATTCTATTAATTAAAACAAATAAAACCAAAGGGGAAGCCGAAAACCAAATAGAGTAGGCAAACACCAAAAAAAGATACAATGAAAAAGATAACATTAATAATGGCATTCATCGGATTGTTTATGATACAATCAACGGCACAATATATAAATGCTGTAGGTGAGAAAACGACTACTCCTCCAATTTTTAAGCAAAAAATGTCACAAGCCCAAGTGAATTGCAATAATAATGGAATAGCTATAACTGTAACTGGCAGTACTGCAACTCCCTATTCTGTTCCAACCTCTACACTTGTTTGTAATACGCCAATGGCATCATTCACTGGGTCTGGTAGTTGGACAGGTACTAGTAGTACAGGGTTTGTAAGATATACATTTAGCAAAGACGCAACTTGTGCCACGGTAACATATAGTGCCGTAAATGGTGGAAGTGATATTGGCCAAATTACTGTCAATGGAGGTGGTATCGTATCGCTTAGTAATGCCTGTGGGGCAAGCATTTCGGGAAATACATTAACATGTAACTTAAATTCTTATGGAAATGTAACGGTCAAAGTGAGTTCGACCACTCCTTTTACTACCATCACACTTACTAATACAGGCGGTTCTTCTGGATGGGTTCAAGGAAATCCATGTAATTTTATTTTAAATGATTGTGGTTCTTCTAGCCAATCAACCACATGTTGCCCCGGCAAAAACCTTATTTGCAATGGTGATTTTGAAGAAGCGAAACCATGTTTTGAAAGCCAGTTTCAGCCAATGCAGGAAGGAACATTTAAACCCGGACAGTACACTATCCTTAATTATCAGCAAGCAACTAAACTTTGCAAGCAATGGAGTTACCTTAACCAGGCGCCCTGCCAGAAAACAGGCAAAGGAATGTTTGTAAATGGTGTAACAAACGGAACCGGTAAAAAAGTAATCTGGCAACAGCAGATTGCATTCAACGGTTGGGCACAGTACCGTTTTTGCGCCGATATAATTCCGCTTGTTCAATGTTGCTTTAACGTAGTACCAAAGCTGGAGATAAAACTTACCTATCAATCTAGTGGACAAACAAAAACTGTATTGCTTAATCAAACAAGCCCGGAAAATTGTGGCATAAAATATTCACAGGCCGTAGCCCAATGGGAAGGAAGCGATGGCGGAACTGCTAACCTTTCTATTACATTAGATGAAACAGGCATTGGCGACGGCAATGATTTTGTGTTGGACAATATTGCTTTCGTAGAGTTACAGCCAATTGCTAAAGCGATTACCAACAGTGCCAGCGTTAGTCAAAGTGGGGGGCTTTCATTTAACGGAAACTTTAGTGGCACATTACCAGCAGGCGCAAGTTGCGGATGGTTCATTACTCCTCTTGATGCTAACGGGCAACCAGATCCTAATTGTCCTGTTGCGCCTTTACAGTGGTGGTCGGCCAATACCAATTTCCAGGGCTTTGTTGGATGCGGTCTTAGTGGTAATGCACCCGGAAAATTGCTGCCAGGTAAAAGTTACAGAATAACCTTTGCTACTGCCGGCACTTGTTATGCATGGGATGCTGCACAATTTACTATAAAGGTTGACCCTGCTTCTATGAAAATGATTATTACAAAAGATGAAAAGGTTGATATTAGTAAAGACCCAGTACTAAAAACCTTTAAAACAGATATGAAAAAAGAAGTGAAATCTATTATCAAAGGAGATTAATAAAACAGTTTTACAACGGGTCACTTATATCGTGGCTCGTTGGTTTCTCTTAAAAATAAATTTAACATGAAACCCACCACCTTCCCTTACTTTCTATACACCCTTTGTATCGTAACCATCATTGGCGTTTTGTTGCTATTCAATTTTATGGCAAAAGGGTGATTTTAATTTTTAGATCGGGTTGCCAACCTTTATCCTTCGCCAGCCACAAGAGGTTGGCAACCCCTTTTCAATTCAGGAAAGAATTTTTCTATTTTTTTCATCTGTAAATGTTCGGCTCCCCCGCCTCAGTTTTATTCCGTAATTTGAATCATGGATCGGCTCATCTTCATCAACAAACGAATTTTCTGGGATACCCGGCCGGAGGATATTGACCTGCAGGCCCATAAAAATTTTATTATTACAAGGGTATTTGAATGGGGCCACCTCGCTGAGCTAAGGGCTTTGCTGAAGTTTTATAGCAGGGATGAAATTGTTAAGGCGCTGACCATTCAAAATTATCTTTCCAAACGAACCCACCAGTTTGCTTCAGCAATATTAGATATACCTAAAGAAGATTTTCAATGCTACACACAGAGACTGTTACACCCGAATGCCTGGCCTGTCTGAAAAGGCTGATGGAAATTCCTGAGCTAAACCATTTTTACCTGGTTGGCGGCACAGCCCTGAGTTTACGTCATGGTCATCGCCGGTCAGATGATATTGATCTTTTTTCCGATTCGGAATTTGATAACAATGAGCTGGAAAAACTGATACGGTTTTATTTCATGGAGAGTGGATCATCTGATTTTTCCCATGTTCCTTTTGGTATTTTCTGCCATATTAATGATATCAAAGTTGACTTTATGAAATGGAGAGAACCCTGGATCGCAGCTCCTGAACTGACAGATGGAATCAGGATGGGAAGTGATACTGATATTTTCCCCATGAAAATGCAGGCAGCTATGACAAGGGGTGCTAAAAAAGATTTTATAGATATCGCCCTGCTGATTGATAAATATTCCCTGGCTACGGGAATTGAATGGTACCGGAAAAAATATCCGTACAACGATGATATTATTCCCATCAGATCGCTTACAGATTTTGAAAGGGCTGAAGATGAAACAGGTCCGGCGCTGTTGCAAAGTAAATCATGGCCCGACTGCAAACAAACCATCATCAGTGCAGTGAAGGAAATTATTTCCAAAGGAGAATGATCTATTCATACCCCACCATTTCCTTACTTTTGCCCCAAAGCGTTGGTATATGAAACTGTCGCATTTATCCGAAACATTAATTGGGTCTGAGATCGTAAAACTCGGTGGCGAGATAAGAGAAAAGATACGCCAGGGCGAACGCATTTATAATTTTACGGTGGGTGATTTTGATCCTTCTATTTTTCCCATTCCCAAAGAACTGGAAGATGCTATTGTAGATGCCTATCGCAAACATTTTACTAACTATCCTGCTGCAGAAGGCAACCTGGATCTGCGGGAGGCCATCCATTCTTTTATAAAAGATGAAGAAGGACTGGACTATGGCATAAATGAAATACTGGTTGCTTCCGGTGGCCGCCCGTTGATCTATGCAGTGTTCCGGGCAGTTTGTGATAAAGGTGATAAAATAATATATGCGGTTCCAAGCTGGAATAATAATCACTATACTCATTTTGTGGAAGGCGAACATATTGTAGTAGAAGCAACAGCAGAGCACAATTTCATGCCAACGGCTGATGACATCCGTCCGTATGTAAAAGAAGCAACGCTTATTTCTCTCTGCTCACCACAAAACCCTACGGGTACCACATTCAAAAAAGAAGAGCTGGAAGCTATCTGCGACCTGGTGATAGAAGAAAATGCAAGAAGAGGTGATGGTCAAAAGAAACTATATGTAATGTATGACCAGATGTATTGGCACCTTACCTATGGCAGTATTCAGCATTACAACCCTGTATCACTACGTCCTTCCATGAGAGAATACACCATCTTTATTGATGCTATCAGTAAAGTGTTTGCTGCTACTGGTGTACGGGTTGGCTGGGGCATGGGGCCTTCCGCTGTTATTAGTAAGATGAAAGCTATTCTCACACATATTGGCGCATGGGCGCCTATGGCCGAACAAAAAGCGGTAGCGCATTACCTCAGCCACCGGGAGGGGATTAAAAAATATCTCTCTCATTTCAAATCAGAAATAGAAGAAAGGTTACATCACATTTACGATGGGTTTATGCAACTGAAAAGCGAAGGCCTATCCGTAGATGCTATTGCCCCCGAAGCGGCCATTTACCTCACTATAAAAATTGACTTGACCGGCAAAAAAACGGCTGATGGAAAAGTGCTGGCCGATCAAAGTGAAGTAACGGCTTATGTACTTAATGCAGCCGGTCTTGCTGTTGTTCCATTCTATGCTTTTGGTACCGATAGAAGCTCTGCCTGGTACCGGTTAAGTGTTGGCACTTGTAAGAAAGAAGAAATTGATGAAATGATTGGAAAATTAGGAGAAGCTTTGAAAAAATTATCTTAATCGATTTGCCTCTTTAAATTTTCTTTTATGCCTGAAAACGACCCGGTTGCGGTCAACCAGTTCATGCGCCTTGAAAATTATTCAGGAGATTCAGTCTTTAGTAAGATTTCTTTCAGGCACTCCGCTTCCTGTTCAATAGCCTTTTAATTATGTAACCGGGTTTTGAAAAGGACTGAGAGGTTTTGGTTAGAGCTTATCACTCTATTATAGATTTAGTAACCGGTCATTCCTTTATGGCTGGGGCAGCCACAATTTTTGCCTCCTTTACCGGAGCCGGAGTAATAGTTCTTGTTACAGGCGGCAAAAAAAACAATCACTAACAAGGCCAGTACTATTTTGTTTATCGTCTTCATAATTTGGAAGTTCTAAATTAAAACTATTTTACAAGCAAATTAGTATCCCGTTTGTTCAAAACGGGTAAATTTTTAACATGAATCAACCCGGTACGGATAAAAAACAGGGAAAACCCCGCATATTGGTAGCCCCGTTGGACTGGGGGCTGGGTCATGCCACCCGCTGCATCCCCATTATCCGGGAGCTGCTGGTGCAGGATTGCGATGTGTGGCTGGCCGGGGAAGGGGCACAGGAACAGCTATTAAAAAATGAATTCCCGGAACTCCCTTTTTTGGATTTACCTGGTTACAGAATCCGCTATGCAAAAACAAAAAGAGGGCTGTTGTGGAAAATGATACAACAGGGACCGAAAATGCAGCAGGCCATTCGATATGAACACCGCTGGTTAAAAAAAGCAGTTAAAGAGCATGGCTTCGATGCTGTTATCAGTGACAATCGTTATGGCCTTTATCATTCTTCTGTTCCCTCCTTCTTTATCACCCACCAGCTAACTATCAAAAGCCCATTGGGTAAATGGACGGAGAAAATTTTACAAAAAAGGAATTACAGGTACATCAATAAGTTTACTGAATGCTGGGTTCCTGACTCTGAGAGGGGGAATATTTTTGCCGGGGAGTTATCGCACCCGAAAATAAAACCCAACATCCCGGTATATTATATTGGGTTGCTTTCCAGGTTTGAAAAAAAACAGTTACCTGAAAAAAAGAATCATTTATTAGTCATTCTTTCCGGCCCCGAACCACAGCGAAGTATCCTTGAAGAAAAGATTATTACCGGCATTGGCAACTATAGCGGCACGGCCACCATTGTAAGGGGACTGCCAGTCTCTGCATCATTAATTCCTTCCACTAATATGATAAAAATATATAACCACCTTCCTGCTACAGCATTAAACAACGAAATGCTGAAAGCAGAATATGTCATCAGCCGCAGTGGTTACAGTACGGTAATGGATATTGTGGCTTTGGAAAAGAGAAGCATCTTACTTCCAACACCGGGGCAAACTGAGCAGGAATATCTTGGTAATTATTTAATGGCAAAAGGGATAGCAGTTTGTTTGACCCAAAAAGATTTTTTGCTGACCAAAGCATTGACAGCGGCTGCGGTTTATAACTATGAAATTCCTGCAATAACCCCGGGAACAGTTCTGGCAAAAAAAATTGAAGCCTTTTTATGTCAATTATCCAATCCGGCTTTGGGATAATCAAAAAACCAGAACTCTTTCTTAGCTGCTAAAAAATCTTTCCATTTTTCACAATCAGCTTTTATTGCAAAAACACCGCAGGTTGGAATATTATCAATTCTTGTACTGGTAAGGAGGTTGGCAAAATCTGTGATACCCGGGTTGTGAGAAAAAACAGCAATACTGTCAAACTTATTATCAGCAGTGGCTATTACATCATAAAATACATTTTCTCCGGCACCGTATAATTCATCCCTGAAAATAATATCGTCCTTATCTCTTTTATAAGCTGTAGCAAAGATTCTGGCCGTTTTACCTGCCCGTTTAGCCGGGCTGGCAATAAAGGCATCAATTTTTATTTTTTTTTCTAATAAACGATCCACCATGGCCGGTGCATCTTTTTTGCCACGGTCATTTAATGGCCTTTCAAAATCTGCCAGGCCGGGATTGCCCCAGTCGCTTTTGGCATGTCGAACAAGCAGAAGCATTTTCATCCGATAATGTTTAATGTAAAATAAGATATTTCTGCTTTTGTACTTATTCCTTCTAATAACCTCTCACATTCTTCCCTTCCATGTAATTGATAAAGGCCTTATTAACGACCTTATTTCCACCAGGGGTAGGATAGTTGCCGGTGAAATACCAATCTCCAAGGTTATTGGGGCAGGCCTTATGCAGGTCTTCTATACTCTGGAAAATAACATCTACAGGAATACCCAGGCCGGGTGGCGTTATTAATTGTGCAATTTTAGCAGAAATTTCTTCAGTTGTAAATTGTTTATACAGCTGCTTTACTACATTCTCTGTATGCAGTTGATTGTTTCGCTGCAGGTTTTTACATTTTTCCAGCAGTTCTTTCAGGTAACCCGTTTTCTCCCTCTCCCTTATTAACTCAACCACTGCATTAAAAGCAATAAAGTCACCCATCTTACTCATGTCAATACCATAACAATCGGGATAACGGATTTGCGGTGATGAAGAAACCACTACAATGCGTTTTGGCTTCAGCCTTCCAAGCATGCGGATGATGCTTTCCTTCAATGTAGTTCCCCTTACTATGGAATCATCAATTACCACCAATGTGTCCTGCCCGGGACGAACAGTGCCGTATGTAATATCATAGACGTGTTGTACCATTTCATTACGGCCTGCATCTTCCGTAATAAAAGTCCTCATCTTCACATCTTTGATGGCAATTTTTTCTATCCGTATCCGGCGGTTCACCATTTCACCCAGCTTCTCTGCATCATATTCTTTACCCCAGCTAAGTATTCTTTCAATTTTAATTTTATTCAGATATGCTTCCATGCCTTTCTGCATGCCCAGGAAGGCTGTTTCGGCTGTGTTGGGAATAAAAGAGAAAATAGTATTTCGCAAATCATGATTAATGGCCGCCAGTACCGGTTCACTAAGGTTGTAGCCAAGTGCTTTTCTTTCCTTATAAATTTTTTCATCACTGCCCCTTGAAAAATAAATTCTTTCAAAGCTGCACGCCTTTCTTTCTTTTGGTTCCAGTATCTGTGCTATTTCAATTTCACCTTTTTCACTTACTATTAACGCCTGCCCGGGCAACAGCTCCTGCACTTCATTTTCCCCAGCATTAAAGGCTGTTCTGATAGCTGCTCTTTCTGATGCGGCCACCACCACTTCGTCGTTGATGTAATAATAAGAAGGCCGGATACCATGTGCATCACGGAATACAAAACCAATACCATTACCCGTTACACCACCCACATGAAAGCCCCCGTCCAGCAATGGCAATGTTTTTTTCAATACTTTTTTAATATCCATGTGCCCCGGGGAAATTTCATCTTCTTTACAGAGAAATGTATGCATCAACTCAATCATGGCAGCAAGGTCACTGAAGCGAACAGTATCATTTGGCTCCTTACCAATTAATTCAAACAATTCATCAGAGTTGACAATATTAAAGTTTCCGGCCAGTGCCAGGTTGCGGGCAGGAATAGTATCACGGTTAATAAATGGGTGGCAATATTCCAGTTTATTTTTCCCTTGTGTGCCGTAGCGGAGATGGCCCAGCAGCAATTCGCCCAAAAATTTGACATGCCCCTTCATCAACCCCGGGTGATTTTTAATGTCCGGGTGATATTTTTCCAGTTCTTCTATTTCTTTACCAATTTGCTGAAATATATCAGAGATAGCTTGTGGTGCATTGCTGCGGATCCGGTTCAGAAAAGGATAGCCGGGTTCCACATCTAGTTTGACTGCCGCAACCCCGGCGCCATCTTGTCCACGATTGTGCTGTTTCTCCATCAGCAGGTACAGCTTATTAAGCCCCCACAGCACCGTACCATACTGTTGCTGGTAATAAGAGAAAGGTTTCCTTAGCCGGATGAATGCCAGTCCGCATTCATGTTTGATGGGGTCACTCATATGTGAAGCCATGCCTTTGCCGGAGCTTTGGCAGGCGAGCCGCAAATTTAGGGCATATCGACAATATCGTCATATTAATTCAAACCCGTCACTGCAGGTTTCAAGCGGTATAATAACCGAAAGAGCACAGCCTTTTCCCGGCGAAGCTTCAACCTCCATTTTCCCTTTAAAAAGGCTGGCCCGGTTACTGATATTGCTGAAGCCTTGCCCTTTTTTATAATGGGCCGGGTCAAATCCCTTTCCGTCATCTATAATGCTGAGCATGATATACTCGGCATCTGACTGTAATTTAATTTGTACAAAATTGGCCTGTGCATGGCGAACTATATTATTTACCTGCTCTTGTGTGATGCGGAAAAGCATCAACTTTAAATTTTCGGGTAACTGTTTTTCTGTAAAGTAACGGGAGTAAAAATCTATGTTGAATTTATGTGTTCTTTTCAGTGAATCACATAAGTCCTGAATAGATTCAATCAGCCCTATGTCACCCAATGCAGGCGGCACCAGTGATTGTGATAGTTGCCTGATCTCATAAATAATAGCTGCCAGTGTTTTGTGGGAATGGTTTATCATTTCCAACACCTCCCCTGATGCTTTTTCCCTGGCCACTTCCAGGTAAAGGCGGGTGGTAGTAAGATGCTGGTTAATATTATCATGCAACTCTTTACCCATCATTTGTCTTTCTTTTTCCTGACCATCAATTGTTGCCTGAGTGATAAGTTTTTGTTTCTGCACTTCCTGTTCGATCAGCTTTTGCGACAGCCTCCTCTGTTCAGTGAGATCCTGCTGTGTCCCCCAAACTCTTCTGATCTTTCCATTTTCCACCATACCGGTCATTCTGTTCAGAAAATATTTGGCATTTCCATGCCGGTCAAATTCTTTGGTCTCAACCCAGGCAGATTGAAAACCATTTCGTATAAAATTTTTCAGGTTCTCCAGGCGGGTTGGGTCAGAAAAATCCATAAAGCTCTCCAATGTTGCGCCTATAAGTTCTTCTGCTTTCTCAAAGCCGTACATACGGGCCATGTTATCGTTGCATTCTGCCAGAAAGGAATTTTTTTTCCAGTATTCAATAATGGCTTCTGGCGAATCTGTAACTGACACCGTGTCTTTTGATTCAAACATCCATAACCCTTCAGCACTTTCCTCATACGCTTTGTATCGCTCAGACAGCTCACCTATCCGGTGGCCAATGCCTTGTGTATTATTTTCCGGATCATCCACTACAAATCCGATGGCCTGGATATTTTCGGCAACAGTTTTATCATTGGCGTTTGCAGAAAATTCCCACCTGGTAGTTTGGTTAACCCTACCTGCAGACAGTGCAGATAAATCTACCGGGTAATTCACTCCCGGGTTTTGCATACACAGCTCCATCACCTGTTCGATCTTTGCCTCAGCCGGCTGTGAAAAAAAATCTGTCGCCTTCCTGCCAGAAAAATCTGTAGCGATATGACCAAACTGCTGCCGAAACAAAGGGTTGACATAAACAAAATTTCCCTGCCGGTCAATGATGGCATAATAAAACCTTCCTGACTGGCGAAAGTATTCCGCTAAGTTTTGTGTATGAGAAGATGTAAGCATTGCTACCAATTAGTTTAACCAGGGCCGGGGAAAATGTTAGTAAATGTAGCTATAATAATAATTTCGGGAAGACGATTTTTACTGCCTCTTTAACGATACGGCAACGGGCTATAAGAGAAAAGCCGCCACATCAGTAACGGCTTTCTCTTAGTATATTAAAACAACTTAAAAAGACTTTGTGACAGCTGAAAACTTTTTCAGTTGCGGGCAATCTGCTTCTGTCTGAGGATCCACATTAATATAATAGGCAGGAAGTTTTGTGGCTAACCATTTCTCCATAGCTTTTGCTTTCTTTTCTTCGAGGGCAAACTGTGATATTTTGCTGTAGTCGTCATGCAGGTTCATACGGTGTGGTTCCGAACGGGATTTCAGGTAAACAATTCTTACCCCTTTCTTCCCCTGCTCATCTGCAAAAGGGGTGGGTTGAGAATAATCTCCCACTTTCATTTTGGTAAGCATACCTACCATGTCTTTGTCTAATGCATCAATAGTAACGTAAGTAGAGCCATCCCTGTTGGTGATACAAGGGCCTGAATATTTAGCTTCCTCAGCATCGCTGTATTTGGAACCGGCCGCATTAAAGCTTATGGTTCCGGCAATAATTTTTGAACGAACTGAATCCAATTTTGCTACGGCCTGTTTTATCTCTGCCTCCGTTACCGGAGGGATGCGGAGGATGTGACGAACGGTGGCATCATCGCCATTGCGCTGCACCATTTGAATAATGTGATACCCAAATTTAGATTTTACCGGCACAGATATTTCTCCTTCTTTCAGGCGGAATGCTGTGGACATAAAAATGGGATCCCAGCTTTTTTCATTCCTGTTGATCTGGTATTGACCGCCGCGGTCTTTGCTACCCGGATCTTCTGAAACCTGTTTTGCCAATTTATCAAAGGTGGTAATCTTTAATTCAATTTGCTTTTTATAATTATTCATTTCCCCAACAATATATTGCTCCAGTTCTCTTGATGCCTTTGGATAACTGATTATCTGGCAAATCTCCAGTTCCGATTCATAGAAAGGCAGGCTATCGGTTGGGATTTTATCAAAAAAAGCTTTCACTTCATTAGGGGTAATTCTTACATTATCTACAATTTTTCGCTGCATGGCCCCTGAAAGTTTTTGTTCTTTTACAGATTCCCTAGCATCGTCTTTTATCTGATAAATACTTTTTCCCGCCATTTCTTCCAGGGCTACCTGGCTACCTAACTGATTGATGTAGTAACGTATTTTTTGATCCAGTTCGGCTTCCACCTCGTCATCGGTAATGGGTAAAGAATCTTTTTCTGCCTGTAACATCAATACTTTGGAAACAATGGCCTGCTCCATCAACAAGCATTCTGCATTATCAGGAATTGTGCCTCCTTGGCGGGCAATATCCAGGATAGAATTAGCAATGTCGGATTGAAGAATGATACGGTCTCCTACAACAGCGGAAATTTTATCTGCTACAATTTTTTTCGGCTGCGATTGTGCTGCTACAGATAAACTCAGCAGAAGCAAGCAAGCAGTTACTATTCTTTTCATATAATGCATAAACTCAAAAGTAGTTTTCCCGGTAAAACTTATGCGCAGTCCGGGTGTATTTAACAAAAATTTCGGGAGAAGGTTTCGGTTTTGAAACCCGAACATCAACCCTATAATGTCCTCTTCACTTCTTCAATCTCATACGCTTCCACTACATCTCCCACTTTATAATCACTGAAATTCTTAATAGTTAATCCACATTCCATACCCGACAACACTTCTTTTGCATCATCTTTAAATCGCTTTAATGACCCTAATTCAGCACTTACATCGCCGGTTGGGTAGATAACAATACCATCCCTGATCAGGCGGATTTTTGAATCTCTTTTAATCTTTCCATCCCGCACAGTACATCCTGCAACAGTTGCTTTATCAAATTTGAACACTTCTCTAATCTCTACATTGGCAATAATTTTCTCCTGTACTTTCGGCTCCAGCATCCCTTCCATAGCACTCTTCACTTCTTCAATTGCGTTATAGATAATGGAGTACATCTTTATTTCAATACCGGCGTTGTCTGCCAGTTTGGATGCCTGTAATGACGGACGAACATTGAATGCAATAACGATGGCATCAGATGCTTCGGCCAGTACAATATCACTTTCATTAATCTGGCCAACACCTTTGTGAATTACACTTACCAAAATTTCCTGCGTGGAAAGTTTTTGTAAAGAGTCACTCAATGCTTCTACGGATCCATCCACATCACCCTTAATAATAACTTTCAGTTCTTTGAAGCTTCCGAGTGCAAGGCGACGGCCAATTTCATCCAATGTAATGTGTTTCTTGGTCCTGATACCCTGTTCCCTCAATATCTGTGCACGGCGGTAAGCAATTTCTTTGGCCTCTGCTTCATCTGCATACACTTTAAATTTTTCACCGGCTTGTGGTGCACCATTTAACCCTAATATTACTGCAGGGGCTGAGGGGCCGGCTTTTTCTTCTTTCTTATTTCTTTCATTGAACATGGCTTTTACCCGGCCAAAATACTGACCACTCACAATCAGGTCACCAGGGCGAAGTGTTCCGTTTTCTACCAATAATGTGGCAACATAGCCCCGGCCTTTATCTAATGATGCTTCAATGATTGTTCCTGTAGCCTCCCGATCGGGGTTTGCTTTCAAATCCAGGATTTCTGCTTCCAGTAAAATTTTCTCCAGCAACTTGTCGATGTTCAATCCTTTCTTTGCTGCAATTTCCTGGCTCTGAAATTTGCCACCCCATTCTTCAACCAGGATGTTCATTTGCGATAGCTGCTCATATATTTTTTTCGAATTAGCCCCATCTTTATCGATTTTATTGATAGCAAAAATCATCGGCACACCTGCCGCCTGGGCATGGCTGATAGCTTCCCGGGTTTGCGGCATCACCGCATCGTCAGCAGCAATTACAATTACTGCAATGTCCGTAACCTTGGCACCTCTTGCCCTCATGGCAGTAAAGGCTTCGTGACCGGGTGTATCAAGGAAAGTAATCTCTTTCCCGTTGGCTAATTCAACCTGGTAAGCACCAATATGCTGGGTGATTCCGCCGGCTTCACCGGCTACTACATTTGCACTGCGTATATGGTCAAGCAAAGATGTTTTACCATGGTCAACGTGGCCCATGATGGTAACAATTGGAGAACGGAATTTTAAATCTTCTTCATCGTCCTCTTCATTTTCCTCTTCCATTTCCATTTGCTTCTCCATATCAATGAACTCGACATCAAAACCAAATTCGCTGGCTACCAGTTCTATCACTTCAGCATCTAACCGCTGATTGATAGACACCATAATACCGAGACCCATACATTTACTTATAACTTCGGCGAAACTTACATCCATCAGGTTGGCTAATTCACTTACACTGATGAACTCTGTTACCTGCAGCTTGTTATCATCCGTCATTTCGCCCTGCGAATCGGCGGCCTCCTGTCTTTTTTCCCGGCGCATTTTTGCCTTCAGGCTTTTGCCCCGGCCACCGGCACCAGCCAGTTTGGCTTGTGTCTCTCTAATCTTTTCCTGAATTTCTTTTTCATCAATCAGTTTATCTTCTCTGCGACCACCCGTTCCTCCAGCATGTCTGCGGTTTCCACCACCCCCGCCACTGCCGGTTCTGCCCCGGTTAAAATTACTACCCCCGCCGGTTCCACCTCCCTGTCTTCTGTCACCCCCTGTATCTTTATTGATAAATATCTCTCTCTTGTTATCCTTCTTCTCTATCGGGATACGTTTTCTTTTTTTCTTTTCGTCTTTTACTGGTCTTGTGTCATTATCAACCGGCAATTCAATTTTTCCGAGAATTTTTGGTCCGGATAATTTCTCCACTTCAATATTTTCAATAACGGTTACCTGTTCTTCTGCAACAGGTTCCTCCCTGGCCGCTACTTTTTCTACAACTGGTTTTATTTCTTCCTCCTCTTTTTTCGCCTTTTTCGCCTTTCCTTTAGCTGGCTTTTCTTCAACAACCGGTTTTATTTCTTCTTCCTTTTTTACTTTGACTGTTTTCTTTGGCCGTGTAGATGAATCAATGGTGGAGAGGTCTATTTTCTTTACCACTTTGGGGCTTTCTATTTCCGGTGCCTCTGCTCTTATTACTTCCTCTTCTTTTTTGGGCTCTTCCACTTTTTCTTTTCCTTTGGCTGCCACCACGATTGGTGCCTGGGTTATTTCTTCCACAGGTTTTACTTCTTCTTTCTTCGGTGTTTTGGCAGCAGGCTTCTCTTCTTTTTTGAAACTTATCTCTTCGTCTTCTTTTTTCTTTTTGGCTTCAGCCTGCGAGCCTTTGGGAAGTTCAAGCTGATCGCTTTTCATCTTAGCCGCCTTGTCACTTGAAAATTCCTGTTGCAATGAACGGTACATATCCTCGGTCAGCTTTGAAGTGGGCTTCAGCTCGTCCTTGGGAAATCCCTTTCCTATCAGAAAATCAATGATGGTGTCCTGGCCAACATTAAATTCTTTGGCCGCGGCTAATAATCTTGGAAGTTTTAATTCTGCCATTCAGTTTTTTTTGTTGTCAATAGTCAAAAGTGAATTGTGAAAATAAGGATGGTTTTATATTGACCATTCACTATTCGCCCTGCTATTCTTTATCAAATTCTTCTTTCAATACTTTTCTTACTTCAGCAATTGTTTCTTTCTCCAGGTCGGTTCTTCTTTCCAATTCTTCCGGGGTCAGCTTCAATACACTTCTTCCGGTATCACATCCTACCCTTTTCAGTTCATCAATCACCCATGTTTCAATTTCATCGCTAAATTCTTCAAGGTCAATATCAAATTCTTCTACCTCATCACCTTCTTTATCACGGTACACATCCAGCTCATATCCTGTCAAATCACAAGCCAGCTTAATATTTACGCCACGGCGGCCAATAGCCAGTGAAACCTGGTCCGGTTTCAGATATACATTGGCATGTTTAGCTTCATTATCCAGTTCCATACTGGTAATTTTAGCCGGTGTCAACGAACGCTGTATTAATAATTGAATATTACTTGTCCAGTTGATGACGTCAATGTTTTCATTCTTTAATTCCCGAACGATGCCGTGAATACGGCTACCTTTCATTCCCACACAGGCTCCTACCGGGTCAATACGATCATCGTAAGATTCCACAGCAACTTTAGCTCTTTCTCCGGGATCCCTTACAATTTTCTTTATTACAATCAGGCCGTCAAAAATTTCCGGCACTTCTATTTCCAGTAATTTGGCAAGGAAGTCGGGTGATGTTCTGGAAAGAATAATCACCGGGCTGTTATTCTTCATATCGACTTTCTTTACTACAGCACGGATGCTTTCCCCTTTTTTAAAATAGTCCTGTGGTATCTGCTCACTTTTTGGAAGAATCAGTTCATTTCCTTCTTCATCCAGCAATAAAATTTCTTTCTTCCACACCTGGTACACTTCAGCGCTGATGATTTCTCCGGTTCTATCGCCATATTTTTTAGCCAATACATTTTTCTTTAAATCGCTGATGCGGCTGGCCAGAGTTTGCTTGGCAGCCAGGATTGCCCTGCGGCCAAAGTCAAGCAGGTCAATCTCTTCATACAATTCTTCCCCCACTTCAAAGTCAGGTTCAATCTTCACGGCATCAGAGTAGGCTACCTGTGCCAATGGATCTTCCACCTGCCCGTCTTCTACAATCATGCGGCGGCGAATAATCTCAAGGTCACCTTTTTCCGCATTTACTATCACATCAAAGTTTTCATCACTGGTGTACTTTTTACGCAGCAGGGTTTTAAATACGTCTTCCACCACTTTCATCATTGTAGGGCGGTCAATGTTTTCCGCCTCTTTAAAATCCTGGAACGCATCTATCAGGTTAATACTTGACATAAAACAAATTTTTGAAATCCTGCTCTGCTACTTCGACTGGTTCAGCGCTACCAGGGCAGGGGTCGGCTGTTTAAAATTTAATTTGAATTTTTGTTGTTTTTATTTTATCAAAAGAAATAGTGTGTTGCACTATCTCCAGTTTTTTTCCTTTGCCTTTTGTTTCTTCTACCACAATATCAGCTTCTGTTACCCCTACCAGTTTCCCTTCCTTTTTATTCCCGTCATTATCTGTTATTTCCACAAACCGGCCAATATTTTTCAGGTATTGGCGGTGCAATTTCAGTGGCTCATCCAACCCCGGCGATGATACTTCCAGGGAAAAATCACCATTGGGATAAATATTTTCTTCTTCCAGTTGCTTATAAAGGCGGCGGTTATATTGAACCAGTTTTTCAATGCTAACTCCCTGGTCGCCATCAATAAACACTTTAATGTTATTTGTAGGCTTAATTCTCACTTCTACCAGAAAAACGCCTGGTTCTGAGTTGATTAATCCCTTAACCCTTTGTTCCAATGCTTGTATTTGAGCTTCTCCGTTCATGGGGTATAAAAGAAGAAGGGAACGGCCTCGTTCCCTTCTTACTGCTATTTCCGATGCAAATATAGGGGAAAGAAAAGGTATCTGCCAAATACTAAAGGCGAAATACCTAAGCTTAATAATTCGGTAAACAGAGACAAATTTCCCGGCAACTGCAAAACCGGTCATCCTATCTTTACAGCATGAAATTCGTTTTATACGCCATCCTGGCTTATATATTATACCAATTCATCTTTAAACTGGTGATACCGGTTTATCTGGCCAGCCGGAAAATTAAAAAAGGATTCAGGGAAATGCATAGCCGTATGCAGGAAAATATGCATCAGCAGCAAGGTTATACAGCGCAGCCCAATCCTACTAAACCTGAGCCCAAAACAAAAGCCAGCGACTATATTGATTTCGAAGAAGTGAAATAACTTGCCATAGTGTGCTATAATTTTTTATTTTTGCAGCCCGAAAGTTCTTTATCATAAAATAGTGACTGTAAAAACAGTATTGGACCCTTAGCTCAGTTGGTTAGAGCACCTGACTCATAATCAGGGGGTCGCAGGATCGTGCCCTGCAGGGTCCACAGAATTTTAAAGCGGAATATTGTTCCGCTTTTTTATTAGTCCGCTTTAAGAAATCAGTAAAAAGGTTCTTTAACCTTTTATTAACCGGGATGAAAATACATTTGTCCACTACTAAAAATTATATGAAGAAAATTATATCGTTATCTGCCTGTGCCTTATTTGCCATTTCCTTGCTGGCGCAGGACAATCCGCCCACTAAAAAGAAAAAAGAAATTCCTGACATGAGCAACCGGCCCAATGACCATTTCCTGCTGCAGTTTGGATATACCGGCTGGGCTGGCAAACCGGATACTATAAATACCGGCGGCTTGTCTAAAAGCATTAATGCTTATTTTATGTTCGATTTCCCTTTCAAAACCAACCCCAAACTGAGTATGGCTTTTGGACCGGGAATCAGCTCTGATCATATTCTTTTTTCAAAAACACATGTTGGAATAAAGGATAATACATCAACTTTAAATTTCACCAACCAGTCGGATACCAATCACTTCAAAAAAACAAAACTGGCAACGGTTTACTTAGAGGCTCCCATTGAATTGCGTTTTTCTGCAGACCCTCTTACCGGAAAAGGACTCAAATTCTCTGTTGGTGTAAAAGTGGGAACCATGTTAACCGCCCATACCCGCAATACCAAGTTTGAGAGCAAAGCAGGCACGACTATCAATGATTATGTAATGAAAGAATCCAGTAAACGGTTTTTCAACAAAAACCGGCTTTCTGTAATGGGCAGAGCCGGTATGGGAAATTTCACCCTGTATGGAAGCTACCAGGTCACTGCATTATTAAAAGATGGCCTCGGCCCCGAACTACGGCCTTATTCTATCGGTTTGACATTAAGTGGGCTTTAATCGAATCAGATATTATAATCGTAAAGCGATCTGCCAAACAGGTCGCTTTATTTTTTACTTTTGTTTGCCGGTATGACGGTAAGGCGATTCGTTTTTTGCCTCCCGACTTCCCGGCAATTATTATTTAAGTATGCTTGACAAAAAAAATATTATACAGAACGAAGAAAAGGCGGTGCTGGTTGGATTGGTACATAAAGATCAGACAGAACAGCAGGTGCAGGAGTATTTGGATGAATTAGCTTTTCTTGCAGAAACAGCAGGAGCGGTTACCGTAAAAAGGTTTACCCAAAAATTACAACACCCTGACAGCAGGACTTTTGTAGGTAAGGGAAAACTGGAAGAAATTGGTGATTATGTAAAGGGAAAAGATGTTCGTATTGTCATCTTTGACGATGAGCTAAGCGGGGCACAGATCAACAATATTGAAAAAGCAATCAATGTAAAAGTGATTGACCGTAGTGATTTGATTCTCGACATTTTTGCCCGCAGGGCCAAAACCGCACAGGCAAAAGCCCAGGTGGAGCTGGCACAATACCAATATATACTTCCAAGACTCCGTGGCATGTGGACACACCTTGAACGGCTCGGTGGTGGTATCGGTACAAGAGGTCCGGGTGAAAGTGAAATTGAAACAGACCGCCGTATTGTGAGGGATAAAATCTCCTTGCTGAGGAAACGATTGGCTGAGATAGATAAGCAGGCCTTTACGCAACGCAAAGACAGGGGTGAGTTTATCCGGGTGGCGTTAGTCGGGTACACCAATGTTGGAAAATCCACCATAATGAACCTGCTGAGTAAAAGAGAAGTTTTCGCAGAAAATAAATTGTTTGCTACGCTTGACACGACTACCAGCAAAGTGGTTTTCGATACCACTCCTTTCTTATTAAGTGATACAGTTGGTTTCATCCGCAAACTGCCACATCATTTGGTGGAAAGTTTTAAAAGCACCCTCGATGAAGTAAGAGAAGCAGATATATTATTACATGTAGTGGATATCTCACACCAGGCCTATGAAGACCAGCTGGGTGTAGTGAATAAAACATTGCAGGAGTTGAATGCTTTTGAAAAACCAACAATTACCATTTTCAACAAGATGGATTTGTATGAACAACAAACCTTTGATGAATGGCTGGAAGAAAGCACTAAAAAAGAAATATTAGAAGATCTGAAAGACCGTTGGAATAATGAAACAAATGGCAATGCCGTTTTTGTTTCGGCTATTGAAAAAAGAAATATTGATCTGCTTCGCAAAACGATATTGGAGAAAGTAAGAGAATTGTACAGGATCAGGTATCCATATAAAACAGATTTCCTCTATTAATGGCAGAAAAGAAACACACCTGGTATAAAATAGCTGACTACATAAACGAATTAGATTTTGCTGATAATAATATTGCCATTGTAGAAATAAATAGCAAAAAGATATGCATCGGTAAATACAACGGGTTGGCTTTTGCCTTTGCCTATAAATGCCCGCATGCCGGTGGCATTCTGGCAGATGGGTATATTGATGCGCTGGGAAATGTGGTTTGTCCCCTGCACCGCTATAAATACAGCTTACAAAATGGGCGCAACATAAGCGGCGAGGGCTACTACTTAAAGCATTGGCCGGTGGAGCTGCGGGATGATGGCGTTTATGTGGGCATGGAGGAAAGCAATGGTATCTGGAATATTTTCCGGTAAAATTGATTGTGAATACCTTGTTGAAAAGCTAAAATCCCTATTTTTGCAACCCGTTAAATCTCCCGGAGAGATATTCCTGCTTAGCTCAGTTGGTTAGAGCATCTGACTGTTAATCAGAGGGTCGCTGGTTCAAGTCCAGCAGCAGGAGCTGAAACAAATTAAAAAGGAGGTCAAAATTGACCTCCTTTTTAATTTAAATAGGTTTTATTACTGGGCTTTTACCTTGTAAATATCATCTCCTATAGCGCCTTTAAAAACCAATGTAGAGTCATCTTTTTTCTCTACTTTCTTTTTAATCTCCATTGATGCTGAAAATACAAACTCACCATCTTTAATGGACCACTTGGCTGTGGCATTATCTTTATCAATACAACTACCATCAGCATTTAATTTCATGTTATTCCACATGTCCGTATTTGAATCTTCTCTTGTAGAAACTAACATTTTCCCGCCAAGCCATTGCTGTAAAGCGGCGTCATCACCAGTGGCAGCAGCAGGTTTTACTTCTTCAGTGGAAGCAGTTTTTGGAGTATCGCTCTCCTTTTTTTCATTGTTGCAGGCAGAAATTGTTGCTGCAGAAATTAACAGAAAAAACAGTTTTTTCATTTGATTCTTTGATTTTTATTAATAAATAATGATTGCCCGGATATAGGATCCTATTTTAAGTAAACCATACTGCCTCCTCTTGGAAACGATGGATTACCATATTTCCCGTTTCCCAGGTATTCTTCCCTAAGCGTAAAAAGTGCTTCCACTTTTGTTCGGAATAGTGGCCCCTGAAAAATCGCTAAAACAGTTTTAGTCCGGTAATCAGGTACCCCAAGTGAATTTTTTACAACCAGGTATTCATTATCATAGCATCCGCTCATAAGAGCTTGCGAACCCGGGTATTTTTGTTTAAAATGTGCAATACATAATTGTTCAACCCTCGCATCTTTTCCTTTATAAGCATGGTCATTATTTACTAATCCATCGTTTGTTTCAAGCTTTTCTTTTAAAAATATTGGCAATGCAAAATCATACGCTGCTTCTAAATCTTTGAATGGATATTCAATTTTTCCACTTGCCAATGCATAAGATTGTTCATACGTTTTACATTGATCAGTCAGTATCAATTTAATCATGTCTTTACCATCGCTACGGGCCAACTGGGTAGTATAAAATCCATTTCTAACATCAGAAACAAAGTTTTGAGTAAGGATATTAATGCGGGTATCAAATGCTTTCTTTATATAGGTTTTATAATTTTTTAAAAAATTGTATTGTACATCCAACCGGTTACTAATACGTCTTCCTGAATTCCCAGTATTAGGAAATGGAGATATAGCCTGTGACATACACTCATAATAGCTGAGTGCCCCTTTTAGTAAATCAATCTGGCTAAAAGCATTGCTTTCTGTACTTAAAGGCCCATTATAATCATACATATCATGGCGGTAATACCATAAAAAATCCCAGCCTGCGCTTTTGTTTCCGGAACAATTTGCCATTGCACTTAGTGCATTAGCATAGTCAGATCCCTGACTACCATATTGTGGAATTAATTCAATTTTTTTAGCTGAACCAATTGAACGAAGATCACTAACATAGCGCCATTCAAAATGTTCTGATTTATTATTCTTTTCATTAAAATAAACGTAATAATTATCGCCATCTGCTGAAACAATAATTGCCGGTTTTATTTCATATTGGTCAAATCGTTCATTCCAGGTCCAGTGTGTTTCAATTAGATCGCCAATTTTGTAGGTATCATTAATTGAGATTGTAGCCTTTTCCGGCAGCGTAGAATAATTAAAAGATGGGTCAAGCAGCATATCGCTCCAAAAATAAAAACCATTGTTATTGTAAGTTGCATAGTATTTATGCTTGTCGGGACTATCCTGATATTCGAGGTTTGTAACAAATAGTTTTACCAGTTGTTTGGTGGCTGGGTCTGTATAAAGAAAGGGGTCGCCAATTTTTATTGTAATATTTTTGCCGGGCACAAGAGTGGGCATGTCAATATTAACCTCGTTGGCATCAGCAATGCCTGATGCAGGTGCGGTAGTTGTATTTGAATTAGACTCCGGGTTCTGATTATTTACAATTGGTGCCGGATCATTTTTTTTACCACTACCTGCTTGTCTTACTCTTTCGGGTGTTACCCATGTATCCCATTTTGCATCGTATCCTGTAAAATGTATATAATACCTGCCAGGTTCTTTCTTTAATATGGAAGAAGGGAACCATCCTTTCTCTATCGGGTCCCAAACTTCAACTAGATTTCCCACCTGAAAATCTGAACCTAGTGTTTGTTTATCCGAGGGTTGACTGTTAACAATACATGCCATTATCAAAAAGCATGATAACAAAGCAATTTTTTTCATGATTTATTTTTAAATTCTGTTTGTTCCGCTAATATAGTGCATTTGTGAAATTGGGTTGCTCTTTTTCTTTATTTGAGTTTTTTTAAAAATAGTATGCTCGTAAATATAGCTATGCTTCATCCCGAATTAAAAAAATTGCATTGCATTCTTTTATCGTAAAGATTTTCTGAGACCACAGTGATTCTTTTTACTGAAGGAAAAGTGTTTTTTGTGTAAAAAAATCCATGAAAAAATTAACTCCCCTATTAGCCATTTTCACTTGTTCAATGGAATGACCGGATAATTCAGCATGGTCGTCATTGATGAATTGCATGAAAGAAGCTATAACATTGAATCCATTATCAATATTGTTTACAAAGAGCTTTTGAAATATCCGACGCTGAAGTTAATGATCGTTTCCGCTACCATTGATGCTGATAGTTTCAAAATTTTTTTTGGAAAAGCAACAAAGGTTGAAGTGTTGAATTTTAATAAAAATGAAAAAATAAAAGAGAGGGAGACAATTTTCTCTAAAGATACAAATCGAATGTTGCATTTCGTCTTGCCAAAGCAGTCATTGAAATCGCCAGGAGGACCAAACATGAAGATATTCTTGGGTTCATTGATGGAAAAGAAAATATCAATACTGCAATCAATATGATTCGAGACAAGCTAAAGATCATGAGGATATAAGAGTACTCCCTTTTCATGGGGAGTTATCCGGGAAAGACAGGGATGAGGTAATTAAATACAAATTTAAACATAGAAGAATCCTGGTGCCACTAATAGAGCTAAAGACCTGAATATTTATCATGAATCTCCACAAGTGCTGCTGATACAAAATGGTGAATGTGTATTTAATGAAAGCCACCTGGTGATACGAATGGAAAACCTTGTGGCTGAAGTGATGTAGTATTTTATTCTTCCAGTAACAGCGGGGAAACTGCTTCTCATCATTTTAATACAACCATTGACGTTCTCATATTTTTAATTTAAAATATAACAGTACCCCACAGAGCTTCACATCCGGTTATGGAGTTTGCTGCCCAGCAGCCCAAACGGTGGTAAATCCTTTATTCGCTGATTGAGCATTAGTGGACCAGGTGGCCGGATCCGAATCAATGACTGAATATGTTCCGGCAGGTAAAGTAATATTCGGTCTTACCACCCAATAAGCATTTTGAACACCGCCCTGACCGGCAGTACCCGTTGCATACCACGGCCCAAACTGCTGACCTTTTGAATTTACCAGTGTAATGGTACCGGGAAGTCTTCCATTATTGAAGTAATGGTAATTTTCAATCCGGGTAATGAAAGTGGCCTGGGTCAGTATAAACTGGGTAGGGCTGATGGGGCCATTAGTTACACCATAGATATTGCCGTTATCAAAAATCTTTTTTTCCTGACCCGAATTTATTATTACACCCCCATCATCATTATTGGATGTGATCCTGGCACCGCTAATCTCTGCCTTTTTAGTTTTTGAAGCATTCATAATTTTAATGGCCGTATTTTCCTGTTGTTGATCCAGTGCATATTCCTGTCCATTGTTTACCTGGAATGAATATTTATAAACAGAACGGCTTTCCACATCATCCTGCATATTAAAACCGGAGTACACTTCAGCGGAACCCCTGCCTGTACCTTTTAATATTATCATGAACCCTTTATTGGCGGGATAAGCTAATTCAGTCCAGTAAGTTCCGTCTGAAAGTTGAAATGTATTTACTGACACTCCTGGAATTTCAGTACGCAATTTCCCACCCGGAAAGCCGGTGATGCGCCCCGCTGCATCTGTGATATATAGATTCAAAGGGCAGTCTGCAGCTGTTCTTGTGTCGTTTTGCCGGTTGGAGTAATCAATTTTCATTCGTCTTTTGCGTTCAGTCACATCTTTAATTTTTGTATATACTTCCTGCCCTTTTTTTGTAAGTGATTTATACCAGTTGTTTTCCGCCGGGGTGAGTTCAGTTTTGCGGGGATCATTATAACCACTGCCTCCGCATATCGGGTATTGACCTTTATAATAGCCGGAGGGATTTACTCCATATGGAAATATTTTTTTCCACTCCTCCATTGTGTATGATTTTGATTTCTGTTCAGGCCAGGGGTCTAATACTGTTCCAGTTACCCTCCAGTCAGTTCCTTTAGGATAAATAACTACAGCCTGGTGACCGCCGGGTGTAACGCCACAGTTGGCTTGTATCGGTCCGTATTCATATCCTTCTAATAGTTTTTTTTGTGCAGGGTTATTGCCGTATTTAATATTATCAAGCAGGCCAAGCACTTTACTTTGATAGGCGCCGCAAACATAATCATCATACTTTTTGTCAAACCACCACAGTTTATTATTATCGGTGCCATTACTTACTAATCCTCTCGGAATTTTACTTTCGTCAGAATAGATTTTCAGGATATCTTTTAATACAGCAACAGCAGATGCCGCCGGTTTATGTTTGTCCGGTTCAGCGGGTTTTGTAACAGAACCCCATCTGCCATCCCAGTCTCCCCGCACAATAACACCCCGGGAGCCCCCTCCCATACTGTAGTGGCCATTCATATTAATAGAAATACTTGCGGATTTGGCGTCTTTGGGTATCGTTACCTGTTGCTGAAAATTCATTGGAGTGCCGGGCTTTACTTCATAGGTTCCGCTGCTTGGTTTACCTCCTGCACTTACAGATATAATCACTGTACAGCCGAGTCCGCCTGCCTGCAATGATCCTGATATACCAAGAACCCCTCCTTTTTGAATATCGGTTATTACAAGGCTACGGGTCCAGGTAAAACCGGGCACATCCGTGTATTTAGTAACTGTAGCACCGGTGATATTGTAATTCACCTGCATCCCATTAAATGGCTCACCGGGAAAAGTACCGGAAGATTGAGCTATTGAAATTGCTGAACTAAGTATCGTTATTATGAAAAGAACAAAACTCTTTTTCATGTCTGCCGTTTTTGATAGCAGCAAGTTATTATCATAAGAAAGCCATGGCTATGACGGGGATTTCATACAAATATGATTGTTATCAATGCGGCGTATGCACAAGTTGAAAAATGGTTATCTGCAATTTTTTTAGTGCCGGGTTGCCGGGATAATATACCAGGCAGCCCAGCCGGGAAGAAATGTTTATTCAGCCCCGGCTCCAATAAAAATCTTTCCAACTTTATCATTTTTAAAGTCAAATATTATTCCGCCATAAATGGAACCAACGGTGATGCTTGTTTTATCGCTGGCTGATTTATCAATATCTTTTTCATAAGCGGTCATTACCTCTTTATAGGTATTACCAATACCAATATTGTTTTTGGTTTTATAAATGCAGGGGCTTGTAATTGTTATGGAAAAAATTGTCTGCTCTGCCAGGTTCTTATTGCTTTCCATGTTTAACGTAATGCCTTTGGTCTTATAAAACCAGTCCTGGTGTATTAACCCATCCGCACCCCATTCTCCGGCTTTTGATTTTGAATCGGGCTGGCCAAGCTGCTCAGTTACTTTTATGTGATTCAGCCCCAAAGACAATTCCCCAATACCTCCCAGGTCGGGTTCATTAGCAGCAGTATCTCTTCGGGTGCTGTGGTTGCCAGAATCAAGTGGCGCAGCAGCAACCGTGTCGTTGGCAGTTGCTTGTTTTTTTTCTTCAGTTGATTTGCTTGAATTACAACTTGCAAAAGTGAACATCATACCTGCGGCGACTAAACAGATTTTCATTGTTGTGTTTTTAGGAATGAAAGATATATAAATAAAGAGATAGTGAAACGTACCTGTTATTAATAGCCTGCTTTTTATTTTATTTACATGCCTGTAACAATTAGTTGAATCCTTATTTTTACCCCCTCATGTCTTTATTCATCTCTTCCCTCAATTCTGGCAGCAATGCCAATTGCTATTATGTTGGTAACAGCAACGAGGCAGTGCTGATAGATGCAGGGCTCAGTTGCCGGGAAACAGAAAAGAGGATGAAACAACTGGGGCTTTCGATGGACATGGTAAAGGCCATTTTCGTATCGCATGAACATAGCGACCATATTACCGGCCTACCGGGTATTTCTAAAAAGTATCAACTACCTGTTTATATCACTTCCGATACATTGGCCAACAGCAATATTCCCATAGAGCCGAAGTTGGTGAATGGCTTTCAGAAAGATAAACCGGTGAGGATTGGCGGCCTATCCGTTATTCCTTTCAGTAAAAGCCATGATGCAGCCGATCCGCACAGCTTTATGATTTCAGGACAGGGTATTAATATTGGTATCATCACCGATATTGGCTATGCCTGCAAACAGGTAATTAAATATTTCAGGCAATGCCAGGCAGTTTTTCTTGAAGCGAACTATTGTGCGGAGATGCTGGCCAATGGCAGCTATCCTTATCATTTGCAACGGCGCATCAGTGGTGATGAGGGGCATCTTTCTAATGCACAGGCACTGGATTTATTTATCAATTACAAATCGCCTGACCTGAGGTTGCTCATTTTATCTCATTTATCCAGGAATAATAATGACCCGGAACTGGTAGAAACATTATTCATCCGGCAGGCAGGCGATACACAGATTGTGGTATCCTCCCGGTATTCAGCAACACCAGTTTTTTGCCTGGCGGCTAATAGTGCCACGGTGGCATCCAAAGCAAAACGCCGGGCGGTTCCGGATAAAAGACAGTTGTCACTTTTTTGACGGTTGATAAACACCTGGGCGAAAAACTTATTTTAGCAGGGAAATATTCTATATTTGGTGTCGGTAAATACTAATGCCCATTAACATTCTAAATTTAAAACACATGGCAACAAAAAAGAAAGCCGCTAAAAAAGCAGCTAAAAAACCAGCAGCTAAAAAAGTTGTAAAGAAAGCAGCAAAGAAAGTTGCAAAAAAGAAATCTGCCCGTAAACCATCAGCAGCGTTTATGAAACCTCTTACTCCCAGTGCTGCATTGGCAGAAGTAGTAGGAAGCAAAGCATTGCCCCGTACTGAAGTGGTGAAAAAAATCTGGGTGTACATCAAAGCCAATAAGCTACAGGACAAAGCCAACAAACGTATGATCAATGCTGATGCTAAACTGAAAGTTGTTTTCGGTGGTAAAGGCCAGGTATCTATGTTTGATATGGCCAAGCATCTTTCAAAACACCTGAAATAAAAAAGGGGTTACTGAAATGAAAGGGCACTACAGGGTGCCCTTTTTTATTGTACGCAGCCCCCTTTTACATCAATTGACCGGAAAACATTCAACAAGGCAGAAAAGGCTTCGGTGCCAGGTGTCAGTTCCTATCCGTTCCGTTTTAAATCATAGCAACAAAAAACAAGAATCATGCTTTTTATGAAGATTAAATGTTTACCTTACCCTTCAGGTAACCAAAACATTTTGCTATGAAACATTATCACATCATATCACGGATTGCTATTTATACGCTGTCTGTGGTGCTGATCATCTTTGGTATTTTTCATTTTTTATACCCCAGGGATCTGCTGGTGTATGTGCCCCTGTGGCTGGTAGGTGGTATTAAATGGGCCTATGTAGTAGGCGGGGCCTTTATCCTCGTAGGGTTGTCATTTTTAACCAACCAGTTTGTCAAGATTACCAGTTACCTGCTGGTAGTAATGCTGATTATTTTTATCCTTACCATCCACCTGCCTAACTATATGAATGCAGGCGACAAGGATATGCGCCAAATGGCCCTCATCAATATTTTAAAAGATACTGCGATTGCCGGTTTTGCCCTGCACATTGCAGCCGGCGCCCATCACCAGCATTTACATTTTGAAGAAAATGATTAATTATTTTCGGAAGCCGGGATCAAGATACTAATCCAACTGGTGTAATGTAGTGCGGGTAATACAACGGCAGCAGTTCCGCTGCACGACAATTGTAAATAATGTTGTGCAGGTGCCTGCCATGAACTGCAAATTCATTTATAGAAGTAACCCGGCAGCTAAAAAAAGTTTTACCTTACTTCAAAATACTAACGAGGATTTTTTTCAATAACTCACACAATAGTTATGCCTGCTACCCCAAGTTTTAATAACCAGATCAAACAGGTGATGATATTATTCCTGTTACTGCTGATGGTCTTCCTGGTCATTAAGGAGCTGTATGTTTTTTTTCCTGGTTTGCTGGGAGCCCTCACGTTGTATATTCTTAGCCGCAACAGTTATTTTCAATTAATTTACCATCATAAATGGAGAAGGGGATGGACAGCAGGATTGTACCTGCTGGTTTATTTTCTGTTGCTGGCAGTTCTTGTTTACTTCACCATTACTCTGCTGGAAAAAAAGGTACATCCTTTTTTGAACGATCCAGCTGCAACCCTCAGCAAAGCGAAAGAAGCTATTTATGCCGTACAGCAAAAAGAGGGCATCGCTATTATTTCCGATGAGACGCTTGCAAACCTGCAACAAAAAATGTCTGCCTTTCTTCCTTCAATGTTGAATAATACGGCTAACCTGCTTGCTAACCTTGCTATCCTGCTTTTTGTATTATACTATATGCTGGTGCATGGCAAAGAGATGGAATCTTTTCTTGGCCGCATACTTCCATTAAAACAAGCAAATATTGACATGCTGGCTGCCGAAACCAAACGCCTGGTAAAAGCCAGTGCACTCGGCATACCCCTAATCTCCATCATACAGGGACTTACCGCCACCCTGGGATACGCCATCTTTGGGGTGGATGAATTGGTGCTATGGGGTTTTCTTACCGGTGTGTTTGCCTTTTTCCCTGTGGTGGGCACTATGATCATCTGGGTACCGCTGGTAATTTTTATGTATGTAAGCGGCGACACCTGGAATGCCACAGGGCTTGCCCTTTTTAGTTTTATCGTTACGGGTAATGTTGATTACCTGTCCCGTATTAGTTTGTTACAAAGGCTTGGGCATGTGCACCCGATGGTTACAGTACTGGGGGTAATTGTTGGTTTGAGCCTGTTTGGTTTTATCGGACTTATCTTCGGTCCGCTGCTGGTGAATTACATTATCCTTCTTTTCAAGATTTATACCAATGAGTTTATTGAAAACAAAACTGACTCCTGATGACTCAGGTTCAGTACATTTTTTAAAAATTATTTATTACCGCTGTTAAACCGGGAGTTTCGCATGGTTTAAAAAAAATAGCTCCTTATTTTTTTTTCAATACTGTATTTATTTTCCCCATCAATTTTTCTATGCCCTGCTTCACAGTTGTTTCAATTTTCTGCCCTGCCATCTTGGTGAGACTGCGGCTGAAATAACCAGCGCCATAATTGAGCAAACCGGGGAGCAGGCGGCCTTCTTCGGGTTTTGTATGGCTGAGGCTTGCTAATTTATTTCTTAATAAAGAAGCGGGCCGAAGTTCTTCTTTTACTTCATTCCAGTTGTTGCGTATGGCTTTCTCCTGCTCCAACTGTTGTATGCGGAGCCTCATTTTTTCCTGCTTTATATCTTTAATATGGTTAATCTTTTTCATTGATTGATTGATTGTTTTCCTCTTTGTCAAACAATGCCCCTAACAGGGTATTTAAAATGGGTATACGCAGCAGCCGGTCTTTGGCCAGCCATAGTACCATTCCGAATAATAATACCAAGCCAGCCACAATAATAAAGCCCAGCCACATACTATCAAGCCATTGGCCGATAGCAATAGCCGCTGCGACACTTATTAGCAGGAGAAATAAAAAAAACACCAGTGCAGCCATTAGCATAACTATCACCATAGAGACAACTTTAGAAGTTTTCTCTGCCACGGATAACTTTGCTTGTGACAACCTGGTGTTTGCGTACGCCTTCAACTGATCCACCAGTGATTCCACTTTTTTAAACTCCTCTGACATATTTGTTGGTATAAAAAGGATGATGTCAGATCACTTCTTCCATCTCGCCATTAACCCTGCTCAGTTGCTCCTCCATTTTTTCTTTTCCCAGTTTCACTTTGTGGTTGAATTTGTCTTTCAGTTTTTTTCCGCCTTCGGCAATTTTGTGGCGGGTTACGGTTCCTTTATCAGGTGCAAATAAAACACCCAGCACACCACCAATAGCCAGTCCGGCACCCAGTGCAATCAGCACTTTTGATGTATTTTTCATACCCGTTATTTTAAGGGTGAATAATGATTAACTATCATTTCAAATGTAATCATCCGTAGGGCTTAAAAAAATGAGGATGTTCATGTAAAGTGATGACGGTGGTCACTACTTTGGCAGGGTAAAATGAGGGAACTTGCCTGATATTTATTTATTTTCCTGATTGAAAAGCAGACTATCCAGTCTGCTCTGTTTTTACAATTTTAATTTTGCTGTATAATACAGCAACGTGCCTGGCTCCCTTTTTGCTGCAATCCTGCTATTTATGTATCAGTAAATTTCAAATTCCTATTTTTGCTTTCGTCAATTTAAGAATATGAAATCTTATTAAGGTTCAGCCCCCATTCATCAGAACCTGAATTTTTACAGACCGTTCATCAATCAGCAACCCGTTGTTGTTGCGATTCATTATTAAAATTTTATTTTCATTGTAGCTGTGACACAGCTATCAAAACATTTCTCCATTATGCCGCAATCAACTTTTACCAATAAACTATCTCATTTTTTTTCACTCGTCAAACAATCGCTGCAGGGCGGCGAACATGATTATACACAAGGCAGCCTTCGGGGTGCCATCATATTACTCGCCATCCCTATGATACTTGAGCTGAGTTTAGAATCTGTATTTGCAGTAGTGGATATGTATTTTGTAAGCCATCTTCCTGCCCCGCATAACAAAGTGGCTATGGCCACAGTCGGGCTTACAGAATCTGTGGTTGCACTTATTTATACCATTGCCATCGGCCTGAGCACTGCTGCAACGGCGGTGGTGGCCCGCCGGATTGGTGAAAAAAATCCGGAAGCTGCCACTCATGCAGGCACACAATCCATCTTACTGGCTTTAGTGTCAGCAGTGGTATGCAGTATTGCCGGAATCATCTTCGCCCCTGATATTTTACGGCTGATGGGCGCTGAAGACGAAGTAATAAAAGAAGGTACAGTGTTTACCCGTATCATGCTGGGTGGCAGTGTGATTATTATTTTACTGTTTCTCATCAATGGAATTTTCCGCGGCGCCGGTGATGCGGCTATTGCCATGCGCAGCCTGTGGATAGCCAGTATCATTAATATTTTTCTGTGCCCTATGCTGATCATGGGTTATGGCCCCTTCCCGGAACTGGGGCTGAAAGGCGCTGCCATCGCTACTACCATTGGCCGGGGTGCAGGTGTGCTGTATCAGTGTTATCATCTATTCGGCGGCAAAGGAACTATTAAAATAAAATGGCCGCATTTCAAATGGGACAGACCGATGATTAAACATCTGTTTGAAGTGGCATGGCCGGCTACATTCCAGTTTTTTATTCAGAGTGGCAGTTGGATAGTGTTGGCATGGATCGTTTCCAACACCGGCGGCACTGATGCATCAGCGGGTTACCAGGTAGCAATTCGTAATGTAGTGTTCTTCATTTTACCTGCCTGGGGGTTGAGTAATGCGGCGGCAACGCTGGTAGGTCAGAACCTCGGCGCCAAACAGCCAGGCCGGGCCGAACGAAGTGTATTGCTGACAACAAAGTACAATGCCATCTTTATGGCAGGAGTGATGTTGCTGTTTTTACTGCTGGCATCACCTATCATCAGCATATTTACTACTGAGCCTGAAGTACACAGGTTCGGTGTGCTTTCATTGCAGATCATTGGAGCCGGTTATATTTTTTATGGTATCGGCATGGTAATGATACAGGCACTGAACGGTGCTGGTGATACGAAGACGCCAACATGGATTAATATCTTTGGCTTCTGGTTATTCCAGATCCCTTTTGCTTTTTTGTTAGCCAAAGTGTTTAAGATGGGGCCGACGGGTGCTTTTATTGCGGTGCCTGTAGCTGAAACCGTGATTGCTATTGCAGCATACTATTATTTTAAGAAAGGCCGCTGGAAGGATGTAACTGTGTAAGTATGAGGTAAGTGGCAAGAAGTACAAATCCAGCGCAAAAAGATTTTCACAACTGTAAAGAGTCTTTTATTTCGTAGTCCGTATTTCATACTTTTAACTTACTTATGAGCGACATTATCAGCCAGAACCGGGTGCGACAGGTATTTTTTATCATTGTCATTTTGCTGTTGGCTATTTTGCTTTTCCTGGAACTGTATTCTTTTCTGCCCGCCCTGCTCGGGGCCATCACTATTTATATATTGTTGCACAAGTGGATGTTTTACCTTACTGAAAAGAAAAATTGGCGCAAAGGAGGGACGGCTCTGCTGCTGATGCTTTTTTCTTTTATTGTTATTCTGATGCCCGTAGGACTACTGGTTAATATGCTGTCTTCCAAAATAAGTTATGCGGTGCAGCATTCGGATGAACTGGTGCAGGCCCTGAAAAAAGTGGTAAGCAATATTGAAACCCGGTTTGATGTAACGCTGGCCAGTGAAGAGAATATTAATAAACTCGGCGGCACTATTGCCCAAAGCCTGCCCGGGATACTTGGTGCAACATTTAATACGCTGACCACTATCTTCTTCATGTATTTCATTCTTTATTTTATGCTGGTGAACGGAAGGTACATGGAGAATTCCCTGTATGAACATGTGCCATTAAAAGATACAAATGTAAACCGGCTGGGAAAAGAAATACATATGATGGTGGTATCAAATGCTATCGGCATTCCGTTGATTGCGTTTGTACAAGGGCTTGTTGGCCTTGTTGGCTATTTAATTATTGGTTTACGGGAGCCATTCTTCTGGTTTGGCGTTACTTGTATTGCGGCGATGCTGCCCGTAGTCGGTGCTGCACTGGCGTATGTGCCGCTGGCTATTATCTTCTTTGCTAATGACCAGGCAGGGCAGGGTGTTGCGATGCTGATATTTGGCTTTGCAGTTATTGGTACAATAGATAATGTGCTTCGGTTTACCTTATTAAAAAAATTAGGCAATGTGCATCCATTAACAACAGTGTTTGGAGTTATTATCGGCTTGAAAGTGTTTGGATTTATCGGTTTGATATTCGGGCCGCTGCTGATTTCTTTATTTATGTTACTGCTGAAAATTTATTCCAGTGAGTTTATTTCCAAGCAGCGGGATATTAATAAGATAATGGAGAATTAAGAGAAAGGTTGATAGTTTGTATTTAACAATATCCTCCAGACTAGTAAATATATTTACAGCCTCGTAGATTTCCCCGTTATTATCTTACGGCCTGCACCGTAATTCTTCGCAAAATACTAAGAAACAAACATTTATTGCTTGCATATTTAACAATCAGATAATATTTTGCATTGCACTGCGTTTTTAAATCCAGTCCGAAGGAGTAATATCTTTTAAGAAGATTACTTCGGAGAAAAACCGTACCCTGAGTGAGAAAAATTTTTATCCCAATATCCGTTGGATTATTGTGTACTTCGTTTACCATTATCCCATCTGTTCAAACAGCCAACAGCGCTACTACGGCTGTGGCAGTTTATCAGCCAACCATTGCGGATTTATCTTTTAATATTACTAATGCAGCAGCATTATATAATAGTATCAACCTGCGGCAATATGGTTTATCAAAACCTGCCTTTGATTATGGCTGGAAAGGTTACCAGCGATTACTTGAAAAGAATTTGATACCCCGCAGTAATTATTTAACTATTTGCGATTTCAGCCAATCATCCCGGCAAAAGAGATTATATATCATTGATGTGGTGAATAATAAACTTATCACCCATACCTATGTAGCACATGGGAAAAACTCTGGTGCTGAATATGCCACTCAATTTTCCAATAAACCGGAATCATTGCAGAGTAGCTTAGGATTTTATATCACTTCCAATACTTATACCGGCGAACATGGTTTGTCTTTACGCATCAATGGTGTGGATCCCGGCTATAATGATAAAGCTCTTGAACGCAGCATAGTGATACACGGCGCTGCGTATGTAGATGCAGCAAGGGTAAAAGCGGGGATATTTATGGGCCGCAGCTGGGGCTGCCCTGCTGTACCGCAAAAAGAAAGTACCAATATTATTACAACAATAAAAAACGGAACCTGTCTTTTCATTTATCACCCATCAAGGAATTATCTGCTTAGATCAAAAATATTAAACGGCTGATTGGACACAAACAAGGATGGATGATAACAAAGAGCCTCCTGATAGTTATCGGGGGGCTTTTTTGTTTCTATTTTCCACCACGGCACACGGTATTTTAATTACTCTTATGTGCTTAGTGTTTTTGCGGGGTTTTCTTTTAATATTTTCAACTATTTTACTGAATAGTGATAATACTCAGCCGTGTTAATAATGTAACAATAAATCAGCCGGTTATTTGTATCCGCAACCGTTGCCGGTAAGAAAGGAATAATTTTTTCTTTGGCACAGCAATTAACATGCCGTCAGGGCAACGGGAAGAATCAACCCGTTCAATATACCTGCCACGATCAAAACAGCTCCCCGTGTTTGTTTCAGTAAAACAAAAATGAGGGCAGAAAAAAATAGTATGGAACATACCTGGTAATTCATCTCAAAGCCATTTGAAGATACCAACTTAACTTTACTGACAGATGGCAAGATTTAACCGAAGAGACAGCTTCAATTTATTATCCAAACTTACACTCCGCCGCACCTGGAACGGCATAAAGGTGCTGAGCAGCTACTATATCAGCAAGTGGGTCAAACGACCAGTGCAATGGGGCTACCCTGTTTCCATTTCTTTTGAACCCACCACCTCCTGTAATCTCCGGTGCCCGGAATGTCCAAGCGGATTGCGGGCATTTAGCCGGCCTACGGGTATGCTGCAGCAAGGTTTTTTTAGTGAAACGATTGATCAGTTATACAAGGAACTGATTTATCTCATCTTTTATTTTCAGGGTGAGCCATATCTTAACCCCGGGTTTTTGGATATGGTAGCGTATGCTTCGAAGAAAAGAATTTATACCGCTACTTCTACCAATGCCCATTACTTAACGGATGCTAACGCCAAACGAACTATTGAAAGCGGTTTGGACAGGCTGATTATTTCTATTGATGGCACCACACAGGAGGTGTACCAGCAATACCGTGTCGGTGGTGAACTTAATAGAGTAATAGAAGGCACAAAGAATATTGTGAAATGGAAAAAAGAATTGAAAAGTAAAACACCCTTTATCGTGTTTCAATTTTTGGTAGTAAAGCCCAATGAACACCAGGTAGAAGATGTAAAAAAAATGGCCAAAGAAGTGGGTGTGGACGATGTGTGGTTTAAAACTGCCCAGGTATATGATTATAAAAATGACCCAAACCAGCTAATCCCTACTATTGATAAATACAGCCGCTACCGTAAAACTGGTAAGGGCCATGAGTTTAAGGGGAAATTGGCCAATCATTGCTGGCGGCTTTGGCATGACCCGGTAATAACCTGGGATGGACTGGTAGCTCCCTGTTGTTTTGACAAGGATGCACAGCACCAACTGGGTGATTTAAAGAAAAAACCCTTCAAAGAGATATGGAAGAACGGAGAATACACTACATTCAGAAAAAAAATTTTAAACGGCCGTAAGAATATTGACATCTGTTCCAATTGCTCCGAAGGAACCAAAGTATGGAGCAAGGACTAACCACCAAACAATTTACCATGCAAATGCCATCCTCCTTATCAACCCGGTTGCAATACCAGCACAAATCCCTGATGGATATTATTGATGAATTATCAGATGAACAAATAAGGCAGCCGGTTATTGCCGGCAAATGGACCATTTTTGAAACCATTGTTCATCTGCAAACCTACCAGCACACTTTTGAAGACAGGATAAAACAAATACTTGAAAACAATAACCCCTCCTTTCCACCTTATATAGCCAGTGCCGATCCTTTATTTATTGCCAGTTGCAGCAAATCAACAAGAGAAATAATGCAGGATATGATTACCATTCGGAAGCAAATGGCAGCAAAGATGCTTTCAAGCCCCCCCGATAATTTAGCCAGAACCGGCATTCACCCTGCTTTTGGGCAAATGACACTGATGCAGTGGCTGAATTTTTTCTTATTGCATGAAGCTCACCACTTCTTTATTATTTTTAAGCTGGCAGCAGAGTTGAAAAAAACAAGTGGTCAATAAATCACCACTTTTTCATTTCATCAAAAATAGAAGTGTAGAAGGAAGCAAAGCCCTCAAAAAAACTGCGGATGGATTCGGATAGTAGCTTCATGGCTGAAAGGTTTAAGGTTCGTACTGTAAAGCAACTCTTTTTCCTGATACAGGACAATACCACAAAGAGGGGTTTTTTTGCACTTTTGCTGCCCGGGCAATGTTAATAAATGATCAATCCCCCCATGACCGGGGGAAAAACCTGGTACTGCACTATTGTTGCTGCATTTCTTAGAAAAGCCCGGGTAAGGATTTCGGCTTTTGTTGAAACTTTTTACATTTAGCCTTTCTCCGGTAATTTCGCTTCATGGGTATTGAAAAAGATATACAACAGGATAAGTTCCGTAATGCACATCAGAAGGCAGCGGTCAATCTTATTTATACATTGGGTTGGATGAGGGAAAGAACCAAACCTATTTTTGGAACAGAAGACATTACCCTTCAGCAGTTCAATATCCTTCGCATATTAAGAGGAAGTTTTCCGCAACCCCTTTCGACTTTACAAATCAGGGAAAGGATGCTTGAAAAAATGAGTGATACCAGCCGTATTGTTGACCGGTTGATTGCAAAAGAATTAGTAAGAAAACTTACTTGTAAGAATGACCGCCGCCTGGTGGATGTCGTGATAAGTGATAAAGGGAAAAAATTACTGGAGCGGCTGGATGCCCGGCAAGATGAAATAGATGGGGTACTGGGCAATCTTTCAGAAAAAGATGCTAATATTCTCAGCGACCTCCTTGATAAAATCCGGGATGGTGGTGAATGATGTATTTTTACATGCTGAGCTTATCGAACCCTGATTATTCATACCGAATCTGAAAACATGAAGAAATCTGCCATTTGGTTATTGCTTGCTCTATTTTATTTTCAATTTCTTTCCGCACAACCTAAATATGAATTTCGTGGCGTATGGATAGCCACCGTTGATAATATTGACTGGCCCACTAATGGTGTGTGGGAACCGGAAAAACAAAAAGAAGAATATATCCGCATTCTCGATATGCACCAGAAGAATGGTATGAATGCCATGATCGTCCAGGTACGTCCTGCCGCTGATGCTTTTTATCCCTCTCCATATGAACCATGGAGTCAGTGGCTTACCGGAGAACAAGGCAAACCACCTTCTCCCTATTATGACCCGTTGCAGTTTATGATTGAGGAAACGCATAAAAGAGGAATGGAGTTTCATGCATGGTTGAATCCCTACCGGGCTAATTTCAATATCAATACCGCTTCTATTGCAGCCAGTCACATTACCCGTATTCATCCTGAATGGTTTTTAACTTACGGCGATAAAAAATATTTTGACCCGGGTAATAAAGAGGCACAAAAATTTGTGATGAATGTGGTCCGTGATATTGTAAAGCGGTATGCTGTGGATGCCATCCACATGGATGATTATTTTTATCCTTACCGAATTCAGGGAAAAGAATTTCCGGATGAAAAATCTTACAGAAGTTCAGGTAGTAAACTGGATAAAGATGACTGGCGAAGGAGCAATACTGATTCTATCATACAGACATTAAGTATTGTTATTAAACAGGAAAAAAAGCTTTGCAGGTTTGGCATTTCCCCTTTCAGTGTATGGCGAAATAATGATAAAGACCCGGTGAGAGGCAGCGACAGCCGGGGAGGACAAACTAATTATGATGATTTGTATGCCGATATATTATTGTGGCTGAAAAAAGGATGGATTGATTATGTAACACCGCAACTTTACCTGGAAATTGGCCATCCTAAAATTGACTATGCAAAAATGCTGGACTGGTGGAGCCGCAACAGCTTTGGCCGTCATATCTATATTGGTCATGGTATTTACCGTACCGGGGGAAAAGAAGTGGGATGGAATAGTCCCAGCCAGATACCTGACCAGATAAAATTATTGCGCCGCTACCCCAATGTGCAGGGCAGTATTTATTTCAGCAGCAAAACCTTTAGCCGTAATCCCAATGGCTGGAATGACAGCCTGCAAAACAATTACTATAAGTACCCTGCCCTGCTACCGCCAATGAGGTGGATAGATAATGAAAAACCCTGGCCACCGATTGTAGAAAGAACAATTACCAACGATTCTATTATCCAGTTAACCGCAAGGCCTGACCCCAGGAACAGGGTAGAAATAAAATATTATGTGGTATATCAATATGCTGCCGATTCACACACTGAAACATTTGGTAATGTGCCGAAATATATTTCCCGGTTTGTAACTACTCCCAAGGGTTTTAAATTATCAGAGCCGCTTTCATCGCAGCATTATTCTTACCGCTATGTTATTACGGCCGTTGGAAGAAATAATAATGAAAGTGACCTGAGTGAAATAGCGATACTGGTGCAGCCGGGAGGAAAGTGGGAGTTTTATACGCCATAGAAAGTTAGTTTTTTTCCTCATTCTTATTTTTTCCTAAATACCAAAAAAGGGAAAAGCCAACCACATTGTTTTTTTGTTTTCCAACTCGTTGGATATTGAAAAGGGTTTTTGAGTAATCGAATCTGATTCCGTATTTGTTTTTGATTTCATACACAGAAGAAAAGTTTAACCCCATATCTAATCGCTTATACTGGTCTGTTTCCTTTTTATGCAAATGCCGGGTTGGCGGTTGGGGGCTGTTCTTAACAAATATCTCCCCATTAAAACCATAAGAAATATAAGCCCCTGCTGCTATGATTAAATTATTTTGATTGCGACTATCAAATTTATAAGCGATGCTCAGAGGGAGTTCAATATAATTCAACCGGATTGTGAATGAGTCTGTTTTGCTTGTTGACGGAGTTCGGCCATATCTAACTCCTTTTCCTGAATAATACGATCCGGTGTACAATAACCAGTTCTCCTCTATTGGGATTTCAATCATGAATCCGATGTTTAACCGTGTAAGGCTCTTTTTTTCGGGTTTAAAATCATAGAATTGGATAGAAGCTACATTAATTCCTGATCGAACAGCAATTCTTGTTTGCGCCAATCCCAAAAAAGGGGAACAACCCAGTAGTATTAAGAATTGTTTTTTCATAAGCATGTTTATGCATACAAAATACAACAAGAATTTCTAGACTAATGTTAAAGAAGAACTTAAATACATCATTAAATCGCTCCAATAACCAATTTTTCTACCTTTGTCATTCTTCTGATTAGTCGCTGACTATCCAGAATTATTAATTCTTAATTATTCATTTTTAATTATCCCAACATGCCCGGTTTTGAACTCTGGAGCGATAAAGAAAGAAAAGAAGTAAATGAGGTGCTGGAAACCGGCATCCTGATGCGCTATGGTTTTGACGGATCGAGAAAAGGTATCTGGAAAAGCAAAGAACTGGAAACAGCTATTTGTAAAACCTTTGGCAGTAAATATGCCCAGCTCACTTCCAGCGGCACGGCTGCTTTAACAACTGCCCTGAGTGCATTAGGAATTGGCTATGGCGATGAAGTGATAACCCCGTGTTTTACATTCGTTGCAAGTTTTGAAGCGATATTGAGTGTCGGTGCTGTACCGGTATTAGTTGACATTGATGATACATTAACATTAGCTCCCGGGGCAGTGAAAAAAGCAATCACCCCAAAAACAAAAGCAGTGATGCCGGTGCATATGTGCGGCAGCATGGCCGATATGGACGCATTGATTGCCATTTGCAAAGAACATAACCTGGTATTGCTTGAAGATGCCTGCCAGAGTATCGGTGCCACTTATAAAGGAAAATCATTGGGAACTATTGGTGATGCAGGAACTTTCTCTTTTGATTTTGTAAAAACAATGACCTGTGCCGAAGGCGGTGTGGTGATGACGAACCGGGAAGATATTTATAGCAAAAGCGATGGCTACACTGACCACGGACATGACCACAAAGGTGCAGACCGTGGCGCAGACCTGCATCCTTTTATTGGGTACAACTATCGCATGTCTGAGTTACATGCCGCTGTTGGTTTGGCGCAAATAAAAAGGCTGGACGAATTTTTGACAATTCAGAAAAAGAATCATGCACAACTGAAGAATACCCTGGCACAGGTGCCTGAAGTTTCTTTCAGAAGGATACCCGATCCGGGAGGAGACAGTTGTAGTTTTGTAAGCTGGTTCTTACCCACGGAAGAAATAACAAGAGCTGTAGTGAACGAAATGAAAGTACAGGGGATATTACCCGGCAATTTTTATTGGTTCGATAATAACTGGCATTATATCCGCAAGTGGGATCATCTGAAAAATTCAACCACCCTTAATGCTTTACATCCTGACCTGAAAGCACAGGTCATTCATCATGCCACGAAAGATTTTGCTGCCACTGATGCTATCATGGGGCGCTGCATTTCCACTTCAATCAGCCTGCTTTGGACAGCAGAACAAATACAAGAGAAAGGGGAAAAGGTGGCGGGTGTGGTAAAAAAGGTGCTGAGTGGCACAAAAATTCTGTCCATTTAATTATTCATTTTCACGATACTCTGTTCTTTAACGTCAAATTTTAATAATAAAAATAAATATCGGTAACCAATTGTCCCGTATAAGTATAATACTCTTTAATTCTTTGAATTCTGTTTTGTGCATCAAATGAAAATACCCTTTTAATAATTTGCTTCTGGTTACCCTGGTTAATTATTACTCCGTCATCAGTTACTTTAAAAGTCATAAAAGCATTATTCAATGAGTGCATTGATGATGACTGGATATTAGAAAAATAGAATCTTGTAGTAGAAGGACTATTAGTCCAGTTTCCGTAATAATCAAAAAATTCATCAAAAATATAGCTAACAGAATCCTTATCATGTGAAAGAATACGAAGTTGCTTACCCAATATCTTCTCTTCCATATTTCTTAGAAAATCATTTGACGTTAGAATTCTTTGATAATCTACTACGCAACTATCCACCCTGTGATTAAAAGGTCCGGGACCGGATAGTAAGAAACGTTCGCCAAATAATTTTTCCCTGGTTATGTCGCTGCCATTATATTCATTATTCATCTGATAGTAATAGCCTGTCTGAGTTCCATTAAAAAAATGTAATCCTGATTCCAATAATGTATGAGCTTTATTATAGCCAGTATCTGCCACCAAAATATAAGAAGCCGAATCAGTCCAAATACCGGGTAGGTTAGTCTTATAAAACTCAGACCTGATAATCAGACTATCATGAGTTGTTTCATAATCATAATTCCTGTTCATAATAATAGAACCGTTCTCTATCCATTTAATCTTACTAATATCATTATTTGACCACGAAAAATCTCTTACGGAAGCAAAAGGAGTCCCTGCAGCGTCAGTTCCTGATTGAACTATCTGGGTCAGGTTACCGTTATTGTTATACTTGAACTCGGTTTTGAAATTATCCTTGCCTCCTCCCGGATATGATGTAGTATCAAAACTGTAAAATCCTTTAATACCGTTCCTTAAATTATTCCGGTATACATATATGCTGGAATCATAACCCGGATTCCAGTAATTAATCTTTTTTACCCTTAGAATAACAGAAGTATCGGTTGTAGTCAAGGGGGAGTTCAAATCGAAATTGATTTCTTTTTGGCAGCCAAAAAGTAGCAAAAAACATGTCATAATAAACAATCCTGCTTTCATTTTTTAAATTTTAAAGGAAGTTATTTTAAGGATAGTTCACTTAATAACCTGGTGTTTTTGTTCCATCCGGTTCACATACTCTAATGAGCCTAATCGGAAACGAAAAGGGACAGAAGTGATCTTTTGTAATTGTAATTCTTTTCTACAGAAAAAACCAAGCTGGCTTGTGTAGTATTCAGCAGCTAAAATATTTTCTGTTTTTGTGTAACCGGTGTTATTAAAAAAAAACAAGGTGTCACAAACTACCCGTGGGTGTTTTATTATTGAGTCACAGAGTAAGCTATCTCTTAACAGTTCTTCTTTGGTTGGTCCTTTCAAGAAATAACAGATAATGGGGGCACGGCGATAAATTGTATCACAGTTTATTATTAAACAGCTGCCTGTTTGGTTCAGGGGAATTTGCTGAGAAAAAATTTTCCCGGGAAACATTAACAGTAACACAACAAGAAAGAAAATAATCCGTTGCCCCATATTTTATTTATTTGTATCTAAATTTACGGCATTATTTTTGTGCACAGGGCGAATTTTTTAAAAGCCCCCAGGAAATAAAACAAATAAACGAACCATGGCCCTTAGCCAGAGCTTTCAGCAGAAATTACTGCAAAGATTATCGCCCCAGCAGATCCAACTGATGAAACTGCTGCAGGTTCCTACGGCCAATCTCGAAACCCGGATTAAAGAAGAAATGGAAGAAAATCCCGCACTGGAACTGGATGAGGATAAGCATGAGGATACTGATGATATGAAAGATGAATTCAGCGAAAACGGGGAAGAGGAATATGAAGAAAAAGACGGCAGCAATGATGAATACGAAAATATTGATGTGAGCGAATATGTGCAGGAGGGCGATGATGAGGTAGGCGACTATAAATTAAGAGATGATAATTATCCTGAAGAAGACGAAGGCCGGCAACTCCCTTATAAAACAGAGGTTAGTTTTTATGAAATGATGACAGACCAGCTGGGGCTCCTTAAACTGGAAGAAAAAGAACAGGTTATTGCCGAACAAATAATAGGCAGCATAGACGAAGATGGTTATTTAAGAAGAGAAACATCAGCCATTGTGGATGATCTTGCTTTCCGGCAGAATATTTCTGCTACCCATGAAGAAGTTGAGGTGTTGATAAAAAATATACAGCAGTTTGACCCTCCGGGAGTTGCCGCCAGAAATTTACGGGAGTGTTTGCTGCTGCAACTATACCGGCAGAAAGATGAGAGTAAACCGGTTGACATCGCCATCAAAGCCATTACCAAATACTTTGATGAGTTTACCAAAAAGCATTATGAAAAAATACAGCGGGGCCTTAACCTCGATGATGACCAGCTACGGGAAGTGATGCTGCAGATTATCCGGCTAAACCCCAAACCGGGCGGCACTATCGGGGAAATGAATAAAGCCGAAAACTATGTGGTGCCCGATTTCTTTATTATGAATAGCAGCGGAAAACTGGAACTCACTCTCAATAGCCGCAATGCCCCCGAGCTCCGCATCAGCGAGGGCTACCGGGATATGCTGAAAGAATATGACCGTGGCGCCAAAAAAGATAAACGACAAAAAGAAGCAGTGCTTTTTATTAAACAAAAAATTGATTCAGCCAAATGGTTTATTGATGCCATCAAACAACGCCAGCATACACTACTAAGTACCATGAATGCCATCATGGAGCACCAGTACAGTTTCTTTCTTACTGGCGATGAAACAGAGCTGAACCCGATGATTTTAAAAGATATTGCGGGAAAAACAAACCTTGATATTTCTACCGTAAGCCGTGTGGCTAACAGTAAGTTTGTGCAAACAGAATTTGGTACTTATCGTTTAAAGTTTTTCTTCAGCGAATCACTAAGTACCGACAGCGGCGAAGAAGTATCTACGAGAGAAGTAAAGAAAATTCTCAGCGACCTGATAGAAGCAGAAGAAAAAAAACATCCCCTGAGTGATGAACGACTCACCGAGTTGCTACAGGAAAAGGGCTATAATATTGCCCGCCGGACAGTTGCTAAATACAGGGAACAGTTGAATATTCCGGTAGCACGACTAAGGAAAGAGCTTTAAAATGGCAAGTCTTCTTTGCTTTCCATTTCTCCCCCGTCAAAGTACTCTTGTCCGTCAGCTATATTGCCGGGTTGGGCAGCACCAGCCGCTTCGATCTTCCAGGCTTTTACATCAGTGTACCAGCGGCCATTGTATTCCCGGCTCTCCACATCAAATGAAATACTGAGCATAGCCCCCACCTGTAACTGGCTTTCATTGATTTTATCACCCCAGATTGAAACACATATTTTCTTAGGGTATTGTCCATCGGTTTCTACAATAATATCCTGCTTTTTCCATTGTCCATTCTTGCCTGTACCGGTTTGCAGGGGAAGAAGCTGAACGAGTTTTGCCGTTAATTGCATGTGACAATTATTTGGCGGTGAAGGTACATATTGGCGACTGATAAACCCTTGCCAATACCTTCTGTATGGTATTTTTTAAAAAATCCCTCTCATTCATTTTGTATGAATAGGCAAAGTAGTATTTTACGCAGCTAAATATTCCCAACCCACATTTATGGTATTTGCAAGCCTGTTTTTCCTTTTTATTTTTTTACCTCTTAACCTGATCCTGTATTACAGCAGTAAAAACCCCAAGTGGAGAAACTGGATCCTTATTGCTTTCTCACTGATGTTTTATGGCTGGGGCGAACCTATCTGGATTTCCCTGATGATCTTATCGTCGATGGTAGATTGGGGCAACGCATTGTTCATACAAAAACACAGGGGTACAAAATGGGCAAAAGTTGGTGTGCTGATAACCCTGATTTTTAATTTAGGGCTACTCGCCACTTTTAAATATGATGTTTTTCTTGTTAACCAGGTCAATTCGCTTTTAGGAACATCCTTCACTGCCCCGGGTTATGCATTACCTATTGGTATTTCCTTTTATACATTCCACACTATTTCTTATGTGGTGGATGTGTACAGGGGCGATATTAAAGCACAACGAAACTTTCCGAATTTTTTAATGTATGTCTCTCTTTATTCATCCTTAGTGGCCGGGCCTATTATCCGCTATGCACATGTAGAAACTGAAATATATGGCCGTAAAGAAAACCTCAGGGATTTTAGTCTTGGCCTTTCCCGTTTTTGTATTGGTTTGTTTAAAAAGGTGATCATTGCCAATGTGGCGGCTGAACTGGTAAGAAAATACATGGGTGATAATGGCGACCCTTTAACTATAACAGAGCTTTTTTCCCTGTCAAGCCTGGAAGCCTGGGTAGGACTAGTCATGTTTGCCATACAAATATACTTTGACTTTTCAGGATATTCTGATATGGCGATAGGCCTGGGAAGAATGTTTGGCTTCCATTTCCGGGAGAACTTTAATTATCCTTATATCTCCAAATCTATCGGTGAATTCTGGCGACGGTGGCATATCTCCTTAGGAAGTATTTTCAGGGATTATGTTTATATCCCTTTAGGCGGTAATAAAAAACGGGTCTATCTTAATCTCTTTATTGTTTGGTTCCTGACAGGGATGTGGCATGGCCCCAGCTGGAATTTTATTTTCTGGGGACTTTATTTTTTTATTTTTATCGCACTGGAAAGAGCCTTCTTATTAAAGGCACTGGAAAAAATACCGGCTTTCTTTTCCCATTTTTATGCGTTAGTTGTAATTATTCCGGGCTGGGTGATATTTTATTTCACCGATACAGACATATTGATTGCTTATGTAAAAAAACTGTTTTCCTTCAGTGCAGGGCCTAATGGCAATACGGAAGTGATGAGTACCCTTACCACTCATTTGTTCTGGCTGATACTGGCTATCATTCTCTGTATGCCGGTCTATCATTCCGTAAAGGCCTGGGTGGAGAAAAGAGCAAGCCGAATTACCTGGAATGATACCTTAACCGTTGGCTTTAATGTGCTGCTGCTTTTCATTTGTGTAGCCCAATTAGTAGGAAAAAGTTATAATCCGTTTATTTATTTCCGGTTCTGACCGGGTAACAAAATATTGAAGTGATGAATACGAGTGAAACAACAAATAAAAAAATCCACCTGGTTAATGTAATCATTTTCTGTGGAATTTTATTGCTGGGGGGTATTGCTTCTTTAGCAATGAAAAAAGATATGATTTCCCTAATGGAAAACCGTAAGCTGGCTACATTTCCAAAATATTCTGACAGTGTTTTATGGAGCGGAAAATACTTCAAAGACATTGAGGCCTACTATGCTGATAATTTCCCGCTGCGGGATAAATGGATAGCATTTTCAACCAGCCTCAGGGGCAAATTCGGATTTGAGTCAAGTGAAATAAAAATATATGACCCCGCCAATGATGCTGAAGCCAATGAAAAAACAGATACGGCCAAAAATGAAATGGTTAGTACCGGCCCATTACCAGATGATGGTGCAACAGGGGAAAAGAAGAAAGGGGTGTTTGTATTTAAGAACAGGGCTTTCGAAATGTTTGGTGGCGGACCCGCCATGGGAAAATCGTATGCAGATGTTATTAACTCCTATAATCGTTTGCTGAAGCCCGGCATACAGGTATATAATCTCATCATTCCGGTTGCTTTGGAATTTGAGATCACAGAGAAATATGCCAAGTTTCAAAAACCTAACCGCCCGGCTATCGAAAATATTTATAACAGCGAAGACCCCGGGATAAAAAAAGTGTGGGCTATTGATGAAATAAGAAAGCACCGCACTGAGTATATTTATTTTAATACCGATCATCACTGGACCAGCCTTGGTGCTTACTATGCTTACAGGGCCTTTTGTGAAACAGCAGGGTTGACGCCGGTTTCACTAGATACCATCCCCTCCAGGACAAAAAGTTCTTTTCTGGGTTCTTTGTACCGGTTAACAAGAGATCCCAAACTGCAAACTAATCCTGATTCGGTCCGTTATTATTTATTTCGTGATTCCGTGAACTTTTACATTGGGAGTACTTCGCTTGGCTATTGGGCCAAATCAAAAATGTATGGCGAAGCGGCCAGCGGCCCCAACAGCTATTCTGTTTTTCTGCAGGGCGATTTACCCATTGTAAAAATGGAAACGCAGCATAAGAATGGAAGAAAAATTGCTGTTGTAAAAGAATCTTATGGCAATGCTTTTGCGCCATTCCTTATTAATAATTACGAAAAGGTAATTGTGGTTGACCAACGGTATTACACCGGCAATTTTGTTGCCATGTTAAAAGCTGAAGGTATAAATGAGTTGTTGTTCATCAACAACATCTTTGCGGCACATACGCCTTTTCATATTGAAAAAATCAAAGGATTGATGGTAAAGGGTGGAAATCAGTCTGTGAAGCCGTAAGAAACCTGGTAGCTGGAATAACCAGGATCCTCACCCCCTTCATACACTCCGCGGAAGGGCAGCAGGGTTTACACATAAGAGAATTTTCAAACGGGTGGGTCACAGCAGCAAATTTTTTTTCACCCAGGCTACTTTAGGTTTCAGCTCCCTGGTGTATTTATCCCCTGTAGCATACTTCACATATTTCAGAAAGTGGTAATAATCGGCTTGTGGATATTTTTTCTTCCATTTATCGTATCGTTTATCCTGCCAGCTTTTATAATAAGCAATACAGGCTGAGTCAGAACTGAACTTTTTACATTTATTCCCTTTAATATAAAAGCCAAACAGGTTGTGATAGCGGAGGCAACATTTTTTACAACTCAGGTTGCCTGTTTCCTGCATGCACTGAGCCATTACAAAATCAGGATGCCTGATGCCCGCCCCTTTAATGGCATCATACATAGCCTGCATTTTAGGCTTATTAATATGCTGGGAAAAAGCCTGCTGGAAAAAAAGTAACAGGAAAAAAACAGGCATTAGTTTCTTCATGCTTTGTTTTTGGGTGAATAATCGGGAACAAATAATGAACCAATTTTGAAAGTGACGATAAAGATACTAAAACCGGTTCCTTTTGGCAGATTCCTTTACTTTGCAGAAATAGCGGTTTTTTATGAGCTCAGCATTAATAATGGACAACCAAAACCAGTTGCAGAAAGTAAGAGAACCGGCTTTCCCTCATCAACCAGCTGGCATAAGGGTGGTAGCAAAAATTATTTCGTACATTTTTCATCCGGTCTTTGTACCAGTGATGGTAGTTTGGTTTTTGGCGTATGTACATCCTAATTTGTATGCAGGTTTCAACCCGTGGCTTAAAGATACAGCGGTGATGGGGGCGGCATTTGTGGCTTTTACAATTTTTCCTGTTGTCACTATTTTATTACTCAAAGGATTGAAATTTATTGACAGCATTTATTTACATACACAAAAAGAAAGAGTGATACCATTTATAGCCTGCATGATATGGTATTTCTGGATTTCGTATGTATGGTTCAGCTTTGGAAAAACAAAGAGTGCGGTAGATATGCCACACGAAGCCGTTCAATTTGCTATGGCAACCTTTACCAGTACTATTATCGGGCTGATGGTTAATATAAAAATGAAAGTAAGCCTGCATACTATTTCAATGGGCATAGTTGTTACGTTTATAACATTGCTTGCATTTGCGCAAGACCTGAATTTTGGCGTTTATCTCTCCGTAGCCTTATTAGTTGCGGGTATGGTTTGCACGGCCCGTTTAATCGTTTCCGACCACACGGCACAGGAAGTGTACGGTGGGCTCGTGGTAGGAGTTGTTTCAATGCTGGCGGCTGTTCAGTTTGAAAAATGGCTTAGTAGTTAAACTATTCTTTTTCATTGTCTCAGATGACCTTTTGTTCTTCGCTTTTAAAAATAATCCACAAAATATTAGTTTTTATTTACTAAATCATTTAGTTTTGTTTTTGTTCCGCAAATGCGGGATTACAATACGCAAATACATAACTTTAAACCATGGCAAAAACAGAAAAAACCACAGACACGCCAAACATTAATGGTGAAAAATTGAAAGCCCTGAAGCTTACAATGGATAAGATTGAGAAGGACTACGGCAAGGGAAGTGTGATGATGATGGGTGATAAAGCCGAAATAATGCAGGAAGTTATTTCCACCGGCTCCCTTGGCCTGGATGTAGCGCTGGGTATTGGTGGGCTTCCAAGAGGACGGGTAGTTGAAATATACGGCCCGGAATCTTCCGGCAAAACAACGCTGGCCACCCATGTTATTGCAGAGGCGCAAAAGAAAGGTGGTATGTGTGCCTTTATAGACGCTGAACATGCTTTTGACAGTGCTTATGCAAAAAAACTTGGCGTTGATGTTGACAATCTTTTAATATCACAGCCTGACTATGGCGAACAAGCCCTTGAAATAGCTGACCGCCTGATTCTTTCCGGTGCCCTGGATGTAGTTGTAATTGACTCCGTGGCCGCCCTCGTACCAAAAAGTGAACTGGAAGGTGAAATGGGTGACAGTAAAATGGGCTTACATGCAAGACTGATGAGCCAGGCATTACGAAAGCTTACTGCCACCATTTCCAAAACAAATACTATTTGTATTTTCATCAACCAGCTTCGGGAAAAAATAGGGGTGATGTTTGGCAACCCTGAAGTAACAACCGGTGGTAACGCCTTAAAATTCTATGCGTCGGTTCGTTTAGACATCCGCCGTCAGACCCAGGTGAAAGATGGTGATGAAGCAATCGGTAACCATGTAAAAGTGAAAGTGGTGAAAAACAAAGTGGCACCCCCTTTCCGTGCTGCTGAGTTCGATATCATCTTCGGAGAAGGTATTTCCAAAAACGGTGAAATCGTTGATATGGGTACCGAACTGGGTATCGTCCAAAAAAGTGGTAGCTGGTACAGCTACAATGGTGATAAATTAGGCCAGGGCCGTGATTCGGTAAAACAATTAATGGTAGATAATCCTGAGCTGGCCAAAGAAATTGAAGCCAAGATCAGGGAGAAAATAAAGGAACTGCAGTCGGCTTAATGCCTTTCCAACCAACATTTTAAAGATGGGTTAGTTTGTAAACCCTTTTGTTCCTTTGAAACGGGATGAGAGGGTTTTTCATTTTTTCACAAACATTTTGCAGTTCCAAAATAATTCAATGTTTAAACATTGTATATTTGCTATGACTTTTCGCAACCTAATTTAAATAAACACCGTTATTAACCCGTATTGAACCAGGCAACTCCCATAAAAAGTGCTAAAAAATGGCTCCACCTTTTATTTGGATCCGGCCTGGTGACTTCTTTTTTTCTTCCCTGGGTTTTATGGAAAGACAGCCATATAAGTGGTTATGATATGCCGGCCGGTAATTTTTTTAGCATTGCAGAATCAAAATTTGGCCTTGGAAATCCCTTCCCTCAGCTCAATTTTACATTCTACCTGTTTTGGCTGATCCCGGCAATGGTATTATTGGCTTTGCTGCTACTAAACAAAAAAACGTCCCTGCCTGCTTTCATTGCCGGCACCTTAACCCTTTCATTAATCACCATTTTTTTCCTATTTACTAAAACATTGATTGATCTCGGCGTTGGAAATAACATTTTCCGGATGCTTCAGCTACCATCTTATATTGCTGCTGTGTCAGCAATAGGCTTTATTTTATCAGTTCTTCCCGGTATACATTGGTTAAAAAAAACAGGCTGGTTGCTATTGGGGCCAGTCCTTGCTTTTTCAGGATATAAGCTCGGAGAAAAATATATCATGTCAGAAACCTTTATAACTACAGCCCGGGCAACTACAGATTATACTGTAAATGCTCTTGATCTTATCCATGAATTTGTTGCCGGCGATAGCACAGCAAACGCAAAATACCGGGAAAAGATATTGGTGATAAATGGAAATACTTCTCAAGCTGAGCGACTGAGTGACTCTACCACCAATATCCGTTTTGACGACAGTACCGGTTCCTATATTATTTTTTCATTTGACAAAGAACAATTCGATAAGGTAAAAGGTATTAAACCCGGTGACCCCGTTTCCCTGAAAGGCTCCTGTAGCGGCAGTATTTTCAGTGAAATCCTCGGCACTACTTCAATAAGTTTTAAACGATCTGTAATTAATTAAAACAAAACAATAATGAAAAAAACAATCCTTTTACTGGCGTTATTTATTTCTTCCGGAAGTCTTTTCGCCCAAAAGAAAACAACTACTTCGGCTACTGTTTCTTTTGACGCTACAACCCCAAAAGATGCTTTACCCAAAGCGGAGAACAAAACCGTTATCGGCTCTCTCAATACCAAGACAGGCGAAGTGGCTTTTGAAGCTGCGGTAAAAAATTTCTCTTTTACTAATCCGAAAATGCAGGAACATTTTAACGGTGACAACTGGTTTAAATCAAATATGTATCCCGTATTTTCTTACTCTGGAAAGATTGAGAAGCTGTCTAAAGTAAAATTCAACAAAGATGGCATCTATAATGTAACGGTTAACGGATATATGAAGATCCGTGATGTCAGCAGGAAAGCAAAGTTTGAAGGAACCATCACTGTAGCCGGAGGGAAAATTAAAATAGCTTCCAGTTTTGTGCTGGAATTAGTGGATTATAATATTACCGGCGCCCCGATTGATGCAGGAAAAGTAGCTAAAGAGCCTAAAGTGACCGTATCCGCAGAGTTTTAATATTTTCCTGAATTTAAAAAGATACCCCACTATTCAGCAGGGTATCTTTTTAAATTTATTGTCTGTACCGTCAATTACCAATTATTCTTTCCAGGTGAATTAACTTCCCGGAAGCATCAAATCCATCTACCACCAGTTTGAACTTTTTGCTGAAATCATTATTGAAAAAATTCAATTTTATTGATTTTGTTTCCATGTCCGTGTATACGTCAGGATTCCAGTAAAGTGTTGTACGGTTATCCAAAGCCGGGTATTTAATTGCTGTATTATTATAATCCGGAGTATAAACTTCTTTTGATATGGAATACCCATTGTACCCCACATGATTGAGCATATCGGGCTTCCCCTCATTCACAAATTTTTCTTTGGTGTAAACAGCAAGTGCCCCACCGGGAAAGCTGCTACCTACACCAACAAAACCCGCCTCGTAGAATTTAACGAGTGCAATATCTCCCGCCCGGAGAATACGTAGCTGGAAAATATCTGCGGGTACTTCATTTAAAAATACTCCCACCGCCCACTTTTGTCCTGTCATCAGGCTGAAATTTTTTCTATTTACAAACCTGTTGTTTTGTATTTCCAACTGCTGTACCCTGTTTTTTATATAATCCACCGCATTCATTGATTTATCATTTACCGGGTCATTAATATTATCAAGATTTACTTTCCCAGGTGTTCTGAAGACCCCTGAGGTGTATTTTTCATTTATAACATCCGCCGGTCTTTTATTTGATATTGCCTGAATGGTTACCTTTTCTAATTCCTTTATTTCATCCATCCGGGATTTTACATACCCATAGCGGGTATTCACTTCTTCTGTAACCGGAGTAGTATTAATATCCCTTACCATAGAATTTTCTATCCTGCCAAGTGGCGCTGCTTCTGTTGTTCTTTGAAGCAGGTTATCATCAATGCTCACCAATGCCGGTTTCGTCTTGCCTTTGCTGTCTGTATAAGCATAAAAAAATTTTGCCTTCCCCATAAACATCAATGAATCTATTCTAAATTTTCCGGCTGTATCAACAGGTACGTTATAGTTCTGTGAGGTAGAATCTTCGGCCTCAAGATAAATATTCAGGTCACCGTTTAACAATGGCTCCTTATTCTTTTCATCCATTACTTTCCCGGTTATAGAAATAAACGGGTCATCGGTATGTTTTTTATCCGGGAATTCATTTGCCAGAATTTTTGTCCAATTGAACCGGCTCCAGCCATGTGTGAGCAAGAGGTTGTCAATGGCCAGTTTTGTGGTATCATTATAGTTTGTAAAATACCAGCCTGGATTGTAAATGTATCCCTTCAAATCGCTGGTTAATAAAAACCGGGACATGATATTATCCTTATCATTAAGCCAGCCCCCTGAAGCATCCGTAATTGAAACAGAACAACTTCTTTGAATTACTTCTTCAAATTTTAATTCAATAATATTCTCTGCCCTTTTCTCAGCAGCTATTTTTTCAGCTGTAACAGTAGCAGTACTCATATACTCCTGCTTATCCACAAATGAAAGCCTTTCAGCAAGCGGCACCCCATCCTTATTAAAAACAGTAAAATGTAAAATCCCTGAAGGAAGGCTGTCAGTTACCAGGTGCCCTATTACCGATGGGTACTCCTCAAAAGCAATTTCATTTTCATAAACAAGGTGATTATTTATTTCAGCTACCAATATTATTTTTTCAAACAGTGACTTTTCTTTCTCACTCCGGGATAATTGAAATTTTTTCCCTCCCTTTTCATCCTGCACTTTCAGATTAATTCCGGAAACCTGAACCTCAGGAAGAGAATATGTTCTTTTCCCGGCATCAGTTTCCACATCTGCTAAATATTTCTTTCCTGACTGTGGTTTAAACTGCACTTTGCCTATTCCGTCATGATAACTCTTAAAAGAAGCAATCGTTGTTCCATCTTCTAAACGGATGATTCCGTTTATATCCACCGGGGTACCCCATTGATCAATAGCTTTAAACCCTACTACAGTTAAAATACCATCTACAAGATGACCGCTTTCAGGGAAAAATTGTACTACTACATTTTGTGGCGGAGTTTTTTCTTTAGTTGCTGATACGAAAGGTTTGAAAACAAAGATATTTTTCTTATAAATAAATGCTTCATCGTAGTTAAGCATCCCGGGTGTTAATGCTCTTATGTAATAATTCCCCTGTGGAAGTGTGTCGGGAACTTCAATACTTCCCTTGGCAACAGCCCCAAGTATGGGAAATTTTTTATTGCTGACTACCTGGCCTTTAACATCTGTAAACTGCAGGTATAAGTTATTGCTTAAGGAACTGGGTTTACCATCATTGTATAAATAAGCTTTGAACCAGATCGTTTCTCCGGCCACATAATACTCTTTGTCATAATGAATATAAACTTTCTCAGGCTGGTGCTGCGTGGCCAGTACTGTCAATGCGGCATCAAAATTTTGGGCGGCCAGGTGAAAAGCAGAAAAGGGCAAGATAAGGTTAGTAAGAATTAATTTCTTCATGTGGCAATTTTACAGGTAAATTTAGCAATTATCCCTCCCGGGAATGGTTCATTTATTTCAGCGGAAACCCACCCGGATAAAAGATGATTATCGCAGCCCCGGCGCTGCATCCTTAGCAAGGTATTTACTAAATTGCAGACCTGCCCGTTGCAGACAGTTTAATTATGCCATTCAATCTTCATACTCCATTTCCACCTGCAGGTGATCAGCCTGATGCTATCCGTCAATTGACGGAAGGAGTGTTGAATGGAGAAAGATACCAAACTCTATTAGGAGTGACAGGAAGCGGCAAAACATTTACCATCGCCAATCTGATTAAGAATGTGCAGCGGCCTGTCTTGGTATTGACACATAATAAAACATTGGTGGCACAACTGTATGGTGAATTCCGCCAGTTTTTTCCGGAAAATGCAGTTGAGTATTTTGTTTCTTACTACGATTATTATCAGCCGGAAGCTTATATGCCGGTAAGCGATGTCTATATCGAAAAAGATTTGAGCATAAATGATGAATTAGACAAACTGCGCCTGAGAGCAACATCAAGTTTATTAAGTGGCCGTAGAGATATCATTGTGGTAGCTTCTGTCAGTTGCATTTATGGCATGGGAAATCCTACGGATTATGAAAATGGAATTATCCGGATTAATAAAGGGCAAACTATTTCAAGACAGGCCTTTTTGCATTCGTTGGTTAATTCCACTTACAACAGGACAACCGTAGAGTTTAATCGGGGCAGCTTCAGGGTAAAAGGAGATACAGTTGATATCAACCTCCCTTATGTTGATTATGGCTATCGCATCACTTTCTTTGGTGATGAGATAGAAGAAATTGAAAGTATTGATGTGGTGACAGGTAAA